>Ga0210057_1002786_pt1 | contig 24684 bp, 33 predicted proteins | sample CryGeyCG2114_010_2_FD_183968 | JGI IMG/M metagenome (GOLD analysis project Ga0210057, IMG submission 183968) | Groundwater microbial communities from aquifer - Crystal Geyser CG10_big_fil_rev_8/21/14_0.10 (SPAdes) (version 2) | ecosystem: Environmental > Aquatic > Deep subsurface > Groundwater ...
CGAGCCAGTTGTTACTAAATCTATTGAAGCTACAAAATCTGCTGACTTGCCAAAGCTTGTTGAAGTTTTAAGACAGGTTGGAAAAGAAGACCCTTCCCTTAGAATTGAAATTAATGATCAGACAGGAGAAAGTTTAATTTCGGGAATGGGAGAATTACATTTAGAAATTATTGAAAATAGAATTAAGACTGAAAAAGGTTTAGATGTTAAAACTTCTGCGCCGATAATTGTTTATAGAGAAACAGTTGCTAAAGAATCCGATATTAGTGAGGGTAGGTCTCCTAATAAGCACAATTCATTTTTTATCAGAGTTACTCCGCTTGAAGAGGAAGTTTATGGAGCTATCCAAAAAGGTGATTTGCAAGAAGGAAGGGTGAAAAAGAAAAGTGATAGCATTGCAAAAATTTTGAGTGAGTGTGGAATTAGTAATGATGAAATTAGAAATTATAGGAATGTTTACAAAGGAAATGTTTTCCTTGACGAAACAAGAGGAGAAGTTCATATGATTGAAGTAATTGAATTGATTCTTGATGCTTTTGAGCAAGTTATGGATGCTGGGCCTTTGGCAAGAGAGCCGTGCACTAAAATGAAAATTTCAATTGAAGACATTAAACTTCATGAAGATGCAATTCATCGAGGGCCTGCGCAAGTTTATCCTGCTGTTAGAGATGCAATATCTGGAGCAATGAAGAGCGGTGGAATTTCCTTGCTTGAACCTTTACAAACGCATTTAATTGAAGCTCCAAATCAGTTTATGAGTGCTGTTACAAAATTAGTTTCAACAAAAAGAGGGCAGTTAATTAATGTTGAGCAAGATGCATCTGGTGTTTCCATAAGGGCAAAGATCCCTGTTGCAGAAATGCTTGGATGGAGCAGTGATTTAAGAAGTGCGACAGAAGGACGAGGAGTTTCAAGTTTAGTTAACCAGAACTTTGAGAGAATGCCAATAGACCTTCAGCCAAATGTTGTGAAGAGAATTAGAGATAGAAAGGGGCTTGCGGAGAATCAGTAACCAAAAAATTTAAAATACTCATTCTTTAGTTGTTTTATGGAAAATAATTCAGAAAGCAGTTTAGCTGAACAAGCAAGAAAAGAATTTGTGGAAAATCCATTGAAAATAATTATTCCGTTTACAGGAGATGCTAAAGTTCATCAAGTTATGAAGCAAGATATGGAAGAAGCTAAAAGAGATGGAGATTATTTTGGAGCTGCTAGTGCTTATTTAACTGAGAAAATGTTTTATTTGGTTAAGTATGGTTTGATTGGAAGCGGAATTGTTAGAATAGGATATGGAATTAAATCTTTGGAAAATCTTTTTTGAAATGAAAAATTTTAGAATGGCTACGGAACTGGAAAATAAAGGGCATGGAATTAATTATAAAAATGTCTATAAAATGAGGGGACCCCATCATCTTGAAACAAAATTTATCGACGGGCAAGAGGCAAACAAGGAAGCAATTTTTTCTAGAAAAAATTTGCCTAATTACTTAACACTTGGACTTTTAGGAGCGAGCGCAGCGACGCTGGCAAGCCTGGGTGTTGGAAAAATTATTTTTGATTATTTATTCTTAGATTAATTATTTTGAATTTGGTTGAATAATATTTTTGAAAAATATTAATTTTGTCGTCTGTAAAATTAACAAGTTATTCTCTAAAAAATATAATTTTTCATGAAACGAAATATTTATAAACCTTCATTTTGATAAATAAATACTTAAACAATTTATGTTAAAAATGGCGAGAGAAAAAGCTACATTCAATGTTGTGTTCGTTGGGCATGTTGATGCAGGAAAATCAACAACAGTTGGAAGACTAATGTTTGATACTGGAAAAATCCCAGAACAAGAACTTACAAAATTAAGAGCTGAAGCTGTAAAAAATGGTAAAGCTGGTTTTGAGTTTGCTTACATCATGGATAGAGTTAAGGAAGAAAGAGAAAGAGGAGTTACAATTGATCTTGCTTATCAAAAAATAATTACTAATAAATTTGAAGTTACAATAATTGACGCACCTGGACACAAGGACTTTGTAAAGAATATGATTACAGGAGCATCTCAAGCAGACGCTGGATTCTTAGTAGTTGCTGCAAAATCTGGAGTTCAACCTCAAACAAAAGAACACTTATGGTTAATGAAAACAATGGGTGTTGGACAACTTGCAGTTATTATTAACAAAATGGATGAAGTTGAATACAAAGAAGAAATTTTCAATAAAGTTAAAGAAGATGTTAAAAATGAATTAAAGGGAGTTGGATATAAAGGCGATGAGATTACTTTCTTAGCAGTATCTGGACTAAAAGGAGATAATGTTGCAAAGAAATCTGAAAATACTCCTTGGTATAAAGGACCAACAGTGCTTGAGCAACTTGATTTGTTTAATCCTCCAGAGCAACCAACAAATCTTCCAATGAGAATGCCTATTCAAGATGTTTATGAAATTACAGGTATTGGAACTGTTCCAGTTGGAAAAATTGAAACAGGAATAATGAAACCTGGACAAAAAATTGTTATCCTTCCTGGAAGAAGCGGTAAAGGAGTTCCTGGAGAAATTAGAAGCGTTGAAGCTCATCATGAACAATTACCTGAAGCTCAAGCAGGAGATAATGTTGGAGTCAATCTTAGAGGAATTGGAAAGAAAGATGTTGCAAGAGGAGATGTTATTTGCGACGCTGCACAACCAGCAACAATGGCTGAAGAGTTTGTGGCGAAAATCGCAATCATAAATCACCCCACTGTAATTGCAAAAGGATATACTCCTGTATTTCATGTTCACACAGCACAAGTGCCTTGCCAGTTTGTTGAGTTGATTGAAAAATACGACCCAAAAACAGGACAAGTAGCACAAGAACATCCAGACTTTTTGAAGAACGGTGATGTTGCTAAAGTGAGAATTAAGCCAATGGGCAACCTTGTTTTAGAAAAACAAGGAGATAATCCGCATATGGCAAGATTTGCTGTGAGGGACGCTGGACAAACTGTTGCAGCTGGAGTTTGTATTGAACTTACTCCAAAGAAAATTTAATAGTTGTTAATTTAACACTATTTTTAAAGTTGAGTGTTAAACATAACTTTGTAAAGCTATCTATAACCTAAATAACAAGGAATAAAATGAAAACTACATATGATATGAATGATGAGAATAATAAAGGTAGTGGAGGATATGATAAAAAATCAGAATACTCTTCACCTAAAGAAAACAAAAATTATGGATTTTCTCCTGAAACAAGAAGGCTTTACAAAGAATTAGATTCTATGGGGCTTGAAAATCTTGCTGAAAAAGTTGATAAAATACCGAGACCTTATTCTTGTGTAAGTCACTCAAATCCTCTTTTTTTAGAGCATTTGGATAATTATAATAACTTAGATGAAGATTATTAATTATCACCAAAATCCTTAAATAATTCTTAATTTTAATTTATTTATGTTAACTAAAGAGGAGATTGATTTTGCTATAAGAAATAAAGATGACTTTGTTAAGATGGATTATCTTAGAAGATTTCTTCGCGAGGCAGATAGTTTAGATATTAAAAAATATTTACTTCTTAGATTGGCTTCAATTTGTGAGGAAAGAGGAATTTTCAGCGAGGCGGTTAGACATGTTGCTAAAGCTGCGGAGATTGCTATAACTTATAGGGAGAAAATAGACCTTTACATGAAAGAGACAGAATTGTATGTGAAAAATTTTGAGTTTGATTCGGCTGACAAATCGCTTGGCTTAGCAATGTCGTATGCAAATAGTCAGGAAAAAATGGAACTTCAAATTAAGAATCTTGATTTTTACCGTGCTCATGGAAGAACATCTGAAAAAGCGGACAAAAAAAGAAAAGCAATAGAAGTTTATGAAAGACTAATACAATTAAAGCAACCTATTGAAAAAAAGATTGAGGTTAAAGAAAAACTTATTGAACTCTATGATAAACTTGGAAGAGTCAGAGATGCTGAAAGAATGAAACACCTCGAATTTCAGGAAAGACCTAGGATAGAATTTGATTGAAATTTTTCCTTATTTAAAATTACGTAAGACTGAATTTTGATTTTGTTTTGCTTAAGATTTTATTTGAATTTATGGAGACTCCACCTTTCCCATTTACTTTTAATTCGACTATTCTTTTCTTAAAACCAATTCCTCTCATCTTTAATATTTCAATTGCAGAACCTCTTTCTCCAGAATCATAAATTACATTATAAATTACAATTATTCCATCTGATAAAAACGAAACTGCTTCTCCCTGTTCTTTAAAAGTTGTTCCGATATGAGATGGTGAAGATACTTCTCTTATTAAGAAATTTGTTATTTTATTTTTTTCAAGGTACCTAAATAATTGTTCCATATAGATTCTAAATCTACTCTCTTCTCCAGAAAATGCTGAAGCGATACTTGTTAATGAATCAATTACAACAAAGTTTGGGTCGTAATCTTGAGGAAAGAAAACAGGGTCTACTTCAATTAATAGTTCTTTTTTTGCTGCACTTAATAATGCTTCAATACTTCGTGAAACATCTATAGCATCAAATCGTTTTACTCTTAGAAAATCTTTTTTAACCCATTCATCTACAGGCCAACCAAAACTTCTCATGTGGCTTATAAGACTTTCTTCAGGTTCTTCAAAACTCATGTATAAACATTTTTTTCCTGATTTGCAAAGATTTGCTAATGTTGTAAGACAAAATAAAGTTTTCCCAGAACCCGGACCGCCTTCCACTAAAACTGCAGCTCCCGAGGGTATTCCGTAATTTTTTTCAAAAAGAGAATCAAAACCACTTATGCCTGTTCTAATAAACTCTTCCTTTGTTTCTTTAGCAGAATTTTTATTATCTTTACTATGTAATTTTTTACTAATATTTTTTATTACTTTTTGGATTTTTACATTTAACGAGGTTTTTGGTTTTTTATTTGATGTTTTTTTAAAATTACTCTTTCTATTGATTTATTTTATCGTGGTGTTTCTACAAGAAAAGTTCAAGAACATCTTAAAGCATTTTATCCTCATAATGCTTCACATAAATCTATTTACAAATGGATTATAAAATATTCAAAAAAAATTTCTCAATTTACCGATAAATTAAAACTTCAAGTCGGACAAGAAATACAACTTGACGAAATGGAATATTCCAGAAGAAAATATTCAAACAGAAAAGGAGTAGATAAAAATTGGTTTATTGACTGCATAGATAGTAAAACTCGTTTTATGGTTTCTTCTGAATTTGTAAGAGGAAGAGAACAAGAAGAAATAAAACAGGTTCTTAAAAAAGCAAAAGAGAAAACCGAAGAACAAGTCAAAATAGTTACAACAGACGGCTTAACTGCTTACCCTTATGCTATTCAGAAAACATTTACTCTAATTGAGAAATCAAACACTAAAAAATATGGAGTAATTCACAATAGAGTTAATGCTTCAAAAGGCGATGGCTTTAATATTATGATTGAGAGATTACACAATAACATTCGACAAAGAACAAAAACTTTTCGTGGCTTTCACGGAAGTATTGAAAGTGCAAACTCAATAATGAAGGGATGGACAATTTATTATAACTTTATTACAAAACATCAAACAATAAATAAATGTCCTTATGAGTTGGCTATTCCTGAACTCAAAGAAAAACTAAACAATCCGAATAAGTGGCTTTCACTTATTGAGTTATCCAACACAAATAATTAAAAGATGGGAAAGAGTAATATTAATATGGAAGAAGTGAAGAAATTTGTCTTAGGACAATATTTTACAAAAGAGGAAATAGTTAAGAGAGTTGTAGATTTATTGCAAAATTATAAACATTATAATAAAGAAATTTCAATTTTAGAACCTTCAGCAGGAACTGGAAATTTTGTTAAGGAATTAAAAAATAGGGGTTTCAACAAAATAAAAGAATGTGAGATTGATAAAGATTTAACAGATAATCCACAAGATTTTTTTAATCTTGAAGAAAGAAATAAATTTGATTTAATTATAGGAAACCCACCATTTACAAAATATAATGTTAAGAATAGTTATTTTTATCCTTCAAAACATACTAATGTTTCTTTTTTAGAAAATGGTTTAAACAAAAAAGATAAAATGCAAATAGAGAAAGCATTTATTTTAAAGTCTATAAAACATCTAAAAGATAAAGAGTCGAGTATTGCTTTTGTTTTACCAATTTCTTTTTTTATAGGAAATAAAAACAAAGAAACAAAACAAATAATTTTAGATAACTTTTCAACAATAATCATATACCAAAATGACAAAAATTGGTTTGAAGAGCCAATCCCGTGCTGTTTTGCGATATTTATGAATGAAGGGTATATACAAAATATACCTACCCTTTCAAATTACTATAAAGATAAGATTATTTTGCTCTATGAGGATGGAAAATGTGTAGAAGAAATTTTAGATAAATCAAAACTATTAACAGAGGAACTTATACCTAAATCTTTCCTTTATAAAAGAAATAATGGTAATGGAAACGGAAAAAATACTCTTTCAAAATATATTTCGGAGAAGATAGCAAAATATCATAGAGACTACAAAAATAATAATGTTTCTGGAGCAAATATTTTAACAAAAATAAAAATTCCAGAAGGTGTAGATATTAAAAATTATTCTTTAGCAGTTGTTCGTGTGGGTAATTCCAGTATAGGAAAAACTGGATTAATTAACATCAAAGAAGACGTTTTAAACGATATGTTTTATGTTTTTGATTTTAAGGAAGAACATAACTTGAATAAAGAACTAAAAGAAAAGATAGTTTCAGAGATAAATAACAATCAAGAACATTTTAGAAATTCATCTATTCGTGTTGGAAGTAAGTCTATGAAGAAAAATGATTTATTAGATTTTAAGATTGATTTGTAATTCCCTTAAGTATTGTTTTCATATCCCATTCGTGGTCTTTAGAAGTTATCATAAAAGATTTTGCAATATTAAATAAATCTTCTTTAGATAAATCAATAATAACTTTCTCGTTACTTTTTGCTTTTCTTCCAATTAATGATTTCCCTTCTTTATCTTTTATTGATTTTATCCAAATACAAAAATAAACCATTCCTTGATAACCCGCTGCTTTTTGTTTATGTTTTATCTGTATTTCGGTAAAAAATTTATCATTCATTCTTTTGATGAATAATGGAGCATTTTCTTCATAATATTCAAAATTCTCTGAAATAGATTTGTTAAGTGATTTTCTCTTAACAGAATATTGATTCTCAATATCCACTTTTTCTTTATTAAAGTTGAGTAATTCTTCAATTTCTCTTTTAGAGATAACCTTATTTTTCATAGCCATTTCAAATAAATCTGCAAGTTCATACATCACATAAGTCTTGTTATCTTTATGTTCTTTGATAATTAATATTTGATTATGATTTTCAAATATTTCTTTTAATTTTTTCTTAAAATCTCTTCTTTGTATATCTTCTGTTTGTTCAAAGAAATTAACTAAATCGATTATTAATTCACTTGGCTTAAAATCTCTAAAATAATCTTCAATTAACTCTTTCTTTTTCTGTTTATTTCTTTTCATACTCTTGAATTTATCCCAAAGAGTATCAAAAGGCATAAAATAAGAAATCTGCCATTCAATATAATCTTCATTAGAAAGATTATCTTCAGTTTTTAGTGGTTCTCCAAATTCATTCTTCCTTCTTTTTACTCTTGCTCTACCTGTTGAAGTCGTAAGAGGTAACTCATATTTTAAGGTATTTTCTGGCATATTATTTAATTAAACCAATTTCTTTTAATTTATTTAATCTCTCTTGATGTTCTTCTTCTGTTAAGGGTTTAGAATTTTTTATCTCATTAAGTCTTTGATTTCTACTTTCCTCATTTTGTTTAGAAATCATACCTTGTTTATGTCTTGCTCTATTTAAATTTGCCACACTTGGAGTTGCCATAAAAACAAGATAATTCTAAAACTTAAAAACCTATCTAAAAAGACCAATTAAGGTAACAAAGAATATATATCAAAACATTTTTAAACTATCAAAGTCCTCTAAATTAGTTATTAGAAATATTAATATCACATTCATCACATTCATTTTTATTTGAATCGAAGAAAAGAGTAGTTTTATTTCTAATAATTGGTAATAACTGTAAGGAGGTTAAATTATCATGGCAAAAATAAGTCCGGTATCAATAAAATACATGATTCATGCAAGCTTTGAGGCTTTCGGACCTGTTGAAAAGCCCGATGTTATCGGTGCAATTTTCGGACAGACTGAAGGACTTTTAGGCAGTGCTCTTGAAATAAGAGATTTACAGAAAGAAGGAAAGATTGGAAGAATTGAAGTGGAAACTCAAAGTTCTGGAAGTAAAACCAAAGGAACTATTCAGATTCCTACAGCTCTTGACCAGTCGGAAACGAGCCTTATAGCTGCGGCTGTTGAAACAATTGATAGAGTTGGTCCTACTGAAGCTAAAATTACTATTGATAAAATAGAAGATGTTAGGGGAAGTAAGAGAGATTATATCCTTGAAAGAGCTAAAAAATTACTTGAGGGAATGCAAGGTCCAAACTCTAAGGAAATTTCAGGGCTTGTGAAAACAGGAACTAGAGCTCAAAAAGTAAAACTTTATGGTGATGAGGAATTACCTTCAGGAGATGTTGACGAAAGCGATGAATTAATTGTAGTAGAAGGAAGAGCAGATGTAATTAACTTGCTGGAAAATAGAGTTGACAATGTTATAGGAATGAATGGGACAAAACTTCCTAAAACAATAATTGAATTAAGCAAGAAAAAAACAATTGTTCTTTTTGTTGACGGAGATAGAGGCGGAAAGCTAATAGCTAAAAATGTTATTGACAACGCAGACATTAACTTTGTTGCTTTTGCTCCAGACGGAAAGGAAGTGGAAGAACTTAGCGGAAAAGAAATTTTAGCAAGTTTGAGAAAGAGAATTCCTGCAAAGGAATTCTCTGATTCCTCTTTCCAAGAAAATGGTTATAAAAAAGATTATCATGAGAGAAGAACATACAACAAAGATTATGGAAGGAAAAATTATAATGAAACAAAAATTGATAATTCCGATGTTAAGATTGATAAAGATGAGTTTGTGAAAATAGTTTCTTCAAAAGTTAGCGGAAGCAAATCAGCATATTTATTTGATAAAAATTTAAACATGGTTAAATCAGTTTCTCCAATGAGAACTTCATATTCAATTTCTAAAACTCCAGGAGTTGTTGCAGTTGCAATTGATGGGAAAGCAACAAGAAATATAATTGAATCTTCTAAAAGAAGCGGAGTAAAATATATTGCAGCTAAAACTTTTGAAGATGCTGATGCTGAAGGAATTGAGTTAATTAGTTTTTAGAGAATTTATCTTTTTTTATTAAACTCTCAATAGCATATCCTGAAATAGTTAAAATTATTCCGAAACCTGCACCATATAAAATTCCATTTTGTATATAATCCAATCGAGTATCCCACGTTTCTTCCATTAATTTTTCTATATTTTCTTGATTATTTTCCTGACTTAGTTGATAGGATAAATCTTTGAAATTATTTGATTGATTAAAAGCTTCATTACCTGCAAAACTTCCTGCAAGAGTTCCGCCAATAATAAACCAGCTAAGTAATTTATCAGTTAGGTATTTCATCCAATTAAATTTGTTAATTATTATAAAAAATTATGTGTTGTGAACTAATTTTCTATTTTTCAAATGTAGCAAGTTTTTTAAACAAAACACCCTATAGTTTATTATGGTTAAAGGGGTGTTATTGGGGATTGCAATAATTATCATAGCAGGACTTGCGATTTATTTTAGTTTTTTCCATGCGGTTAATTGTAGTAATTTAGCTTGTTGGAATCAGAAACTTGAAAAATGTGAGCGAGCAAAATTTCTTAATGATGCTAGAGAGACTACATGGCATTATGAAATAAAAGGGGAAAGAGATACGGAAAAAGGGCAGAGATGTATGGTAGGTGTTAGACTAGAAGATATAAAGCAGGGTTCTGTTAAAAATTTAGAATTAAAGGGTAAAGAAATGGATTGTTATCTTCCGGTAGGTGTTGTAATTGATCCTGAAACAAATACAGAATCTTGCAAAGGAGAGTTAAAAGAAGGAATGCAATCTTTAATTATTGAAAGACTTTACCAGTATATAATTAATAATGTTGGAGATATTGGAAGCGAGTTAAAAGGAAGTGATGTTGTTGAAGGTGGCGGAAATTTAGCACCAACCAACTCAACTAATAATTCTAGTTAATTAGAAAAGTTTAAATAAACATTATATTCAACGGTTTTATGAATAATAAATCAGAAATTGAAAAAATTTTAGAAGGAGAAGTTAGTCCTAATGAAGCTATTTATACAGTTGCTTCTTTGAGAAAATACCTTTCTGAAAATGGCGAGGAATTGAGCCTTGATCAATATATGAACTTGAGAAAATCTTCGCTTGAAAAATATAAAGCTAATATTAGTTCTGCTGTAAAAGAGGGCAAGCTTGACAGAGACAAAGACGGCGTGAGGGAAGTAGAACATTTGCTTACAGATTTTATTAGATATCAGCACGCAAGACTTTATGTTGAAAAATACGGGGATAAAAAAACAAATAATATACCTTCTGATTCAAGTGCTGACAGGAAAAAAGGAATTTTTGAAAAAACGCGAGGATATTTCTCAAGATTAAAGAATAATATTGAATATAAAACTAACTGGAAAAAGAAAGATGATGAACTTTACAATTTAGAAAGGTCTTTGATAAGAGGAGATGTGCAAGATAGAGAAAAAGAATTAATTGCAAAAGTTCCAACTTCAGGTTTAAGCAAATTTAAAGTTTTAACTCTTGAAAAACTTGCTTCAAGGGCTGAAAACAAAAAACCTATGAAAAAAATTCTTAGCTACTATAGGGCGAGAAATATTAAAGAAAATGCAAAAAAAAGTTTGAAAAGTATTTGGAATAGTGCTACTTAAAAAATATTAGTAAATTTCTAAAAGAACAAACATTTTTAAGTTAATTTCCCGAAGATAAATTATGGTAATTTCATTTGGTCCGGCAGGACTTGGACCTGTTAAAGAGGTTGTTAAAAATTTGGAAGAATATTCTAAAAAGGGGATTAAAGCGTGTGAGATTTCATTTACTTATGGAGTTTACATAAAAAAAGAGGAAGATATTAAAGCTATCCGGGATGCTGCTAAAAAATTTGGAATAAGGCTAAGCATACATAGCCAGTATTGGGTTAACCTTAATTCTGCTGAAAAAGAAAAAATTGAGATGAGTAAGAAAAGAATTTTATCTTGCTGCGAAGTTGGAGAAAAGTTAGGTGTTGAACGAGTTGTTTTTCATCCAGGTTATTATGGCAAATGTTCTAGAGAAGAAGCGTATGAAAATATAAAAAAGGCTGTTCAAGAAATAGTTGATGAAATAAAAAGAAAAAAATGGAAGATTAAAATTTGTGCTGAAACTATGGGAAAGATTAATGTTTTTGGGAGTGCTGAAGAAATATTAAAACTTGTTGAAGAAACTGGGTGCGATTTTTGCCTTGACTTTGCGCATTTGAAAGCTAGAAGTATTGGAAAAATGCAATATAAAGAAATGGTTGAAAAATTTAAAAAACATAAAAATTGGCACTGCCATTTTTCAGGAATTGTTTATGGAGATAAAGGGGAAAGGCACCATATTCCAACTCCTCCAAAAGAAATTAAAGATTTGCTAAAGGCCTTGGAAGAAGTTAAAGGCCATGATATTGTGATTGTAAATGAATCTCCTTCTCCGGTTGAAGATAGTGTTAAGAGTTTGAAGATGAAGAAGTGAAAGGTAAATTGAATAAATTAAAAATGAAATGAAAAAATATGTTATTATCTTGATTTTTTCAAATCTGCTAGTAAATGCGGATTAAGAACTGTTTTTGCATTTGCAATTTTTTCTTTAATATCTTTTTTTTCCTTCATTGATTTTTTCAAATAGTTGAGCGGAACTATGTCGATTGCATAACCTCTTTTTTCAATATGTTTATTTTCAGAATTTGAGACTGCTAAAACTTGGATTGATTTTTCATTAAATTTAGTTATATAAATTCCTATTAAATCATGAAGGTAATTTTCTAAAATAAGAGTAATATCTCTTTTAGGGTTTTTTGGAGGATTTATTACTACAATTCTTAAAGATGCTCCTAACAAACTTTTTGGTAGAACAACTCCTGAGCTATTCCCGACCTTTGTTGCCCGACGATAAAATACTCTTTGTTTCTTTTCCAAAGATTTTTCTTCCATAGTTATAACTTTGTTATAACGATTATATAAACATTTCTATTTTATTACTTTATAATAGTTAATAATTTGTTGTCACCATAAAGTTTATAAATTGAATAAATGTCACAAAATTAACCTAAATTTATACAGGACCAATATGAACAAAAATTTCGTTTTGGTATCACTTGTGGCAATACTCTCAATTGTAATTGTTGCCAGCTCTGTTAGTGCAGCAAGTTCTCTTGACATTAGTGTTAAGGGTGTTTGGGCAAATAACTTAAGAGTTTCTGGAGACAATGTAGCAGTTATTGCTGGACAAAGAGTTCCGGTTGTGATGACTTTCACAGCTAACGAGAATGCTAGTGACGTACAAGTATCAGCATGGTTCCAAGGTCATAGAAGCGAAACTTTCGTTGAGTCTGATTTTCAAGATCTTATCAAAGATTCTGATTACAGAGTTAAGGAAGTTTTGAAAGTGCCAACTGACATAGACCCAGAAGAAGATTTGACTCTTTTCTTAAGAATTGAATCTGATGAAGGAAACTATGAAGAAGAAATAACTTTGAAAGGCCAAAGAGAATCTGACAACTTAGAAGTTGTTTTGTTCGACCTTGATCAAACTGCAAAAGCTGGACAAACAATTTCAGTTAGTGTAGTTCTTAAGAACATGGGAAGACAAGAAGCAGAAGATACTTTAGTTACTGTGAGCATTCCTGAATTAGGAATCTCAAGATCTGCATATTTTGAAGATCTTTATCCAGTAGATGAATGTGATAACAACGATGACAACTGTGACAAAAGTGACTCTAGGGAAAGAAGAATTTTCTTGACAATTCCAGAAAATGCTTTACTAGGAGATTACAAAGTTACAGTTAAGGCTTTTAACGATGATACAAATGTAGTTGTTTCAAAACAATTAACAATTTCATCAGCAAAAGTTAGTGGGCAAATAATTCCAAGCCCTGCAAGCCAAAGCTTTGCAGTAGGACAGGAAGTTGCTTACGACGTTGTCTTAGTTAACTCAGGCGAGAAAATTGCTGTATACACAATTGTTCCGACTTCATCTGATGCATTAAGCATTAGAGTAAGTGAACCGGCAACAGTTGTTCCAGCTGGATCTAGCAAAGTTGTTAGAATATACGTGACTGCAAACAGAGAGGGAACTTTTCCTTTCGGTGTTAAGGTTACATCTGACAATTTTTCAGAGACAGTTCAATATACAGCTACAGTTGAAGGTAAGTCATTAACAGGAACTGCAAGTAATAACATTGTTGCTCTTACAATTGTATTAGCAATAATCTTTATTGTACTTGTAATCGTCCTTGTGGTATTACTTACAAGAAGACCAGAAAGAACTGAAGAATTCGGAGAGAGTTATTACTAAACTGTTTTAGCTTTTTTATTTTTTTTACTTTCTCCTTTTTTTCTTTTTTTTCTTTTTTATTTTATTTAGATTCTTTTAATTCTAAACTTAGAATTTTACTTATTCCGTCGTTCATGCTTATTCCGTATAAAACATCTGCACCACTTATTATTGAGTCATTGTGACTGATTATTATGTATTGACCTGACTTGATATATTTTTTTAGGAGATTTGCCAAGAGTTCTGAATTTCTTTTATCAAGTGCTGCATCAATTTCGTCCAAAATATAAAAGGCATAGGGGTTAAATTCCTGAATTGCGAAAATAAGAGAAAGAGCCACCAATGTTTTTTCTCCTCCGGATAAAGAAGCAATATCTAAATATTTTCCGTTGGCAACTTTTATAGATATATTAATTCCACCTTCAAAAATATTTTCAGGATTTTCAATTTCTAAGAATGCTTTTCCTTTTGTGCTAAGCTGAGAGAAATTCCTTGTAAAAAGTTCATTAATTGCTCTAAATGTTTTCATAAATGTTCTTTTCTTTTTTGTATCTATTTCTGTTATAATTTGGATTATTTCATCTCTTTCTTTTTCAAGTTGTTCAACTTTTTTATAAACTTCTTCATATTCTTTTTTTATTGTATCATAAGTTTCCAATGCCCTTAAGTTCACATTTCCTATTGAGGCAAGTGTTTGCTCTGCTTTTTTTAACCTTTCTTGGAGAAAATTTATGCTTCCTTGAATGAACTCGATACCCTGAAATTCTTTTATTTCATATTCCAAGGATTCATGTTCTGCAGAAATTTTTGCATTGTCTAGTTTTAGTGTATTGATTATTTCATCAATTCTACCAAGGGCGTTTTGCTTATTTACTATGAGCAGATTCTTGTCTTTTACAGTTTCCTGAATTTTTGTTCTTTCTTCAAACATTTTTTGAAACTTTTCACTTAATTCTTCAAGTGCTTCTTCCTTTTCATTCAATAATTTTTCATCTTTTTCAGTTTGTTCAGAGATTGATTTAATCTCATTTTTTAATTCCACTTCATCTTTATCAATTGATTTCAAAACAGCTTTTGTGTTTTCTATATCTCTTTCTTTGTATAATATGCTTGCATCTAAGTTTTCGTCAGTTCTTGCTGAAAGTTCTTGCATTTCAAAGAAAAGCTTGTTATATTTTTCTTCTATAGAATCTTTATTTGCAAGTTTTGAAGATATTTTATTGTATCTTTCGTTTAGTTTATTTATTTCCTCTTTTATTTTTTTATCATCTTCTACAAGAACCCTCATCAAATTTTTCTTTTCATTAATGGATTCCAATAAATTTAATTCTGATTTTAGTGAATCTAAAATTTCAGAATCAGAGATTGTTTTTTTCCTAAGTTCTTCATAATTCGAATTCATTTCATCCAATAACTTTTTGTTCTTTTCTTTTTCAGAACTAAGAGAATTTATTTTATTGTTTGAACCTTCCATTACAATTTTTCTATGATTCTCTGTTAATTTTGTTTGGCAAATAGGGCAGATATCTTTTTTTGGAATGTTCTCTCTAATCCTTTCATTTCTTTTTATATCTGAGTCAATAACAGAAAGATTATTTCCGATTTCAATTTTTTCTTTGTTTAAAAGTTCAATTTTTTCATTAATCTCTTTGATTAAATTAGTTAATTTTTCTATTTTAAGTTCTGCTTCTTTAATTGTTTTTGAAGAAATTTTTTCAGTTATTGAATTTATCTGATTGATTAAATTCTTATTATCTGAATTTATCCTATCTAAACTTCTCTTCTTTTCTGCTGTTCTTTCCTTTAAGGTGCTTAGTTCTGTTTTTGCATCGTAAATTAATTCTCTTTCAGATTCAATTTTTTCAAGTTCAGCTTTTTTCTCTTTCAATAAAGATTGTCTTTTTGAAACTTTTGGCGATTCTTTTCTTAAATTTTCCAATTCGTCTTCAATTTCTTTTATAGAATCCCGAAGTCCTTTTTTTCTAAGCTCGTTTTCTGCTAAACGTTTTTCAAAATTTTCATACCTTGCTCTTTCTGAAGCTATTTTTACATTTAATTCTGTTACCTCGTCATTTAATGAATCTCTTTCAAAACCAGTTGTTTTTTGTATGTATTGATTTATTTCGTTTGATTTCTTATCTAATTGTTCTATTTCAGAATTTACCTTTTGAATTTCATCTCTTAATTTTTCTTTAAATCCTGTGTTTTTTTCTATTTCCTTCCTTATCTCTGTTATTTTTTTCTCTTTCTCATCTAAATTTCTTTTTATGATTGTTGCTTTACATTGCTTTATGGATTTTTGCAAATCCTGATATTTTAAGGCCTGCTTTCTTTCTTCCTCTAAGTTTTTCAAATAAGCTGTTCTCTCTCTTAGAACTGCTGAAACTTCTTTTAACTTTTGTTCTGTTTTTTCTATCTCTTTCAATGATTTTTGCTTCCTTGACTCATATATAGAAATTCCTGAAACCTCTTCTAAGATTTGTCTTCTTTCTTCTGAACGCATTTTTATTAAATGAGCTATTTCTCCCTGAAGAACAAGGTTAAAACCATGAGGGTCAATTCCTGCTTGTGCTAATAATTCCAAAATTTCCTGTCTTGTTTTTGTTTCTCCATTTATTTTGTAAATGCTTGAGCCCTTCCTTCTTACAGCTCTTAAAATTCTCACTTCTTTTGATTCTATTTTAAAACTTTTATCAGAGTTGTCAAATATTATTTCTACGCTTGCTTCATTTGCATGTTTTTTATGTTTGTTTCCGTGAAATAATAAATGTGAAGCTTTTGAAGCACGCATACTTTTGCTACTTAACCGTCCAAGGACAAAACAAAGTGCATCTGTAATGTTACTTTTTCCAGAACCATTTGGGCCAATTATAACATTTATCCCTCTATCAAAAGGAATTTCTGTTTTATTTGCGAAACTTTTGAACCCATTCATCACCAACTTTTTTACATAAGCCATATTCTTTTCTTTAGTATTAAGTTAAGAAGATTTTTAAAGATTAATGTAAGGGTAATTTGATGAACATTATAAGGATTGGTAAGGAAAATAATGAATATGCTTATAGAATTTTGCCTAGCTTGCTTTCTAGTCAGTTAAATGTTAAAGAAATTGATAAAGATAAAGTTAAATTTGAAAGGAAAATTGAGCCGATTTATTTAGTTTCTGAAAATGTTTCAGGACTATATTATAAAATTGGCAATAATTTGAAAAGAGAAACAGTTTATGAATCTGAAATTGGAAAAGTTTTTGATGAAAAAGTGTAAGATTAGTCAAATAATTTTTTCTGTTTTTTGTAATCTCTATGTTTTTTTATTGTTGACCAAGATTCTCTGAAAACTCCTTTGTTTTTGAACTTGTCATAATTTTCATAAATAAATCTTCTTGTTGTAGGGTCTGCTGCATAACCTGAACCGAAATCTGCGCCAATTTTTTTCTTTAATTTTGCAACCTCTTCCTCACGAATTGATTTTGCTAAAATACTTGCCGCACTTACAACCACATGATTTGTATCTGCTTTATGCTCGCAAATTATTTTTAACTCTGAACGAGCCATTAAAAATTCCTCAAGATATTTTTTCCAAGATTCTATATTTACAGAGGGGCAATCAATAATTACTTCAATTTTTTTGTTCTTTGTTCTTTTATGTATTTCATTTATTATTTGTGCTGCGGCAATTGCTTCCCTTTGGTTTAAATTTAATCCATCTTTTTTCTCGCTGTCAATTTCATCAACAGTTACTATAACATGAAAATGTTCTATTACTTTTTCCTTGACTATTTTTGTAAGTTCTTCTCTTTTTTTGGGCAAGAGGGCTTTTGAATCTTTTATTCCTAATTTAATGAATTTTGATTTATCTTTTTCTTCAATTAAAACTCCTGCCAAAACCATAGGACCTATAGCTGGGCCTCTTCCTGCATCGTCAATTCCTAAAAATAACATAGCTAAATTAGAAAATGAGGGTATAAAAATTATTACCTAAAACTTTTAGTTTGAAAGTTAGATATATAAATCTTGGAAGATTGGTTATTTAATGGAAAAGCTTAAAGTTAAATTTTCTAAACAGTATAGAGATTACACATGTGGATCTGTTTGCCTTGAAATGATTTTTGATTATTATGGTAAGAAAATTTCAAGAGAGAAAATTATGAAAATTGCGAAAACAACTAAAAGAGGAACTGGACATCTTAACATGATAAATGCTGTTAGAACTTTCGGGTTTTATTGCTATGTTCATGAAAATTCTTCAGTAAATCAAATCAAGCATTTTATTGGCAAAAAGTTTCCAGTCTTAGTTAATTATATTGAGCCAGATACAAATGAGGGACATTATGCCGTTGTAATCGGTTATGATGGATGGAATATTATTTTAAATGACCCTTGGAACGGGAAAAATTTTAAAATTAGTTTTAAAAATTTTAAAAAAAGATGGTTTGACTATCATACAAACAATAAACTTTCAAAATGGATAATGGTAATATCAAACAACCGATTTAGTGTTGGAAAACAATACGAACCTTTAAAATAGAGTTGTTTAGTTAATTAAGAATTATTTTTAGTTGGTTTTTTATTATCATTTTTCTTAAAGCCTAAAGCTAAAGAATTTATGCAGAATCTTTGTCCTGTTGGTGTTTGAGGAGCGTCATTAAAAACATGTCCTAAATGACTTCCACATTCTGAACATAAAACTTCTGTTCTTGGGATAATTAATTTAAAATCTTTTTTTAGTATAACTGAATTTGGAATTGCATCATAAAAGCTTGGCCAGCCAGATCCTGAATCAAATTTTGCAGATGAATCAAAAACAGGATTTTTGCAAGCACCACAAATATATTGTCCTTTTTCATTATGCTTAAGAAATTTTCCTGTGAAAGCTCTCTCTGTTCCTGCCTGCCTTAAAACTCTAAATTGTTCCTCTGATAGTTTATTTTCCCAATTATCTTTTTTAGTATTTAATTTTTTTGAGATTATTTTTGACATAAATTATATATATCTTTAATCTTTATTAAGTTAATGAAAGATGAACTTAATTGATTTGTTAAAATAGACCCTGTTAATAAAATTAATTGGGATTTGAACAATTAAAAAAATCGATGAATAAGGTATATAATCAACGACCCAACCGCAGCAAGCTGCGGGGTAAAACGATTTAATTTACTTGAGCTTAAAAAGTCTATGTGAGAACAACGACGATATCCATTATTCATTTTAAAATAGTAACACAACAAAAGATTTATAAAGCAATATTAATTGTTAATTTTATGAGTAAAATAGAAACTTTTGATAAATCCAAAGTAATAGTGGGAGTTCAATTTCCAATTGAAATTACTAGCATTGAAAGATATCAACAAATTCTTAATAATCCTGATTTTCAAAAACAATATGGAATTGAAAAGATGTTTTTTGTACAGGGGGAAATTTTCAAAGCCAATTTAGATTCTGTATATATTGGTAGGGACCATCGTCATGGTATTAACTTTACGAGATGTTTCAAAAACACGGGTTCGGAGGATGAATTGTTAAGTGAGGAGCCAATAGCCGTGGCATATACTGATGGTGGATTGGAATATCTAAGTGGATTTCTCGGACAAGCAACTGACCATCCATCATATCGGAATGAATTGATAATGCCAAATAATTCAAAGTTAATTTTTCATCATCCAATTAAAGATAAAAAATTGGTTGAACTTATAACTGGTATGTAATGTTTTATGTGGGCGAACTATTTCAAGACTTCCCCTGCTTTCACATACCACATATACAAATCAAGTTCTGCCGGAGACATTTTTATTTCTCCTGCCAGCTCATTAAATTTATCCTCTATATCTAAGTAATTTTCTCTATTTAGAGATTTTGGTTTTTCTTTTAGATAATTATTTTCTAACATTAAATTTAAAATGTGCCTATCTAAAATTGCGAGGTTTTCATATCCTACATTTCTTAAAAAATGCGAAGCTTCTTTGTATCCAATTCCTTTAATGTTTTTAACGATAAACTCTCGTGCTTCTTTTTGCCCTTTTTCTTTTTCTAATTTTTGAATTATTTCTTTTATATTTGAAAATTTTCTTGCTTCAATTATAAAATTAGATTTGTTATTATGAAAGCGGTGTTTGTTATTTTTAATAGTGTCTCTTATTGATTCTTTTGAATTATTTAGAAAACCTTTTGGTGTCAATTCTTTTTGTATTGCCATAGCTGTTCTTGCTTTGGAATTTGCTGTTAAAATACAAAAGCATAATTCTGAAAACCATTCTTCACTTGATTTTTCTGAAAAAGATTTGAATTCGTTAAGTCTTGTGTTTACTGTGTTTTTTAGTTCTGAATTTCTTAGCGAGTTTATTTGTTGTTTGAGGTTCATATGGGGGGGAAGAGAGTGGGATTTTATAAATTAATTGATTAATTTTATCTCGTCAAGGAGTTCGTTTTTCTCTTTTCTGCTTGTGTATTTTTTTCCAAATTTGACTAAGACAGGATTAATATTTTTCCAGTATTTTTTAGGAAATAATTTTTTCAAATCTTGTTCGACTTTTTCCTGTTTTTTTGAGTTTGTCCAGTCAAGATAATTTGAGATGTAAGAAACGTGTGTATCTATTCCTATTTCGTCTTTTCCTATTTCGCTTAAAAAAACATTCGCTGTTTTTCTTCCAACTCCTGGCAAATTTATTAATTTATTAAAGTCTGTTGGAACAATTCCATTATAATCCTTATCCAAAACCCTTGCACAAGACAAAATATTTCTTGATTTATTTTTATAGAAATTTACTGGTTTGATAATTTTTTTAATATCGGATAATTTTGCGTTTGATAATTTTTTTATTGATGTGTATTTTAAGAACAATTTTTCTGCTGTAGGGATTGTTGTTTCATCTCTTGTTCTTGCAGACATTATTGTTGAAATGAGAATTTTCCAAGGTTTATCCCAAGATTCTGCGGCAAGACGCATCTTGCCCCTTAAAGATTTTATTTTATTGAATTGTTTTACTTCTTTTTTCATTTTTAAGAAATTATTTTTTATTTTTGATAAGCTGAAATCCCCGAAACGATTGCCATGAATAAAGCTTGAAAAGTTAAAGTGTTTTTCAATACTGTTTCTTTTAAAAACAAAGAGACAATTAAAAGAACTATTGAAAATGAGAATATTGCTATGAAATAAAATTTCCCTTTTTTTAATTCTTCTTTTGTAAGCATTTTAATAAAAATCCCAATAGGTATTGCAAATGCAAGTCCGATAATTGGTATAATCCAGCCCATTTCAGTTAAATAAAAAATCCTCTTCTCCAGTTGAATCTAACTTTCCAATTAAATCTGTCAATCTTATAAGTCCAACTAAATTTCCTTTTTCTATTACTGCCAATCTTTTTATTTTATTATTAAACATTATTTCTACTGCTTTTGAAGAATCTTCATTTGGAGAAACACTTACAATTTTTTTTGTCATTATTTTTTCAACAGGCGAATTTATTTTGCTTATGTTTGAAATTATATCTTTTTCAGTAACTATGCCTACAATTTTATTATTCTTTATAACAATTACCCCACCTATTTTTTTATTAGACATTAACTTTGCTACTTGTTTCAAAGAATTATTATAATCAATAACATACGCTTTTTTCATTATTTGTGAAACTTTCATTTTTACTCTTTTTATTTATGTTAGGAGATGGTAGATCGGATTTATAAATTGTTTGTGTAGTGAATTTTATAAGATAAGGATTTACGGCCAAACACTAGAGAATAAATTCTCTGTGGCTCTCGTTTAAGTATAAACTTAACAACCTCCAGCGGGTTCTTAGAGTCCAGCAACCATAAATTTTAAGTCATTCGAAAAGTTCGAATCTAATTATTAATGACGCCACGGCCAAGATTCGAACTTGGGCACCCCGAAGGGTCGTGATTAGCAATCACGTGCGTTAACCACTCCGCCACCGTGGCATGAATAATTAATTTAGAATTTGATGGGTTTTAAGGTTTTGTGTTTTGGTTATGGAAGATTTAACAGCCCAATCAAAAACTTTTGTTCAACATTTTTGCTATAATATCTATAATACCTTGGCTTAAAATTTATTTTTTCTTTTAGCCTTTGTTTTATTATCTTAAAATCCTCTTTTTTAGGTTCCCAATCTTTAATTAATGATTTATCTATTTCACTCAAATCCAAATTTTTATTCGTTTTGAAATCTCTTTTTTTCATCTCTTCTTTTATCAGATGATGTCTTTTATTCAGATAAGCTAATTTATTTTTAAAAAAAGTTATATGTCCCTTTCCCAAACAATATTTTTCTGGACAATTTTCTTTTTTGAATCCATTTTTTTTAAGGTGTCCAACTAGCATTAAGATTTCATTATATTCTGCTATCAGGTGTTGGTCTGAAAGTTTTTTTGGATTGATTAAATTTATTCTTACCATTTTAAAAATTGATTATTTTTTCAACTAGTTCAAGAGCTTGTTTCCAAGTTTTTACTGGATAAATATCTTTATGTTTTTGTTTTAAATATTTTTCATTCCAAGGACGTCTGAAAATTATAGCAGGAATTCCTTTAGATGAACAATCTTGCGAATTTTCAAAATTGTCTTCAATTATTAATCTTGCATTTTCATTTTTGCAAACTTCTGATTTTGGAATTTTTGGTTCTTTATTTTGATATTGTCGTGTGAAAAAAATATTTTGAGAATAACCATTCAACCCTGTTAAATTTTTTTCAATTTGCAATTTTGTCAATTCTTCGGCTAAACCGTGGCGAGCAGTAATAAAAATAATTTCATACTTTTCTGAAAGATAATTTAGGGCATTTTTTGAGTCTGGAAAAAGAGGCAAATTAAGAAAAGTATCTGTTGCACAGAAATCCTGAACAATTTTAACAGATTTATCATAAGAACAATCGAAAACTTCGTCTAAGTTATAAGAGAAAACATCTTTATATTTTATGTTCTGGCCCAAAACTTGATTAGAATAATTAATCAAAGGTTTAGCAAAATCAAATAAAACATCGTCTAAATCACATGCGATAACTGATTTCTTCATTTGTTTAACCAATTAAAAGGGTTTTATATTTTTTCTTATAGAACGATTAATTTTTAAACTTAAGATAATAAATTTATAAATGGGAAAATTATATGTTGTTGTGGCATTAATATTTTTAGCAGTTGTTGCATCGGCATTTTTACTAGTAAATAAAGAAAATCCTTCTTCAAAAAAAGTGCTCCTTGAAACAAACAAAGGAAATATTGTTATAGAATTATATGAGAATTCTCCAATTACAGCTGGAAATTTTGAGAAACTTGTTCGTGAGGGTTTTTATGATGGAATTATTTTTCATAGAGTTATTGATGGTTTCATGATTCAGGGAGGAGATCCTAGCGGGACAGGAACAGGGGGGCCAGGATATACAATTCAAGATGAATTTATCGAGGGAAACTCAAATTTACGCGGCACAATTGCAATGGCAAATACAGGTCAACCAAATTCTGGAGGGAGTCAATTTTTCATTAATTTAAAAGATAATACTTTTTTAGATTTTGATAAGCAACCTCTGACAAGTAAGCATCCTGTTTTTGGGAAAGTTGTCGAGGGTATGGATATTGTTGACTCTATTGCGAAAGTCGAAAAAGGAGTTAATGATAAACCTGTGCAAGATGTTAAAATAATCAAAGCATCTATTGTTGATTGATTTTATTACTACTTTTTTTTAATGAATTAAATGTATATACTATATTGGATAATTGTTTTTATATATAAAAAACAGAGTTATTTTATGACATTAGACAAATCAGTTAGAATTCACATCCCTAAAAAAATTCATTTTCCGAAGGGAAGCAGATATAATCTTATTTTTTCAGTGGATGGAAATAATTTAAAAGATTATGAAATTTCTACTTTGAAAAAGATTGCTACTGAAATTAAAAAAGATATTATTCAAGTTCCTGTGATGTATGATGTGGCAAAAGATGAATTTATTTGGAGATTGCCTGACTCAAAAAAGGAAATAAATTCTGAATTATATTCTGGTGAAACTTATAGGAGAGAAATTAATAAAGGTATTGAAGGGGTTGTTGGAAGCATTGATTACCAAGTTTATTCAATTGAAATTCCAATTAAAGAAAGATTAAAACAAAAAGATGAATACTCTGAACTTTCTAGAAGGGACAGTGTGAAATTTAACTTAGAAAATAGGACTTGGATAGACGTACATGCTTCAAGAGATGCTGATACATTAACCCAATATTTGGGAGATAAAATAATAAAACCTGAATTAGTGAAATATGCGAGGAGATGTGAAAAAATAGTAAGGGTTGAATTTTTAGAACAATTATCTAGGGCTATTACAAATCAAATTCTGCATGTTGAAAAAAGAAGGTAATTATTTAGTTAATTATTTTCTAAAACAAATCCAAAACCTTAAAAACACAATAATCGTCGATATTATTATAGCGGAGTAGAGGAGTCTGGAGTCCTCGCGAGGCCCATAGTAAAAAGAACCTAAGGTTCTTCTTATGACATCTCCTCAATATGAACATGGAATGTCTTATGAAGTTGTAAGAAATGGGATACCTCGAGATCGTGCGGTTCAAATCCCACCTCCGCTATTTTTTATTTTAGAATAAATGATAAATGGCTATTGGATTTAACATCTGAGATAAAAGAAGTTTTCGTAGTGGAGGGATTTGGGTAGAGAAATCAGCAGGACTTCGGAACTCTTTATCCCCTGTTCAACTCTCCCGAATACTTGGAGGACTTGATTTTTAGTGCAACGATGCCGAAGGCAAAAAATCAAAGTAATTTCAGGGGCGTATTCAATCGAGCGAACAAAGTGAGCCATCAAGAATAAGTATCAAGGGGCAATTTTCGTTCGTCGTTCGTAGGGGGGAATTCCGTCGTGTTTTTGCTTCTTTTTACAAAAAGAAGAGTAGCACTAGCCACTGGACAGGGAGACGCAAGATTTATAAACATATAATGTCATATGCAAACATATGGGGAGAAAAACCGTTGCATTAAGTCTTGATGAAGAGATTTATGAGAAGTATCAGAATTATTGTTTGAAACATTCCATTATACTATCTCGCAAAGTAGAGAAATTTATGGAAGAGGAATTAAAAAAGGAGAAGAATAATGGCTGACTTTAATCAAATTCTTAGAGATGGAAAAATTATCGATAA
>Ga0210057_1002787_pt1 | contig 24683 bp, 25 predicted proteins | sample CryGeyCG2114_010_2_FD_183968 | JGI IMG/M metagenome (GOLD analysis project Ga0210057, IMG submission 183968) | Groundwater microbial communities from aquifer - Crystal Geyser CG10_big_fil_rev_8/21/14_0.10 (SPAdes) (version 2) | ecosystem: Environmental > Aquatic > Deep subsurface > Groundwater ...
GTCGTCCCGATGCCGAGTCTTTTGTTTGTATTATCCCAAAAGAAATTTGAATTATCTTGTGCAAGAATTCCACTTGCACCTGCAAAGAGAATAGATCCAGCAGTTGGTGCAAACCAAGTAGGGGAGTTAGTACCTCCGGAAATCAATGCTTGACCTGTCGTTCCAGCTGCAGAAAATAAAGTAGTATCTGTTGCTGATTGATATGGAACAGCTCCAGCTACTCCGCCGATAATATTAATTGCGCTTTCAGATAAGATAGCAGTGGGAACTGCGCCAAGTTTTTTTCGAGGAGTCATTTCTCCATCCCATCCAGGTGTGCCTGTGCCTCCGATGTTTACACCAAGATAAAGTGTTTGATTAAAATCAACTGAAGTCAGAGCAGTGACTTCTCCAAGAAGCACACTGAAAAGTCCACTCGTTACTTGTACTTTATTTGCATCGATTCTTGTTTCTGTCCAAATAGCCACACCGCCAGTGTCTATGGTGTAGAGTTTAAATTCCATATTGTAAGTGCCATTGGTAACAGCCACTCCACTACTGTTAGTAAGTTTACCTTGATAATTTATTTGTTTATTTATCGCAGCAGAAGAAATGTTCGAGGGAAAAAGAACAAAAACCAGTAAAATAGTTGTTGCAATTGTTGCGATGGTTTTGTTGTTTTTAATAAAGGCGAACATTGTTAATTTCTAATTACTCTAATTACCTAATTTCTAAATAAATCCTAATGATTGTTAATTTATAATTACTCTAATTACCTAATTTTTAAGTTAATTCGTCATTTGATTAATTTTCTGGTTCAATTTTACTTAGGTCAATTAGGTTAATTAGTAATTAGGTTAATTTATAATTTCAACTTCTGAAGAAAGAGTTTTTTTACCTTCTTCTAAAATCACTTTGTTATTTTTACCGTAAAGATAAATACCAATTAAAAGAAAACCTAGAAAAAGTATTCCAGTAACTATAAAAATTTTTTTTGTTCTTTTTTGAGATAGAAAATCTCCGATAGCAAACTTTTTATGACGAATTTTTTGTTTAAAAATGTATTCTTTTATCTCTTCTTCTGTTGTAAACCAGTTGCCTCCAATTTTTTCTCCTTTTATCTCTTTTTTACGAATTAAAGCGCTTAAATAGTCTGAATGATATCCAGTAATCTTTGATGCTTGATTTAATGATATTATTTTTTTAATGTTTTCCATCCTGTATTAATATATAAGTATTTATCGGATATCCGATACATAAAAAAAATGAATCTCGGATAGACGATATTTTTTTATACCCTTATATTATAGTGCAATATCAACAGTATATCCACTAGTTATCCACAGGTAGTAGAGCAGAACTCGCTATCCTGTAGGCGTCAATTGTTTTAGCAAAAGAACCTTTATTTTATTGGGTTTTTTTGTTTCTTTCTTAAGAAGAAAAGTAATAAAAATAGGGTAATTGATAAAATAATTAAATAAATAAAATCAAAATAAGAAATATTGTAAGTTTTTTCAATTTTTGGTGTTATATCTTTATTAATAAAAAGTGAACTTTCGCTAATTAATGTTAAAACATCATTCTGATATCTATAAATTTTTATATCGTAAGTTCCAGTTTTTTCTAGTGGTGGAATGACACTTTGATAACGTCCACTGTCCATATTAAATGAAAATAAATATTCTCCTATAACTTTTCCTTCTGCATTTGTGACCTTCATCCAATCATCTGATAGTGTTTTTGAATTTGTATCAACGACAGTACTTTTGTTGCTGTCTACTGTGATTGTTTTTTTATCTGTGAGTAATTCAACTAATTGATTATATTGATGTACGAAAAAATTTTCTATTATAGAAATTTCTGATAGTTCTTCTTCTATTATTTGTATAGGAATTTTCTTTTCAGAATATGCGATTTGAGAAACTCCTACTCCTCCTGAAAAATTTCCTAGTACGTCTTTAGCAAATAATACATAAAAATATTTTTTACCTGATATTACATTTTTGTCTAAAAATTTTTCTTCTCTACCTTCATAAATTAATTTACCTGAAAATGGATTTCCTTTAAAACGATCTTCGTGTCTCATCATACGAATATAAGAAAAATTTTCGTCTGGTGGATTTTCCCAAGTAATAGTGATGCCAGAAATATCAGATGAGGCTCTTAGGTTACGAGGACTTAAAGGGAAAGTTGTATCTTTTAAAAATTTTGTAAAAAAATATGTTGGTGGATAAAAATTAGTTTTTCCACTAGCACTTCGGCTTTCAATTGTAAAAAAATACATTGTCCCTGGTTTTAGATGTATTAATTCCATTTTATGATTTACGGCAAAGACAGTACTGGTGAGTGTTCCTTCTTTTACATCTTGAGTTTCTCCCCATCTTATCGTGCTTATCATACCTACAGAACTATTCCAACGGATAGTCGCATCTGTAAAATTTGGTTCAATAGAAAGATTATATAAAAAAATATTTTCTGGACGAATAATAGATCCTGTTGTTGTAGAAGGAGCAGGGCAGTCCGCCGGACAACTTAGTGTATTTTCTCCTACTTCACATATGCCGTTATTATTACATCCAGTAACTCCGAGGTCTATATGTATAGAAGCATCTGATTGAGCAAAAAGAGGTGTAGCGTTACTACTTAGCAAAAATATTACTACAAAAATTATAGAAGTTATTTTTGTAAAATTTTTTTTCGGTATATAGAATTTTACATTGGCCAAAGAATTTTCGAGCCTTCGCCCTCGGAGACATAAGGACAGGGGACCCACGACTCTTAAAATTCTTTGCCAATACAAAATTTTAATTTTCAAAAGATACGTCTTCGACAAATTTCGTAAATTTTTGTTCATTATAAAGTTATAGCAGTTACGATAATTGGGGCTGCGTAATCACCTGAAATTTGGATATGACCTGACCCGGATTCTGCATGAAAACGGACTACTGTAGCACTTCCTCCTGGATGATTGCTTGTTGTTCTTTGAAATATCGTTTTTGGTGAAGTAGAAAGCCCATCCCAGCATTTAGCACTGACTTCTCCAGATCCAGTATTACATATTAAACCGTTGTCTAGAAAACGTGTAGATGTGTCAACTCCTTCTGGAGAAAATCCAAATGCTGATGTAGTTGAAGCGATAGAAAAAGTATAATCAGGATCTGCTCCATTTGGAGTGTAATCAGCAAAAGAGTCTTCAAGAGAAGTAAGTGCTGGAGTAGTAGTGGATTTGATGCTCATACTATAACCAGCAAAATTATCTGTCGTCACTTGCCAAGATATTGTTCCTTCACTCGCTTCGCCATCTATACCACCGATGCTAGTCAAATATAAATCAGAAGGGCTTGAGATTGCAATATAACTTTGTTGCATTTGCCAAAATCCTGCATGTAAAAAATAGTTGGCACTGTTTGAATCTCCAGTACCTATTTCTCCTAGAGTATCACCGAGCATATAATTAGAACTTGAAGAAACATCTTCTCCACCAGCATTAATACTGTCGGACATCATTTTATATGTACCACTTTGCATAACTTGCGCAGAAAGTATATTAGAAAATGATGCAAATAGAAAAATAAAAAATAAAATGGATAAGAAAATTTCTACTTTCTTTTTTTTTAAAAAGGGTATAACTGTTTTCATTTTGCAACTATTTTTTTCTTAACTCAAAACGTGTCAAGACATAATAGAAAGATGAAACAATAAGTACAATAGTTACGAATGCGATAAGAAGTATTTTCCATGGAATAATCCAAAATGCTAATTGAGTTTCTTGAGATTCATCATTGTAACCTTTAAAAAGATTAAGATTGGCTGTATAGCGACCCACACTAAAACCATCACTCCACATTACTTCTCTATATCTTGTAGAATCTGGAAGTACGAAATATGCATCTACTGGTAAAGTATTGATAACTTGGCCGAATATATTTTTAATTGTTATTGTTCCATAAGGGACAAGGTGGACATTACCTGTATTTTTAAATGCGATTTCAAATCCTTTTGGTCTTTCGCTATAGAACATTTGTGTTGGTCCGATTACTTTTAGGCTTTCAATATTTCCTTGTTCTATTCCTTCGCCATTAATTTTTAACAAAAAAAGTGAACCGATTCTAGAAATAATTCGTGTTTTACTTTCTGTTTCTTTTATAGTTTCACCATCTAACTTATCTGGGTTGTTTGATATAATCAATGCACCATAGTAACCTCTTGGTTCAGCATTACTAGGGATGGATATAGTGACGGGGATAGTAATTTTTTCTCCAAATTCTAAACTAAATTCTGTAATTTCAGGTATGATAAAATCTTTTAGAGAGTAAGGACTATTCGCATCACCAAGAAGCATAACTGGTTGTTTAGAATCATTTGTTCCGACAAAATCTTCTGTAGTTAATTTAAAATTAAATGTTTTATTAATACGACTAGTGACTGAAATATTTTTTGTTATACTTTCTCCGGGGTTTAGAAATATTTCTGTTTTACCTGGTTCTACAACAAAGTCATTTTGTATAGTTACATCAAGTTTAGTTTTGGTATACGCTAAAGAATACTCTGGCAATAAAAAACCGCCTATTATGGTAAACATAATGACCATACTATATGTGATTTTTATAAACAAATTTGCCATTTAGGTCTTTATCATTTTTATAATACAGTTGCTGTACCAGTAATCGTAGCAGAGTAAGCTCCTTCAGCTGCGAAAACATCATTTTGTTGAACTTGGAAACAAACAAATGTTTCTGTACCAGCAGGAAGAGTGACATCAGGGTTAGTAGCAATTTCATTATTTAATGTTGAAAATCCTTCGAAATTTAAAGTGCCAGTTATTACACCACTTGCATCGCAAGTACCTGTCCCATATCCAGCAACTTCATCGGCACCATATACAGAAAATCCAAATTCTTTAGCTCCACTTGCGACACTCCATACTTCTGGGACTCCAGCGACTGCTTCAGTATAATCGGCAAAAGAATCAACGACGCCTTGTTTGAGTGCTGGATCAGTCGTGGCTAATACTCCTAAAGTATAACCATCTGGATCATTAGTTATGACTGTAAAACTAGAACGTCCGTAAGCAGATTCATTAGCGATACTGAGTGCGGGTAATAAAGTGACTGGGGTTGTATTGGCAGTGATACTAATACCTGAAGTTACGGTAAGATTTACTACAACATTGTCTGTCACAGCAAAAGCATTCTCTACTGTAGAATAAAATTGTGTGACAAAAACAAGAATTAAAAAACTAACTACAAATTTCTTATATAAATTTTTCTTCATTTTTATAGATTTAATTTTAATATTAATTTCTAGTTGAAGTATATAAAATTTTTTTTTAAAAATAAAGTGTAGTTATACACCTTATCCACATTACCCACATCTTTATTTTTTAATGTAGATTTATAATTTTTTTAAAAAAGATGTTTTGCAAAATAAGTGAAAATAAATTAGTATTGTGAATATGCCGTTGTAGCTCAGTTGGTAGAGCACGTCATTGGTAATGACGAGGTCATCGGTTCAATCCCGATCAACGGCTCCAGAAAGACACGCCACTCTAGCTCAGTTTCCGCCAGAGGCGGATAAAGTCCGAGCATGATATAAATAAAATATGCCGTTGTAGCTCAGGTAGTAGAGCATCGCTTTCGTAAAGCGAATGTCGGATGTGCAAGTCATCCCAACGGCTCATGAATAAAGAAAAAAAAGATGTAGAAAAACCTGCCCGCAATGTTTCACCCGCCCGCAACGATTCGCGTAGCGATTCGGGCAGGCAAAGCGATGTAGGCGGGGAAATAGAAAAACTTGAAGCTGAAACACAGCAAGTAGATTTTTGGAATGATAAAAATAAAGCTCAGGCAATATTGAAAAAAATTGCAGAACTTAAAGATAATCTTGCTGGTGCTCAAAAATATGATAAGGGAAATGCAATAGTTACTATAATCTCTGGTGCAGGAGGAGATGATGCTGAAGATTTTTCTCGAATACTTTTAGATATGTATATGAAATATGCTATAAGAAAAAATTGGGAAATATTTTTTATTCACGAACATAAAAATGATCATGGCGGATATAGAAATGTTTCTTTTGAGATAAAAGGTCATCCTTCGACGCATTACGGAGGCAACGCCTCCGTAGGCGCCTCCGTAGAGGGGCCTTATGGGGTCCTTAAAAATGAATCTGGAGTACATCGTTTAGTTCGTATTTCACCATTTAATGCAAAAAAATTGCGACACACTTCTTTTTCTTTAGTTGAAGTATTACCTAAATTTTCTAAATTAGAAGAAAAAGATTTTATTATTCCAGAAAATGATTTGAAAATAGAATATAGTCGCTCAAGTGGGCCTGGTGGACAAAATGTAAACAAAAGAGAAACAGCCGTCAGACTTGTGCATATCCCAACTAATATTTCTGTTCATGCTTCCGGAGAACGTTCACAAGAACAAAATCGGGAGCGAGCTATGTCTATACTTTTGGCTAAAATTTTTAAAAAAGCGGAAGAAGAAAAAAAGACAGTAGAAGAAAGTATGAAAATTTCTAAAGGTACAGAAATAGAGTGGGGTAGTCAGATACGTTCTTATGTTTTACATCCCTATAAAATGGTTAAAGATCATCGTACTAGTGTAGAAACCAGTAATATTGATGCGGTTTTAGATGGCGATATAGATTTGTTTATAGACCCTATCGTTCATGAACAACAGGATGAGGAAAAAAAATTATAATTATGATATAATTAGACAGTGATTTATTTTAACAATGTTACAAAAGTTTATAATAAAGATTTTTTAGCGTTAGATGATGTGACTTTGACCATCACAGCAGGAGAATTTGTCTCTATAGTAGGACATTCTGGTGCGGGTAAGACTACTCTTGTTAAAATGATTTTAGCAGATGATGTTCCGACTGCTGGAACACTTTTTTTTGAGTCAATTAATGTATTTAAGTTAAAAAATGCAGATTTAACTAAATTAAGAAGAAGAATGGGTGTAGTATTCCAAGATTTTAAGTTGCTTTCAAATAAAACTGCATATGAAAATATTGCTTTTGCTATGGAGGCTGTTGGTAAAAGTAATGAGGAAATAGAAAGTGATGTCCCTCATGTTTTGGAGCTTGTTGATTTGAGTAATAAGATGTTTCATTTTCCTCATCAAATGTCTGGAGGAGAACAACAGCGTCTAGCGATAGCACGTGCTATTATTAATCAACCTGAACTTATTATTGCAGATGAACCAACGGGAAATTTGGATGCAATTAACACATATGAGATAGTTCAGATTTTAAAAAAGATAAATGATTTAGGTACAACAGTTATTTTAACGACACATAATCGTGGGATTATTGATTCAATTGGTAAGAGGGTAATTACAATGGAAAAAGGCAAAATTATTAGAGATGACAAGAATGGTAAATATGTTATATGATTAGGTATTAGGTGCTAGTCGCTAGAAGCTAATTTATTATGATGACTGAACTTAAAAGAATTATAAAATCGGGATTTATAAATTTTACTAGAAGTGGAATGATTTCTTGGGCTGCAGTTCTTGTTGTTACGATTACTCTTTCTGTTATTACTGCTATTTTATTATTGCAAGCAGTACTTCATTTTTCTTTGGATCAGATAAAAGATAAAGTAGATGTGACTATTTATTTTACTGTTGATGCTCCTGAAGTTAAAATAATGTCTTTGAAGAAATCTTTAGAGAATTTACCAGAAGTGGCTACTGTTACATATGTCAGTGCAGATGAAGCATTGGCTTCTTTTCGAGAAAGACATGAAGATGATTATCCTACGATTCAAGCCTTAGATGAAATAAAAGAAAATCCACTCGGATCATATTTAAATGTTAAAGCAATGGAAGTTTCTCAATATGAAAGTATCGCAAATTTTATGAAATCTGATAATGCTCTTGTCTTAGGTTCTACTTCTATTATTGATAAAGTAAATTATCACCAGAATAAGATAGTTATAAATAGGTTAAATAATATTATATCTGGTGCGCAGAGATTGGGTTTTTTAATTACATTAATTTTAATAATAGTTTCTATAATTATTACATTTAATACCATTAGATTAACTATTTTCATTTCTAGAGAAGAGATAGGGGTAATGCGTTTAGTCGGGGCAAGCAATATGCGAGTTCGTGGACCTTTTATGGTTGAAGGTGCCATTTATGGTATTATTGCTACGATTATTACATTGCTCATTTTTTGGCCAGCGACGGCTTATTTTGGAAATAATATGACTAATTTCTTGGGGCTTGATGTTTATGATTATTATATTTCAAATTTATTTCAAATTTTTGTTATTGTTTTATTATCAGGTGTCATTTTGGGTATGATTTCTAGTTTTATTGCTACTAGAAAATATTTAAATAAATGAATCCGCCAAAATTTTTCACAAAAATAAAGCTAAACAATAAATAAGAAAAAATTAAAAAATTTAGGTGGATAAATAATTAATATGTCAAAACAGACAAAATATATTTTTGTAATAGGAGGAGTTATTTCTGGAGTTGGAAAAGGTATTACTTCGTCTTCACTTGGTCTTATTTTAAAAAATCGTGGGCTTAAAGTTACTTCTATAAAAATTGATCCTTATATAAATGTCGATGCTGGTACTATGAATCCGACAGAACACGGGGAAGTTTTTGTGTTGAAAGATGGAGATGAGACAGATCAAGATATGGGTAATTATGAAAGATTTCTTGATATAAATTTAACTCGGATAAATTATATGACGACGGGCCGGATTTATAAATCAGTCATAGAGAGAGAGCGTAATTTAGAGTATAAAGGAAAATGTGTAGAAGTTGTTCCTCATATACCTCTTGAAGTTATTGGACGAATTAAAGAAGCAGGGGAAAAAGCTAAAGCTGATATTGTCATTATTGAAATAGGAGGTACTGCCGGAGAATATCAAAATATGCTTTTCTTGGAAGCTGCTAGAATGTTAAAACTTGAATCTCCTAAGGATGTTGCTTTTGTTATGGTTTCTTATTTACCAACACCACAAAAAGTTGGTGAAATGAAAACTAAACCAACTCAAAATGCTGTTAGAACAGTAAATGCATCGGGTATTCAGCCGGATTTTTTAATAGCTAGAGCTGATACAAATCTTGATAAAAAAAGAAAAGAAAAAATTTCACTTTTTTGTAATATGCCTATTGAAAGAGTTATATCTGCTCCAGATGTGGATAGTGTTTATGATATTCCACTTAATTTTGAGAAAGAAAATCTTTCCAGTAAAATTTGTGAGATTTTAGGTATTGCTTCTAAAAAACCAGATGTAAAAGCTTGGAGAAAATGGAAAAATTTTGCAAAACATGCGCATAATGGTAAAAAGACAGTGAAAATTGCAATGATAGGAAAATATTTTGAGACTGGAGATTTTATTTTATCTGATTCTTATTTATCTGTTATTGAAGCTATAAAATATTCTAGTTATGCGCAGAATAGAAAACCAATTATGACATGGCTTAACTCTAGTGATTTTTCCGCCAAAGGCGGATCCGCCTCCGGCGGAGAGGTGGCAAAGAATTTACGTAAACTCAAGAATTATGACGGTATAATTATTCCGGGAGGTTTCGGCTCACGAGGGGTAGAAGGAAATTTAAATGTTATAAAATTTGTCCGTGAAAATAAGATTCCTTATTTTGGTCTTTGTTATGGTATGCAAATGATGGTTATAGAATATGCACGAAATGTTTTAGGGTTAAAAGATGCAAATACTAGAGAAGTAAATCCTAAATCTAAAAATATGGTGATAGATGTAATGGAATCACAAAAAGAAATTTTGAAAAATAATTCTTATGGTGGATCTATGCGTTTGGGAGAATATAAAGCGGTATTGCGTGATGGGACTATAGCAAGAGAAGCTTATGTTTCCTCCTCTCAAAGTCGGCCCTTAAATCTTCAAAAAGGACCAACATTTATTACGGAGAGACATCGTCATCGCTATGAAGTAAATCCAGCTTTTGTGGCTGATTTAGAAGCTAAAGGACTCGTATTTTCAGGACGATCTCCAGATGGACACTTGATGGAGATAGCGGAGCTTCCAAAGAGTAAACATCTTTTCTTTTTAGGTACACAATTTCATCCAGAATTTTTAGCTCATCCTTTAAACCCTCATCCTCTTTTTTCAGCTTTCATAAAAGCTTGTATAAAAAAATTAAAATAAAAAAATTAAAAACATAGAAATCAAAAATTTCTGAGCCTTCCTGCCTACCGGCAGGCAGGCGCCCTTGGAGACCGTGAGGACAGGGAATCCACGACTCTTTAAATTTTTATTTCTATATTTTTAATTTTGATTTTGTATAATTTGAATTATTTCAGGTGGGATTTGTATTCCTCTTTTATAAAGTTCATTTGCATAAATTGTCATTTCTTCATAATTTTTTTGTTCATAGTTGTATATCATAAGGGCATTAAAAGCATCTATATAATTTGGATTAAGTTCTAAAGTTTTTTTCCAGCTATTTACAGCATCATCATATTTTTCTTGATTCCAATATAATAATCCTAAATTGAAATAAGCATTGTCATAATATGGATTATTTTCTAATTCTTTTTTATATTCTTCTTCTGCTTCTTTTAATTTATTTTGACTAGCATATATAAGTCCGAGGTTATTATGTGCCATTTGTTCTTCAGGATTTAGCTCCAATGCTATTTTTGATTCTTTTTCTGCATTCTCCATATCTTTATTTAAATATTGCATTGCTCCTAAGTTTCTATGGGCGAGTGGATGATTTGGAGAAGTCTGAGCAGCATTTTCCCAAAAAGATAATTTATCAGAAAAATTTCCATTATGTATTATGTTGATAATAGAAAACAAAAATATTAAACTTCCGATTAAGATTAATGTTTTTTTGTTTTTAAAATCAATTTTTCCCACGAAATCAGTTTCTAGAAGAAATATAAATATACCAATAATTGGTACATATAATCTATGTTCAAGGAAATCAGCAATTATGTTTCCATAAGGACGAATAAAAGCTGGTAGTAAAAAAGCAAAAAACCACATAAATCCAAATAAAATAAAATTCCAACGTTTTTTCTTTATTAAAATAAACAGTATTATCAATAATATTATTGCTATAGTTCCATATATAAAGGTTGTATCTTTTATTATGGGTAAAACACTTAAATTAAATGGGAAAAATATTTTACCTATAAATTGAGGTATAGCCAAGAAATTAGAATATATTGACCTGATTATAATTGTAGGAGTTATGGGGATAGAACCAAGAAGGACAATATTGCGAATAATTGCCCAAATGGTCACTATACCAAATAATCCAATAAAGAAATAAAGATTTTTTATAAATAATTTTTTTTCTTTGTATATAAAACAGGAATAAAAAATCATTAGAAACAGAATAGATAGGGCTGATTCTTTTGTAAAAATAGCGAGACTAAAAAATAATAAACCTAAAAATAGATTTTTAATTTTTTCTTCTTTTAGATATTTTATAAAAAATATAAAGCTAGAGAGAATAAAAACAGCTAATAAAGAATCATTTCTGCCGGGTATCCAAGCTACAGCTTGTGTGAGTACAGGATGAACTAGAAAAATAATAGAAAAAAGAAATGCTAGTTCTTTTTTATAATCGAGTTTTTTGAAGAAAATAAAAATTAAAAATGATACTAAAATATGTAGAGATATGTTTGTAAAATGATAAATAAAAGGGTAAGCTCCACCGATTTGGTAATCAAATATAAACGAGATTGTTAACATTGGTCTATAATAGAAAGCTGAGCTATTGAAAAGGTGAAATACATCGGCTAGAAATGATTGAAAAATATTGGTTATTTTTGATAAAAAATATTGATTATCTAAAATAAGAACATTGTCATCTAAATATGTAAAATTAAAAAATAAAGTTCTGCCATAAATTAAAAAACCTATAATGATTATTATAATAACTGGTGTCCATTTATTTAAAAATATTTTATCTATGAATGAATTATTTTTATTAGTGATATCCATATTATTTATTCTTGATTAATAACAATAAACTAGCTCTTTGAGTTTGGTCTTCATCTAATATATCTTGCCAATGGCCATTGTCATTATCATACCAAACGTATCCACCTATTGTATGATAATTTTTTAAAATAATTTCATTTAAGTATTTTATAAAAATTTCTGGGCTTCCTTCTCTATAAAGGCCACTGTCACTCCTTTTTGAGATAATAATTGCATTCGGTTTTGTATTTTCAAGGTTGTTTACTAATTCTGTCTGGTATTGTTCTCTATATTGTGTAGGTAGATTAAGAGGAAACGTGATGATAAAACGATTTGGACTTTTCCTCTGTGCGTAATAATAGATTTGTGGTTCTGATCCAGCTATAAAAACAGAATCATCTTTATTGGTAACTTCGGCTAGATGTCGTGCGACTTCCATAGACTCACCAAAAGGATTGGCTGTACCATAAACCCACTCTGAGAGTTTTTGTGGGCTTAAAGAGAATTGTATTTTGAATGGAAAAAGAATAATAAAAAGAATAATTGGTAAAATAACGATGGTAGTTATTTTTTTTTGCTTGTCGTTTAAAGATAAAGATTCTAAGAGAGAATTAAACAAAGCGCCACATAGTAACGTGAGAAAAGGTATTATTATTAAATAATAATGACTGATAGTGGAAGAAAGTACGGCCAACAGGGAAAATATTAATAAAGTAAAATAATATAAAATATTTTTTGGTTTTTCAAAAATAAGTCCAAATAAAAGAAGTAATAGAATCCACCAATAATGAATAAATTTATCCAAAAAATTAAAGAGATAGGGATTATTGAAAGTATTGATGTATGAAGAATTATAAATAAAAACTTCTTCGATAAAAAATGACCAGACTTTTAAAAATGGAAGTAGTATTATTATACTTGTTAATATCATGGAGCTTCCAAGTAGTAAAAAAGGCTTGATTAATAAGGATATTTTAGGATTTTTATAAGATTTATAAAGTTTGAATAAATAAAAAATAATTATAAAAATAATTACTGGTAAACATATTGGTTTATAAAAAATTGCTATTGAAGAAAGTATTCCTGCTAAAATATATGGCCACGATTTTAGACTATTTTTAAAATAAACAAAAAGAGCTAATATTCCGATCATTGGTAAAATCATAAATTTTTCAGTATTGGCAGTAAATGGAGTCAAAACAGGAAATCCAATCATAGGTAAAAATAAAAAAGCTGAGAATATGCCTGCTATTTCGCCCCATTCTTTTTTGGCAATTAAATAAATTAAAATTGCTGTTATAAATATAAAAATGGAGGCCAACATTCTTGGTGGCCAAACTGCGAATGGACTTATCATTTGTCCTGCAAGGTATGTATAAATGATGAGTGGTGGTTTTTGTAAGAAAGAATCTTGATAAGGTGTGCCTCCAGTACGAAGCAACCAAGCTGAGTAGGCGTATTCACCTTCATCACGTTCAAACGGAGCTTGAAAAGAATTCCAGTTTAATAAAATAAAAAAAGATATAAATAATACTATTATTGATATTTTTAAAATTTTACTTTTCATTTTTATTTGATAATTTTTACTTTTGGCAATGGAATAATAAATTTTGTACCACTTTTAACTAGTTTAGCCTCACGCTTAATAAATGCATTTGTGAAACTATAAGGTAATGCTAGTAAATAATCTGGTTTTTTAAAACGCATTTCTGTTTCTTTTTTAATTGGAATATCTGACCCGATCATATACTTCTTAGATTTGAATGGATTAGCATCAGCAGCGGCTTCTATTAATTCTTTTGTTATTCCACAATATTGAAGAATAGTATTACCTTTAGTGGAAGCACCATAAATCCAAACACTTTTACCTTCTGATTTAATCTTTTTACACAAAGAAAGTAAGTCTTCCCGAGATCTTTCTATTTTTTCCATAAACTTTTTGTAAGTTGTCGGATGATAAATTTTTATTTTTTTCTCATTTTTTAATTCTTTATTATAACCTTTAGATTTAGGATATTTTGAACATCCTTTCTTTTTTATAAATAATCTAAAGCTTCCACCATAAACATCATTGACAATAACATCAAAAATTTCTAGACCAGCTTTTTCCATAATCCAGCGTATATTGTCTATCCCATAATAACCTACGTGTTCATGTACTATATTGTCGTACATTGTTGTCTCAATCATTTTTGGGAGATAAGCCATTTGAATCACCCAAATACCATTATCAGACAAACAAGCCTCTATCTCTTTAGAAAATTTAATTGGATTATATAGATGATAAAACATAGCAATACTAAAAATTATTTTTGCTTTTTTCTTTGTTGCGGATTTGTAAACTTTCTCACTAAAATAATTTGTGATTGTTTTGAATTTTTTTGAAGTAAAAATTGGTTTTATATTTTGTGCAGGGTCAATACATAGTAGATCGCATTTTGTATCTTTTAAGTATGACAAAAGAGTTCCATCATTTCCACCAATATCTAAAACTAAATCATTTTCTTTTAAATTAACATAAAAAAGAGTACTATCGAGTACATCTTTCAAAATTTTTGGCATAGAAGAATTTGTAGAGCTTGTAAAAGGATATTGTTTATACATTTCTGACATATCAAAAGAATGGCTAAGTTGTAAAACACCACAACTATTTTTATTTTTTTTACACAAAACTAAATTTAAGGGTTGTTTTTTTATATTTTTATGATAAGAAAGATCTTTGGGAAATATAGAAGATAAATATTGGTTGCCAAGATTAATTACTGGAATAATTTTTTTATTTCCACAAAATCTACATTTAGTTATTTTTGTTTTTTGCATTTTGAAAATTCATTTTATAATTATCAATAAATTTGAAAACTTCTCTTGCATCAGGTAGTTCTTTATCATTGTTTTCTATTTCTTGTATATCTAATGTACCATCAAATTCTATATTAACTCCAAGGTATTTTGCAATATCTTTTAATTTTACAGAATTATGTGCACCTACTTCCAATAGACCACTTTTGTCTAGATTGGACGCTATATAATCAGTTACAAAATCAATATCAGCAAAACTATATCTACTTTCTTTATCAACAAAAACTTTTTGATCTTTTAACATATCAATTAAAACACCTTTTTCTAAATTATCAGCAAACATAGAAGTAAGACGTATGATGAGATTATTGTCACAATTACATATATTTTCTGCTGCTAGTTTGTGTTTTCCATAAACGGTGTCCAGTTGACATCTTGCTGAAACGGTACTAATTTGAATAAATTTATTAAAAGTACAATTATAAAATATATCTGCAGTTTTTTGAACGGTTTCTTTAAAATCTTTTTCTGGGTCTATTTTTGCCAAAAACCTTGCTGAAGGCATAGCAGAATTTATGACTATATCATAAAATTTCCCTATGTGTTCAGAATAATTATCACGAGTAATAGGGAATACTGCATATCCTTTTTTAATTAATGAAGTATGCAATTTTTTACCCACAAATCCACTTGCACCAAAAAGGCCTATTGTAGTCATTTTATTTCTTCAAAATATTTTCTCTAATAATAGGAGTCTTGCAATCATCCCAAGGTTTGGTGAGCATAGCTACTACTGTTAGATTGGTAATTGCATGTATTGTATGGTTGACACCCTTTGGTGTTCTAATACAAGAACCTTTGCTAACGTGTATTACTTTTTCTTTCATAGATGGTGCATCTTTAGTGACAACAATTGCAGATCCATCAACAATCAAAGAATATTCCACAAATTCAGGGTGACGATGATTTCCTCTTGAGGCTCCAGGAGTAAAATACAACATATTGAATTCCATAATTGCGTCTTGTGGAATCCACGTGAATATACCACCACGACCATCTTTTACTGTATCTATATTACAGGTCGGATAAAATATTTCAACTTTTTTATTTGATAATTTAAGCATAATTTATAATAGAAATATAACATACATTTATATTAAAATAAACAATCTAATTAGAAATAGTATTCTTTTTGTTTGAAATGATATATTATATTTTATTATGCCCAAGTATCAAAAAAGAGCTTTAATCACAGGTATTGCTGGACAAGATGGATCATATTTAGCTGAATTACTTGTGAAAAAAAATTACAAGGTTTTTGGTTTAGTTCGTAGTTTTAAAAAAGATTCTTTGTTGAATATTGAAAAGCTATATAAAAACAAAAAAATAATTTTAATAAAAGGAGATCTTGGTAATTTAAAATCTATTAAAAAGGCCATAAGAATATCTAGGCCAGATGAAATTTATAATCTTGCAGCTCAATCTAATGAAGCCAAATCATTTAAACTACTTAAAGAAACTAATAAGATAAATTATACTGGTTTTGGATATTTAGTTGATGAAGCTATGAAGTTTAATTCTAAGGTAAAAATTTTTCAAGCAGGAAGCTCTAGAATATTTAGTAAAACTAAATTATTTCAAAACGAAGAAACATCGTTTAATACTACAAGTCCATATGGTAAAGCTAAACTCAAAGCTCATAATAAATATGTGATGAGATATAGAAAAAAACATAATCTTTTTATTTGTTCTGGAATTTTTTTTAATCACATATCTCCAAGATCAAAAGAAAGCTTTGTCGCTAGGATAATTACGAAATCTATGGTAAAAATAAAACTAGGGTTATTAGATAATTTTGAATTAGGCAACATCAATAGTTCTCGTGATTGGGGTTATGCACCAGAATATATGGAAGCAGCTTGGAAGATGCTTCAACAAAAAACCCCACAGGATTTTGTTATAGCTACAGGTGAAACACATTCAGTTCGTGAATTTATTGAAGAAGTTTGTAAGATTTTAAATATTGATATTAAATGGAGTGGGAAAGGTTTAAATGAAAAGGGCATAGACAAGAAAACTGGTTCAATTATAATTGAAATTAATCCAAAATATTTTAGACCAAATGAAGTTAGCTCTCTTTGTGGTGATAGCAGTAGAGCTAGGAAAATTCTTAATTGGAAACCAAAATGTAATTTTAAAGAATTAGTAAGAATTATGGTTGAGGCTGATTTTAAAAAAGAGAAAAATAATTAAATTATTATATTTATGAAAAAAGCTTTAATAACAGGTATTACAGGACAAGATGGTTCATATTTAGCTGAATTCCTTTTAAAGAAAGGATATAAAGTTTATGGAATGGTTAGACGTAGTAGTACTTTTAATACTAATAATATTGATCATTTACTCGATCAAAAAAAATTAGACAGAGTACAACTTTTTTATGGAGATATGATTGATACTGATTCTATTTTACGAATTGTTAAAGAAATAAAACCAGATGAAATTTATAATCTTGCAGCTCAATCTGATGTTCGTGTTTCTTTTGATATTCCTTTTTACACAGCTCAAACAGATGCGATAGGTGTTCTTAATTTATTAGAAGCTGTAAAGAATTTAGATATTAATTGTAAAATTTATCAAGCTTCAACTTCTGAATTATTTAGTGGTGATAAAAAACAAATGCTACAAAATGAGAAAACTCCGTTTGGTCCCAAAAGTCCTTATGGCGTAGCTAAATTATATGGTTTTGAAATAGCAAAAGTTTATCGTGAAAGTTATGGTATGTTTGTAGCTAGTGGTATTTTATTTAACCATGAATCTCCTAGGAGGGGAGGAGATTTTGTTACTAGAAAAATAACCAAAGGATTAAATGAAATAAAAGCTGGGAAGAGAGAAAAATTATTTTTAGGCAACATCAATAGTTCTCGTGATTGGGGTTATGCACCAGAATATATGGAAGCAGCTTGGAAGATGCTTCAACAAAAAACCCCACAGGATTTTGTTATAGCTACAGGTGAAACACATTCAGTTCGTGAATTTATTGAAGAAGTTTGTAAGATTTTAAATATTGATATTAAATGGAGTGGGAAAGGTTTAAATGAAAAGGGCATAGACAAGAAAACTGGTTCAATTATAATTGAAATTAATCCAAAATATTTTAGACCAAATGAAGTTAGCTCTCTTTGTGGTGATAGCAGTAGAGCTAGGAAAATTCTTAATTGGAAACCAAAATGTAATTTTAAAGAATTAGTAAGAATTATGGTTGAGGCTGATTTTAAAAAAGAGAAAAATAATTAAATTATTATATTTATGAAAAAAGTTATTGTTATTCCTACTTATAATGAAAAAGAGAATATTGAAATTTTAATACCTCAAATTTTTAAATTTTTGCCAAATATTTCAGTTATAGTAGCAGATGATAATTCTTCAGATAGTACAGCTTCTATTGTCACTGAATTTAAAAAAGAATACTCAAATATTACACTCGTTTCTAGAAAAGAAAAAGATGGGCTAGCAAGAGCATATATTAATGTATTTTTACAAATTATAAATGATAAAGATATTGAATCTGTTATTTTGATGGATGCAGATTTTTCTCCTCAATTGAAATATCTTCCAGAAATGATCGAAAAAAGTAAAGATTATGGAGTGGTAATAGGGTCTCGTCATGCACTAGGAAGTAAAATGATCGGATCTAAATTACCACGTAGAGTATTGAGTTTTTTTGGCAATTTATATTATAAAATGATTCTTCGCATGCCAATTCACGATTATTCTTGTGATTATATGGTTATCTCTATGGATTTAATGAGAAAAATTGATTTATCAAAAATAGGTGCAAAGGGGTATGCTTTTGTTCCAGAGCTTAAATATCTTTTATATAAAGCAGGAGCCACTTTCTTTGAAGTACCGATTATTTTTATTGAACGCATTGAGGGAAAATCGAAAATATCAATTAAAATTATTTTGGAAGGAGTTATTAATCCTTGGAAAATAGTTTTTAGAAAATAAAACAACTTTATTGTTTTATGTATAGATATAATTTCTCATTATCTTTTGAAGCAAACTGAGTTTTAAAAAGATGACTAACGCTAAGATTTAATTCTGGAATATTATTGAATGGATATTCATAAATAGGGAAACTTACTTCTTCGTATTTTTTATCATTAAAGAATTTATTGAAAATATCTAAGTAACGTTGTTGCCCTCCAAGAAAATATTTTCTAATAATTATGACGTCTGGCTCTATTTTTCTATCTTCTTCTAAATTATTACCAACATACCCAATGGTTGTCCTACTATTTAGATAATACATATAAGAATTTTCTTCATAATTGGTGGCGATGATTATTTTAGATGGGTCATCAAATTTTTCTTTTATATATGGAATAGCAAAATCAAGCGGACCTTTATATTGGTGTGTCAATTCGTAGAAATGACCTTTTACTAGTTCCATTAATGGAATAATACTTATCCAGATGGCTATTGAGATAATTACAAAGAAAATTCTGGGTACTTGTTTTTTGTTAATAGATTCTGGTTTTATAAAAATTTGATTAAATAGATACCAACATAATACTATATCTAATAAAATAATGCAGATTAAAACTGGTTGTAAAACGATTATATAACGTTCAAATAGAAAAATAGTACGCGCCATTACTAATATATAAATACAAAAAAATAATGACAAAAAATTAGAAACCCCTAGAAGGATTTTATTTTCTTTAGTTGTGTTATTTCTTGCTAAGAATAAAAAAGAAAATAATAATATTTTTATAAATATTGCTAAATATAGAAGTTCAAATTTTGTAAAAAATAAAAAGGCTACGAAGATATTAAAAAAATAATTTCCAATACCCAATGAAGATTGTGAAGCTATAGAGCTAGTAATAATAAATGTTTTAAAATAAATTAGAGATAGGACAATAAAAATAAGTGAAATAAATAAAGGTAAAGCTAATTTTAAAAAATTATTCACAAAAATTGATAATTTTTTTTCACATGTTTTGTATGATAAAAATAAATTGTGGAAACCAAATGTAAGCATAAAAATAGCGGCAACAGGGTAATGAGTATGGAAAAGTAAGACAATAAATAAAGAAGTTATCCAAACATAATGTTTGTAGCTCAATGTTTTTAATACTATATATCTTAAATAAACATTAAGAAGAACTGCTGAAAATAATAAGATTAGAGAATAATAACGGACTTCTCTTAGATGTAAAATTAAAGAAATTGAAACTAATTCAAATAGAAAAAATGCAATGAAAGCTTTTCTCTTATTGTCTTTAAAAAATAAACTAATGGTTATTCCAAAGATAATTATTGCTAAAAAACCAGCTAAAGCAAAAGGTGCACGTAAAATGGCTGTTTTTGTGTATAAATTGCTAGTTTTATTAGCAAAATAATCACCAAATGCTGCCAAATAATATTGAGTCCAACCTTCTGCTACATAAATATCACCAGGATTTCTTATTCCAATATTAAAATTTGTGTCACTTAAAAGGTATAATGAGTTTTTTTCGTCATGAACTTTTGGATAACCGTATTCCAGTACTCTTCTGCCGTACATTGCCGTTGACGCTTCATCATTCCAAAGTAAAGGATAAGCAATATTTTTAAATAAACTAAAAGCAAAAAGAATAATTACAAAAACTACACCTACGTACAATAATATTTCTGTTTTATTATTTTTCATTTTCTATTAATTAATTTTTTTAAAAAAAATTTAATAGCAGTATAAAGAGTAAGCAGTCCATAAGTTAAACTTCTTTTGAAATTTATAGAAGAAGATTCAGGGTGATATCTGACTGGAACAGGAATATCTCCGATGTCATATTCTTTTTCTACTATTTGGAACAGTACTTGGGTGTCAAAAATAAAATCATCCGAATTATTTTTGAAGTCGATATTTTCTAAAACCTCTCTCTTGTAAGCTCTCATGCCCGTGTGCCATTCAGCTAAGTTGTATCCACTTAGTATATTTTCACAAAGAGTAAGAAAACGATTAGAAATATATTTATAAAAAGGCATGCCTCCTTTAGCTACCTGTTTTCTTGATCTAATTCGCGAGCCTAACATCACGTCGCAATATCCTTCCTCAATGAAGCCTACTAAATATTTAATTACTTTTGCATCATATTGATAATCGGGATGAATCATTACAATAATATCTGCCTTTTTTTCTAAAGCGAGTCGATAACATGTTTTTTGATTTGCACCATAGCCTTTATTTTTTTCGTGAGTATAAACAGTAAGACCGAGTCTTTTAGCAATATTTACAGTATCATCTGTACTTCCATCATCTACGAGAATAATTTCATCTACAATATTTTTTGATATATCTTGTACCGTTTTTTCTAAAGTTTTTTCTGCGTTCAGTGCAGGAAGTATAACGATGACTTTTGATTTTGTTGTCATTTTATTTAATCTTTTTTAAATATAATTTTATTAAAATAAATATAATTTACACAAGCACCAATGATGGCAGCCAAAGCTTGGGCAAAAAGATACCAGAGGCCTATTATATCAACAAAAGTATACATTAACAAAGTATTTATACCAAGCATAAATAAATTAAAAATGAAGAAGATAGCAAATTGTTTATGCATATTTTCTCTAGAATAATTTTTGAATACAAAAAATTTTTGAAGTAGATAGCTGATAATGACAGCGGAACAAAAAGAAATGATAGCAGAAGTTAGATACCATAAATTAAAAAAGTGTACGCATATAAAAAGAATCGCTAAGTTAGAGCCTGTGGCGATACTTCCAGCAAAGATATATCTGATAATTCGAATGTATTTGAAAATAATATCTTTTACTTTTTGCACAAATTGATTATATCAAATTTAGAGATGAACTAAAGGGGACCACGGAGATAACCGTTACCCATTATACCTTTCATCGGACCGTAACGGAATAAAATATCATTGAAACCAATAATATCAATAAATATGCCAACTGTCGCAATTGCTAAAATAAAAATCAAAATTATTATCCATGGTTTTATTTTATAAGAAAAATCATATTTATGAATAAGCCATATTCCTAAAATTAAACTGAAGATAGCTAATACTACTGTCCACCAAGGAAAATAAGACAACATTTGATCGAATTTATATTGTCCCATTGGTCCATGAGTACGTAACGAAAATCTAACAAGTCCAAAAAGAAATATTGAAATTACAATAGAAGATATTAAACCTATAAAAGTTGAAATAGAACCAAGAATAAAATATATCTTTGGTTTCATTTTTATTTTACCATTATTTATTTGGCTCATTATATTTTCTTTTATATCTTTTAGTTCTTCTGACATATTTTTTTCATTAATTTTTTTGCTCTATTAATACGGGTTGCGACTGTACCCATTGGTATTCTCAATATATCGCTGATTTCTTCATACGATTTTTCATCAATATAATATAGTGATAATGGTTCTCCATAAATAAGTGGAACATTTTTTAAACATTCTTCTACTTTTTCTTTTATTTCTTTTTCTTCAAAATCTTCTTCTATGTTATCATCACTTTTAAAATCCCAATTTTCCAATAATGGAGTTTCTTTTTGATATTTTTTAGCTAAATTTATTGCTTGATTATGTACTATACGATAAATCCAACTAGAAAATTTTTTTTCAATATTAAAATTATTTAAATTTATGAAGGCTTTTATAAATGATTCTTGAACAACATCAATTGCTTTATTTTCATCTTTGATTAAATTATTAACATAACGGATAAGTTTTTTTTGATATCTATCAACAATAATAACATAGAGCTCTTGATTAGAAGTCCTGACTTTCTCTACTATTTCTTCATCTGATAACTCTTTTTCTTCCATATTTATATATTAGCAGTCTTTCTAAATTAATACACTAAACCCCGAACTAAGTCGGGGTTTGATGTATTTTTATTAACGATTTACACAGTTTGATCTATTTTGTCCGTTTCCTGTGCCTTTTCCATTACCATTTCCTAATCCCAATCCAAGTTCTTGCCTTATCTTTTTTGCTCCTTCTAAATCGCCTTTCTCGGCTAATTCATGAGCTTCAGCAAATTTTGCAAAATTATCTTTATTCACAACTTGTGTGACTCTACCATTATTTTGCATAAGACTTTTCCATACGGTGTAATCTTTTGTTTCAAAAGCTTTTTCCATAGCTTCATGTCTTTCCGTAGAATAATTTGGTCCTTTTACTGATGGATCTCCTTTATATGCACTAGCTGAACTAGCGAAGGTTCCTATTGCTAATGCTAATGCTAGAGCTCCTAATCCTAAAACTATTTTTTTTGTTTTATTCATGTTTTTATTCTTTTTAATTAACTTTAAATCGACCTTATACTATTAATACAATTATAATGTCGATTTTCTTTCATAAGAAAGAGAGTTTGTTATGATTTATCCGCAGGGCTGGGAGACTAGGATTCGAACCTAGATAAATGGATCCAGAATCCATTGTCCTACCATTAGACGATCTCCCAATATTTTTCATTGTGTCTTACCATTTAGATAACCTGCCTCGTATTAACATACGAGCTAAGGTGGGTCTCCAATAGCTATCTTTACAATAATACAAAAATAGCTTTTTATCAAATAGCTTTTTTTGTTATAAAAAATAAGAAGAAGATAATTTTTATTCCATTTTGGCTTTTATTCTTTCCAGTGCCAAGATAAATGCACCACGACGAAAGTCTGTGTTAGATTCTTTTGCTTTTTCTATAATTTTTCGAGCCGAATCTTCAAGCATAGGTTGAAGTTTATTAAAAACTTCTTTTTCACTCCAATGTTCATCTTTCAAATTTTGATCCCATTCAAAATAGGAAACTGTGACGCCACCAGAATTTGCCAAAATATCTGGTATGATTGGAGTACCTTTTTTAAATAAAATTTCATCTGCTTCTGGAGTTATCGGACCGTTAGCAAGTTCTAAAATTGCTTTAGCTTTTATCTTATCGGCATTACTATTAGTTATTTGATTTTCAAATGCAGCGGGTATTAGTAAATCGCATTCGATTTCTAAAAGTTCTTCATTTGTTATATTTTTAGAATCTTCAAAACCTGAAAGGGAACCGTTTTCCTTTTTATATTTTATAAGTTTTTCTATATCAAGACCGTTTTCGTTATGTATTCCATTTTTTGAATCTGAGATAGCGATGACATTGTGTCCTGCTTTACTCCAAATGAGTGCTGCATTTGATCCAGCGTTTCCGAAACCTTGAATCACGATTTTACATTTTGTAGGTAAATTTAATTCTTTTTTGAAAGTTTCAAAAACAAAAAAACCACCTTGTGCTGTTGCTGTACCTCTCCCTTCTGAACCTCCTTTTTCTAGTGGCTTACCTGTTATCATCGCCCCAGTTTTGTCTCCTGTTATTTTTTGATATTCATCATTCATCCAATCCATTATTTCAGGTGTAGTATTTACATCAGGAGCCGGGACATCTTTTCTAGGTCCCAAAATATCTGAAAGTTTTTGTACCCATCCACGTGAGAGTCTTTCTAATTCTTCCTTTGATAATTCTTTGGGGTTGACTGTTATTCCACCTTTTCCTCCACCCATTGGGATTCCAGCAACAGCACATTTGAGAACCATCCAAAATGCTAATGCTTTTACTTCATTTATTTCTGTATCTTGATGATATCTAACACCACCTTTATATGGTCCGAGAGCGTTATTGTATTCAACTCTATAACCTTCAAATATTTTTAAAGAACCATTGTCCATTTTTATAGGGATAGATATCCTTATATCACGGTCAGGTTGGCGCAAACGGGCTATAAATTCATTATCAAAATTTTTGATTTTAGCAACTTTGTCTAATTGAGACATTGCGTTTTGAAATGGGTTTTGCATGATTTTTTATTTTTTCTTTCTATTAATAGAAAGGTTAGATATTAAGACCTCTATTATAGATGAAATTGCCTAATACTTCAAGTTTTT
>Ga0210057_1002788_pt1 | contig 24681 bp, 24 predicted proteins | sample CryGeyCG2114_010_2_FD_183968 | JGI IMG/M metagenome (GOLD analysis project Ga0210057, IMG submission 183968) | Groundwater microbial communities from aquifer - Crystal Geyser CG10_big_fil_rev_8/21/14_0.10 (SPAdes) (version 2) | ecosystem: Environmental > Aquatic > Deep subsurface > Groundwater ...
CCCCGCCAGCGGCGGGGTGAAGCGGGGTGAAGTAGGACAGCGGCCTTCCCGCCAAAGGCGGGACAAGTTGAAACCACGCATCTTGCTTGCCCCGCAAATATGCGGGGGTTCGAATCCAAGCCCGGCAGCCACAGTCAGCGCAGTATCGTGAATGACCGGAGAACGCTATTCCTACACCTTTTGAGAGTCAGTTCGAATCTAAGACCTGCGACTCTCTCTGGATTAGAACTAAGGGTTATGAAAAAACTTTCCTGGGAAGATATCGAAGAAATAACAGACAAATTAGCTGACAAAATCAAAGCCAGTGGCTTTAAACCGGATTATATTGTTGGTATAACAACTGGTGGATTAATTCCTCTCTATTTCTTGATCAAGAAATTGGATATTTATCACATTCTTACCGTTTCAGCTAGCTCTTATGAAAGAGATCAGCAGAAAGAGTTAAAAATTGCTTATCTTCCCGAAATAGACCTAATTGGCAAGAAGCTGTTATTTGTCGATGAAATCACCGACACAGGGGTATCGCTTAAGGGAGTTTTGGATGCAGTTGTTAATAAGTATAAACCTGAAGAGATTAAAACCGCGACGCTTGTAGTAAAGACGGATAGGTGCAAATTTTATCCTGATTTCTATGTAGTAACCGAACAGGGTGAATGGGTAGTTTTCCCCTGGGAGAAAGAAGAGTTTCCGGAGTATTTTAAATAATTTTCTGACCTGTCCTGAAAATCGCCGCTTCTAGTCTTGTTATCACTTCAAATTTTGTGTTAAAATATGTGAGTTGTTTTCGATTTCTATGAAAAATGAATTCCTTTTGGGCTTGTCTTATGATGATGTTTTGCTGGAGCCGAAATATTCAGTGATTAAATCCAGAAAAAATGTCAGTCTAAAGACAGACCTCACTAAAAATATAAAAATAAATCTACCCATTGTTTCCGCAAACATGGACACAGTGACCGAATCAAAAATGGCCATTGCTTTGGCACAAATGGGCGGTATTGGTATCATCCATCGCTTCATGACCATTGAACACCAAATTGAAGAAATTAAAAAAGTAAAAAGATTTACTAATTATATCATCGACAATCCTTTTACTCTTTTCCCTGGCCAAACTATTAATAATTACGAACAATTGGCAGCAGACACGGGCATCAACGGCTTTCCGGTGGTAAACAAAAATGGGATTTTGATGGGTATTGTTACCAGACGAGATGTGGCTTTCCAAACCAACAAAAACAAAACCATCAAAGAAGTGATGACTCCACAATCAGAATTAATTACAGCCAAACCCGGCATTTCTTTGGAAGAAGCAAAAAATTTATTTTCCAAGCACCGCATAGAAAAATTACCCTTGGTTGATAAGAAAAATAAATTAGTGGGGTTAATCGCCGCCAAAGACATCAGAAAAACCATTTCTTTCCCCAATGCTTCCAGAGATAAAAGGGGCCAACTTTTGGTTGGCGCAGCCATTGGCGTGTCCGGAGATTTTATGGAAAGAGCGGAAGAGTTAATCAAAAACCACGCGGATATTCTAGTTTTAGATATTGCGCATGGCCATTCAGCTTTGACTATTGAGGCTTTAAAAACTTTAAAAAAGAAATGTCCGAAACAAGAAGTAATTGCCGGCAATGTGGCCACTCCAGAAGGAGTGAGGGATTTAATCAAAGCTGGCGCTGACGCAATAAAAGTGGGCGTTGGACCCGGCTCTGCTTGCACTACCAGAATTGTGGCTGGCGCAGGCGTCCCACAATTATCAGCTGTTTTAAATTGTGCTACAGCAGCAAAGAAAAGCGGAGTGCCGATAATAGCTGATGGCGGAATCAGATATCCGGCTGATGTGGTAAAAGCTTTGGCAGCGGGCGCCACAACCGTAATGATCGGCAATTTATTGGCTGGCACCGATGAGGCACCCGGAGTGATTATTAACAAAAGCGGCCGGAGATATAAGTTTTACAGAGGCATGGCTTCTTTTGGCGCTAATATTTCCAGAAGGGCTTTGGATACTAATGACGACAATTTATTGTATGACAATTTAATGCTAGAAGGCACAGAAGGATTGGTGCCCTATCGCGGCAAAGTGCAAGAAGTAATTGATTATTTGCTGAATGGTTTGCGTTCTGGTATGAGTTATAACAACGCGGGAACAATTAAAGATTTGGCCAAGAACGCCAAGTTTGTAAGAATCACTGAAAACTCTTTAAAAGAAAGCCATCCGCATGATTTGGAAAATATGTAAAAACACCCGCCTAAAGACCCTAGATTTTATCAGTACCAGACCGAGACGGTTCGAATATAAACGCGGCAGCCATTTAGAATAAAAATGAAAACAGCTCAATTATTCAAAAAACTAAAAAATAACCAGATTCAATGCCTGGCTTGCAATCACTACTGCAAAATCAGCGAAGGGAAAACCGGAATTTGCGGGGTGAGAAAAAATATCGCCGGCGACTTAAAACTTTTGGTTTACGGCCGGCCGATTGCCATTAACATTGACCCGATTGAGAAAAAGCCGCTTTTTCATTTTTTACCAAGAAGCCAGATTTTTTCTCTCGGCACTTACGGCTGTAATTTCCGCTGCTCTTTCTGCCAAAACTGGGATATTTCCCAACTTTCCAAGGGTTATCAAAATTTCGAAGAATTGATTAAAAAAACCTGCGAGGAATGGCCGCCGGAAAAAATCGTTGATTATTGCCGGAAAAATCAAATTCCGGGCATTGCCTACACTTACAACGAACCGACGATTTTCGTTGAATACGCTTATGACACGATGAAACTCGCCAAAAAATCCGGCATTAAAAATGTTTTTGTCTCCAACGGCTACGAATCCAAAGAAACCATTGAATATATCGCTTCTTATTTAGACGCCATCAATATTGACTTAAAGTCTTTTCGCGATGAATTTTACAATCGGCTCTGCGGCGCCAAACTAAAACCTGTTTTAGAAACCATCAAACTCATCCATCAAAAGAAAATCTGGCAGGAAATTACCACGCTTTTAATTCCCGGCGAAAATGACAGCGAAAAAGAAATTAAAGAAATCGCCAAATTCATCGCTTCAATTGATAAAAACATTCCCTGGCATCTTTCCCGTTTTTATCCGGCCTATCAGATGACAAACAAAGAAGCGACCTCAATCGGTATTTTAGAAAAAGCCTATGAAATTGGCAAAAAAGCCGGTTTGAATTACATTTATCTTGGCAATGTCTTAACCGAGAAATATGAAAGCACTTATTGCTCCAAATGCCAATCAAAATTGATAAGTCGGGTCGGCTATTCTGTCGAAATCTTAGATTCTCTCAAAAATGGGCGATGTTTGAAATGTAAAACCAAAATCCCAGGAATTTGGACTTAATAATTTTAGCGAGGAAAGTAATTTTGAGGAGCATCCGCCCCAGTTGAATAGTGCTTCGCGCATTCAACGGGGCGGCCAGGCAAAATTGTCTCCTCTCCTTTGATAGCGCAATCCGCCTGAACGATATAGCGGAGTTTTAGTGAGAAATTAGAGCAATTTTATAGCAAAATCGCATTGTTTGAGGAGCGAAGCAACGAGTTTGCGATTTTGCTATAAAATTGCCTAATTTCTCTAAAACGGAGCATTAAGTGAAGGCGGATTGTGCTTTCCAAAAACTTTTTTCAAATTGCAATAATTTTGCCGAGGACCTAAGCGAGTTCCGCCGCTGGAGCGGAACGAGCGGGTCGAAAAAATTACTTTTCCAATCCAACAAAATGAAAATTCGCTATCCAACTGCGGCCGGCACATTTTATCCAAGCCAAGCCACAGAATTAAAAAATTTAATTGAACAATTTTTAAATCAAGCCAAGCCGCCAGAATTGGAGGGTAAAATTAAAGCCCTTATTGTCCCTCACGCCGGCTATATTTATTCGGGACCGGTAGCGGCTTACGCTTATAAACTTCTATTCCAAACGAAAAACCAGCCGGAAAAAGTTATTCTTTTGGGCCCGGCTCATTATCTTCCGATAAACACTGCGAGCGGTTCAAAAACTGACAAATGGCAAACGCCTTTTGGTGAAATCAACGTCCTTCCCCCTCCTTCTTTTATCGTCATCGACGATGCCAGCCACCAACCGGAACATTCGCTTGAAGTCCAATTGCCATTTTTACAAATGACTCTTAAAAATTTCAAAATCCTTCCAGTTTTAATCAACGACGAAAATCAAAGCGAAGAATTGGCCAATCTCCTTTTTCCTCTCGTTGATAAAAAAACCCTCGTTATCGCCAGTTCGGATTTAAGCCATTTTTATCCTTATGAAACCGCCAAAAAAATCGACGGGCTGGCCAATAAATACATTCCTGATTTGGAAATTGGAAAAACCCAAAAAGAAGTTGAGGCCTGCGGTTTGGCCGCTATTTTAACCATTATGCATTTGGCGAAAAAATTGGGCTGGCAAGGAAAATTTTTGAAATATCAAACTTCTTACGAAATATCGGGCGATAAAAATTCAGTGGTAGGTTACGGAGCGTATGTTTTCCATAAATAAATTAAAATTCAAAAATTATTAATTATGAGTGGGGAAGACAAAGAATTCTTATTAAATTTAGCCCGGCAGAGCATTAAATATTTTCTGGAAAATAACGAGATTTTAAAAATAGATGAAAACGGACTGCCCTCGCCTGCTTTGAAAGAAAAGCGCGCCACTTTTGTGACGCTGACTATTGATGAAAATCTGCGCGGCTGCATTGGCCGATTAAAAGCAATTAAACCCCTCTATCAAGATGTAATTGAAAATGCAGTTAATTCTGCTTTTTATGACCGTCGATTTAGGCTTCTAGCTCCAGAAGAACTAATGAAAGTCAAAATTGAAATTTCGGTTTTGACACCGCCCCAAAAACTGAGTTACCAAACTCCCAAAGAATTGCTCCAGAAATTGGAGTCGAGTCGAGATGGCGTGATTATTGAAAAAGATTTTCATTTAGCCACTTACCTGCCCCAGGTTTGGATAGAATTGCCAAACAAAGAAGAATTTCTGTCTTCGCTTTGTCTTAAAGCCGGTTTAAAACCGGATGAGTGGAAAAATAACGCCCTTGATGTTAAAATATACCGAGTCGAACATCTTGAAGAAAAATAAATAACCAATAACCCCCGGCAGTAGTCGCCTTAGGCGACACTACGGGACAAGCAAGAAACAATAACCAAAAAATATGGAAAAAATAATTTCTCTTGACGATTTCAAAAAATTGGATTTGAGAATCGCCAAAATTTTAAAGGCAGAAAAAATGGAGGGCTCGGATAAGTTGCTGAAAATTCAAATTGACCTGGGCTATGAGCAAAGGCAGATTTTAGCCGGCATCAGCCAGTTTTACGAACCGGAAAAATTAATCGGCAAGGAAATAGCGGTTTTGGCCAATTTGGAACCCAAAACTATCCGAGGATTAGAGAGCAACGGCATGCTTTTAGCCGCTACCGACACTGACGACCAGATAGCAATTTTAACCCCGGAAAAGGAATTGACACCCGGCTCCAAAATAAGTTAAAATTCTGTCAAAACCCCCGAACGATTTCTTCTTGACATATTTTTTGCTTACCTTATAATCCTTTCATAATTGAAGCGAAGAGAAAATGAGAAAACATCAGTTTTATCATTTTCTCCGAGCGAAATTACATAGCGAAGCGTATATAATCGAAGTGAGGGAGAAAAACAAAAATATCAATTTTTGCTTTTCGACCGAATGAGATTACATAGCGCAGCGTATATAATTGAAGCGAGGGAGAAAAACAAAAATATCAATTTTTGCTTTTCGACCGAATGAGATTACATCGCGAAGCGATATAATTTAAAATTTTATAATTTTAAAAAGGGGTAAACCCCGTTAGAAGTCTGCGATGATGGCAGACTTCTAACGGGATAAAAGGTCGCCTAAGTTTCATTAAATTATGACAACTGAACTTCTCAAGAAAACGCTAATTTATAACGCCAAAGGAAAAAAAGAAGAGGCGGAAGAAGAATTCTCCGAAGAAGACCTTGAGGAAGAAGACCTCAAGGGTGAAGAAAAATTGGGAGATTTAGCCAAAGAAGATGAGGAAACAGAAGGAGGAGAAGAATTAGGGGGTGAAGATCTTGAAGAAGAGGAAGAGCCAGAAGAACTTTAATTTTACTTTTGTTATTACCCCCGCTTTCTGAAATTTCAGAAAGCGGGGGTTATTTTTCAAAAATGCCGGAACTTGAAAAATCAAACGCCTTATGAGAAAATAATTGATATGGCTCGCAATCTGAAAATTAGGGCTCTGGAACGGATGGGCTATCGCGTCCGTCTCCCCAAAAAATCCAAAAGAAAGTCCCAAAAACTTTTGCGGGCATTTTTTATTTTGGTAATTTTGGGTTTTGTCGGCGGCGTTGGTTTGGCGGCCTACGGCTTCTATCTTTATCAAACTCTCCCCAACCCCGCGGCTCTTGGCGAAAGAATCATTAACCAATCAACCAAAATCTACGACCGCACCGCTGAAACTCTGCTTTACGAAATTCACGGCGAGGAAAAGAGAACTATTATTTTCTTAAAAGATGTGCCGGATTATATCAAACAAGCAACCCTGGCGATTGAAGACGCGAGGTTTTATGAGCATCCGGCCTTTGATTGGCGAGGAATGATGAGGGCCTTCGTTGTTAATTTATGGCACGGCCAAATTATTCAAGGCGGCTCAACCATCACTCAGCAACTCGTCAAAAAGGCCTTCCTGGGCCCGGAAAAAACTTTGCAAAGAAAATTGAAGGAAATAATTTTGGCGGTTAAGTTGGAAAAAAATTACACCAAAGACCAAATTTTGGAACTTTATCTCAATCAAATCCCTTACGGTTCAAACGCTTACGGCATTGAATCAGCCAGCCAGGCTTTTTTCACAAAGGGCACCAAAGATTTGACTCTGGCTGAAGCCGCGCTTTTAGCGGCGCTGCCCAAGGCGCCGTCCTATTATTCGCCTTACGGCAACCATGTTAAAGAGCTCCTGGCCAGAAAAGATTATATTTTGGAAAGAATGAAAGATTACGGTTATATTGACGACGAAGAATTAAATCGTGCCAAAAAACAGGATTTGAAATTCTCGCCGCAATTTGAAGGCATCCGCGCTCCGCATTTCGTAATGTTCGTCAAAGAATACCTGGAATCAAAATACGGCGCCGATTATGTGGAAACAGCCGGCTTAAAAATCATCACCACCTTGGATTGGCCAATGCAGCAACTGGCGGAAATAGTCGTCTTTGAAGGCGCAAAACGCAATGAAGAATTGTACAAAGGCAAAAATGCGGCTTTAATCGCCCAGGACCCGAAAACCGGCCAGATTCTGGCAATGGTCGGCTCCCGCGATTATTTTGATATCGCCAATGAGGGCAATTTCAATGTCATTACCGGCCACCGCCAGCCCGGCTCGGCTTTCAAACCCTTCGCTTATCTCACGGCTTTCAAAAAAGGTTATACCCCGGAAACGATTGTTTTTGATTTGCCCACGGAATTTGATACCACCAAAATCCCCGAGATGTCTTATCAGCCGAAAAACTACGACCAGCGCTTCCGGGGACCGGTTGATCTGCGCCACGCTCTCAGCCAATCCATTAACCTCCCTTCGGTTAAAGTTCTTTATCTGGCCGGCCTTAAAGACACAATTGAAACCGCTCAAAAAATGGGGATTACAACGCTGACGGAAATCGGCCGCTACGGCCTTTCTCTGGTTTTGGGCGGCGGCGACGTCAAACCCTTGGATATGGCCGAGGCTTACTCGGTTTTTGCTCAAGACGGTCAAAAACGTCGGCAAACGGCAATTTTACGGATTGAAGATTCCAAAGGAAGAGTTTTGGAGAATTATGAAGACCAGATGGAACAAGTAGAAGAGCCGCAATATATCCGAATGGTAAACAATATTTTAGCCGACAACGAGGCGCGGCTCGGGCTATTCGCGCCGAACAATCTTCTGGAAATTCCGGGATACGAGGTGGCGGCTAAAACCGGCACCACCCAGGATTATCGCGATGCCTGGGTAGCGGGCTATACCCCTTCGTTAGTTGTTGTTGTTTGGGCCGGCAACAACGATTTTACGTCCATGCAAAGAGGCGCCGCCGGAATTTTGGCAGCGGTTCCGATTTGGAACAATTTTATGAAAGAAACCCTGAAAAATCAGCCGGCTGAATCTTTCCCGACGCCGGAACCGACAAACCCCACCAAACCCATTCTCAAAGGAGATTATCTCGCCTATTTTAAAATCGGCGACAAACTCTATCCGCAAATTCACAGCATTCTTTTCTGGATAAACAAAAACGATCCTAACGGTCCCATCCCCGAACGCCCGGAAAACGATCCGCAGTTTGAAAACTGGGAAAAACCGGTTTTGAAGTGGGTTAAAAGCAATTTAGCAAACCCCGATCAATACAACGAACCAGTGCCGATAAACTACGCCGAACTCGTCGGCACGAAACAAGCGCCGGAAATTACCGTCTTATCGCCCCAAAACGGTTCTTATCTTCAAGATTCGAATGTCCAAATTAATCTCCAAATCAAATCGGCCTTCGGCGTTAAATCTCTCAGGGTTTATTTCAACGATGTTTTAATTAACGAGGTTAAAGATTTGACTTCGGAAACTTATCAATCGCAATTCACGCCTCCGACTATCGAAGCGCAGAATAAAATCAAAATCGAGGCTCGCGACCGTTTTGATAATCTCAGCGAGGTCTCAATTATTGTTTTTAAATAAAATCAGGAAACAATCCTGATTTTTTTTATTTTATATCCCTTTTGTTCCAAAAAATATTTCAATTCTTCCTCAAAAAAATGAAGTTCGTTGGCTTCGGCGGCGTTTTTAACTTCAATAATCAAATTGCCGTAAAAATAAGAAACCGGCTGGGCAGTTATTTTTTTCAAGTGCTCTTTTAAAAACTCTGCCGCATAATTCAAAACCAGCCGCTCGTCAAACTTTTTTTTCAATCCCCATTTATTCAATTTTTTCCGAATTAGCGACTGAATATCTTGCATAAAAACTAAATCTTCTCAATAACAAATTGTTCGCCATCAAAACGCAAAATTAATTCTTCGCCCCGATTAAATTCTTTCTTTAAAATTTTGTCGGCCAAGAGGCTTTTAATGTTTTCGGCTATGGCGTTTCTCATGGGTCTGGCGCCATAAACGGGGCTATAGCCGATTTTCACTAATTGGTCAATCGCCGACTCATCAAACTTGACAATAACTCCTTGGTTTTCTTCCAAAATCTCGGTTACTTCCTTCAAAAGAATAACGGTGATTTTTTTCAAATCATCGGGTGATAAAGTTTTAAAAACAATGGTGTTAGAAAATCTGTTCAAAAGTTCCGGCCGGAAATAATCCGTCAAGCGCTTTTTAATATCTTGGGTAATTTCTTCAATTGTCATTCCCCTTTCTAATTCCTCTTTGATAACGTCGGAATGAGCGTTTGAAGTGGCAATAATAATGGTATTGGTGAAATCCACCACCCGGCCCAAATTATCCGTCAGCCGGCCGTCATCAAAAACCGCCAAGAAAAGATTTAAAATATCCGGATAGGCTTTTTCAAATTCATCCAAAAGAATGAGAGAATAGGGTTTTCGCCGCACCGCTTCGGTTAAACTGCCCGTTGTCTCGCCTTCGGGACTGCCGATGAAACGGAAAATGCTCTTCTTGTCCTGATATTCAGACATGTCAAAGCGAATCATATTTTCCTCAGAACCGAATTGAATTCGCGCCAAAATTTTCGCCAATTCGGTTTTCCCAACGCCAGTCGGTCCAACAAAAAGAAAACTGGCAATCGGCCCGCTTTTTCTCGAAAGGCCTGCCCGATATTCCCTTAATGCTTGACTGACGGCTTTAACCGCCTCTTCCTGATCAATTAAACGCTCGTGAACCCGCTTTTCCAGATTCAAGAGCGCCTCGGCTTCATCTAAGGTTGCTTCTCTTAAAGGAATGTCGAGTTTTGCTTGACTGACCTGAATGATATCCTCTTCGGTTAAAACATGCTCGCCGCGATTCCTCACGTCAGCCAGGGTTTCTTTTAACAATTCTTCGGCGCTTGAAGGCAGAAGTTTTTCCCGAAAATAACGATGGCTGATTTTAACCGCCTGTTTGATAGCCCGGAAAGTAATACTAATTTTATACTGATTCTCAAGCATTAAAGCGACATAACTGAGAAGTTGAAGAGCATCCTCTTCGGAAATTTCTTCAACCCTGATGGTTTCAAAAGTGGAAACAAAATCGCTTTTTGACTCGATGTCGCGTTTAAAATCCTGGGGGGCGGCCGCGCCGATCACTTGAAAATCGCTGCGATTCAAAACCGGAATCAGGGCGTCGGCGATACTCAAATAATGTTCCCCTGAAGTTCTGACCAGATTGTTTATGTCGGGGATATAAAGAATCACGTTAGAAGCCGCCAAAATTTCATTAATCACCCGGTGGGTTCTTTCAATAACTTGAGGCGGTTCGGCGCCTGCCACCAATTCACTAATAGAAAGCATCACCAATCTCTTGTCAAAAAGCTCGGGCGGCACTTCATCTTTGGCAATCTTGTAGGCCAAATGCATCACAATGGTGCTTTTGCCACTCGTCGGCTCCCCCACCAAAAGAGCGTTATTTTTGCTCGGCCGGCAAAGAATATCCACCAATCTTTTAAATTCTTCTTGATGGCCGATTAAAAATCCGATTTTTTCCTCCCGCGCCAAATCGGTTAAATCGGTGCTGATTGAATCAAGATAGCGGGTTGGTCGCGCTGTCCAGGCTCGATTCATAATGCGATGCCGCCGACTGGGAAATTTTTTGATAAAAGAACTTAAGGTTGAAGGAATAGTCTTCAAACCGAACAGCTTTTTCCTAAATTCGCTAAAAACAACGGCAATCTTTATGTCTTGGGGGTTAACATTAAAATGGGTTAAAAGGCGGCCCAATTTGGCATCCGTAATAAAAAATAAGGCCGTAAACAAATCTTTCGGTTTTAGATAATAACCGTCGCAATACGCCAAACTGCTGACGGCCAAGTTTTCGGCTATCTCCAATAATTCATTTTTGGTTTTTTTCTCAACGTCTCTTTTTTTAATTGCCTCCCCCAAATGATAACGAAATTCATCAGTTTTAATATCTAATTTCTCTAAAACTCTTTGAAACTCTTTTAAGGCGAGAAATTCCTCGAGCAAACGCAAATAAAAACTGCCGCCGCCGATAGCGGTTTTCTCAATGGCCACTTCCAAAAAACGTTTGAAAGAATCTTGAGCGTAGTCGGCTAAATTAATGGTCTTTCCGCCTGAAACGGCGCGCTTGAAACTTTTATCAAATTTTTTCTTCGGTTCGTTGAAATAAATAAACCGGTCCAGTAAAAAAATTGCCAAAAAGAAACCGAAGTAGCGGATGTTTGATTCTTTCATCAAAATCAAAAGAAAAGTAACAACAATCAGCGCCGCATAAAAAATAAAAATTATAACCCGGACAATAAGGCGTTCGATGAAGTTCATCATTAAACGCGGCTCTTTGAAGTAAAATTGTTGAGAATTGTTTAATTCCATAAAAGATTAATAAAAAATTTTTAAAATTAAAGCCGGTGGGATTAAGGCCCAAACGAGATATAAGAGGCAACCGATAAGAAAAATTAGGGAATAAATAAAACCGCCAACCAAAATTCGGCCGCTTCTAAAAATAAAACCCAAAGTATAGCCGACCACCGTTCGGTCTTGATAAAGAGGCTGCAACCAATGACGAATGGTGATTTTAACCGCAAAAATGCGATCCAGAATTTCCAAAAACCTCAAAAGCTTCTGCCAGAAATAAAGAAAGCCGTTAACATACCAGTGTCTTAAAAAACGGCTGATGCGGGAAATCGCCTGTTTTAACAAATAAATGAGAAAGAATCTCTCCATTATTTTAATTATATCCGTTTCACGGATGTAATGTCGCTCGGTCAGAAGCCAAAAATAAAATTTTTGTCTTCTTCCCTCACTTCAATTATATACGCTTCGCTATGTAATCTCGTTCGGTCGAAAAGCAAAAATTGATATTTTTGTTTTTCTTCCTCACTTCAATTATATACGCTTTGCTATGTAATTTCGCTCGCTCGAAAAGCAAAAATTGATATTTTTGTTTTTCTCCCTCACTTCAATTATATTGGATAACTCCCCGATTTACAAATCGAAAAAATTAAAGTAAAATTTGATAACGATGAAACTGATTGTCGGTTTGGGCAACCCCGGAGAAAAGTTTAAAAAAACCCGCCATAACGCCGGCGCTTTTATTGTCGAGAGTTGGTTAAAAAATCAAAATTTCAATAATTTAATTTTAAAGAAAAAATTAGAGGCCAAAATCTCCTTAAATCCGGATTTAGCGGCGGCGATTCCCGAAGTTTATATGAATGAATCCGGCCGGGCAATTCGAAAAATTATGAAAGAATTCAAAATTAAACCCCCTGATTTATTAATCATTCACGACGATGCTGATTTAACGACGGGAAATTACAAACTTCAACTTAATCGGGGGGCAGCCGGCCATCGCGGTATTCAATCTGTTATTGATTTGTTGAAAACGAAAAATTTCTGGCGTCTTCGAATCGGCGTAAGACCGGCCATAAACAAACTAAGACAGAAGGCGGAAATTTTTATTTTAAAAAAGTTTGCCCCGAGCGAATTTGAGACTTTAAAAAAAACACTGCCGGACTTTGAAGCAAAAATTAACGAGTGGTTAAAAAAATAGTTTTGGGGATAAAATGTTGATGAGCTGTTAATTCCCAAATGGTATTTTTCCCGTTAAAATAAATAAGATGAATGAGTTAAGGTTAAAATTTTACAATACGCTGACAGATGAAAAAGAATTTTTTAAACCTTTGAAAAAGAAGGTTGTTAAACTTTACGCCTGCGGCCCGACCGTTTATGCTTATGCCCACATCGGCAATTTGCGCACTTATCTTTTTGAAGATTTTCTTAAAAGAACTCTTATTAAATTCGGCTATCAAGTGAAGCATGTGATGAACATCACTGATGTCGGCCACCTCACCTCTGACGCCGATACCGGCGAAGATAAAATAGAAAAAGCCAGCCAAAAAGAAAAAAAATCAGCCTGGGAAATAGCCGAATTCTATACTCAAGCCTTTAAGAATGACTTAAAAAAATTGAATATTTTTGAACCGACAGTTTGGTGCAAAGCCACGGATTACATCCAAGAACAAATCGACCTCATCAAAATATTAGAGAAAAAAGGATTCACCTATCAAACTTCCGATGGTATTTATTTTGACACTTCAAAACTAAAAACTTACGGCCGCCTTTTGAATATCAAAGGAAAAAAGGAATTAAAATCGAGATTAAAAATACAGACAGACAAAAAAAATCCCGAGGACTTTGCTCTTTGGAAGTTTTCACCAGAAGACAAAAAGCGCCAAATGGAATGGCAGTCTCCTTGGGGAATCGGTTTCCCCGGCTGGCATTCGGAATGTTTAGCGATGTCCCAAAAAAATCTGGGGACAACTTTTGACATTCACTGCGGCGGCGTTGACCACATTGCCATTCATCATAACAACGAAATTGCCCAATCAGAAGCGGCCTTCGGTAAAATTCCTGCCCGTTTTTGGCTGCATGGGGAATTCTTAAACCTCAACAAAGAAAAAATGGCAAAATCAAAAGGAGCGCTTTTCACCTTAGACAACCTCATTAAAAAAGGATTCGACCCGTTAAGCTACCGCTATTTAGTTTTGGGCACCCACTACCGCCAAAAAATGAATTTTGATTTTGAAAGTTTAAAGTCAGGGGAAAACGCTTTAAATAATTTGCGGCAATTCTTACAACGATTAAATCAAGAAGAGGAAAAACTGACCAGAAAGACTATTAAGAAATCAATTAGCCGTTTCCGCCAAGACTTTCTTAAAAACATCGCCGATGATTTAAATATGCCGAAGGCTCTGGCGGTTATGTGGAAATTAATGGACTTTTATAATCGCCGTTCTTCACTTATTAACCCCGATGATATCAAAAAAATTATTTTGGAATTTGACGAGGTGCTTGGTTTGGAATTAGAATCAATTTTTAAGGAGAAAATCCCGCAAAAAATAAAATCTTTAGTCGCTGAACGGGAAAGGGCGCGTCGTCAAAAAAACTGGGAAAGAGCCGACCAAATTCGCGATGAAATTGATAAACTCGGCTACTTAATCGATGATTCCCCCGCCGGACCCAAAATTTTTAAAAAATAACTATGGCCGAATCAATCAAAGACAAATTACCGCCCCAAAATATTGAAGCCGAGCAATCGGTTCTTGGAGCCTTGATGATCGATAAAGAAGCAATTATTAAAGTGGCTGATTTTTTGGAACCCGAAGATTTCTACCGGCCCAACCACCAAAAAATTTATAGCGCCATGTTCGAATTGTACCAGCGCCGCGAACCGATTGATATTTTAAGTTTAACCAATCGCCTGAAAGAAAAAGACCTTCTTCAGGAAATCGGCGGCGCGACTTATTTGTCTTCTTTGGCCAATATGGTGCCGACGGCGAGTCACATTGTCTCTTACGCCAAAATTATTCAGCAAAAAAGAATTCTCCGCGATTTAATCAGCGCTTCTTGTAATATTGCCGAACTCGGCTATCAAGAAGAGAGAAATATTGAAGAATTGCTCGATGAAGTTGAACAAAAAATATTCCAAGTTACTCAGCGTTCCATTGGCGAACAATTCAAGCCCATTAAGCCGGATTTAATTGAGGCTTTTACCAGAATAGAAAAACTCCATCGGGGAGAAAAACCCTTAAGGGGACTTTCGACCGGATTTACAGCTTTAGACGCCAAACTTTCCGGGCTGCAACGTTCGGATTTAATTATTTTAGCTGCTCGGCCTTCATTGGGTAAAACTACTCTCGCCTTAGACATCGCCCGAAACGTCGCCTTGAAAGAAAATGTGCCGGTCGGAATTTTCAGTTTGGAAATGTCAAGAGACCAAGTGGTTGACCGATTGTTAGGCGCCGAGTCGGGAGTTGATTTATGGCGAATTAGAACCGGCCGCCTCAACGAAGAAACCGATTTTGATCTCCTCCACCAAGGCATCGACCATCTCTCACAAGCGCCAATTTATATTGATGACAGTTCCAGTCCCAATATTATGAAAATTCGAACGATGGCAAGGCGTCTTCAAATGGAAAAAGGTTTAGGGTTGATTGTTATTGATTATCTTCAATTGATTATTTCACGAGGAAATTATAATAGCAGTATGGTCCAGCAAATTACCGAAATTTCCCGCAGCTTAAAAGCTTTGGCTCGAGAATTGAATGTGCCGATTGTGGCTGTTTCCCAATTGTCACGAGCAGTAGAACAGCGCGACCACAAAATCCCTCGACTTTCTGACTTGCGCGAAAGCGGCGCGCTTGAACAGGATGCGGATGTGGTAATATTCATCTATCGCAAAGACAGGGATAAATTAGAAGAAGACCTTTCCGAGGAAGAAAAAAATACGGCAGACATTATCATCGCCAAGCACCGTAACGGTCCGTTGGGAACTTTAAAATTAAAATTTATTCCCACCTTGGTAACTTTTCGCTCTATTGACGAAAATATCCAAACAGAGGAAGCTTTTAACGTCTCTGGTGTTTTTGAATAAAAACATGTTTCCCAAACCCATTCAAAAATTTGTCGAAATTTTCTCCAAATTGCCGTCCATCGGCCAAAGACAAGCGACAAGATTGGCTTTTTATTTGACTCGCCAGAAAGAATTAAACCGAAATCTGACCGCGGCTCTTAATTCGCTTAACGCGGAGTTAAAAATTTGTAAACAGTGCTTTCTGCCGTTTGAAAAAAACGGCTCTGACTTATGCCCCATTTGTGCCAATAAAAACAGAAATCAGACTATCATCGCCTTAGTCGAAAAAGAAATTGACGCTTTTTCCATTGAAAAAACCCGGCAATTTAACGGCACTTACCACATTTTGGGAAATTTGATTGAGCCGACCGATCCCCAAAGTTATAATTCTCTGAAAATAGAATTTCTGGAAAAACGCATCAAAAATCTGCCGCAAAAAATCGCCGAAGAAATCATCATCGCTTTAAATCCCACCACTGACGGCGACTTAACAGCCATGTATTTGGAGCGCCGCTTGAAAAATCTGACCAAAAAAATCACTCGTTTAGGCCGCGGGCTGCCAACCGGCGGCGAATTGGAATTCGCCGATGAAGAAACAATTCGCGGCGCCTTCGAAGGAAGGCACTGATTATTTCATCTCTTAAAAATTAAATAAAGGAGGAAATGGATGCGCATCATTAAAACCAACGTCGTTAAAAAAATTCCCAAAGAAATCATCCGAAAACAACCTCTCTTTTCTCGCCTCATCATCTATGGTTTGCCCATTTATTTTGAATTCCCGGAAAAAGACCTGCGCAAATGCCTGAAAAGACTCCACCGTACTGTACCCCAAATAAAAAACCGCTGGAATCGAGGAAGCTGGCAACGAGTCATCAAAACCGGAGAATTACTACTCCAAGATAAAGAACCGAATGAAATTGCCGCTGCTCTGAGCCTGGCGCTCTCTACTATTAAATGCTACTTGAATAACCTCGATGATGAAATCAATAAAATATGACCGGCTGACCGGTCATATTAATTTCCAATAATAATTAAATTATAGGCTGATTCTCTTAATTAAAACCTCGGAAAAATGCTGGCGATGGCCTTTTTTCTTCCGATAGCGAGTTTTGGAATGATAACGAAAAACAATAACCTTTTTTAAGCGGCCGCTTTTTATAACTTCCCCCTCGACGACCAATCCCTAAAGATACGGCGTCCCGATCGCCGTTTTTTTGCCGTCAAAAAACAAAAGAATGCGGTCGAATTTGATTTTTTCTCCTGCCTCTCCCTTTATTCTTTCAATTTTCACCCCTTTGCCTTCGGAAACTAAATACTGTTTTCCGCCGGTTTCAATTACCGCTAACATCATAATTTTATTTTAATCCAACAAAAATTTTTGTCCAGTTTTTTAACTATTATTTTGACTTTCGCCGTTCTTAGAAACCGGGCTCTCGTTCGGAGCCGCTTGAGTCGGTTGATTATTAACCTCACTTTGTTTCGCTAATTCTATTTTTTCAATTTTCTTGGTGATTTTTTCGAATTGAGTAATGATATCCAATAATTCTTCGGTTGCTTCATCCAGTAAAAACTCGCCAATTTCTTTGGTGGCCTTGGAAGGTTCGCCATAAACTCCGCTTTTTGATTCGTACTCCCAAGGTAAAAAAAGTTTTAAAGCTCCTTCGTCAAAAGGTTTATAATCTTTTGTTTTAAGCGGCCCAACTTCATCAACAATTTTATCTTTTTTCACCGCCCCCTCGTCAATCGCCAGCATTAACGAAGTTTCAATTTCATCAGCATGACGAATCCAGTATTTAAAGCCAATTTTCCTCAAAGCCTGAGTCCCCCGCTTCCCTGAAAGATAAAGAGGAATGGTGGCGGCATAAGGAAAATCTACATTCAAATCAGTAGCAATATCCTCCACATAACTTTGATTCCCGCCGTGGCCGTTTAAAAAGAAAATTTTTTTAAAACCCTCCTCTAAAATGCTTTTAGCCACATCTAAAATAACCTGTTTAAATTCGCGATCGAAAACGGTTAAAGAGCCGGGGTATCCGGCGCCAGCCACGCCATACGATAAAACGGGCAAGGTCACGATTTTATCCGGCGCCTTGCTTTCGGCTTTCTTGGCAATCGCTTCCACAATTCGACTGTCAGTATCCACTGGCAAATGCGCGCCGTGTTGTTCAATAGAACCAATGGGAAAAACAACCACTAAGTGTTCCTTGTTTAAATTTTTGATTTCTTCAGCGGTAAGATTGGAGTAAATCATTGAAAAATCAGAAATCACTCTCTATAAGTTATTTTGACATAAAAATAATCTTAATTCAAGAGAAAAATCAAAAATTTTCATATTTGGCAGCGAGCCCGCAGGAAAATTTATTTTCATTGCGGGCGAGCGAACCAAATTCATGCGTTGTCGCACTCCATGACAACGCTTATTTTTCTTCAATAAATGGCTTATTGAAAAAATAAATCCAAAAATAGTTAAGAAAATATTTCGAGGCGGTGTTTACTTTCCCCTCTTTTTTAAAACGCCGCGCCGAAGTTTTTACTTCTAATTGAGGGGAAAAAACAACTTTTCCGATTTTTACCAGTCGCATTGCTATATCCGCATCTTCCCCCCAAAATTTAATTTTTGTATTAAACCCCTTCAATTCTTCCAGGACGCGCTTTTTAGCCGCAAAATTAGCGCCCAGGATTAAAGCGGCGGGCTTTCTGAAAATAAATTTCAAAATTTTTGGGACAATTGGGTAAATAAATTTTTGAATAAATTTGCCAAAAGTTCTGTCAAAATGGCTAAATTCCGGGAAATCGCAGACGCCGGAAACAGCCACAATTTCTTTTTGACTTAAAACCGAATTAATGATTTTCAACCAATTTTTCGGCGTTTCACAATCGGCGTCAACAGCGCAAAAAATTTCGCCGTGGGATTCTAAAAAACCGCGCTGTCTCGCCCAATTCGTTCCTTGATTTGATTCTTTAACCACTTTGTCAACCTTCATTTGAAGAGCCACTTCAACAGTTTTATCAGTAGAATTATTATCAACAACGATAACTTCAAAATCAGAGCGCGGCCAATCCAAATTATTGATGGAATTGAGCAATCGCGGCAAATACTCTTCTTCATTAAAACAGGGAATGACAATGGAAAATTTCATAATCGAAGCGAGGAGAAAATGAGAAAACATCAGTTTTATCATTTTATCCGAGCGAGATTACATAAGCGAAGCGATATAATCGAAGCGAGGAGAAAATGAGAAAACATCAGTTTTATCATTTTATCCGAACGAGATTATATGAACACGGCGAATATAAATATAAATATTTTAGAGCGGGTGATGGGAATCGAACCCACGTTTTCTGCTTGGAAGGCAGGTGCACTACCACTGTGCTACACCCGCTTATTTTTTCTTTTCTTATTTTAATTATTTATTATATTAAAGCAAATTTTTCAAAAAACTTTTTCGGTGAAGACGAGAAATGCCGTTTTTTCTGATATTTTGGTAATGCTCTTTGGTGCCGTAGCCTTTGTGCCTTTTGAAACCGTAAGGGTATTTTCCGTCCAATTTTTTCATTAATTTGTCGCGTTTTACTTTAGCATAAATCGCTGCGGCGCTGATAAACGGGATTTTATCATCGCCGCGAATAATTGTTTTTTGCCGATAAATTTTCGGCGCTTTGAGGCCGCCGTCCAAATAAACCAATTTGGGCCTTTGCTTAATCTTTTTTAAAAGCCTTCCCACGCCTATTTTTAAAGCCCAAGAAAGTCCCTTTTTATCAATAAGACGGTTGGAAATGGCTACCGTATAAAAATTAAGACGGCTTTTTTTAAACTTTTTGAACCACTCTTCCCTTTGGCGAACTGTTAATTTTTTGGAATCGCGAATGCCTTTTAAAAATTTTTTATTTTCTTTGTTCCAAAAACCAGCCGCCGCACCAATCACCAATGGTCCGGCTAAGGCGCCCCGCCCGACTTCATCAATGCCAACAATAAAACGCGCCATAAAAATTTAAAAAAGTTTGTTGCTTTCTTTATCTAAAACGGCATTTACTAACTTATCGGCCCTCTTGTTTTCTTCTCGAGAAATTTCTTTAAAAATAAGTTTTGGGAAATCAAATTTTAAATTCCAAACTTTCATAAAAAGCGGCTGCAAATTTTTCTCTTCCACTTTATATTCGCCTCTCAACTGTCTCGCCACCAATTCCGAATCCGACCGAATCTCCACTTCGGTTTTGGTTAATTTCTCCCGACCGATTAATTGTCTTAATTTTCTCAAAGCAAAAATGATGGCGTGATATTCTGCTTCGTTATTAGTCATTTCTCCAAGAAATTCGGCATACTCTTTTATTTGCTTTCCTACCCCTTCAATCACGACGCCCAAAGCCGCCGAGCCGGGATTCCCCCGGCTACCGCCGTCAGTATAAACGATAATTTTCTCAGCGATTTGCTTTTTCATAATTTTTTAATTTTTCACCAGAGCACAAAAGGTTTCCTTTTGTGCTCGGCCGAGCACTCAAACTTGTTTGAGTGCTCTGGTTTTTAATTTTTAATTTCTTTTGTATCAACCAATTCCAAATCTAAATATTTTCGGCCTTGCCATTCATTTTCTCTCAGAATAAAAACTAAATCAATATTCATCCCTTGATTTAAATGTTTCAACTTTTCCACGCTATTAAAACTGATGACATTAAATTTTCTCCCGTTTTTCGAAATGGTTAATTTGAGGTGATTGCCGTTTTTTCCAACGGGCCGCAATCTTTCCAATTTAACTTGCTCCATTAGAAAAAGCGGCTCAGGATTGCCTTTCCCGAACGGTTCCAATTTATAGAAAAATTCCAAGAATTGCGGATTAATTTCTTCCGGTTCCAAAATCGTCTCAATCTCCAAAGTCGGCGTCAAATCCTCTTCTTTCAAAACGAGCGCCGCCTGCTCTTCTAAAAATTGGTGAAATTTTTCCAGGTTTTCGTTTTTCACCACAAAACCGGCTGCTTCGCTGTGACCGCCGCATTCAATAAGCAACTGACGGCCTTTATCCATTATTTCGACGAGGTTAAAACCATTGATAGAACGAGAAGAACCGAGGCTTGTTTCTTCGCTTTGGGAATAAAGAAAAACCGGCCGATGCCACTCATCTTTTAATTTCCCGGCAACCACTCCCAAAACGCCTTGCGACCAAAGAGGATCCCCAAAAAATATCACCCGCTCCGGTCCGCCCTGTTTTTGAATCTTTTCGCTGATAGCCGAATAAATTTCCTGAACCTGCTTTTGGCGTTCGACATTGAATTCATTGAGTCGACCGGCCCACATTTTCGCCTCATTTTCGTTTTCGGTCATCAGCAATTCAAAACTATAATCGGTGTGCTCGAGACGGCCAGCCTCAGTCAGATGCTCAACTCGACCAACGGCGTTTAGTCGCGGCGCAATAACAAAACCGACGTGAGTGGTTGTGAATTTTTTATAATCAGAAATGCCAGCCGCCCTCAACAAGGCTTTTAATCCTAAATTCAAACTATCTTTTAATTCTTCGAGACCAAATTTCACCAAAACTCTGTTTTCATTCAAAAGAGGGGCGACGTCGGCGATGGTGGCAATCGCCACCAAATCCAAAAATTGCTTTTCTAAACTTGATTTAAAAGGAAAATCTAACAAATCAGCTAACACCCGCATCAATTTGTGGCTAATTGCGGTCGCCACCAAATACTTAAAGGGATAATCATCTTTCGGCTGATGGGGATCAACCAATAAAGCATCGGGCAAAACTGAATAAGGCAAGTGATGGTCAAAAATTAAAACTTCTAAGCCAAGTTTTTTGGCAAAATTAACTTCTTCAACATCGGTAATACCGCAATCAACGCTAATAACCAGTTTGACGCCGTCTTTGGCAATTTCTTCCAAACGCTCAATAGTCAAGCCGTAGCCGCCTCGAAAGCGATTGGGAATGAAAACGTCGAAATTTTCAAAACCGAACCTTTTAAAACCCTGGGCCAAAATCACTGCCGCGCAAATACCGTCAGTATCATAATCGCCGTAAATCGCCATTCTTTCGTTATTTTCAATGGCTTGAGTAATCCTTTTTGCCCCCTTTTTCATATTTAACATCAAATCTGGCGAAAAAAGGTCGCTTAATTGGGGATTTAAAAATTTTTCAATTGCTTCTTTATTTTTCAAATCCCGATTCCACAAAAGTTGCAGAATCACCCTTGGATATTCCTTGAATTGATTAAAAAAATCTGGGTTTGCTTCCTCTCTAATTTTCCATTTTTTAAGCATAAAAAAATCTGGGACTTATTTCAAAGCTAAAAGGCCGGGCATTTCTTCGCCGCTCAAAAATTGAAGCATTGCTCCGCCGCCGGTTGAAACGAAACTTATTTTCTCCATTAAATTCATCTTTTCCAGAACAATCAATGTTTCGCCGCCGCCAACAACGCTAAAAGCAGAGGCCTGACTGATACTTTTGGCTATTTCTTCTGTCCCATTTTTAAACAAGGGGTTCTCAAAATAACCCATCGCTCCATTCCAAACAATTGTTTTAGCCTCTTTAATGATTTGATTAAACGTTCTGATGGAATCATCGCCGATATCAAGGATTATTTCATTTTCCTTAACTTCGCCCATTATTCGTTTTTTAAAAACTTTACCCTCGAAAGAATCCGCCACCAGAAAATCGCCCGGCATCAAAAGCTCGGCTCGATTTGACCCCAAACTTCCGGCTTCTTTGAGCATTCTCGTCTCCACTAATGATTCCCCCACTTCAAAATCCCAGGCTTTTAAAACAGTGCTAGCCAAAGCGCCGCCGAGAATCACATAATCTGCCATTCCCAAAAATTTCTTTATTAAAGGAAGTTTGGTGGAAATTTTCGCTCCGCCCAAAATTAAAACCAGCGGCCTCTCAAATCCGGCCATCACCTTATTCAGATTTTCAATTTCTTTCTTCAGCAGTAATCCGGCGAAACTCGGTAAAAACTTAGTGACGGCCGCCACCGAAGCATTCAGGCGATGACAAACACCAAAAGCGTCATTAACATAAATGTCAGCCAAACTGGCTAATTCTTTGGCAAAATTATTATCATTATTTTCTTCTTCCGGATAAAAACGCAAATTTTCTAAAAGAATGGTGCTGCTGTTGGCCGCTTCGCCAATCGCCTTTTTGATTTTTTCTCCCCGGCAATCATCCAAAAAAACAACGGGCTTCCCCAATAATTGTTGAAGTTTTTCTCCAACCGGCTTTAAAGTCAATTTTTCATCTCCGGCTTTCGGTTTTCCCAAATGGCTGATGATAATGATTCGGGAAGCCCCATTTTGGAAAAGATAATCAATTGTCGGCAAAACCGCGCGAATCCGAAAATCGCTTAAAATTTTGCCGTTTTCGTCCAAATCAACATTAAAATCAGCTCTGAGTAAAACTTTTTTGTTTTTTACGTCTGTCTCGCCAATAAATTGCATTCGTTTATTTATCGCACTTCTTTTATTGAATTTCGTACGTAATGCTCACATCCACCGTTATATCTTGCGAACCGCTTTGGATTGGCGAGGATGCCGAAACCGTACCGCCGCCCAAACCCACTGCTTCTTTTTCAGCATAAGGATACGGCATATAAGCTCCGTTTTCAGCAATATTAATAATGCGCCCAAGTTTGATTCCTGAGGCCTTGGCCATTAATGTAGCCTGAGCCATTGCCTTCTCAATCGCCTGTTGCCTCGCCTCTATCTTTGGCGCCTCATCATTATCAACCGTAAAATTAATTGAGGAAATTTCATTTACGCCCTGCTCCGGCAAATTGCCGACTACTTCTCCAACTTTTGCCAAATCCCGCAATTTAACTTGCACTTGCTGCGTTAAGGTGTAGCTGACGAGTTTTGGCGGGCAATAAATATGGGAATCGCCGGTGTTGCACCAGTTATAATCATACTGGGGAGCTAAATTATAAGAGGTGGTTTTGATATCTTTCTCGTCAATGCCCGCGGCCTTCAAATAATTAATGGCTTTGGCCATTTTCTCATCGTTGGTCTTCTGGACATCATTGGGATCAAGTCCTTGGGTAACAACAGAAAAATTAACAACGGCCAAGTCCGGCTTCACCGTTATTTTGCCTTCGGCTGATACAGTAATTGTGGAGGCGCCGGTCGGATAATTAGCTTTTTTATAAACGGACCAGGCCCAAACTAAACCGACGATGGCTGCAATAATTAAAAAAACTGCTAAACTGACAAAAACGAATTTTTTTGAACAATTTTCTTGGTCCATATTTTTAGCAACTCGAATCCGCGATTTCTAAAATCCTCGCGAATTCTTCTTTTTTTAATGAAGCGCCGCCGACTAGGGCACCCTGAATAATAGTTTTTTCGAGAAATGCTCCAATGTTGGCGGCATCGACCGAGCCGCCGTAAATTACTTTTGAATTTTGAATTTTGAATTTTGAATTTAGGATACGCCCTATAAAATTTATTACCTCACCCGCCTCAACTGGCGTATCCGCTTGGCCGGTTCCAATTGCCCAGACTGGTTCGTAGGCAATAATTAAATTTTCGATTTTCCCGCCTACGCCAAGGCTTCGACGGGCAGGCAATTTACAATTTTCAAGAGCATTTGTTATTTGCCTTTCGATAATCTCCTTGGTTTTCCCCTCCTCTTTTTCTTCTTTGGTTTCGCCGACGCATAAAATCGGAACGAGAGCATTTCGTAAAACTGCCTGCAATTTTTTACTGATTAACTCGTCAGTTTCGCCTAATCGCCTTCTTTCCGAATGACCAACAATTACATATTTGACCCCCATCTCTTTCAACATTAGGGGAGAAATTTCTCCGGTGTAGGCGCCACGGTCTTCATAAAAACAATCTTGGGCTGCGACCATTCCTTTCTCTTTTAAAATAGCCGGCAGAAAAACAAAGGGCGGCGCCATCACAAATTCCACACTTTTTAATTTCTTGGCAGTTTTCTGATAATGTTTAAACAAATCCAGACACTCTTTTTCGGTGACTGGATTCATCTTAAAATTAGCGATGATTGTTTTCATATTTTTTATTATATCGCTTCGCGATGTAATCTCGTTCGGTCAGAAGCCAAAAATGAAATTTTTGTCTTCTTCCCTCACTTCGATTATATACGCTGCGCTATGTAATCTCGTTCGGTCAGAAGCCAAAAATGAAATTTTTGTCTTCTTCC
>Ga0210057_1002789_pt1 | contig 24669 bp, 22 predicted proteins | sample CryGeyCG2114_010_2_FD_183968 | JGI IMG/M metagenome (GOLD analysis project Ga0210057, IMG submission 183968) | Groundwater microbial communities from aquifer - Crystal Geyser CG10_big_fil_rev_8/21/14_0.10 (SPAdes) (version 2) | ecosystem: Environmental > Aquatic > Deep subsurface > Groundwater ...
TTTCCTTTTATTACCTGGCCATTCTGAAAAATTAAAGCATTGCCCGAACCGGTAGTTCCATATATAAGATGACCGTCCGGATATCCGTCGTTTGCCTGCTTTTCGGTTTCGAATTGAATAACTACGTTTTTGGCAGAAAGAATTTCTTTGGTCGTGGGATCTTCCTGAGCGGTTTGCCCATGGTACCTTTTATAAACATTAAGGGTTTTATCGTATTGCCAGGTGACGGTGTAATCTGCTCCTTGTGCCCAGAATGGAACAACTATCGGTTTTTGATCCGCACGCGACTCAAGCGGAGCCTCATCCTTAAACTTCCAGGGGGTAAAATTTTCTATCCATTCTTTTCCATTTTCGTCTTTTGTAGTGAAACCCTTTTTGTCAGCAGCTTCCCATAGCTTCTTGGTTGTGGAATGAACATTATGGGGAGCCAATTTATCCGTCCCTCTCCAATAGGTCGGGAACCCGAGACCGAACTGGTCCATATCCATGATGCCGTATTCCCGGATCTGACCAAGGGCGTCTGCAGGGCCGGGTGTATTTGCACCTCCGACGTGGGAATAGGAAGCATTATACTCGGAAAGCCAGTCTAAAAAGTAAGTACGTGCGCTTCTTATTGGGGCAATATCGCCAGCGTCCTGACACAGATAAAGAAGCATAAAGCGGGTAATTCCCCCTTCTGCAACAGTCTCATAAACAACATCGGCACGAGAAATGCCCAGCTGAGGTCTTGCATCTACATGATTTTCGACCATAACGGCAAGAGGCCTCCTCTTTTTCCAGTTATTTTCGCGATCTTTTGAATAAAAAACTCCGTTTAAGGGACATGGCTTATCTTTGACGCCAGTATCTTCACCAGAGGTAATATCGGTGAGACTTCCGAATGGTGTTTTTATATCGATCGGCTTTTTTACAAATGTGCTAAATACCATATAAGACAAACCGGCAGATACAGCGTAGAGGGCAAGGCCCGCTAGAAAAACAAGGAGCAGTTTTTTGTTCTTCACGATCAATTAGCCTTCTGGCTTTGCCAAAATTTAACTTTGGCGGGCAGCTTTTTCTACTACCTCTTTTTCCTCCTTTGAGAATTGATGTCCTGCGGCTTTTCCATGAATGACGGACCTTGCATAAACCCGTGTGCTTTCCCTTGAATGAAGCGAGGAAATAACAACCCCTGTATCTTGTCCATCCAAAAGAGCATAGACGAAACTTTGATCCCCGCCGGTCTCTTCAAATGGATTAAATCTGATTAAGGCCTGTTTCTGTATATTCATTTTTTGCAGTTCCTTTAATTGTACTATACCTTCCGACAAAGCTTTTATATTCCTAGCGTTCGTATCCTGACTCGTTTGCAAACCTTCTAAAAGCTTAACAATATTCGTTTTGTCACCCCTAGCAAAGTGACCAAATTTCGCAAGCAGCCTTATAACCAAGAAAGTTAAGACTGCGAAGCCGAGAACTATAGTAAAAAGGAAATACTGTATCAGATTTGGACTGATAATCATACATACTATTGAATAAATTTAGTACCCCTCTTTTATCATGGCGGTTTAAAATTGTCAACGAATCTTTATGCATATGATATGATTACTCCGCTATGCCGTTTAAAACCAGAAAGCAAAAAGAGGCTGCAGGCAAACGAAGATTCAGTTTTGATTTTGAATCTTCATCCATTAGCTACAGAGCAGAATCGGAAGCAAAAAAGCCCACTGAAAAAAATGCCAGATACCACACAAAAGTTGAAACAGAGAACTTCAGTTTTGTTTTCGGAGAGATTATGAGGATTGGAATATTAGCCTCCGGCCTAATTGCAATTCAGCTTATAGTCCGGATTTTTCTGGGTTCAAATCCACTTACTTTTCTTTTTAAATAAGGGGAAATCTTCCCCCCTTTTTTTAGCCTCACTTGACTTTAGTTTTTTAGCTATGCTATGGTTGAAGCTAATTGAGGCTAAATAGCCTCAATTGTTTTCGGCTTGTTAAAAATCTCTGCTCTAAGGAGGTGATATGAATGTCTCAAATGTATTGTGTTAAATGTCGCGCAAAAAGAGAAGACCCGAACGCAGAAAAAGTCACTATGAAAAATGGCAAACCTGCAATGAAGGGTAAGTGCCCAGTATGCGGTACAGCAATGTTCAAAATTGGAAGTGCCTAAAGCACATTAATTGCTACAGTGAAAAAGCCCGAAGAAAGGAAAGTCTTAGGGCTTTTTTCCGTTTTTATGCTCCGGAAAAAATATCTATTAAAAACTGAGGGAGAAAATACAGGAACTTAAAAATAAAATCAGGATATTTCTCAAGCTTTTTGTATTCATTGGCTAATTCTTCACCAAATTCTTTTTTAGAAATCTGCCATTCTATGGAGACTGCTTTACCCTTTTTGTCTTCAATTTGTAAACCAATTTTTTCAAAAATCGCACCCGGTGGGGTCTGGGGATTGGAATTTTTAGGGTCAATAGAAGATTTGAGGGAATATTCATCATTGATTAGTGCCGGCAGGCTCTTATCAAAAATGCTCGGATCTCCGTGTTCCCCCATTTTTAAGTTAACGTAGATTTTTTCCTGTGACTTTAGAAAACTCGGGGTATAAGAAAGCTCTACTGCTGCCACTTCTTTTTGGTTTGTTTCCATTTCCCACTTGTAGGTCGTAGAATCTGTATTATACGCAGGCCTGGCGACACCTTTTGGTACATATACAATTTTAGAAAGTTTATCCTCAATCTTATTATTTATAGAAAGTGTAATTGGTTTTATTTTAAAAAAGCTGATGTATATGGCCAGCGATATTAGAGTAATAACCAGCAATAAGGAAACCAGAGCTAAGCTAAAAATGATTTTTTTCACTTGAAATTATTTTATCATTTTAATTTTAATTAAAATATAAATTGGACATGCAAAAAACCAAGGGGATATAGTTACAGTAGATTGTTAAAAGATAGCCTACCGCATTTAACTAGCCAAGGGGTTTCACAAGCTGTTCCTCCAATCGTTCCTGTTCCTAAACCAGACGAAAAAGGTACTGCACAAATAATCATAAAAAGAGAAGGCTTTTTATCCGGAAAACTAAAATTCTTGATAATTCTGTTTTTTGTTTTGTTATTTGCCGGAGGTTCTGTTTTCGCCGTCAAATTCTACTTAGACAGGAAAATAACCAATTATAGCCTAATCCCCGATGATGCAGATTTCTATCTGGGGCTTTCGATTAAAACCCATCCGCAAGTTCAAAAACTTCTTGAACTTTCTAAAAAACTGCCCGGAGGCGAAAAAATGGTTAAGTATTTAGATAAACAGAGAACTGAAATATTCGGAACCCGGAAGGATCCTTTTAAACAAATTTTGGATTTGGCTGAAACTGAAATATTTTTGGCAAAGGTTTCAAAAAATGACCCTAATATAAATAATAGAAACTTTGGAATTGACACACTTGAGCAGTTAGTAAACGTTGTTCAAGTAAAAAATTCAAAAACAGCCAAGCAGGAACTTGCAGATATTGAGAGTAATGGCAACGTAATAACGTCAAAAGAAGCTTATGCCAGCGCAAAAATAGCTAAGTTTGAACTGAAGGTACAGAACAAGGATGATACCACTGAACAATTTGCGACAGGTGCCCTACCCTACCAAGTTACCTTACCTCTTTCAAAAACAATTTATTCAACGGCAATCAATAAGTATATAATTGCTGCGGAAAAAGAAAGTGATATCAAGAAGATTCTGGATCTTACTTCCGGCTCCAAAGATAAGAAAATGAAAAGTATTTCTGAGGACAGCGAGCATAACGAGATTATCAATCTTTTCCCAAAAGAATATTTACTTAAGTTTTACCAGAAGCAAGTTATGAGCCCTTTATCCAACCTTCTGCCTGCAACGTCTTTGCCGCAGACAGCTTTTGGAGGAACAAGTTACGACACCAGAGAGAGATCGGAAAGCGGAGATAATGTTTTTACGGTTAAAAGGGGTTTGACCGTTGATGTTATCGATAACGGCATAAATTTTACTTCATACCAGTTTACTAAGAACCAGGTACTCAAAGAGGGATTGAAACACGGTTTTACCATTGAGAATTCCCAAGCAAATAACTTGCCTGCTGTTTTTAACACCAAACAACCGCTTTTTTATGCTGAAGGGAAAAATGTAAAAGAGTCGATTCAGGATCAAATTGATGAACTGAAAAACGTAAGTGACAATTCAAGCGATGATAACCAGAAAAAAAGTTTTGAAAATACCATAAAAGGCATCGAAGAAATGAAAAACCAAGCTGGAAAATTATTAGGGGTTGATGTTGACAGCGACCTCTTAGCGTGGATGGATGGGAGTGCATCGATTATAGTTGCACCGGGTTTTAATGGACAAGCACCGGATGTCCTTTTTGTTTTTGAAGTAAAAAAACCTTCAGATGTAGAGGCGAAACTAGCAAAAATAAGTCTACCAAATTTTGTAGAACAGGCAAAAATGAGTAAGAGAATTTCCAAGGATAATTCCAGGCGATCTTACACCGGTCAACTTCAAAGGGCACTTGAATTGTATAAGAAAGATAATAACCGCTACCCGGACAATATTGAGGCTTTGTCGCCAAAGTACTATTCCAGCCTAAAGTATATTAAAGACCCTAAAAATGATTTTTCCTTTTCTTACACAGTTAGAGGAAAAGGTGAAGGATACGAGTTAAAAGCAGACCTTGATCTTGCGGAGGATATAGTAATTAGTGAAATAAGTCCAAAAATTACTTATGCTTACCCTGAAAAGTCGGAAAATACAGAAAGGGTTTTCCCTCAAGCCAGCGATTTTAACGGAAAAAAGATATATTCGCTACCTATTTATGATTTTCGAGGTGACACTTTTTCGCTGAGATTTGCTGTCAATGATAAATACGCAATTATCTCAGTCGGTGCGAGCGATCAGGCAATAAAAGACATACTGGAATTTCAAAAAACAGACACAAATACACTTGCTAAAGACTCGGACTGGAAAAATCAGTTTGCTAAAGCCCCGAAAATAATTGGTGGAGTAGTTTTTATAGTCCCTGAAAATGTAATGGGCATTGTTGATTATTTTATGACAAAAAACTCTGGTTACTCTGAGTACGTGCAGGAGGATTATATGACTATTGCTAAAGGTTATCTAAAAGCACTGAGATCAATCGGAACTACTACTACCCAAAGCGGACACGTTGTCATTTCCAATACATTCGTAAATATTGAGGAGCTTGAAGGTGATGAGATAAACAAGGTTGAAAATGCTCTGGATCGGGTTCTTTCAGGTAGACCTGACCAAACTACAACAGAAAACTCTGTCTTTACTAGAACCGCGCAAGCTAGAGACGCTCAAATTAAAAATGATATTGGGGCCTTGGCGACTGAACTTCAGGGGTATTACACCACACCGGGACAAGGTAAATATCCAGCACAGCTCAAAATATTTGTCGATAATGGGCAACTTAAGGCTTTACCAAAAACACCAAGCGGGCTGGATTATACGTACATCACTTGTTCAAACAACACTGAATCACTTTTGTATGCTCAACTGGAAACAAGAAATGGTTATTGGGTTTGGACTTCCGCTTCCGGAAGAGCAGTAGAAACAGCTAAATTGCCATCTGCTGAGACGTGTACTAAAGGAATACTTGGGACGAAAGATTCACTTTTTAACCTTTTTAAGAAAAGTTAAAAGTATGCTTGCGAATTGTACTGAAGTACCCCTGCCCTTCACTTCGTTCAGGGTAAACTATCACTTGGCCTGTACTGTAATGCTTCTTCAACGTGGTTGGGTTTGATAGCAACTGACGATTCCAGATCCGCAACTGTCCTGGCAATTTTTACTACTTTGTGAAATGAACGGGCGGAAAGATTTAATTTATTGATGGCTTCTTTAAGAAGGACTATCGATTCTTTATCCAGTCTGCAAAATTCTTTAAGCATTTTGGGGCTCATTTCGGAATTGGATTTAATCTTTGTTGTTTTGAATCTCTTATTCTGGATTTCCCGTGCTTTTTGTACCCTTTGCTGTATTCTTGTTGAACTCTCGGCTTTTTCTTCCCTTGTTAACTTATCTACTCTGACTGCCGGAACATTAATATGCATGTCAGCCCCTCTATCGTGCGTTTTTTAGCCTCAAATTACCCTACAATTTGGTGAATTTTGGCCGATTTTTCATGCATCTCAGGTACCATCAACAAGTACTTATGAAAAATGAGGGCATTGTTGATGAAGTAATCAAGCTAATAATTTCTTATAAAGTTGTTCATAGGCATTTAGCATTGTCTCTTGCGAAAAATGTTTCTCCACTCTATCTCGACACTTTGCTCTATCAATCTGGCCAATCTTACTAATTGCCTCTACGGCTTGGTCGACATTAGTTACCACAAAACCCGTCACGCCATCTTCAACAATTTCGCTGACGGATCCCCTATCAAAAGCAACAACCGGTGTTCCGCAAGCCATAGCCTCTATTAAGACCAGTCCAAAAGGTTCATCCCACTTAATTGGGAAAAGAAGACAAAGGGCATTTTTTAGATATTCAATTTTTTGATTAAAATCAACTTCCCCTACATAAACAATTTTTACTCCGTCTATAAGGGGTTTAACCTTTTGGTTATAAAAATCTTCATCCGTAGGGTCAACTTTTGCTGCAATTACTAGTTTTTTGTTAGCAAGTTTCGCAATTTGAATAGCCTCCAAAATACCCTTAAAGTCTGTGATCCTACCCAAAAAAAGTAAATAATTACCTTGCTTATTTTTAAAGGCAAATCTTTTGATGTCTATGCCGTTATAAATAACCGTAGAGTTTAGGAAAAATTTTAAAGGATCTTTTTGATTTTTACTGATAAAAACATAATTGTACTGCCACAAATTTTTGTGCTTCTTGTAAAAATCTATATGTTTGCCAATATGAGTCGTATTGTGAAATGTAATTAACATTGGCTTGTTTATAAAATTCAAAAAATTAAATTCAATATTATCTACTTCGCAATTCAAAACAATAGGTTCAAAGTGGAAATGAAAGAGATCAAAATTTGATTGATTGGATAATACCTTTAAAAACTCGTTTATCTCAAATTTTCTGTTTTGAGAAAGATTTTTAATTGTTGGATATGGTGAACTTTCTATCAGATCAATGTTTACGTTCTTTAATTTTGACCCCTTAGCACAAAAAACGCCAATTTTATACCCTTTTTTGGCAAAACCTAAAGACAACTCTTGGGCTATCAGTTCAATCCCTCCATACTTTTCGGGTGGAATTGTATTCATCAAAGGAATAACCTCGGCGATTCTTTTGTTCATTTAATTTTTCCCTATTATCTCTTTATACAATTCTACATAATTTTGTGCCATCAAACTTAGATTAAATCTTGTAGTTGCTTCTTTACGGCATTTTTCGCGAGAAATAGTATCTATTATTTTGATTCTTTTTTTAAATTCTTCAAAATTATCAACTATAAAACCCGTCGTTTTGTCTGCTACTATTTCAGGAACCGATCCTCTCCTATAAGCGATAACCGGCGTTCCACAAGCCATAGATTCGGCCATTACCAGTCCAAAAGCTTCATTCCATCTGATCGGGAAAAGTAATGCTTTAGCATTTGCCAAAAGTTTAATTTTTTCACTCATTGTCACTTCTCCTATAAATTTAACCATATGATTATCAACATATGGCCATACCTCACTTGCTAAAAAGTCTTTTTCCTCTTCTCTAATTTCTCCGGCAATAATTAATTTTTCCTTTAACTCCCTAGCAGCTTTTACTGCCAAATCGATACCTTTGTTTTTTGTCAATGATCCTAAAAATAATAAATACTCGTTATCATTTTTTAAATTAGGTTTAAATTTTTCTGTTTCTATACCTAAATAAATAGTTTTGATATAGTTCAAATAAGGTGCTAACTTACGCTGTGCATCAGAAATAGAAACAAAAAAATTATCTTTAAATCTATCTGCTAAATAAGAAAAATCCGGCTTTAGACTGCTGTGGATAGTTGTTACAATGGGGATATTGATTAATTTTGAAAACACAAGCGGATGGAACCCTAAGTGATTATGAATAATATCAAAATCATTTAATCTTTTGAAAAGCTCATCAAAGATTAAAAATTCATAAGCTTGAATGCTCTTCCACGAAAACCCGCTGATAATATCGTATAAAGGTTTATCAACAACTTTAACTAATTTACCATCCGATTTAGACCCTCCGCATGCGAATAATGTCAGGTCATGGTCAAGCTTCACCAAACCCTTAGTTAAATTCGCAACAACACTCTCTACGCCTCCATATTTTTGTGGGGGTATGGTTTTCCAAAGGGGTGCCAGTTGAGCAATTCTCATTTGAAACTTATTTTTTGCTTTCTGTCATCGACTTTTCCATTTCATTAATTAATTTAGAAGAATACTTTTTTGTTGGTAAAATTTCCCAGCAAACGTAAAAAATAAGTAAATAATTTGCAGCTATCAAGAAAGTCGTAAAAGCCAGGAGGGGATTATTATTAATAAAATAATTTAGACCAACTAAAGAACTAATAATAATCATAAAAATCTCAATACTGGTATTTTTCAAAATGTTAGGCTTTTGGGGAAGAATAAATTTATTCGTACGTTCAAAAGAAAAATTCGTAACTAAAAATGATTTAATAAACGTTATTGAATACACCGCCACCATTCCAAAGTGTACAAATAAAGCTCTAAGAATATTTTTGGTCGGATACTCATTTGCGAAAGTTGCAACAAATGAAACAAGTTTCATAGCAAAATATAAATAAATCGTAAAGACAGAGATTAAAATTGACATTTTCCAAATATAATTATTATTGTGTCCAGTTGATCCTAAAAAAATGACCAAAATCGGTATGAGAGTAAAGTTAAACCAGGCCGTCATTTCAGAATAAAAACAAACTTTTTGTTTAAAATTAAGCTTTTTATTGAATAAAATTCTAAAAAAGTCCTTCTTTAATATTTGAGCATTACCAAAAGCCCATCGTAATTTTTGCTTCTTGTAAGCTTCAATATCGTAAGGCATCAATCCTCGACCCATAACCTTATCAACATAAATACCCCTACGGCCAGCCTCAATTAATCTTGTCCCTATTTCCGCATCTTCAGTTAAACACTTTTTGTCGTAAAAACCTATCTCATTTAGTACATTTCTTTGAAATATTACCAGTGTTCCGGTTGATGGTACGCAATTAAAATAGTTTGCTATTTTCATGTAAGTCTTAAAAAAATGCTCATATTCAACGGTAATGCCTTTATTTACGCCTGTTATATTCTGGTAGGCTTGTGGGAACTGAACAAAAGCGACGTCGTCAACAAAGTAACTGAGTGCTTCCTTTAAAAACTGGGGTTTTACTTCATAGTCAGCATCAATAACAACAACGAATTCTGCCTCTGCGCTGGTCTCGTTTAGTGCAAAATTTAACGCACCTGCCTTGAAACCCTTAAGTTTATCTATATGAAAAAATTTAAAATTATTGCCTAGTTGGCTACAGTACTTTTCGACTGGTTTCCAAACTGCTTCATCGACTGTGTTATTGTCTACAACGATTACCTCGTAATTTTTATATTTTAATAACGATAAATGTTTCAGAGTATTTTTTAAAAGATCCGCCGGTTCATTAAAAGAAGGAATATGGATTGATACAAACCTGTCAAGAGTAGAGCTTGAAAATTTAAGTGGGAAAAGGGGCAGAAAAGAAGCGACAAGTTCTACTGAACATTGCAAAAGCACAATTATAAAAATAGCAATCAGCAGAGCCAATATTATCCATGGGAGATATATTAAACCAAGACCTAGTGTGGAAAACGAGATTAATATAATTAAAAAGTCAGTGGCCATAAGTTTAGGAAAAATATTTATCCGAGAAGTTGTGCAGTATAATTATGGTCATTGTTAAAATAAACTACACGCGGCCTGAAGGCCGTGGTATTTTGATTCTCGCTTCGCGAGACTAAAAGCTTGACCACGGCTTTAAAGCCGTGGTTCTCGCTTGCTCGAAATATATTGTATATGATTTAAGATTAATTAAAAAATTTAAGCAAAATTTGTTGAAGTTTAATTATTCTTCTAAGATGCCAGAGGCCCTGAGCATATCGAAGAGTCAGAACTTTTGATATACTTTCATAAACTTCCGAGGACTAACAGTCCACGGCGCTCTGCGAGCGAATACAAAACATGTATATAGGAATTGATGTAGGTGGTACTTCGATAAAATTAGCCTCTTTTAAAACTCTCTACTTGCCCAAAGCAGTTAAAGTAATTGAATTTAAAACTCAGAATAATTATCAAAACGATTTTGATAATCTTGCCAAGGCTATTTCTGAACTGGCAAAACCAAAAGTGAGCGGTGTAGGGATAGGTATTGCAGCAGTATTAGACAAGGAAAAAACACAAATTTTAAAAGCCAATAATATTAAAAGCTGGGAGAAGCAAACTTTAAAAGATGATTTAGAGAACTTATTTAAGTGTAAAATTGTTCTTGAAAATGATTCTACTTGTGCAGCTTTAGGTGAGGCTAAATTTGGTTATGGCGTGGGTAAAGATTTTATATTTATAACTTGGGGAACAGGCATTGGAGGATCTTGTGTTCGTTTGATAAACAACCAGGTCTATACTGTACCTTCAGAACTTGGACACCAGATTATAAAGTGGCAGGGAATTTTTGACAATTGCGGGCAACACGGCTGTTTGCAAACATATTGTGGTGGAAATGGAATTGCAAGGCTATACGGCAAGTCAGCAAAAAACCTGGCAGAAAATGAATGGCGGGAAGTGGAACAGCGTTTTGCTCACGGACTGCTTAATGTTTTGACAATTAATCCTGCTAGTCTTGTTATTTTCGCTGGCAGCATTGCTTTAAACCAAAAGAAAAAATTAGAAAATATAGAAGTTATTGTTCGTGACAAATTGAAAATATTTCAAGCTCCTCAGTTCTTAATTTCTAAATATCAAAATGATATAGGTTTGTATGGTGCGATAGCACTTTTAAGAAAATAGTAAATTCCAAGATAGTCACCTCGACAACTCAGTGTAAATAGCCCTTCGAGGATTCTCAGGCTCAGCTAAGTGGTTCCGTCGGACGATACTGTAGAGCTTCAGCAACATGATTTGACTTTATCTTTTCAGAGCCTTCCAAATCAGCGATAGTCCTTGCGATTTTAATTACCCTATGAAATGCGCGTGCAGATAAGTTGAGTTTGGCAATTGCTTGCTTGAGTAAGAGAACTGACTGCTGGTCTAAATTACAAAAAGCTTTCAGCTGTTTGTTGTTCATTTCTGCATTTGATGTAATCTTTAGTCCTTTAAACCTTTTAAGTTGAATGTCCCTGGCTTTTTGCACTCGTTTCTGAATATTAAATGATGATTCTGATTGATATTTTCCTGTTAATTTACCGGGTGGAATTGCAGGGACACTAACATGCATGTCAATTCGGTCGAGGATCGGACCCGAAATCCTTTTTTGATAGCGGGTTATTGCGTTAGGTGAACAAGTACAATTTCTTTTTTCATCCCCAAAATAACCGCAGGGACAGGGGTTTGTAGCTGCAACAAGAGTGAAACGTGACGGAAATTTTACGGAACCGGATGCCCTTGAAATTGTGACGTGGCCGTCTTCCATTGGCTGGCGCAGTGCTTCCAAAACATGTCTTGGGAATTCGGGAAATTCGTCAAGAAAAAGTACACCACGGTGAGCAAGGGAAATTTCTCCCGGCTTAGGAATATTTCCGCCGCCAATTAAACCGATATGACTGGTTGTATGATGAGGTGACCGGAAAGGCCTTGATAAAACTATTGGATTCTCGCGGTCAAGTAAATTCGCAACGGAATAAATTTTTGTAACTTCCAAACTTTCATCAAAAGTCAGACTGGGAAGAATTGTGGCGAAACTTCTGGCCATTAATGTCTTGCCGGCACCGGGAGTACCGCGCATTAAAATATTATGGGAACCTGCAGCCGCAAGCTCTAAAGCCCTTTTGGCGCTTTCCTGGCCTTTTACGTTTTCAAAATCGTAGTCACTGTTTTCTACTTTCAAAAATTTAATTTTTTTAATTTTGGCTGTTACTATTTTCTGCTTATTTGAAAAATGTTCATAAAGTTCTTTTAAGGATTTAACGGGAAAAATCTCGAGTTTATCCAGAATTTCGGCTTCCCCCAGATTATCTTCCGGGATAAAAACCTGCTGATATTTTTTTTCTTTCGCCATTAGGACAGACGGTAGGACACCCCATATTCTTCGGACGGAACCGTCGAGAGAAAGTTCGCCTAGAAAAATGGTCTTTTCTATTTGCGGCGGAGGCAACTGTTCGGAGGCGATTAAAATTCCCATAGCTATTGGCAGATCGTAAGCGGGACCTTCTTTGGGTAAATCTGCAGGAGCCAGATTGACAGTTATTCTTTTTGGAGGAAAATCTGCCCCGGAATTTTTAATTGCGGTCCTGACCCTTTCTTTAGATTCTTCGACAGCTTTGTCGGGAAGGCCGACTATTGTGAAGCTGGGTAAACCCTGGGAAGCGATATCTACCTCGACCGTTATAGGAACGGCATCAAGGCCTATTACTGCAGCTGATATTATTTTGGCGGGCACAGAACCAATATATCAGATTTTGGATTTCCGCCAGCCCGCCGCGACAGCTTCTTCTTCCGTACAAAACCAGCGTTCACCTTTTGACTCGTTAATTTGTGTTTTATCATAATATTTTTGACCCGGCATATGATAAATTTTTTCGCTTGACGTGCTTATATTACCTTTAATTTGACATCCGTTAGGCCCGGAAACTGCTTGCGGCTGACTTGACGCTGATTTATCTACTGAACCCGAACAAATATCCCAAAGCCCACTACTTCCCCGCATTGCTTCATCTTGGGCATTAACAAATTGATCCTGGTATTTAATGTCTGGAGGATAAGAAGAGGAATAGGCAAAACCCTGACGGACTAAATAATCATTGATAAAGATATTATCAATATAAACATATCGGAGAAGCCTGCCGTATTTGTCGGTTTCGGAAATATCTTTTTCCAAATAAACTTTCTTTCCTTCGACTAATTCCCTATTTTTGTCAGCAGATTCTTTGCCGAAACACTGGATGGGTTTTCTTGGATCAGATGTTTCAGGCGTATCAATTCCAATGTATCTAACTTTTTGTCCGCCTTCAATTTCAATGGTATCTCCATCGATCGCCCGAACAACTTTGACCCCCTCGTTATTTAAATCCAACTTATCTTCCGACTTTTTCCCAAGAGTTTGCGTGGTGGCGGACGGAAACAGGCTTGGATTGTTTTCATGATCACTTTTTTTTAGAGAATTATTTTTGGGAAAAACGAAGATTGTAATGATTACAAAAAATAAGATAAAAACAGAAAGCAGTCCAATCTTTGGTCTACTAATCATCAAATTATTGTTTTATTTCAATTATCTTTATTGAATGCCGTGAAGAATTTACAAAAAATTGTTCTTGTTTTATGTTTTCTTTTTCTAACTTAAAATCGAATCCGTGATTTACCAAAATCAAGGACTTTTCGCCGGATTTTTTGAAGGTTTGTCCTATATCTGCAACTTTTAATTCAAGATTATTATTTAGGTAGAGTGGAAGACCAAAGCGGTAAAGGGTTGATGTAGGTTCGACCCACAATATTACTTTTTCATTTACGGAAAGTTTGTTAATGTACACTGCAACCTCCTCGATGTTCCGGCCAGAAGTCCAGTCTTCCCAGAACTGGAAGCTGTCTTCCTTAGCAATGACGCCGCTTTTTTGAGGATCTTTGTGAAGTTTTACAGAGAAGTATAATGTCTGTGCGGTAAGTGCTAAAACAAGGATCAACGCCACAAAAGAACTCTTTTTATTTACTGTAGTAATAAAAAGACCAATAAAAATAATCAGGAATGGGGTGAGGCTTAATAAGTGCCGCGGGAAGAGCAGTGCGTCAAAAAATAGAAGAGATATTAAATAAAGTAAAAAAAAGATCGTAAGAAAAATATTCTTTTTGAAATTTATAAGGTTTATCAACATTCCTAAGAGCGTATAGATAATAAAAAGATTAGGAAAATATGCTTTAAACCAATTAAGGGTTAAAAAAACATTTTCTTTAAAATGAGCTATTGCCTGAATCGGTGTTCCGGGAATGAAAACAAAATTCGAAAGCGTACCGACCGCTACGGTTTTAAATGATAAAAGTGCCGCAAAAAGGAATAATAATGGAACTAGCGACGCTACCACAAAATAAAATGTTTCTTTAGAGTATTTTTTACCGATAATGAAAAGCGCAACCAATGGCGGTATCGTTAATGCAGCAATTTGTTTAGTAAAAAGCGCTAGAGTCAAAGGAAAAAAATATAACAATAATCTTTTATTAGTTCGCTTTTCGTAAAGATAATAAGCCGATACAAAAGATGCAAAGACCAGTAATGTTAAAAGTGTATCTAAAATTGCTAATTTATCGTAAATAATTGTGAAAGGTAAGGAGACAAATATTATAGATAGTATCTGGGAATATTTTATTTTCATTTTTCTTAAAAACAACAATAATAGGATGCAAAGCAAAAGACCTGCAATTAAAGAAACAGTTTTTCCCGCTAAGATTTGATTGGGTAAAAGAATTGTAAAAAAAGACGCAGCATAAGAAAAAAACGGTGCGATGCCCGAAGATAATGGTTTTATGAAACCTGAAGATTTATTTAATATCTCGAAGGTCCATTGGGTGTGAAAGGTCTCATCCTCAAAAAGCGGAATTTCCCATAAAAAAGGGATTCTTTGGAGGAGATAAATTGCTGATAAAATAAATATTGATAAAAACAAAAATTTCTTTTTGAAAGGCATTTGATTTTTATCGCCAATTTACTTCTTTTTCATCAAAAGTCAATTTTGAATTATCGAGTATTTGCCCTTTTAGCGACTTACTTTCAGTTGTAAAAATTACATCTTCCGAAACTTGAGGAAAATTTTCAGCAGAACCTATTAATACAATTCTTTCCTGGTCGGTAGTCGTTGGTTTTGTACTGTAAAGACTAAATGCCTGATACATCCAATCATAAAATGGGTATATGTAACTTTTCTTAGGATGATGGTTGTTAAGAACAAAAAGTGCAGTAAGACCTCCCCCATGAAGACTGATATCTCCTACCGTATAAAAAGAAAAATCTCTACTTCCTAAATTTCGGGATATATCTTTAACTACCTGATATTTCTGATAAAGAGGGTATTTAAAAGAAGAATTCACTAGAGAATAAAAATTTATTGAAAAGATTATAAAAAGAGTTAAATATACAAGAGAATCCCTTTTTAAGATCTCGGCGATTGTGAATGCAGAAAGTACAAAAATTGCGGGAAATATTATGCTGTAGTAATGGTCTAAAATGCTTTGCCCGTATAACATATAGAAGGATAATCCTCCCAGAAAAAACGAAAAAAGAAATATATAACAAATCTTTATCAGTATTTTTTCGCTTTCCTTTTTTTTATTTTTTGACCGCAGCTTCAATAACGGGAGAGATATTAAGCCAATAATTAAAAATCCGGAAAAAGGGTAGAAAAGAACAAGATCCTTGGGAAGCTTGCAATAGCAAAAATGCCTCTCGGCAAAATCTGCAGCTTTTGGAAAAAAAAGTCTTGATGTTGAAATTAACGGATTTGAAGTAAGAATAGCTTTATTTGTTTTGGATTTTTCCTCATTAATGATTTTATTTGTTGTATTTAATAAAGGCCCTGAAATTTTACCAGGGTGTCGAAGTTCGAAAACAAGAACAGGAGCTAAAAAAACCAATAAAATTAAAACTGCAAATAACAATTCTTTTCTAAAAACCGATACTTTAAAAAAAATAAATGAAATGATAGCCGCAACACCTATGACACCTATAGTTGGGTCGGCGTGGGCCGCTAGTCCTACTACTGCGGATAAAGGCAACATGTAGAAATATTTTTTCTTGTAAATTATTTGAATAAGACACAATATTGCGAATGATGTTAAAAAGAGATTCAGACTTAAAGGCCACCACCGGCGGTCAAAGAGTCCCCCAGCAAACGAGGATGCATACAAAAAACTGGAAACCAGACCGATTTTTAAATTTCCTATTTCCTTTCCTATAAAAAAAATGATAAGGGTAGTAGCAAGACCGAGGAGCCCGGATAAAAGCAAAATTTTAACAGGATCAAAACCGGCAAGTAAAAATATTGGAATTGACGCGATATGAAAAAACGAACCTAGAGAACCAACTGCAAGATTTGGGCTGACCAAAGTCGGTTTTTTTTCAACTATCATCCTTCGCACAACCGAACTTGCTATTTCTTCATCCGAAGACCAATATTGTAATTTTTGGAAATTATAGAAGCGGAAAAAGAAGGAAATGGCAATAATAACAGCCAATAAATATAAAGCGGGCTTTTCCACAAAACCATTCTACAATAGAATAGAGCCGCATGACATTTAGGCGCTGGTGCTGAAGATTAAATCTAATATATGATGGAGATAGAGTGAAAAGGGATCTTTTTTACACCTTGGCAATTGCTTACCTTGTGAGCATTTTTTCGATACCGTTTTTGATAAATACGGACCTAATGACAAAAATTCCTTTCGTTTTTGAATTTCTTTTTGTGGTTTTTCCCCTACTTTGTGTATTTGGTATTTTTGTTTCTTATTTGATAGGAAGGAAGGTACTAATTTTTTGGCAGTTAGCTAAATTCGGCATAGTCGGTGTCTTCAATACGATCATGGATTTTGGTTTATTAAATTTTCTGATCCTTATTACCGGAATTGTTTCGGGAACATGGATGATTGTCATGAATGCTACCTCATTTTCTCTTTCTATTTTTAACAGTTATTACTGGAATAAAGAATGGGTTTTCCCCAGCAGGAAGCAAGCAAGGTTTTCTACTTTTTTTGTTCTGACACTTATCGGTTTGGGGTTAAACACAGGAATTGTATTTGTTTTTACAACTTACATTCCACCAATTTTGAATTTATCGCCAATTTTGTGGGCAAATATTGCAAAAGTTTTGGCAACGGGCGTCTCATTATTTTGGAATTTTGGAGCCTATAAGCTGATTGTTTTTAACGAAAATTTTAAAGGAAATCAGCTTGCGTCGCTTCGCTCCTAAAGCTGATTGTTTTTAACGAAAATTTTAAAGGAAGTTCTAAGATTATTTAGGTTTTTCCAAGTACTTTTTTACTTTTTGAAGCGCTAAGGCTCTGTGGGAAATTTTGTTCTTTAGACTGGAAGGCATTTGGGCTAATGTTTTTGTATATCCATTCGGAATAAAAACTTTATCAAAACCAAATCCGTTTGTGCCTTTATCTTTTTTTAACAGGGTTCCGTGTGTAACTCCTTTAAAAACTCTCAAGTTTTTCCCATTGTAAATGGCTACTGCCGATGTAACTTTGGTCTCTGTTACTTTATTACTTACAAGTTCAACAGTTTTTTCGGTTCCTAGCTTTTGCAAAAAAAATTTTATAAACGTTCCGGGTAATCCGTTGAGTGATTTAATTTCCAAGCTTACATCTTCGACTACCACCGGTTTTTTTAATTTTCTGTAAGCGTCTTTTGCTTTTTGGGAAATAATTTCATCAAGATCAAGCGACTGTATCTCCGGAATATCAAGAGTTGATACTTTATGATTTGTTCCGAGTATCAGATTAATTTCTCTTAACTTATTTTTACTGCTTGTAACAACAGTATAATCCGCAAGTTTCATTTATTCGTATTCGATTGTTGCCGGGGGTTTTTGGGTGATGTCGTAAAGAACGCGATTTACTCCTGCAATTTCATTGACAATTCTGGTTGAAACTTTTTCAAGAAGTTCCTGTGGCAGTTTTGACCAGTCTGCTGTCATAAAATCCAGAGTATCTACGGACCTAAGAGCAATAATATAGGAATATGTGCGGGAATCACCCATAACGCCAACTGTTTTAACGGGAATTAAAGCGGCGAATGCTTGTCCTACCTTATTATATACATTGAAATTTTTCAGTTCCTCAATAAATATCAAGTCTGCTTTTTTCAGGATTGAAAGTCTTTCGTCAGTCACTTCCCCAAGAATGCGAATTGCAAGAGCTGGTCCAGGAAACGGATGTCTTGCGACAAATTCTTCGGGGAGGGCAAGCATTTTTCCAATTAGGCGGACTTCATCTTTATACAAATCTTTGAGAGGTTCAACAATTTTTAACTTTAAGCCGCTTGGAAGGGTGACATTATGATGACTTTTTATTTTATCGGCGTGTTTTGAGGTAGAAGCGGATTCCACTCTGTCAGGATAAATTGTACCCTGTGTAAGATACATAATATTTCCAATTTTTTTTGCCTGTTCTTCAAAGACCTTAAAATAAAGACCGGCTATTTTCCTTCTTTTTTCTTCGGGATCCGTAATGCCGCTTAGATTATTAATAAACCTATTCTTTTCCGAAATAACATTGAAATTTGTTAACTCTGTGGTTTTTGCAATTTGTTTGACCTCTTCAACTTCATTTTCCCTTAGTAGCCCCGTGTCTATTAAAATGCAAAAAAGGTTTTTGCCAATTGCCTGCTGGCAAAGTGTAGCAGCAACCAATGAATCAACTCCTCCGGAAAGAGCCATTATCACTTTTTGCCTTCCGATTTCCGTCTTTATTTCTTTTAAAATTTGGTTTTTTATTTTTGGTAAATCCCAATCTTTTTTTGAACCTGCTATTTTGAACAAAAAATTAGTTAAAACCTTTATGCCGTTTACAGTATGGGTTACTTCCGGATGAAACTGGACAGAATAAAATTTTCTTAGTGTATCCTCCATTGCGGCAATACCCGCATTTTTTGTTGACGCAATAACTTTGAACCCTATTGGTAAACTTTCCACTTGGTCTCCATGAGAAAACCAGACGGTTTGAGGGTTTTTAAGGCCTTCGAATAAGGGACTCTCTTTAATCTGTAAATTTTCTTTGCCGTATTGTTTAACTTTTGCAGACTTAACCTTTCCGCTTAACTGAAGCCCCATTAATTGGTGGCCGTAACAAATGCCTAATATTGGGATATTTAATTTATAAATTTGCGGATCAGGCTTTGGAGCATTTCTTTCAAGGCACGAATGCGGACTACCGGAAAAAATTATGGCATCGGGAGATAGTTTTTTTATTTCTTTTGCTGAGGTTTCCGCAGGGAGAAGTTCGCTCTTTACACCAAGTTCCCTGATTCTTCTTGCTATGAGGTGGGCATATTGTCCACCGAAGTTTATTACTGTTACCATAGCAAATTTTACCGCAATTTAAACTAATTTTGAAAGTGCGCTTGCGATTCGCTCTTTTGGAGGAACTGATATATCGATCTGAAATTTTTCACCGGAAGCTTTTTCATAAACGTCCTGATACCGTCTGGAAAGTTCCAGCACTAAACTTTCCGGCATTTGAGGCGGTTTTCCTTTTCCATGGTAACCCTGGTCTACAAACCAAAGTCTCATTAGCTCCTTATCGTAGTTTTCAATTTCTTTGCCGCTTTTGAAATTTTCCCGATATGTTGCCTTAACCCAAATTCTACTGCTGTCGGGGGTATGAATTTCATCAATTAAAATCAGTTTTCCCTGTCTATCAAGGCCAAATTCGTATTTTGTGTCCGCTAAAATAAATCCGGCTTTGTCGTAAATTTTAGTCCCTCGCTCAAAAAGGGCAATTGCGACTTTTTCAATCTGGCGCCAGATATTGGGGGAAATAAGTTTTTTAGAAATTATTTCTTTTTTTGTAATCGGTTCATCATGACCGCCCGGGCCAGTTTCCCTTGTAGTCGGTGTAATTACGGGTTTAGTTAATTTCTGATTTTTTTTGAGACCTTCCGGAAATTTAATTCCGTAGATGACCCTTTCCCCGTCCGAATATTTTTTCCAGAGTGAAGTGTCTGTCACGCCGGTAATGTAACTGCGTACAACAACTTCTATGGGGAGTGCGTTTGCTTCGGCAACCAGCATGACGTTGGGGTCGATAGTCCCGATCATGTGGTTTGAGATAATGTCACGCGTATGTTCGAACCAAAATTCCGAAAGTTTATTTAAAACTGCCCCTCTTAACGGTATAAGTCCCAGTACTCTATCAAAAGCGGAGATTCTGTCTGTAGCAATGAGGACCCTTAAATGGTCACGGCTGTACCAGTCGCGGACTTTTCCGCTGAGGCGCTTACCGAGCGGTTTAAAATCGACTTTATCTACTGATTGGGCAATTAATTTTTTGATTGTATTTTTATCAACCATGCCTAAGTGGACAGTCTAACTAATTTTCTAAACACTTATTGTATCCGATTTTCTTCAGTTTTGAATTTTTTTCCAGGACTTCCGTATTTAATTTCTTTTTATATTCTTGAATTTTTTCTGCAACTTTTGAATTCCCCACTGCAATAATCTGTGCCGCTAATATTGCCGCATTTTTTGCGGAGTTAATACCGACAGTCGCTACAGGAACACCCGGAGGCATTTGTACAATTGAAAGAAGAGAGTCGAGCCCTTCTAAGGATTTTGATTTTACGGGGACACCTATAACCGGAAGAGTAGTTGCTGCAGCGATAGATCCCGGAAGAGCTGCGGCTCCGCCGGCTCCGGCAATAATTACCTTTATTCCTTTTTCTTTAGCACTTTTGGCGAAATCCGAAGTTTCCTTCGGGGCCCTATGAGTGGAGAGGATCAATAATTCGCAAGCAATACCGATTTGTTCCAGGAATTTTGCCGCATCCGACATTACATTTAAGTCGGAATCACTGCCCATAACTATCGCGACTTCAGCTTTCATTTTTGTTTTTTCGAGTCCTTTATATCCCGAATCGCTTTTTCGGTCAAGCCTACTGCAATACCAATATAAGTTTCGGGAGTAAGTTTTGCGAGCTTTTCTTTTTCTTTTTCACCTATTGGTAGACCGTTGATCCAGCTTGTCCATTTTGATTTGTCGATATGTTCACCACGAGTAAGGGAAGCTATTAAGGAATAAGGATCTTGAATTTTTTCCCTGCGAAGGATAGTCTGTATCCCTTCTCCAAGTATTGCCCAGTCGCGGTTTAAGTCACTTGAGATTTGGTCTATATTTGGCCTGATCCTGGAAATCCCTGTAAGTACGCTTGTGTAACCTATTAGAGAAAAACCAAGGACTGTTGAAATGTTTCTTATTGCTGTACTGTCGGAAAGATCCCGCTGAAGACGGGATATCGCCAGTTTCCTGCTTAAAGTTTCTAAAACCCCATTTGCGATGATTAAATTTCCTTCCGAATTCTCGAAATCAATCGGATTTACTTTTTGCGGCATTGTAGATGAACCGACTTCGTCTTTTTTAACTTCCTGTACAAACCAACCATCAGAAATGTAGCGCCAGATATCCTGATCAAAGTCAATAATTACAGAATTAATCCTCTGGAAGTTCTGGAAATATTCGATTATGTCATCGTATGGGTTTATCTGGTTCGTTATGAAGTTTGGAATAAAACCCAAAGATTCTATAAATTTTTTAGAAAAATCAATCCAGTCAATATTTGGGTAGGTAAGGCTTAGGGCGTTATAGTTTCCGATGGCCCCATTTAATTTCCCGCTTAATTGCTGCTGCTGTAATTTTACAAGCTGCTTATTTAGGCGCGTTGCAAAAATGACAAGTTCTTTACCTATGGTTGTCGGGATTGCCGGCTGACCATGAGTCCTGCCAAGCATCGGAGTAGATTTATACTGATCTGCTCTCTGGCAAAGTTCATCCATCAGGCTTTCGGTGCGTGGAATAATTACTTCTTCTGTTGCCCGTTTCAGCATCAGACGATAGGCAAGGTTATTAACATCTTCGGAAGTAAGCCCTAAATGGATCGCTTCCGTTAAATCTTCAAGGGACGAGCCCTTCACTAAATCCCTAAAGGATCTTTCCATTGCTTTTACATCGTGCCTGGTCTCTTCTTCGATCTTCTTCACTTGAATTGCCCTGTCAAGATCTATTTTTTGACTAATAGAACCAAGAATTGTTTTTTCCTGAGATGTGAGTTTTCGTAAAGTACCCGAATTTGAAAGCGCTATTAGGTATTTCGCTTCAATTTCAAACCTGGTTTTTATGAGTGCGTATTCGGATACATATGAAGCAAGTTGGGTAATGCGTTTTCGATAACGTCCATCAAGAGGAGTAATTGCGGTTAATTCATTTAGAGCAGGATTAATTATTGATTGGCTCATTTTATTAAATCTTTAAGTGGTAATCTTACCAAGTTTTTTTTCTTTTTCTGCCTGCTTTATTTCCATCGCTACTCTTCTACCCATGGAAATATGTTTACCAAAAAGATATTGACTGTAAGGGGTAGCAGAAATTCCGGGAGAACCCGGCATTCTTGGGGCAACGTCGTAAACAACAATTTCCAGCTTTGGAAAAATTGGTCTTATTAATGATTGTAAGGCAAAAGGACCGATTATTCCTGGCGGACATGATTCTTGGGTCGTTTTTACAAACCTTTCTCCCGCCTCCATCGCATCTTCTATTAATGATTCGGGCAAGGTGACCGCTGTGTGACCCATTTCTTTGAAGGTCAACTCGACCCGTTTCAATACTTCTTCCTGTTGGGGAGCGGGAAGTCTTAAAAACCCGTCAAGATTTGTCTGCCTTCTGGTGTCGGTCCCTACAAGCTCCAATCTTTTTGAAAGAGGTGAATAGAAAAAATTAAAGTTTACGGAAGTGCCGACGACAAATTCTTCGATGACAGCTTCTTCAAGACCTTTTTGAGAAAGGAGGCCGTTTTCTATTCTTTTTTTGCCCTCTTCGTAGAATTCTTCCGGTGATGACGCAAAGAAAAATCCCCGTTCAAAGGACACTTGTTTTTGCTGGGCTTTGACGATTACAAGCCGGTCAATTCCTTGCGGATCTTTGAAAATTACAGGATGTTTAATACCAGCTTCTCGAAGAAGATCGTACTGATTCGGCTTTTCGGTCCTCTCTTCATACCTTAAAAGCTTTTTGTTCCCAAATACAGGAATATCAAAATCATTTTCAATTGCATCGTAATCGTTAATGTAGACTTCAAAAGAACGGTGGGGAATAAAGACACTATTTTTTGCTTTTAATTTTTTCTGGACACTATCTGATAGGACATCCTTAAATTTTTCGACTCCTATTACTTCATCAACACAGCCAATATCACCGTTTGATTTGAAGTAAGCCGCATAAGTTTTATCTCTACCTTTTTCTGTAATAACCAACGTAGCAAGCCCTTCATCTTTTGCACCGCGGCAGACATCAAGAGCACTATGACTGCCAAGAACCGCAACTGTAACTTTATGCATAAATTGCCTCACCTCTGTTGGGACCAACAGAAATAAAAGAAACAGGAACATTCGTTACTTTTTCTATTTCCCTAATATAATTAATTGCCTCTTTGGGTAGTTTGTCAAAATCCCTGACCTTTGTTATATCCTCTTTCCAACCCTTAAGGTTTGAATATACCGGTTTACACTTAGCTATCCGTTCTGCATCATTTGCTGGATATTCATTTATCTTGCCATTAATTTTGTAGTTTTTGCATATTTTTAAATCTCCAAGGTTGGACAAAACATCCATTTTTGTAACGGCAATATCGGTTACTCCATTAACAATACAGGCTTTTTTAATTGCCGCAAGATCCAACCAGCCGGGATTCCTTTCCCTGCCGGTTGTAGTACCGAATTCCTGTCCCTTATTGACGATTTTTGATCTTAGAGGACCTTCGATTTTGGTCGGCATGGGGCCAGCTCCCACCCTTGTCATATAGCTTTTGGTAATACCTACAACCCTATTTATTTTTGAGGGATGAAGGTCGAAACTTCTGGCAACACCGACTACTCCGGGGTTTGACGAAGTAACGAAAGGATAAGTACCGGCATCGATATCTAGAAGCCAACCCTGTGCTCCTTCAAATAGAACGTTTTTCCCGGATTCAATTGCCCGGTGAAGTGAAGAAACAGTATCCGCAATGTGCGGCTTTACCAAATTTATGTAATTTTTAAACTCCGAAAATATTTCGTCAGACGAAAGATTAAGATTATAAAATGTATTTTGTACTTTAACCTCTGCAGTAAGTTTAGATTTGAAGTCGGATGACAATAGATCTTTAACGCGAAGTCCGGTCCTTTCCGTCCTGTCGGCATATGTCGGTCCGACACCGTTTCCGGTTGTTCCGATTTTTTCATCGCGAAGTCTTTCTTTTAGGCCGTCCCTTTTAATATGCCATGGCATTGTAAGATGGGCATTCGGATCAATTCTTAAATTTTTGATTGAGACTTTTGCTTTTTGAAATTCTTCGATTTCCTTTTTCAAAACCTGCAAATTAACTGCGACGTTTCTGCCGACAAGGCAGATAGCAGACTGGTTGAAAATACCGGATGGGGTGATATGGAGTGCGAACTTTCCAAATTGATTTTTGACAGTGTGGCCGGTATTGGAACCCCCTGAATATCTGGCGATGATATGAGCCCTTGATGAAAGATCGTCAATAAGTCTGCCCTTGCCGGAATCGCCCCAATCGACACCCATTACACAAAGAAGACCTTGCCATTTATTAAGACTTTTGTTTTTCATTTAATCCAAAATCTGATCCAATTTATTTAATTTAATTGCCTCTTTTATTTCCATGGCAATCCTTCTGCCCGTTGAAACATCAAAGTCATAATAAAGAGCAGAATAAGGCGAGCCGTTTACAAAAAGATTGGTTCCGGCGACAATCCTGCAGGAAATTTCGATTATAGAAAACTTTTGTTCGGGTGTAATAA
>Ga0210057_1002790_pt1 | contig 24667 bp, 32 predicted proteins | sample CryGeyCG2114_010_2_FD_183968 | JGI IMG/M metagenome (GOLD analysis project Ga0210057, IMG submission 183968) | Groundwater microbial communities from aquifer - Crystal Geyser CG10_big_fil_rev_8/21/14_0.10 (SPAdes) (version 2) | ecosystem: Environmental > Aquatic > Deep subsurface > Groundwater ...
AGGAATCGGTGTCCAATTCCTCCACCAGAACGTCTGCCAATTCCTCCAGCGTCAAATTCGCCGAGATTGTAATGCTTACGCCTGTGCTGTTGTCTGCCATTCTCTATCTCCACGCTCATTATACCACGGACCCCGGATCTTGTCCAGCCCCAGCTTCAATTCTCTGTCGAGCGGCCGGATATGGCGAAGCCCCGGCTCAATGAAGAGCCGGGGCTTCATCCTCGTGTTATTTGCTGGGTGCTAGGTTCAGCATCGGCATCGTCTCGCCGCTGACCTGAGGCAGCTTGCCGTCCCACCTCGCGATAGCGTCGGCTTCATTTTGAAGCTCGCGCCACTTGAGAAGGTTCGGGTTTTGGGTCAAGCTTTGGGCAACGACACGGTTGCTTTCAGCTTCAGCTTTCGACTGTTCAAGCATCGCCTCGGCTTTACCCTTGGCCTCGGCAACCTGCTGCTCGGCGCGAGCCGTGGCCTCGGCAACCTTATTCTTGGCCTCGATAGCCTTTTGCGTGGCTTCGATGGTGGCACTGATTGCTGATTCCACCTTCGGATCCATACGCAGGGCGCTGGTAAACGAAACCATGTCGAAGATAAAGCCTCTCGGGTTCAACATGGTGTTGATATCGGCCTTGACCTCATTGAGCAATTTCTGCTTACCGGCACCGTAAACGTCCACAACGGGCATGGCAGAAGCATGTCGAGTAAAAGCGTCTCTGACCTGAGAACGAATGTAACCATCGGTCAGAACCCCAACCTCCTGTCGGAACTCGACAAAGATATGAGGCACCTTTTCGGCGTTGAGCGTGTAAGCGACGGCAATGTCCGCATTGATGCTCGCACCTTCTTTACTGTTGAAGGTGATCGACTCATCATTGGGAGAGCCTTCTTGAGGATCCTTCGTCCAGACAACCTGCTGGGTGAACGTCGGATACTTGTGAACGTCGGTGGTGATCGGGTTGTACATCACCATACCGGTTTGCAGCGGATAGTCATCAACGCCGCGCTGACTGCCGTAGTTGTTGACCTTGATGCCAACATAACCCGGCGGGACCTTTGCGCATCCGCCAAAGGCAGAGGACAAAGCCAGGACCAACAGCACTCTTGAGAGTGTTCGCATTAGGGTTTCCTTTCAGTTCCTATTGGTTCGTTTCGTCCTTGATGGGCTCTTCACCCTCCGGGACAAAAACTTCTACGCCGTGCCCCTTTACGATTTCGCCCGGACCTTTGCGAACGGCAGCAGCAGAGGCAGCGGCCTTATTCACGGGGGTCTGAGCGGTCTTTTCGACGGGGCGCTTGGAAAAACCGATGAACTGCCAGACGAGCGCAGCAACCAAAGCGGCCACCATGACAACGCCGATGGCGAGGCTGGTGTCGCTGGGGGTGCTGATCAATTCAGCAGCTTTGGAGAAAATCGCGGCGACGGCCGCGAATTCGATTGCCCCCCAAAACACAAAGGACGCGGCGCGATTTTGGCGAGTTTCTAGCGATTGCATCTACATCTCCTTGATGCGTCAACGCTGATTATACCACGATGGGAGAGGATGTCAACGGGGGCAGGAGAATTCCTGCCCCCGTGAGGATCACTGCTGTTGCAGAGCCATGTCGGCCATATGACCTGCGAACTTGAGAATACCGTCGCTCCAGCCTCCCAAGATGTAGGTCTTGTCGAAGAACTCAGGAACGATAGAGTCTAGGTACCCGGCCACTTGGACGCAGAAGACCATGACGTTTGGGTTGACTTCTGCCCGATACTTGCCGATCAGAGCAGGAACGTCGATGTAATTCCGGCTCAAAGGCCATTGGTAGCCAGCGTACTGTCTGGGATCTACTCCGTACAATCCGCCGTGTCCGGCTTGCATGTCGGAGTAAATGAAGATATGGTCCCAATGTTCCTTCGTCTTGATTGCCTTGTCGAAGAACAACCAGATACCGTTTTCAGTACCACCACCGATGTCTCGTCCCTTATTGTTGGCCGTTTCAACTTGGTCGAAAACGGACGACTTTTTGCGTACTGGAATGACTTCCAGGCGGTCTCCGAAAACTCCGACGTAGCCTTCTTCCGCAACCATACCAGTCAAAACACCGGTCAAGTTCGCGATTTCGTTCACTTGCACAGTGCCATAATTCGAGGTTGTGGCCCCCAGAGCAGAACCGCTGTTGTCAGTCAAAGACATGACACGGCCACTGAAATGCGGGAGATTGTCGAGGGACAACACCAAGCATTCTTCGATTCCATCCATCGTCACCGGAGAAGCACCCGTGGCTTGGACAGCCTTGTATGCGCTCCAATATCGGAATGGAAGTTGCTTACCTCCAGCAACACCTTCCTTCAGTTTGCTGACAAGAACCTTTGGTTCAATGCCTGCCTGCTCAAGGTTGCGAAGATTGCGCAGCAATGCCATGTGGCCCATTGTGTCCAAAGCTTCCGTCCAAGCCTCCTTGGTCGAACCCTTTTCGCTGACAATGGCTTCCCAGGTCTTTCCCGTCAGAGAAAGCTCGCCCTTGATCAACTTGCCCAACGCAGGGGTTGCCTTTGGGTGGGCAAGGTTGACGACATCCCACATGGAGACAACGCGACCTTCCTGCTTGTACTTTGCCAGAGCATATTCGTCGTAAGTTTCGAGCATGTCTGCCCAGGCTCGCTTGAGGCGAGACGGGATTGGCTTGCCGAACTCAGCCAGTTGGTATGCCAACTGAGTTGCAGATTCATCTGCTCGACGAATGATTTCTGGCGCATACTTGCGGATCAGGTTTGTTCCCTTGGTATGTGGAGAGTTGGCAGCACGAACCATAATGACCTGTGGGGTCACACGGATGTAATCGTACTGGCGCATGTTCGCAGCCAACTGCAAGGTTGCTTCGACATCGTAATCGATGGCCTTGTCAATTGCGCTCTCCATCATTTGCTTCGGAGACATGGAACGCCATTCTTGCGGGTCCATGTCTTGAAGCGTTTTATTGAGGTGATCCAGCAAAATCTTGTTGCCCCCGGAACGCGAAGCCAAGTTGCGGGGACGGCTAGCAATGTTGCGGCCCTTCTTAACTTTCCCCTCTTCAGCTTCGTGGTAATACTGTGGTTCACCAAAGAAACAAGAGGTTGCGGCGATGCGCAATTGAGTCAGCGGGTTGCTGATATCAAAGGATGTTCCGCCCATCCAGTTTAGGTGTTGACCTTTTGGCATAGAGATTGTTCCGGTGATTTTCTGTGTTTTCTTCATGTTCGGGTTTGCCATTTTGCACCTCCATAGTTTTGATGCGAGAGAATAATTGACCGCAGAGACGTTTTACGGCGCGTCTACCTTTCCGCCAGCCCTTCATAAGTGAAGGGCGAGGGACTCGAACCCCCAATGTACCGGCTCCTAATGCGAAGTATCTGCACTTGTCTCACTTCTCGCAAAATTGATGACTAGAGTATATCTGACCTGGGCGTTTTTCCGCTTTACCCTTAAGCTATCCCGCATCGTATTGCGGGAGGAGGACTCGAACCTCCATCGGTCGATTATGATTCGAAGTAACCCATTTTCATCACTTCTAGTCAAACTGTCAAAATCAAACTCCTAAATTGATGGTTAGAGAAAAAAACGGTGCGGAGATTTTACCGCTCTACCAATTGAGCTACGTTTTGTCTTGCGACGCAACGACGGGACTCGAACCCGCAACCTGTCTGTTAGCAGCAGAAGTATCCGCCTCCATCACATCTAACCAAACTGTCAATTGCAAAACCGTCCAAAAGGACGGTTTTGCAGCACTCCTTATAACAGGAGAAAAGTCGCAACGGCTTTATCTATGACTGGCGTTCTATCCATTAAACTACGAGTCGGGATTCGAACCCGAGCATCCAGTTTTACTGAGAAGTATCCGTCAGCATCACTTCCTGTTAAACTTGGAGGCTGAGAAAAAGGCCAACGGTGTTTTGTCCATTTAGAGTAGAAGTAACCGCTTGCTCACTTCAGCCAAAATTGATTGGAGAGAAAACGAGAAGGGAAAGTCTCATTTCGGCGAGACAACCATTTTCTGATCTCGGCAGTGCCAAGATGTCGTTTCATAGAAGTAACCCTTACTTCTCACGTCTCCAAAGTACCGGGAGCGGGACTCGAACCCGCACGTTGCTTACGCAAACAAGCTTATGAGGCTTGCGCTCCAACCAATCGAGCATTCCCGGCATATAGCGCCAGCGGGATTCGAACCCGCAACCTCGCAGCGTGAAAGGCTGGTGTTCTGGCCGTTGAACTATGACGCCATACCCCTATGAGTTTCAGCTTCCCTTTGAAAAAGGTCGGGGAAACCCTCTTCAAACTGACCCTTGCAGCAGGGTAGTTAAGTCCACTTTTCTGCTCTCCGAAGCCCGATTGGTTACGGGCTGGCGGGACTTGCCAAGCACTCACTTGCTCATGCGCCTAAACGGGATTGCGCATCTACCGGCTTAGTTTGCGGAACTAATTGCCGCTAAGGCATCTAAGCTATGCCTTGTTGACCAACTTGTGCCAACAGTAGCGCCGACAGGATTCGAACCCGCAAAGCCCAATGGCACTTGGATGAAAACCAAGTCGCTTTAACCGTTTGCATACGACGCCATGTTCGTCAATTATATCAGGAATTTGAAGAACCGAACTATCTTCGGCTCTTTTCCTTCCCTGACACTGCCTATTATACCAGTCCCCGGTTCGGCTGTCAAGCCCTATTTCGAGAATTCTAGATCTTTCTTGACGCGATCCAGGAAAGATCTGGCTTCGGCCCGTTCTCGTTCGCTATCTTCTCGCTGGGCAGCTTTCAATTTGGATGCGCCTTCAGCACGGACGTTTTCGGCTTCAGCCGCCAGGGACATCAGGAAGGGGTCTTCCATTATTTCCTGCCGATGATAGTAATGGCTCACATCATATAGCTTGCCCGTCGGAGGCTGGTATGTCGTTACCGTGATCATCTTCGTTTCCCAAGAGAGAGGTGTCGGGGGGGATGTCAAGCCCCAAGAGGTGACGAAGATTTTGGCTTCAACTCTGACGATTTCATTCTGTCCTTTAATATCCCAACTTATAGAACAGATGCCTTCATCAACAGAGTCATAGTCATATTTGTAATCGCCGCCCTCTTTGATACCAATGTTAGTCCGCATTCTCTTCTCCTTCAAAGGCAGATTCGATAAGTTCGTTTGCCAACTCCATGTCTCTCTCGTAAATCTGCTGACATTCTTTTTCGGCTATCTCTTCAGACTCTTTTTCCGACAATTCAACTCCGTACCATTTTTGAGCCATGCTTTTATAGAGTCTTGGTAGCCACCATCTTCGGAAGACCATCTTGCCATCATAGCTCTCAAGAGCATCCACTATTTGCTGTTCTTTCTCAGTCATTGGTATTTTCTCCGATTTCATCAGCGTCCCCAGGGGAAACTTCAATCACCTCGACGGACAGTAAAACTTCCAGGTCCTTCTGAAGTTCCTCTGCGGCATCGCGAGACAAAACAACGATGGTGTTCCCGTCAGCGCAATCGATCTGAATGTTTTCGAACAGCTTTCCGGTCTTGATGTCTTCTTTGTCCAATTTGATAATGTGCTTCATTGATTTCTCCTTCTCAGTTTAGAAAATCTCCGGTCTGCATGGTTCTAAATCCTCTGTATGACCCGCAATACGGGATATTTCTTTTGCGGTTTCTGTTAGAAAGTTATATCTAAATAGCCTTAAACCATTGACGTATTGAGAGTTATCGCGAGTCATGGCTATATCTATTCGAGGAATGATATTGTCAACAGCATTGTCTCTACCGTTGGAAATCGCCGCCATACCATGAGTCTTTGTTACGGTATCCTCGACCTCTCTTCGTCTCTCTTCTTCCTCATCTCTTTCTGATTTGTTGTATCCACTGTAAATGTTCACATTGAACAATTTGTTGTCACCACCTATGCTATTAACTATAACCCTCATATCTACTTTGTTTTTTATGTCATCTATGACATCAGTAATCACTATCCCAAACTTATTTTGATCTTCAAAGAACTCCTTTAGGTAGCAATAAACTTGAAGCTCCAACATGAAGTTTCCATAAACTCTCCAAAGCCTATGGACAACCGATTCTCTTTCTTCCAGGTGCCCATATTCTTTTGCTCTTGATTCAGTGTAGGTAATCGCCTTGAAATAGGATCTTTTGAATTGCTCAAATGATGGCAGGCGATATCCGGCTGTATGTTGGAAATTAACCACAGCATCAAAGACGGACTTGAAACTCGGGAGATTGATATCCCAATCCGGTTTGGCCGTAAAATCCCTGTCTGTCGGAAGGCTAAGGGCTCGAATCTCTTCCATAAATCTTCGATAGAACATATCTGCTGGCATCAGGATATACTCCTCAAAGTTGAAGCGGGGAGGCCCCGAAGGGCCTCCCCGCTTCAATGGTCTCACGCCTTTCCGTCAGGGGGCAAGAGCTTGGTCACGGCAGCGCTGGTGAGCTTGTCCACCGTCGTTCCGGCCTTGCTGGCGAGTTGAGCCAGGATGATCTTCACCTCGGGGGGCAAAGTGTCCATGACGCCCTCAGCCAAAGCCCCGACGCTTTGGCCCTTGGAAAAAGCAGATGTCATCTGCCTCAAGGTGTCACCGTCGCCCCAGATTTGCATCTGAGCGTTGGCCAGCGCCTTGCCCATCGCTTCGGCTTGAGCCTTGCCGATTTCGACCTGAGCGGTGGTCGAAATGCGGAGCTTTTCAAGCTCAACAGCAACCTCTTGGAACTCCGCTTCCGCCGAAAGTTCCTCGCGCTTCACTGCGACCCGTTCACGGTCAACGTTGACTTTTTCACGCTCAACATTGACCGGGACAAGATCCTTGGCCTGCAAGGCTTCGGCGTCCAACTTGGCCGCTTCGGCTCGCAAGGCCGCTGCCGTGCGGTCGGCCTCAGCCATGGTCGTGAGCGCATAAGCCTTCACGTCAGCCTCACGCTCCTGGCGGATCTTCTGATCTTCAGCAGAACGGCGAGCATCGATGAGCGCGATTTCAGCATCGCGGTTGGCCTTTTCGGTCTCTTCGACCGTCAAAACCGCCTGCTCGGCCTTTTCGCGCTCAGCCTCAGCGGTCAGGGCTTCAGCCTCAGCAGCAGCGCGTTCGGCCTGAGCCTTGGCGACCGCAACCTTTTTGCTTTCAGAGGCGACCAAAACAGCTTGCTCTTCTTGCTCGCGAGCGGTCTTCACGGACTGGTCACGAGCAATGTTGGCGGTCTCAACTGCCTTTTCCTGGGCAATCTTGGCCGACTGAGCAGCCTCCTGGCGTTCTGCTTCCGCAACTTCCAGGGCCTTTTGACGCTCAATGTCCTTGCGCTGGACTTCGAGTTCAGCAGCGATCTGCGATTCCCGGATTTCACGTTGGCGCTCGACCGCAAACTGTTGCTTGTCCTTCTCAGCAGCCGCCTGTGCATTGGCAACCTGCATCGAAGTTTCGGCTTCAGCTTCCTTTTCGGCTTGTTCCAGGGCAAGAACACGCTTGCGAGTTTCAACGTCCTGCTGGCGGCGCTGCTCTTCAGCGGCGCGGACAAGCATGTTGCGCTGAGTTTCCTGCTCTTCTTCGATGCGGGTCCGCTCCGTGGTCGCCTTTTGGGTGATGTCGGAGATAACCTTCTTGCCCTGGGCATCGAAGATGTTGTTGTCGCTCAAAGACGCAGGATCAGTTTGGTCAAGCTGAGAGATCGTAACGGTTTCCAGCGTCAACCCGTTGTGCTGCAAGTCAGCCTGAACGGCTTCAGAAACGCCTTCGGCAAACTCTGTGCGCTTGGTGTGCAAGTCGCTCAAAGTCTTGGTCGCAGCAACGGATCGCAAGGCCGAAACAAGCTTCTCGAAGACCAGCTTCGAGACCTGATCGCCGGAAGTCCCCTTTTCGCCAAGGGACTTCGCCGCTTGCAATACCGCTTTATCGTCAGGCTGAACGTTGATGTAAAACTCAGCCGCGATATCCACACGAAGATTGTCCTGCGTGATCAGGGCGTCCTGAGCACGACGGACAACTTCTAGCTTCATCGTTTCCAAGCTGATCGGGATGGTGTTGTGTAGGATCGGAATCACCACACTACCGCCACCAACAACCGCCTTCTGTCCACCTTGACCTGTTCGGACAAAAGCTTCGTTTGCTTTCGTCTTCTTGTAAAGTTGGAAGAAGGCAACGATGATCGAGAGGACCACCAGACCCGCTCCAAGGACCACGCAAAGCACCCAAGGGACAGGGAACGCCGGGATTGCGAACGGAGCCATGAAGGCCAACAACCCCAATACGAGTAGAATCAATGGGATTACCATTGTTTCGTTCCTTTCTTTATTCTTCGTATTGCACGGCGGAATAGACGTTCCTATCCTCGTCGTACTCTACAAAGACAACTTTTGTTCCAGGGAGGATATTGTCAGTCTCCCCGGAATGCAAACGGCATCCGATTTCCAGACTGCCAACCTTTTCACTTGTGAAAAAAGCACTTCCACCAGTTTTCGTGATGGTAAACCTAACAGTCCCGACATCTCCGACAAGAGAGCCAGCCTTGATGGCATCACTCTCGATTTTTGGCATGATCTTTCCAATGCCTTCAGCGAGCAGCCGAGTCAAAATCGAGGTAATGACAATTGTGATTGGCACGGAAATGAGCACAATAGACACTGGGTTGTCATAGAAATTGCCCAATATTTCATTGATGATCAATCCAATGGTGCCCCACAGAACCATGAAGATTTCAATAACCAGGGCTAATGAAACCTTCTTCGCTCCGAGGAAAGTGAGAGGATCCGCCCAAGCAAATCCTCCGACATCAGCATCAGCGTCAACATCGGTGTCAATGTCCGCGTCAGTGTCAACATCGACATCAACTCCCGCCGTAATAGCTCCGGTAAAGGTAATGATGACGAGATAGACGACAGCGACCAATAGCGGAATGACATAGATCATGTTTTGCCACTGGCTAAGATCTGGCGTCAGAATGTCCATCACGCTAACCTTCTTTCTTTGTTCTGATCAGTAAAGGCTATCTTCACCCTCATCGTCATCGTCGTCATAACCGTCAAGTTTCTGCTGATAGTAATGGAAACGAGCGATGTACTTGATGGCCTCTTCGAAGCTCTCAAAAGTCCTCAAAAGCTCTGTCCGACCATAGGTCGTCTTGATAAGTTCGGCCACATCTTCGAATACCTGGAGCCCATAAACCCCAAACTCTGAGCAGGTCTTTTCGAATATTCCCAGATGCTTACCCTTCGCCTTTTGTTCATCGTCTGAATACTTGATCAAAGCCACTTCTTTGATCAGAGGCATGACCATCTGGATTTCTTCTAGTTGTGGTTCGATTGGTTCATCCCGGAAGAGACACACACTGAAAGCTGTCTGTCTCGTTTCGGGATAGTACCCCATATGTCTCAAATGCCGGAAGTTTTTCCACCAAAGCTCGTCTGCGCATTCATGCTGCCAGTACGGAGTTTCGTCTGGGAGGTATGTCACGGCCCACCATTCAAGAAGCTGTTCCTTGGTGAAATCTTTGAACATTTCTCGATCTTCATCGGTAGCACGACGACTTTTCTCAACAAGATCGGTTGTCATGACCATTTTGCCGTCTTCGTTGATTTCGTACCATGCGAGATATTGTGGAAATCCGCCTTCGTGGGTTGGATAGCGAAACTCAAGAAAAGTAGTGCCAACGGGAAGCTCCAAAGCTTCCACAGCTTTCCGTTCATCGCTATGAAATTCGATTTTCATTCCTGTGTCTCCATCAAGATTTGCTTTTTACTCTTGTCGGTGAGAAGATGCCCGAAGAGATCAGCAAGTTTTTCCAAACCAACCGCATCTTCTTGCTTGAGTTCGATTTCGACGAACTGTTCCATTCGAGACGCCATTTCGACCGTATCTAGGGACATTTCGGCGATCACTGAGTCGGTTTTGATGTAAATAATCTGCCGGGAGCAAGAAATAGCCAGAACCGGTTTCAGATTTCGGTAAATTCTAGGGAGATCATTCACCGTGACTGCTTCTTCATCCTCACTTCTGACCATAAAACCGTTTTCCATCACTGGTTTTGATTTCCTGGTTACTTTCATGAGCAGCCCATTCGGATCAGATTCGGAAACCATTGTTCGAAGGCGGAAATGATCATCCCCATCTTCAAAGTAAGAATCCACATAGCGAAGGAAAGGACCCTCTTCCAGATCTAATCCGTAGATGTCATTCACGGCGTTGTAAATGTCCACGAACTGACTGATCCCCTCAAGGTGAAACTTGAGTTCCTTTTCAGTGCTCATGAACGACCCAACTTCCTTTGCAAGATATCAACTTCCCGATTCTGATCTTCTCGGCGATGGGACTGTTTGAGCAGTCTTTCCAAGGCCCCTTCTTGGCGCAAGCGCTTAGAAGTAGCCCCAGGGATCTTGTGTGGTCGAGAGTTTCCCCAATTGGACGGCATTCGTTTCTCCTCAGCCTTGAAAGGCCCTCAGTCGTTTGTCCAGAGCCATGATGTAATCTTTTCCATATGGCCCATTTTGCAAGTCTTGCTTGAAGAATGCTGGCAAGTCCTGCTCAATCTCTTCTGAGCACGATCCTGCCGCTAGAGCTATCGTCGCCACGGTGTCTACGTCTCCGGTGAAAGCGATGCACCTCTCCAGCAACGAAGTCATTGTATCACACTCCGTCAAAGCTGTCAAGGCCGCACTCATGCTCATCCATCCCTTAGAATTCACTTTCTTCCGATAGGGCTTGAGCCAATCTGCCTTGATGTATTTCTGGAGCCAAGAGAATAATTCGGCCTTTGGGCCTATTTTATAGATGAAATAGTGCGTAGTTAGGGCAGAAACCAAGGCCGCACGAACACCGTTTATGGAATTGTGTGTTATTCGCGCCTGGACGGCTGCTCGCTGGAGAACCTCTGGAATTTCTTTGAAAACACCGATTGGCCATGCTCGCATTGCAGCGCCGCTTTTGTCACTATCGGGATCTAGCCTCTCCAATAGTTCTGTCCCGCTGGAAACTTCGTCGAGCAAACCCTTGAAGCCCTGAGCATATCCATCAATGGGATCTCGTTTGTAAACTTCGACGAATTTGGCTGCAATGTTCTCGGTGGTCCATTCGACTTCATCAACGATCAGTTCAACAATGGCGAGCGACATTTGAGTATCATCACTGTAATGTCCAGGTATGATACTATGATAGCCAGGATGAGCGACGTATCCCTTGAGAGTATTGTATTTCTCAACAAACTCTTTCGGAGCGTACTCGAAGCCCACGCCGTAACAATCGGCCACACAAGCTTCCAATATCATTCAGCGCTCCCAACTGTGTCTGCTATCATGCAACATATCCTAATCAATTCACTCGTATTGAATCTGCCTTTCATCCAATTGACATCTTTATGAAGCCACTGGATGTTTCCTTTAATCACCTTCCATAGCGTAGGCGAAAGACTCTGCCATTTCCCAACCTTCATCATCTGGTTTGAATCTGGCAATAGGAGAGAAGCAATACTGGCAAAAATGGGGATCGATTTTCGTCTGTGAAGCGAAATCTTCAATGGTCGCCTCGTAGACCATGACCTTATCACCCTCATAGTTGGTGCAATCGGGGTAGTTGACGAGGACGATGAGAAATTTGCCGATCTGATCCCACTTTTTGAGTCTGTAATGCGAGGGGTTGGGGTTCTGGCAGCGTCCTAAACGTAGAGGACCGAACTGGAGTCGGAGCACAGGACTGGCAAGAGCTATTGCCGAAGAGTCTGAGTCCCATTTTCTTTCCTTTCCACATGCGACGATGGGGCAGTTACCTGCCCCATCGTTGGATACAAAAGTGCCAATTAGCTAGGAGTACAAAGCTTGGAATCGGGTTGCTTCATCTGGCGTTCATAGCTTTGAGTATTTTACATGAAGAACGCTCAATTGGTAGCTCTTGCCCGTTTTTTCCCGACCTTTATCGGAGAGGGAGGTCCATTCTGTAATATCTTTTGGCTCCTTCTGCATCCTGCCCGAATCAAACCTCCATTTGAAGGTCTGAAGCGGACAAACTTGTGACATCAATGATTTGAGCATTCGCCTTGGCGATGGCGTTGCCGTAGGCAAGCTCCAGGTCTTGATATCTTTCGTGCCGTTCCATACAGGTTTCGGCTGAAACAACCCTTCGAGCTTCTTCGGTCTCAGCGTTCCGAGTCCTGGCTCGATTTCGACGACGGCCGTAATACGGATCCATGTCGCCATCCTGTGCGTATTGTCGCCAGAGTTTGCTCGCTCGGCGAATTGGACCAACGAACTTGATGACTTGCGCCAGAGGCATTTCTTGCGTTCCGTCTTGTGATTCTATCACAGCGACGGCGAGCAGGTTATATGCGTCCTGAGCAAGCTGGACCCTGACGATGCGGTTTTCAATAGCGAGAATCTGGTCAAAAACCGCATCGGGATCGCCCTCTTCACCTTCAAAGACAAAGGTTTGGCTGTCCCACTGAGACTGCAAAAGAGTTTTCCTGTTATTGAGACGAGTCAGGGCATCGCGAAGATCGTATCCTGTTACTTTCATTTCATTCCTCCTTTAAGAATCATCATGCTCTGTATGATGATTCGGACATAGCGCTTGAAGATTATCGACATCATTTATCTCACTTACTAAGGCTTCTTCTGAAAAAGCAGCTACAGCCTCGACATGACTTACTTGATATTTCCTATCATAGCCACATATGATACACTTTTTAGGTTTTCTACTCTTGGTATAGACCTTTCTTGCATTTCTTTGTATCTGTGATCTCCAAACTTGATAGTTGCCTCGGCTTCTTTTTATTAGTTCGCCTTTTGTTAGTGAGCTAATAAATTCCTTTGTAGCGGAGGCAAGATTTGAACTTGAGACCTACCGGATATGACATCGAGCTACCAGACTGCTCCACTCCGCGTCGATGAGGACATTATATCAGGAAGTCCCCAATACTGCAAGCGATTATAGATCAATTCCTTTCCAGAACATGGCTCGGCGCATCCCGTACAGCTTGGTCAGCAAGGAGCCATTGGTCCACTTGAGCTTTCAGGTCGGGCCGTACATTTATTGCTCTGAGGAATGCGGCCAGCGAATGAAGACCAGCTTTTTCCTCATCAAAGAGGTCAAAGCCGCCTCTACAACATCGCTCGTGGTCTCTTCGTACTGAAGCCCGCAAAATGTTGTTGGTTTTGACCAGCAACTCTTCTGCGGGGCAATCATCTTCTCGAAGCCACGGATCATCGATGCCAGAATGTACTGGACATCTTCAACAGAAAGCCACCTTCGGTCCTTCATAACCATCAGGTTCTAGTTCAGTCCTCTGTCGTCTCTTCCATCTCATGTTTGTTCTCCAATATATAGAACTCGTTGATGTCCAAGCAGCGCCATTTTGAGGCACTGTCTGGCCCAAACTCTCCGAACATTGACGTATGGTAATGTCCGAAGAACCATCGCTGAGGCTCGATGGCCTGCCGAATGGTTTCCAGCTTGTCTCTCGACGGATCTTCCCACTTGTCCCATCCCATCCTTGAAGCCATTGATAGGTCAAGTTTGTATAGGGAGAAACTCCTTGGAGCGTCATGTGAGATCACGATGTCAATGCTCTGGCCCTCAATAGTCTCCAGAGCATCAGCAACATCTTGATCAGTGATGGATTCCTCGGAAAACCAGTCCACATCCTTTTTACGATGAAGAGCATCGATTGACTCTGCTCCCCCCATAAACAAGATGTTGTAGCCTCCAAGGTTCAGGACAGAACCTCGCGGGACATAGAAAACCTGTCCATCCTTGAAACGCTTCAGATTGTTGGGTTTACCCATCATGCCAAAGTTCTTCATCGCCTTGAAGTCCTCGTGATTGCCATCGATCCAATAAAGAGTCATCCCCTCGGGAACGCGGAGACTGTTGAGCCAATGACCTATCGATCCGATTCTGGGCCAATAACCGAAGTCTCCGACCTGAATCACCGTGTCAACTTCGGGAAAATCCACGGACAACCGAAGCAGAATGGAATTCAAGGATTTGAATTTCCCGTGGCAATCTCCGATAATGGCAATGCTGCCCATGGCACTCTCCTTTCCGTCCAGGGATTATACCACGGGCACGGACGCTTGTCAAGTCCGGCCTTAAATCTCAGGCCATTCCTTGACTTCTTTGAATTCGTATACAGTTCGGATATACGAACTGAAATACTTTCCCACACTGCTCGATAAAAGCATAGCCAAAATAACCTTTGCAGGGACGCTGGCGTAGCGATAGATTGAGCCGCTGGTGAACTCCACATAGAGAGTTTCCGATGGGATGTCGTATCCAACGTTGGACAGAGCACTCGATTCTACTGCGATCTTCTTCATTTCAGTTTCTCCTTCGGTGCTTCATTAGCACCACATTCTCATAGTCCAATTATATGTCATGCGTGCTTGTTTTCTTTGATTCCTTCAGGCAACGTGTCTGCCTTTTTGGCATTGCAACGATGACACATGGTTTGCAGGTTCTTCTGACCATGAAGGCCCTGGAGGGATCCTTTGATTGCTTTGTACTTGGACTGAGGGATGATATGATCGTGTGTCATAAGTTCCCCATCTTCAGAGTACAAATTGAGATGTGGCGATCCGTGATGCGGTGGCCACTCCAGACGAAACAGCACACCTTCGCGACCACATCCGACACAAACGGGAGAGTTCTTAAAGCAGATCAGTCGAGGACTGTTCAGCTTGTATTTCACCTTTTCGTCCTTGAATCTGATTTCGCCCTTTTTGTCATCTCCAAGACGAAAAGCGATTTCTTCATAGGAAAACTCGGCCAAAATCAGAGTTCTCTCTGTGACGCCTTCGGGAACTTCATCTTGTTTGATTTGATCAGGACGCGGTACGCCATCTTCTTCGAACCCAAGCCCGAGAGATTTGATAGATTTTCGGCGTTCGCCAAGGAAAGTTGCTAGATCGCCCTGTCGGCGAAGGAAGGCAGCCTTATGGACCTTTGCCAGATGGCGATACATGTGGGCGATTTCACCGTGATACCGCAAAAGTTCGCCATCAGGCTTAATGATCACGACGGCATTATCGTTGGCCTTACGAGTAATCAGGAGTTCAGAGTTGACCGGAGAGGCAACGATTTCGACGATATGGTCTTCATAGACCAGAGCATCAGTTCCAAAAGAACAACCTCCGACGTTTGCCAGCCGAATGTTGTTCATCATGCTTCTGCGCCCCGACATCAAGGCGATGCTACGGGACGCAGAAATGAATGGTTCTTTCTCGTGGGCCATCTCGCCAATCTCCACCGCTTATTATAGCACGAGCGCCCGGTGGTGTCAAGGGACTGATTCGCTCACGAATTCCAGCTTGGCAATTCCTGCTTGATCTCTCGGGTCCTGGAAGTCACTTCTTGCTTGCCGCACTTTTTGCAGGTTCGAGTCCACTTCTTCTCAGTCGTGGCCGAAACATAAGTTGCTGGCCTAGAGTCAACACCAAGTTCAAGCCCCCTTTCGCGGTCGCTGGGGACTCTGTACCCCTCGTAATGGATAGGAGTATATTTCTCTTCCCAATCATGCTTGCAGTCGGAAAAAACGGCTTCTTTCTTTCGTTCCAGTCCTTGAATCTGCCGCTGTTTTTCTTTGATCTCATCGCCGAGGCAATCAATGGCAAGTTGAAGGCTCCAGATTTCGCGCTGAGCCTCCGTCAGTCCAAGCGGCGGCTGCGTCTTATAGTAGTCTCGCATTTCGATGCTCCTTGGCTAAGGAACTGCCAAGGAGCATGATTCTTTCAGAGCCAGTCTGCGTCTCTCATGAATTCCTCGGCGACACGTCGAGCATCTGTGATCTCCATTGGGGGAGTGAGTTGCCCCACTCCCCAGGCTGATTTAGGCCGCTAGGTCAGCATAGACAAGAGCGAGGGTTTCGGCAAACTCTTCTCTCAACTGATCCAAGACCATATTGAAGACATGCGGGAAGGCATCATGTCTCCAAGAATCGTGGCCATCAAATCTCTGACCACGGATTTCATGGTGAAAAGCCAGCAAAGCCGAGATGTACTCGGCGCGAGTGCCAACATTGTAACGATACGGCACTTCAGCCAACTCTTCCATCCACTCATCATGCTTTGGATGCAAATGTACGGTTCGGCGCAACCACTTGGCTTTCTTCTGATGCTCAGAAGCTTCCTTGGTGCGCTCGGTCAGGGTGTCCAGAACTTCTCTAACGGTTTCCATCTTTTTCTCCTACTTGTTTAGCAAAATGTCAGCCCCAAATGGGGATCCGAGAATGCCGGATGGGGAGGAGCACGACCGCCCTAAAGAAAAACGTTCAACATGGCAACAACTCCTTCATCTTCCAAAGCTGGAGATTTTTCAACATGTGCCGTTGATCGCTGGGGATAGGTTCGGTTGCAAAGGCGGTTGCCTCGTTGCCGATATCTGGTTCTCGGAACAAAATGGTGCGGATACCATTCGCTTCCACTCTGTCCTGAGTGTTGAGAAGCTGTTGTTCCGATTTGACGGCGCAGACAACGACGGAATTCGTCTTGTCGCTCGTCGGGGAGAGGTGAATGCCGGATTCATGAGCAGCATGAATGGCTTGAACGAGTTGTTGTTCGATGGGCAAATCTTGCCGAACAACAACAAAGAAGTGTTTCGAGTCCTACAGTCTATCCAACATGTTCTTCCTCCGTTACAGCCCCAATTATATCGCGAATCGCCCCAACTGTCAAGCCATTCCAGGAATTTTTCCTGGAATCGCGAAGAGGTATTCAACCAAGTCGCTTTCGTTATACTGTCTTGTCTCACTAACATCAGATCGATAGCGCCGATAGGGCTGTTCGAAACATTGACAACCCTCAAAGGTTCCCAGCACGTCTTCTTTCGTCATAATGCCGTCTGAGTTGTAAGAAATGAAGTTCCATTTGGCGGTCGAGGCCCCAATCACTTGCTTCAGAAACCCCAAGCAAGCCTTCTTGGAACAGAAATCACTTTTTGATTCTTCCTGCCAACTTCTCAGCCCTGTTGATCCGTTCACTGCCGGATCGTCATTCCTAACAAAAGTCTCATAAAGGTGATAGTTTGGGCCATATTGGCGATGATTGTATGGGGGATCTAGATAGAGGATGTCATATTTGAGTTCGTGGTTCGTGAGAAGTGTCAAAACATCTTCATTGAAAGCCCCTGATATATGTCCCCGAATCACATCTTCAAGTCTAAGTTTGAAGTCATTTAGAGCGCGGGTTTTAAACTTCTTCAGGAAAGCAGATTGTACCCCTGTTGTATTGGAAACACGACTCAGGGCTTCTACCCCGCAGTAAAGCAAATAGTCTTTCAGCTTTCCTGGAGGGATATGTTCGAGATAAGCTCTGGCTGCGTCTATCTTTCCAGCGTTTGCTGCTGTGAAATAGAGCCTGGGAGGGTCTGATTCGTCGCAGAAGCTATGAAAAAAGAACCCTTCAATGGGGTCAAGGGCGTCGATGGTCCTAATATGGTCCCGTGCCTCAACGAGCATCGGGTCTGAAACTCCGATGCTTCCATTGGCAATGACGCTGGCAAACTTCATGATGTCATTGGCTATGACCTCATAACATTCATTTGCTGCATAGCGACTTACCGCGCCAGAGCCACAACAGGCATCCAGAAACGGATCATCATTTTCATCAACGATGCTTTCGATGGTTCCGAAGATCCATTCATTCAGCTTGATTTTCGAACCTATGTAATCCATTTATCGTCCCCGGCAGGATTCGAACCCGCACTCACGACCAGATTTAGAATCTGCGGCACTACCATTATGCTACGGGGACTGACTGCCTTTTAGACAGCCTTGTCTGAGAGCATCAATTCTCTCATGCACATGTCAATCATCGAGTAACCATCAAGAGTTTCTTCGCTCAATTCACTCTTGATGATCGTAAAGGCATGAGCAACCCAGAGAGTGATCGTCCGTTCTTGAACCGGGCGGCTTTCCTGAGAAACCATGTTGTAGACGGGGTTGTCCTTATTGAGAATGATTTCCAACTGACCTTTTGGCCCGATGGAGTGCATCATATGAGGAGCCCGGCTGCCAAGCTTCATGATCTTGATTTCGACCTTGGCGCTCTTATTGCCCTTGCCGGTGGGGTCATATTTCTTCTTGCCACCGGATTCCTTTGTAGCCTCTCCGGTTTTCTTTTCACCCTCAGGTGGATCTTTAGGCTCCGGTGGATCTTTAGGCTCCGGTGGATCTTTAAAGATACCTTCAAGAGTTCCGTTATCATCCTGTTTCCCTGGGCCAGCAGTGCCAGGGATATCAAGCTTTGAAATAGATCGATCCAACCTTTGAGTGAATCTCTCTAGGAAGTTTCGGATCCGCTCATCTCGCTCTTTGGCGGATCTGCTATTGATCGCATCTTCAATGATCTTGATCTGCTTGCGCATTTCAATGGCAATCTGGTCCTGAACGCAGAGATGAATGTTCAGCTTGTTCTTGCTGGAAGAAACACGAATATATTCATCCAGATCCGGGGTGTACGAAATCTCACCGCGAAGGATGTAGTTATCACAACCAGAAAGATATTCCCCCATCACGTTCGCACAGATTTCCCGCTTACCTCGCAGAAAATGAACACCACGGTTTTCACTGATTTCTGTCCTAGATATCTTGGACAAGGTTTCCTCGCCTAGCAAAGCCAGCCTGACCGTGATTTCTCCCAGCTTGGCACCTTCGGGCTTGTCCTTTGTCAGGCCGTTCGGGGCGTGAATGGTCCTGCGGTTGAGGATTGGGATGACGAAAGGACCATACTGTGTCGTGTCTTTATCATTCCACCGCAGAGAGTCTTTGGGCTTGACCTTTTGTCCATTGATGGTGATCTTGACGCCAGTCTCAATGAAAGCTCGGTAGATCCGGCCAAATTCTTCCGTCAGGTATTTCTTGTTGTGGACCATGTTGTCATGGTAACAACCCGATAGATAGATAACCGTTCCAGTATTGCCCTTGACATGCTGCTTGAAGAACTTTTCGCTGCTCTTCTTGCCAGTTTCAAGAATACCACCGAATTTATTGCTTGTTCGAATGGTTTCCTTGTCGATCACCAGTTCGCAATAGGGACCATCTTCATGCTTGGTCACAATCGTGATGCTTTCGGCAAGCCCGTAAGCAGCAGCCTTCATTCCGATGCCGTAAACGCCGATATGATCGTCTTTGGCGGTGGTTCGGGCCAGATTCTCGTCAGCCATTGACCCAAAATCCATTGCTTCTTCGAGGGTTTCTTCTGTCATCCCAACCCCATCGTCAGAAACAATGATGACTGGGGTTTTGTCTCCATCATGCGTCAACTCAGTGTTGGCATGCTTGCATCCCCAATCAAGAGAGTTGTCAATAAGCTCAGCAAGAGCCTCTGCCAAGTCATAGTTGCTTCCTCGTTCGTAGTATTGCAACTGCTTTTTGGCATTGGTCTTGAAGGTAATCACACGCTTAGTCATTTAGCTTTCCTTTTTCAGTTTGCGAGAGAAGAAAGTTTCCTCTTCTCCAGCGGTCATTCTCACTTCTACGATTTCTGCCTGTGGCATTCCCAGCAGGCTTGGTAGTAGATTCAGCAACTCATTGATAGACATCTGCTGTGAAAGCGTCTCTTTTGGCTCTTTTGAATCAGAAGATCTAGGAGGAACAGGCTCGCGCTCCTGAAGGGCGATTTCTAGCAATTTCTGTCCTTCTGGGCTAATGAAATCCTTGCAAATATTCGCACTTCTCAGCCTTTTGCATCGGACAATCATCTCTTTTGGGACATTGTGTCTAATGAAAGGATAGGCTGTGTATTTTGTAAAGCCATGAGAGACCATGATTTGATCAATAAGATCTGTCCGTTTTACATATCCCATGTTTTCCAGATCTTTTGGAAGTAAATCGGATAAATCTCCTTGCCCTTCTCCCAAAATGTCTTCCGTGCCTGTTTTGGGTTTACTTTTGTCTTTGTTTCTAGGTCTCAATCGGTAGTCATCCTGAGCGCCGCCGAGGATCTCTCGTAGTAAGGCTTGCCCTTCGGGAGAGACAAAAACGGGGGAGGTAACTAAACCCCCTGGGCAAGCTTTCATTGCCATTGGGATTTTGTACCTGATTTTGTCTCCGACTGTAGACGCTGAATATCCATATTCAGCAGCAAGCTGCCTGGAGAGATCGCTTTGCTTCAGATATCCCATTCTGAACAGGTCATCCGGCTTGCATTTGCTCAAATCCATTTCTTCTGGTTCCTCTGGAAATTCCAAGGTAGGGGTTTGATCTCCAATGATAGCCGTTTGTTTATCTTCGTTTTCTTGCCTCACGATATATGCCGAAGTGATGATTTCTTCCAAAAGATCTCCCGGAATGAAGACTACTTTCCTCCCAGAGAAATCTCGAATCACCTTTCTGTTATCGGGAACGCTCTCTTTTATCAGATGATAAGCCTCGGATTCTGAGAATCCCTCATCGGTGATCTTTTCGAGAGCTTCTTCGACCGGGATGTACCCTCGGGTTTCAAGCTGTTCTAGGGATAGGATATCCTCATCAGCCAGTGAGATGTGAGACGTTCCGGTTGTTGGCATTTCCGATTCCTTACCCGACCTAAAGAGACCGAACTTGCTCCGACCAAGCGGCCATTTGTTCGTAGTCAACCTCATGCGGACAGACCCATCCTTGGTCTTTGCCGTAGGTATAATAAGCCCCAGCATAGTTGACCAATTCATGTAAGCACTCTATTAGTTTCGGACAATCGTGTCCACGATCTTTAAGATCAACTATCGCTTCAAACACCAACTTTGCGCCATCGTAGATATTAAGTTCATTGCCTAGAGCATCATAGGCCCGGATAGGCAACGGCTCATCTTCTGTCGTGGGATCCAACCTCACAAAATCCCACTGAATCTTCATCGCTCTTGTGAATTCTTCTGAGCAGCCGTTGCTGTACTGCCAGCCCGGACTCATCCAGATTTCGCGAGCTTTCTCTTCCAGGATGCGATACCAGAGATACATGTATTCTCTTTCGGTCCATCGCATCTGTTTGGCTTCAAAAATCGCTGGAGCCACGACGGGGAACGTCGGCAGCCCCTCAATGGACTGCGCGAAGTCCACTCCACGCTCTCCGTTTGGCCGAATGATCTGATCATAGATCTGATCTTTGGTCAAAACAGAACCCATTTTGTCAAGGACCTCGTAATATAGCTTACCCGTCGTTATCGGCATGCTGACATACGAAATAGGAGTCAAAAGTGATCGATATGCTGAAATGACTGCGTGGACGCTATTCTTCTTTTGTTCGTCGCAACCATCTAGCAGGAGTTCATCCTTGCCATTCATCAATAAAAGCCTCTTCGATCTGTGCTACTAGATAAGGATCGCTTGACATAGCGCTCCAGCCTGACGATTATAACACTTCTGAAGCGCTATGTCAAGCGATCCTTGGCGAATTCATCCTCGAACAAGACTGATTCCGCGCTCGGCACCGTCGTAGCTGTATTCTTCTTCGGGGAGGAAGGGGAGGATAGCCATTTGGATTTTCTTATAATCATCATCATCGATGAAAACACAAACATCTATCTCAACCCAAGGATTACCTATTTTGTATTCGGCTTTCTTTTGTTCTGATGGGACTTCTCGCCATGCTCTAGGATCTTCCACACGAGCCGTAAGGATAGGCTCAATTTTTTGAAATGCTTCGATGGGAATTTTGCCCTTTAGAGTTAGAAGATAGCAACGCGGAGTTTTATTGTCTATTTGAGCATGAAAGATGAGATCTCTGATGTAGAGTGTTGGTGCTGGTGTTGGTGTTGGTTTTTTCCAGAACATCTCGTTTTCTTTCTAATGTCCGAGGGGGACTTGAACCCCCCAAGAGAATCATGTTTGATTATATGCCTTTTCTATTGATCGCCTCTTGAACAATCGGGGGAACATAGTCTTGCCAGTTGCCTCCAAGTCGATACAACTCCTTGACCAAACTAGAAGAAGTGATGCCGAGGGCATGTTCGGTGGGCATAAAGACTGTTGGGATGCCCTCCATGTTCATATTGACCTGGGCAAGAGTCATTTCTTCCAGAAAATCAGTTACGCCACGAACACCCCTGACGATTAACTGGCAACCACTGAGATTTGCCTGTTTGACCGTCAAACCTTCGTAAATGATGACACTAACGATAGCGTCGAGATTCCTTGGCAATGCCCCTTCAATCATACTGACTCGTTCTTCAGGCGTGAAAGAAGGCGTCTTGCTTGGGTTGACACCGATACCAATAATCACCTCATCAAATGCAACAGCACATTGGAGGAAGATATTCAAATGGCCTATAGTGGGTGGGTCAAAAGATCCAGGGACGAAAGCCCTTGTCATTTCAGCCTTCTTTCTTAAGAGCTTCAGGGGAATGGCGCAATTGCTGCGTCACAAAATGCTATTGTTCTTACAGAGAAGCATGCCCTTCTCTGCCATGCTGGTCAACAAAGTGGCCAAAAACTCTCGGGGGGCACCAAGTTCCTTTTGAATGGTGCCGATTGAGAAAACCGAAGCCTTCTGCTGATAGCTATATTGCATTAGCATCGAGAACAACTTTTGCTCTGCTGGACTGGTGATCAGAGGGGAAACGCCAAGTCCAACATATCCTCTCCGCATGAGCCGGACCATAATCTCCAGGCCCCGCTCCAGAACCAATCCACTCTTTTCGGAGACTTCGAGAGCGTGAGGGAACCTTTCGCCCTTGAGGCGATTGAAGAGTTCGATCAGGTTGTCCATGAATCGACGCTCTTCAGGATCAACTAACAGATCCAAATTGTTGTGATCGGCATCCTCAACGGTCAAAGCCGGGGCAAGAATGACCTCAAGATCGACTGGATTTTGCCCCCTGATGACGGAGAACATTTCTTCCAGGTCCTTCTCGTAGATGAAGAAATGCCGATACAAATCGGGAGAGGGCGTTTCGGTCGAAACGAGACATGGAAACTCAATGGGGTCGCCTTCAAACTTCACTTCCCAAGGGGGAGTGTTAGCGACCCTGTAATCGTACCAGTCCTTTTGGTTCCCGATTCTAGTCCACATCTCTGTTCCTTAATACAAGGACTCCCTTGAGCCCTTCAGCAGCTTTGCCAAGACTCTTGCGATATTGAGTGCGTCATCATCGCCTCTATGGTGAGTACCTTCATGCTCTATTCCTAGTTGGTCAAGAGCAGTCATCATCCCTACACCTTTGGTCATCCCTTTGACCATCGAGTAAAATGACTTGACATCCATTCGCAAACTTCCGATTGGATTCTGCAACTCTTTGCTCTTGGTCTCCCTATGGATATGTTCGAAATCCCATGTGCCCCAACAAGCTACCATTTTGGATCCGGTCCCATACCTTTTCCAAAGCATGTCTAGTGCCTCGGAGACATCTATCCCCTTGTCAACATCTTCTTGCGTTAAAGTTGTCAAGCCGGTACAGAAATCACTCACCTTGCTCCATCTTGGTTTGACGATGATTTCTGCTTCTCGAATTGGCTCCAGGTTTACCAAAGGCAGTCGGGAAATGCCAACTTCGATGATTTCTTGTGGTTGCGATCCTTGTTCCTCTCTTGTTTCCCAACAAGTTGCCTCTAGGTCCAGAACAACGATTTCAGTCAGATCTTTCCTTGCCATTATTCTCTAGATTTTCCTCTTCTATTCTATATTCTTCGACTCTCAATTGTATACTTTCGAGAGCTTGTTCCATTCTTTTTCTGGCTGCGCCATTTGCTGTGTGGATCCTTACTTCCGGGATCTTTGTCAGCTTGTTCTCGACAACAGCTAGTTCCAGGGCCAATAGGACATCATATCCTGTGCCTCGTTCGTCATTCCCCAAATCATGGTCCAGAGAGATGACATCAACCTTATAATTCATCAGCAGCGAGAAAACTTCATCGGGCCAAAAGGCTCGCAGCCAACCCTCGGGGGCCTCCCGAGCGTCATCGAGCCAGATTTTGATTCCCATCAGCTTCCTCACTGGAGCCATTATACTCTAATAACCGCTCCACGTCAAGCTTCTTAGCTGGATCTGGAATTTCTTTCGGCTTCCATGGTTCGGGTAAGGTATATTCCCCTTCGAAATTGCCTATACTCTTCCAATTATGGCCCCGTCTAACAGTGTAAGCCATATCATTCAAAAAAACGATCTGCCCCTCTCTGTATGTAACCAATTTCGCATCATTGCCATTAGTTCCCACATGGCAAGCTTCTTCTAGGCGCTCAAAAGCCCAAACCTTATCAACTTGCTCTGGAGACATACCGATTTCTGGATAATCAGGCAGAATCTCCGAATGTTCTTCTGTATTATCACCAGCCACAGCGTCATTATGCTGGGGGCTCATTGTAATCAAAGCTACATACTTGTATGTCACGCATACCAAAGATAGCATTGTGACCACAAGGCAAAACACAAGAACCTTGCTTTCGTCTTTCATTCCTGCCTGTTTTTCCGTCAGGGCAAAATCCCCAACTTTTTGTGAATCCGTTCCAGCTTGGTTTCCAACAGCCTGTAGTTCCGGTAGAATTCGTTCAGTTCTTCGACGAATTCTGCGCTTTTGACTTTCGTAAGCCCCTGGTGAATCTGATACCAGCCAGCATCCCAACGATCCAATTGATACTTCATATCGACATTCTTGTCAAGTCGATGTGGCGCTGAGACCTTAACAATTTCAGTTGCGGCCGATACGACTCGCTGCGCCTCCTGCGAAAGCGCGTTATAGTTGCAATGGACCCACTTCGAAACAAAAGTGTCCCTCGGAATCCACATATCGGAC
>Ga0210057_1002791_pt1 | contig 24664 bp, 26 predicted proteins | sample CryGeyCG2114_010_2_FD_183968 | JGI IMG/M metagenome (GOLD analysis project Ga0210057, IMG submission 183968) | Groundwater microbial communities from aquifer - Crystal Geyser CG10_big_fil_rev_8/21/14_0.10 (SPAdes) (version 2) | ecosystem: Environmental > Aquatic > Deep subsurface > Groundwater ...
AACCTTTGCGGGATTGGATAAAAACCGCTCACCACGCCGAAAAACTTGCTTTGTCCAATGATTTTTATGAAATAAAATCATTGGCGGAAAAAATTGGAACGAACCGCCGTTTGCTTTCCCGAAAAACCGAATTTGAATTTGTCCGCCCTTATGATTTAATTCCGAAATATTTACCCGCCGCAGCTGAAAAAGCGCAGGATGGCAGGGCTTTTTGCGAAGCGAAACCCGCTCCCGCATCGCCGTGCGGGATAAACTCCGGCGGGGCGAGCGAGCAACAAAACACCTATGAATTTTCAAAATGTCTGAATTGGTCGGGCTGCCGGGAATCGAACCCGGATTACACGCACCCGAAGCGTGCGTAATACCACTATACCACAGCCCGAATGTGGACCTGGGGAGAATCGGACTCCCGCCTCCGCAATGCGAATGCGGCGTCGTACCACTAGACTACAGGCCCCAAATTTTTTACGAAGTAAAAAAATTATAAACAATAAATTCCAAATCCCAAAAAAAATCTCAAATTATAAATTATAAACTCCAAAAAACAACTTTAAAATTTATAATTTAGGATTTTTTTGGAATTTGGTGCTTGGAATTTGGTACTTTTTAAACTACTCTTCCGTGCTTGTCGCTTCTTCCTCGCTGGAAGTCGCGTTATAATTCTCCAGCTCCCTAAGCTCCTCCGGGTTTAACTTATGGTCATCTTTGCTGCTTAATAAACCGATGCTTTCTATTATAACATCCTTAACCGGATGGCTGTTTCCGTCCGTCTCCATCGCCTCAATCTCATCTACCACGTTCATTCCTTCAATTACTTCACCGAAGTTAGTGTGCTTTCCGTCCAGCCAGGGCGTGGCTTCTTTGGTAACAATAAAAAATTGCGAACCATTGGTATTCGGCCCGGAATTAGCCATCGCCAAGCTGCCGCGCGCTAATTTGTGGCTGTTAATTTCATCCTGAAACTTATATCCCGAACCGCCGGTGCCGTCATCATCCCAGTTATCATCCTTGGAATTCGGATCCCCGCCCTGAATCATAAAATCCTTTATCACGCGGTGAAACTTTGTTTTATCATAAAATTTCCGTTTTGACAAATTTAAAAAATTGTTGACCGTCAGCGGCGCGTCCGCGTTATAAAACCGCACCTTAATGTCGCCAAAGTTGGTTTTGATGTTCGCCTGGTTGTATTGGGATAACAAATTCTCTTGATTCATAGAGTTATTATTAGAATTGGCCGCCGCCGTTTGCTCCTGATTAGCGCCGTTGCCCGCGCTTTCGTTGCGCAATTGGTTAACGCTGTTTATAATGTCACTTTCGTTAATGCCGAGCGAGCCGCTTTGGCCGTTAATGACGATTTGTTTTCCGCCGTTAGTTGAGGTCGTTGATTTTAAAGCGCACCCCGTTAAAACCGCCAAAGTTAAAATAAAAAAAATTACCTTTAACCGCATAAAATTTATTTGTTATTATTATTGGACAATGAGGAAAAAATCAAATAGAACATCTCCAGCTGGTTAACGATGCCTTTGATAAATATCTTTTGTTCTTCGGTAATGTCGCGGCGGGGTATAACGCCAAAAGCGCGAATATTCAGATTGTTTTGGTTGGAAGCAAAAATTAAAACGTCATCTCTCCCGTCCGGCTTTACCAGCTCATTATTAGAACAAACAGTTTCTTTCAGCTCTTTATCGCCTCGTCTGATGCCGTATTCGCTTATCGTTTGGCTATTGGTTAAATTAATTAAGCGCAAAAGCGCCCACTCGGCAGGCGTGATGTTTAAAATTTTTCCAGCTAAAAATCGAATGATGTATTTAAAATCCTGACGGCTTTTGGGATATTTCTTTATCTCCGATAAAATAGAATTCATCTCTTTAATCTGAACATTAAGCGCGCCCACATATTTAAAAGTTTCCTCCGTCTGGCTTTGCAAGTGATTTTTTTCGTCCAATAAATGCTCGATAAACTGCGTATTTTTGTCTACTTCGCGCTGGTAAAAAATCATCACAAAATAACCGACGATAAACAAAACGACAATCATCGCGCTTTCAATCATTTCTTCAGTAAAAAAAGAAAATCCGCTGCCGACCAAAGAAGGCATGAGCGCTATTAGAATAAAAACGATTAGCAAAACGAACAAATATAAAAATTCAAAAAAACGGATGTGTTTAGCCATAGTTCAAACGAGGTTAGATAAATTTAAAAAATTAACGAACCGTTAACGCAAAACTTCCCGCGGAGGCAAGAATCCAAAAATTTAACGGCAATTTCGTATCATACCCAAAATTCTTTTTTGATCTGCCCGTCATCCCGCTCTCTTTTCCCGGCAATAACATCTTTTGCTCGGCCGCGCAACTCGTTTAATTCCAGTTCGTTCAATTCTTTGCTTCTTTTTTCCAAATATTCTTTAGTGTTTAATTCCGGATTCTCAATTACTTCTGCCAATAATACGTCTAAAATCGCGCCAATTTTCGGGCCGGATTTAATTTTTAAAACTGCCATTAAATTATCGCCGTTGATTTTCAGCATTTTAACCGACACCGGGTCGTTCTGCACTTTCTTCATCATATACTGCAAGTGGCGCAACTTGTACGGCATGGCTTTGGGCGTGCCGCTCCCCAACCGGTCGGCGACGCGCAAATCAATCAAATCCTGTAAATTTTCCTTCCCGACTTTACTGATCAGCCGGCGCACGGACGCGGCGGTCACCTCGTCCACGTTATAATAAAACATGTGGTTTTTAATCAAAAGAAAAACTTTGTCAATGTCGTCGCGGGAAAATTTCAGCCGTTCCATGATGCGCCCGGCCATTTTCGCGCCGACATAATCATGATTATAAAAAGTAGCGTCCACTCCCTCGCCATGTTTGGTTTTTGGTTTGCCGATGTCGTGCAATAAAGAAGCCAGCCGCACGCGATAATCTTTATTTTTCGTATAGCGCAAAGACTCCGTCAAATGCTTAAAAATGCTGTAGGTGTGGTGTTTGTTTTGCGCCATGCCCACGCCGGCTTCTAACTCGGAAATAATGTATTGCAGTAATTTCGTATCGTGCAAAAGTAAAATTCCGTCCGCCGGATAATCGGACTGCAAAATTTTTACGAGCTCATCGTGGATTCTTTCTTTGGACACGAATTTAATCGCGCCGGCGAGTTTAACGATCGCCCGTTCGGTTTTTGGTTCAATCTCAAAATTTAATTCTACCGCAAATCTAATTGCGCGCATCATCCGCAATGCGTCTTCCTTAAACCGGTCCGCCGGCTCCCCCACCGCGCGGATTATTTTCTGCTTAATGTCTTTCTGCCCGCCGAACAAATCTATTATCTCAATATTCTCAACTTCTGACTTTATGGACTTTACGGACTTTTGACTTTTGACTTTGGCCGCCATCGCATTTATCGTAAAATCCCGCCTCTCCAAATCTTTTTCCAAATTATCCTCAAATTTTATTTCATCCGGATGCCGCCGGTCCGAATATCCTTGCTCCGAACGGTAAGTGGTAACTTCAGCGTATTTTAAGTTTTCTTCGCGTTCTTCTTCGCTGATTTTTACCAAAACCGTGCCGAATTTATTCTCATACTTACTGTCAGGAAATATTTTTAAAATTTTTTCCGGCCGCGCGTTGGTCGTTATATCCCAATCATTAGGATTCATTCTTACATTCGCATGTGCCGCATTTGTAGCGCGGCCGAGCGAAGCGAGCAACAACAAATCCCGCACGCAGCCGCCGACGACATACGCTTCAAAACCTGCTTTTTCCAAATTTTCCAAGATTTCTTTGATTTGTTTAGGAATTTCCATATACTTATAATCTACCTTATTTCCTTGATTTTATCAAACCGGCAGTTGACAAAATGAAAAAAATCAGCAATAATGGCAGCATCAAAAACAAAAGGAGGGCTAAGTAATGCATTTTATATTGACATCCTCAAAAAAAAATTACAACCCAATGCCGACTGATTTTTACAAAAGAGTTTATCAGCACCTTGAAAATTTATTTTTTGACGGCTCCTTAATTTCTATTCGTCTGACGCAAGACGATCATATTGTGTCAATTATAAAAGCCGCTTCATTGGCGGAAGTGCAGGCGGGGTTAAAAAATTATCCCCGCTCCTCTCATTTTAATTGGCAAGTGGAAGCTTTTATTCCGGTTGGCGATGTTTACGACATTAATGACCAATGGAAAAAATTGAGCAAACATCCTTGGAATATCCAAACAACCGACATTAATCTAATGACGAAAATTGAAAACCTTGCTAGTTTGCAACTAGCGTTATAATGTGGGCAAAGGAGTTTGACCATGCTAAATTACCGAGGGCGGATTATCTAATTTAACCGCCCTTTTATTTTTCTAAAAATGCTTTTTATGGTATAATATGTTTACTGTTAATAACTTTTAATAATTAAGGAGGCCTTATTCTCGATGCGCGTCGGGAAAGGTAAAAAAGTATGAGAACAAAATCAAGTTCTATTTATTCCCTGCCAGCGCTGTTTTTGATTTTATTGCTGGTAGTGAGCGTCACTTGCTCTTTATATTTATTCAACAAATCGCAGTCAGAGGCGAAAGTCATGGCGCAAGACGCGATCATTAAAGCGGAAGCGCAGACGGCGGCTGGCGCCCTGCAGGCTATTTACGAGCACTCGCAGGCCGGCGAAATTTCCTTGGCTTACGCCAAAATTTTAGGCGCCGACATGTTACGCTCCATGACTTACGGCTCAAACGGCTATTTCTGGGCAGACACGACCGACGGAGTGAATGTCGTATTATACGGCGACAAATCCGTGGAAGGAGCTAACCGACTAAACGCGGAGATGGGCGGCATTAAATATGTGCAAAAAATTCTTACGGCCGGCAAACAGCCGGGCGGCGGCTACTCCGCATATTCATACCCCAAAAAAGGCGGCGCTGATCCAAAAGCCAAACGCTCTTTCAGTTTATTATTCAAACCGTTTGACTGGGTAATCGGCACCGGCTATTATCTGGAAGATGTAAAATAAATTCAAACAACATAAAAAAAGAGTCCGCTGAAAAAGCGGGCTCTTTTTTGGCATGTAAATATCGCTCCGGGGAATAATGAAATTTGCTCTTTGAGATTTTGAAAAAAAATCTCCCCGTAGCGATGTTATGCCACGAGGAGCCGGAGTTTAACTAAATGTTATTCGAGTGGAAAGTGCTTCTTCAGAAACTCTCCGAAGCGCTTAGAAAAATCCTCGTCGTAGTCGTCAGATGAGAAAAATATTCCAAACAGCTTCTCCTCTAGGAACGAATGAATTACAACTCATTTACAAAGAGCTAACTATTCAAATTTATCCATAAATTAAGACCTAAATATAATATCCTATTTTAGCATAAACTATGCGTATGTCAAGAAAACATGTTTATTATTGTGCCAAACGGCGGCTTGTTCATATCTTCATTACTAACATTATTTTGAGTATCGCACACTGAAGCATTTTTGTTAGTTTTAAAGGACAAATTCAATCTTTCTTTAAGCGAAACACCGCACTAAAAATTTGTGCACGCATCTGGATTTGAACCAGAGACCTCCGCGATGTGAACGTGGCGCTCTAACCAACTGAGCTATGCGTGCCATGTCAGGCGGGTGTGAACCGTACGCTCTAACCAACTGCTTGCCCCGCCTTCATTGTAGGGAGCTAACCGCCCATAGCCTTATTATAGACAAAAATAATCTTTAGTCAAAAAAAATAAAAGCCCGCTAATCGAGGGCTTTTGCTGTTTTTAATTACATTAAAAAATATCGCGCAAAAATAATCAACCGAACAAAGAAATACATTTTGGACAGCGTTTTAATCCCTCAAAACCATCTTCCCATTCTAATCTGCCATTATCCATTAATGGATTGCTGCAACGCGGGCTTACCGGATGCTGATTGCGGTAAAGGCAATCTTGCCCGCACAATCGGCTGTTTTGCGAGTCAACGGATATGACGATGCAAGTAAACCGGACTCTTTGATTGGGATTAAATCTTGCTTTCCCGCTTTCACTATTATGCTCGTTTACTTCTACTTCTACTTCCATTTCTTCCGCACCGTACATTTTTTCATCCTCCCTGCGCTCGCCTTAGAATGAACGATTTTATGTTTAAAAATAATAAGCTTAAAATTTGATTTGGTCAATAGCGCCTTGAATAATTTTTGCCGATTTTTGCAGCCGCTTTTTTTCCAGCGCGTTTAATTTGATATCCAAAATCCGCTTAATTCCCGTACGGCCGACAACGGCGGGCAAAGACATGTAAACATCCTTAACGCCGTACTGTCCGGTTAAATAAACCGATACCGGAAAAACATGGTTTTCGTCGTACAGCACCGCCCGCGTGATTCTCGCCACGACCGCGCCGATGGCGTAAAAAGTGGCGCCTTTTTTAGCGATAACATTGGCGGCCGCGTCCCGCGCGCTCTGATACGCTTTTTTCCCGGCGGTTGCGTCGTATCCCGGAAAACTGGAAATATTTTCTCCCATTACATTAGCGTGCGAATAAACCGGCACGGAACTATCGCCATGTTCCCCGATTAAATAAGCGCCCAGACTGTCGGCCGCTACCCCAAGCGATTGCGCGAGCAAATAACGGAAGCGCGAAGAATCAAGCGCGGTGCCGGTGCCGAATACTTGATTGGGGGGGAAACCGGATTGCTCAAAAGCGACATAAGTCAAAACATCAAGCGGATTGGTAACCGTCAAAATTATCGCGGTCTTGGTGTATTTCGCGATATTTTTAACAATATCGGCGATGATTTTACTGTTTATTTCGGTTAATTCCAACCGGCTTTGCCCTTTGGCCTGCTTTAAGCCGGCGGTAATGACGACCATATCGGCCTCGCGGCAATCGGCATAACTCCCCGCCCAAACTCGCGCTTGCGGCATAAAAGAAAGGCCGTGCTCCAAATCCCAAACTTCCCCTTGGCATTTATCTTTATTAATGTCAACTAACACAACTTCGGAGGCGATGCCCTGCATCAAAATAGCGTAAGCGGAAGTCGCGCCGACAGAGCCGGCGCCGATGATAACGACGCGGGTAGACTCAATTTGTTTAGATGATTTTGCAAAAAACATAATATAAATTTTCAATTTCTAATTTTCAATTTTCAAACAATGACTGAATTACTCAATGTCAAAAATTGAAAATTGTTTGGAAATTGAAAATTGAAAATTTTATAATTTCCCAAAATATTCTGCCGCCTCCGCTAACCTATTGCTGTATCCCCACTCATTATCGTACCAGGCGACTATTTTCATTAAATCGCCGCCGATAACTCTAGTCAGCGGCAAATCCACAATCGCCGACGCCGGATTACCGATGATATCGGACGACACCAACGGCTCATTTGATACCGCTAAAATGCCTTTTAATCTCCCACCGCTCGCTTTACGCAAAGCTTCGTTGATCTGATGTTCCGTTGCTTGTTTATTGACGACATATACCGCGTCGCAAATTGAGCCGCAAATAACCGGCACGCGCAGAGCGAGACCGTCGAATTTTCCCGCCAATGCGGGAATAGCTTTGGTAACGGCAACGGCGGCGCCGGTTGTGGTCGGCACGATATTAAAAGCGGCGGCGCGCGCCCGGCGCAAATCATGATGCGGTCCGTCCACTAAATTTTGGTCCGCCGTGTACGCGTGCACGGTGCTCATTATCGCTTTCTTAATCCCAAAATTTTTATTAATAACGTCGGTAATCGGCGCGAGGCAGTTAGTCGTGCAGGATGCCAAGGAAATAATCTTATCTGATTTTGTAATTTTATTTTCGTTCACGCCCAAAACTATTGTTTTTATTTCATCGCTTTTAGCGGGCGCGCTAATGATTACTTTTTTTGCGCCCGCGCTTAAATGCAAAAGCGAGCTTTCTTTGTCCGTAAAACGGCCGGTGCATTCCAGCACCGCGTCAACGGCTAATTTTTTCCAAGGAAGCTCTTGCGGCTCTTTGATCGCGAATACCGGGTAATTTTTACCGTCAACCGTAATTGCGTCTTTAACGCTCGATACGTTTTTTCCGTACTTGCCGTACACGCTGTCATATCGCAGTAGTTGCTCCAGCGTTCTAGTGTCGGTTAGATCATTAATGCCGACGACCTCAACTTTATTGTTGTTTAATAAAACTTTAAACGCGCCGCGCCCGATGCGTCCGAAGCCGTTAATCGCCACGCGGATTTTTTGGGAATTAAAAAACATAAAAAAAGTCAGTGAATAATTACAGTTAATTATAACACAAAATAAAGAAAACAAAAAACAAGAAAATTAATGTTGTTTCTTGTTTTTTTTGTTTTAATGTTTTTATGCCTTTTTTAACTTTTCTACCGCTATATCGTAAACTATTTCCCCGCCCCCGCCGTTAGCGGTTTTTAGCCGTAAATCCACGCTTTGTTTTAAAGTATGCCAGCCGATAACTTCCGCTTCCACGCCTTCATAAATTACAGCCGAACCGATTGCCGGCAATTCTGCCGCGAGTTCCGCGTAGCCCTCGTGCTCAAAACGCAAACAGCACATTAACCGGCCGCAAATGCCCGACAACCGCTCGCTGCCGCGATGCGCTATTTGCTGCGTTTCCGCCATATCGGAATTAATGCCGCCCAATTCATGCAGGAAAGTGCGGCAACACATCGACCGCGTGCCGCACCGGCCGGCATCGCCGCAAATCCTGGCTTCGTCGCGGATGCCGACTTGGTATAAAATAACGGCCTTTTGGTAATGACGCGAGAGATCTTTTACCAGTTCGCGAAAGTCAACCCGCCCGTCGGCGATAAAAGCAAACTTCAATCGCGAATGGTCGTAAGACGCGTGGACGTCAATTATTTTCATTGACAAATTATGCTTTTTAACTAAACTGCGGCAGTATTGCAGTATTTCTTCTTTTATCGCCGCCTCTAAAATATTTTTTGCCTCGCTCGCTTCAGCCAAGCGCGCTATTGGCTTTAATTCTTCCTTAAGTTCCCGCTCGCCCGTTTCTTTGAGGCAGACCACCGTACCGACGTCACCGCCCACCTCCGTTTCCACAAAAACTTTGTCTCCCGTTTTCAAACTTAAATTATTGGCGTTGCTGAAATCGTATAGCTTGTCCCACGAGGCAAATTGAATTTGAACTATCTGCATATATTTAATCCTAATTAACCCTAATTTTATCCGAATAACCCGAATTAATTTTTTATATTCCTACTTAATAGGATTAATTCGGATTATATTTATAACGAGTATCTGACAAATTTCTCTACTTTTACCTCGCCTAATATTTCTTTTACTTTTTTCTTGTCGTCTTTGATGTACTCCTGTTCAACTAAACAAACATCTTGATAATATTTTTGCAGTTTGCCTTCAATGATTTTCTCCCGCATGTTCTCCGGTTTATTTTCGGCTCGCAACTGCTCGCGGTAAATTTCTTTTTCTTTATCAATTTCCGCTGCGGGCGCATCGGCCGGCGTTAAATATTTTGGATTGGCGGCCGCGACTTGCATTGCCATGTCTAAAGCTAACTCTGATTTATCCGGCTGGTTAAGCGAAACCAAAACGCCGATTTTCCCGCCCGCGTGAATGTAACTGGCAACCGTGCCGCTCGGATTAATTAACGTTTCCATCCGTTTTATTTCCAATTTTTCTCCAATTGTTCCGCTTAAAATTTCCGTTTGCTCTTTGACCGTAGAACCATCCATCGGCAACGCCAACAATTCGGCCAAAAAAGCCGGTTTTTCAGTTTTTACCGATTCAAAAACTTTATTGGCAAAATTTTGAAACTGCTCGTTGCGCGCGACAAAATCAGTCTCGGAATTAACTTCCAAAATATAGCCTTCGTTCGCGCTCTCGTTCACGCCGGCCAAAATTACGCCTTCCCGCGCTTCGCGATCCGCGCGCTTAGCCGCTTTAATGATTCCCTTTTTGCGCAATATTTCCGCCGCCTGCTCCAAGTCTCCGTCGGCTTCTTCCAAGGCGACCTTACAATCACCGATGCCGCAGTTGGTTTTTTCGCGGAGCGCTTTGATTAAATTCATTGTTATAGCCATAATTTAGAATTGTTTTTTAATAATTTGGCTTTCCGCCGGCTTGGCCGCTTTTATTTTTGTCCGGCCGTCTAAAACCGCTTGGCGGAAATAATCCAACACGAGCTTAACCGCTTTAGTCGCGTCGTCATTTCCCGGAATCACGTACTTAACGCTAGCCGGGTTGACGTTCGTATCGCAAACGGCTACCACCGGCACGCCTTTGTTTTTTGCCTCCTGCAACGCGGTTTTTTCGTGCTTGATGTCCCAGATAAAAATCGCGTCCGGTAATTTCTTTAAATTGGCGATGCCGCCGACCATCCGTTCCAATTTGGCAATTTTGCGGGCAAATTCCAGCTGCTCTTTTTTGGTGTATTTTGCCAATTTGCCCGCTTCCTTTTTTTCTTTTAAATCCAAATAATTTTTGGTCAGGTGTTTGATGACGGCAAAATTAGTTAAAGTGCCGCCGAGCCAGCGATTTTCCACGAAAGGCAAGCCGAGCTCTTTGGCGGTTTTGACGATACTGCCGCGCACCTGATCTTTGGTGCCGACGAGCAAAATGGTTTTATTTTCCGCCGCCATCTGGCTGACGTACTCCAGCGCTTCCGCGAACAAAACGGCCGTTTTTTGCAAATCAATAATATGCACGCCGGCGCGTTCGCCAAAAATAAAAGGCGCCATTTTGGGGTGCCACTTGCTTGTTCTATGCCCAAAGTGCATGCCTGCTTTGAGCATTTCTTCAATGCTTGGTATTTTTACCATATTTTTTTCCTTTTTACCTTATGAAACGGATGGCGTAGCCAGCCTATTTCATTGGGGTTAGTCCTCCGCCTCGCTCTTCCCCGATATGCGTCGGGAACAAGGAAAATATTATTGAGGCGTGAGAGATTTATAAATTATGTCTATACTTTAAGATATATCAGAAAAAAAGTCAACTCTTGCCAACTAAAACGATATATGATAATCTTTATTCCAGTACAATATTTTAAAAATAGCAACACTATTTGCATTATGAAAAAAAATATTCATCCGAAGTATTACACCGACGCCAAAGTAACTTGCGTTTGCGGCAATTCTTTCGTTACCGGTTCTACCCTGCCGGAAATAAAAACTGAAATCTGCAGCGCCTGCCATCCTTTTTATACCGGCAAGCAAAAATTAGTTGACACCTCCCGCCGCGTGGATAAATTCCAAAAACGCGCCGCGCAGGCGATTGACATGTCCGCCGTCCGCAAAGGCAAAAAAGTTAAACAAGCCGCCCGCGCCGCCAAGCGCGCCAAAGGCGAGGTAACGGTTAAAACCAGAAAAAAAGATAAGAAGTAGCCATCTAAAACCAGTACTCTGATTACTATCTATTTTGTTTATGGTAGAATAGAATCATAGCGCTGGTTTTAATTATTCCAAAATAAATTTAAATTTCAAATATTAAATATTAGGATTTTGATGTTGGTTTGGAATAATTTGGAGTACTTTGGAGTAATTTAGATTTAATAACTTATGTACGACGACATTAAACAAAAATTAAAACTGCTTGAAGCCTGCCTCAACGACCCGGCCAATTTTTCCGATTCCCAAAAGATGGCCAAACTCAACAAAGAATACAGCGACCTGAAATATCTCGTCAATTTAATTGCGGAATTGGAAAAAGCGGAAAACGAAATCACCGGCAATAAAGACCTTGTCAAAACGGAAAAAGACGCGGAATTAAAAACCATGGCCGAGGAGGAATTGGAAAAGTTGGAAAAAAAACGGGCGGAACTGGCGGCGCAAATCGAAGAGGAATTGCATCCAAAAAATCCGCTGGATAAAAAAAACGCTATTTTGGAAATCCGCGCCGGCACCGGCGGCGACGAATCCGCGCTGTTTGCGGCGGAACTTTACGGCATGTACGGCAAATACGCGGAGAAAAAAAACTGGCTCGTAAAAATTATTGACTCCAACCGCATAGGGATTGGCGGCTTTAAAGAAATTATTTTTGAAATAATCGGCGCGGGAGCTTACGGCGATTTAAAATATGAGGCGGGCACGCACCGTGTCCAGCGCGTGCCGGAAACGGAAAAAATGGGCCGCATCCACACTTCGGCCGCGACGGTGGCGGTTTTGCCGGAAGCCGAAGAGGTGGATTTGGAAATCAATCCGGCGGACATCAGGATTGACACTTTTTGTTCTTCCGGTCCGGGCGGCCAAAGCGTTAACACAACTTACTCGGCCGTGCGCATAACGCACCTGTCAACCGGTCTGGTCGTTTCCTGCCAGGACCAGCGCTCGCAACAGCAAAATAAATTAAAAGCGATGCAAGTTCTGCGCTCCCGCCTCTTAGCCAAAATTGAGGATGACCGGCGCGCCAAAGAAGCGAGCGAGCGGAAAACGCAAGTCGGAAGCGGCGACCGCAGCGAAAAAATCCGCACTTACAATTTTCCGCAGGATCGCATTACCGACCACCGCATAAAAAAATCGTGGCATAACATCACCACGATTTTGAACGGAGGGTTGGAAGCGGTCATTGAAGAGTTAAAAAAAGAGCAACATAAAATCTAACTTTATAATGGCATTACAAAGTTAAAATTGCTGCTTCTATCTTTAGATTACTTTTCTCCATTGCCTTTTCCCTCTTTCCTAAAAAAATTTATAAAGATCGCAATAACAAAGAGTAACCTTTTACTATTTAACACCTAAAATGCCGATAAGTCAAGTTATATTGAAAGCTTGTCAAAAACTGCAAAAATTCAACTTAAGTTCCGCCTTCCTGGACGCGGAACTTTTATTATCTTTTGTCTTGCGCAAGCCGCGCGAATATGTTTTAGCGCATCCGGAAATCAAACTAACTAAAAAACAAATTCTAAAATTTTATAAACTTATCGCCCAGCGCGCCAAAAATATTCCCCTTGCTTATTTAACGGGCGTTAAAGAATTTTATGGGCGAGAATTTTATGTGGACAAACGAGTGCTCGTGCCGCGGCCGGAAACGGAAACTCTTATAGAACAAGTTAAAAGTGAAAAGTTAAAAATGAAAAGTGATGCGATTATTGTAGATATTGGCACCGGCTCCGGCTGCATTATAATAACTTTAGCTAAAGAATTAGAAAATCTAAAATCTAAAATCAGCAATCTAAAATTCCTTGCTACTGATGTTTCCCTGGGTGCTCTCGCGGTTGCCAAAAAAAATGCCCGCCTGCATGGCGTAGCAGACAAAATTAAATTCATGCGGGGCAACTTACTGGAACCAATTTTAAAAAATCGAACACTTGTTACTTATAACTTGTTATTTGTCGCCAATTTGCCTTATTTAATGCCCACGCAAATTAAAAATTCGCCAACCATCAAGCATGAACCGCTTCTTGCGCTTTCTGCAGGCAAAGACGGTTTAAAATACTATCGCCAACTCGCCAATCAACTTCAACAATTTAACATTAAATATCCTAACATCTCAATATCTCTTTTTTGCGAAATTGACCCCGAGCAAAGTAAAGCCATAAAAAAAATATTTTCTCTTGCAAAAAGCATGGAAATAAAAAAAGATCTTGCCGGCCGTAACAGACTCTTTATCGCGCGTTTTTGACTCCGATAACGATATCATTTATAATAACAGCAGCTATTCACAAGTTAAATTTATGAAATTTACCGCCAAAAATAATAACAATGTAGCGACCAAAGATGACATCAAAGCCATTCATAAAATAATGGCTACAAAAACAGATTTAAAAAAATTAGAGAAAGACTTGCGCCACGACATGGCTATTACGGATAACAAAATAGATAAACTGATTACTGATTCGTTAAATACTCATGAAAGGCTGCAAAAAATTGAGGAAACTATGGCAACTAAAGACGACATTAATAAAGTGCTGGGCGCGGTGGATATGGCAATAGGTCAATATCAGGAAATAAAAATTGAACAGTTATCTAATTTATCCGCTCATCAAAGATTTGAAGCCGACACTGCCAAATTAAAAATTCATGCCGAATTACAGGCATAAACTTACAAAATATAAAAAAATAAAGTCGCTCTCAATGAGGCGGCTTTTTTGAATTTTAAACAAAATTTCTTAAATTGAAACCTGTCCTTCTCCCTGTATCACTTCAATCCAGGTCGTGCCGGCGTTAAAACGCACTTCTTCTTCGTTGGCATCATAAATTTTTTCCCTCTTTTCTTTGCTTTCTTTCTTCCACTTCCCTATTTCGCAAATTCCGTCAAAACAATACCATGATTTGCCTTCGCCGATTGTGTCCATTTGGCGGCGCAATTCCGCGTCCAATATTTTTGATTTTACTTTCATTATCACGATATTTTTAGAAACTATCGGCGCGCCATCAGCGTCTTTATGCTGGGCGCCGCCGAGATAGCGCGCGTATTCGTTTTTCTCCGCGTCATATTTCCAGTTCACCAAAAAATCGTGAACGGAAAAATTAACGGCGACGCTGCTGCTCGCGCGCGCTTCTAACGCCGCCTCGTCTTTATACAGCCAAAAATCGTAATCGCTAGTTTTTAAATTCATTTTTTCCAAATATTTATTCAGGTTGGCGGAAGAGGCAAAAATATTATGCGGCGCGACATAATCATTCGCCCGCCAAAAATACTGGCCTTGATAAAATTCGTTAAGATTGGGGATAGACTCGTTTCTAAGCCTGTTTAAAGCTTCTGGACTGCCGCCGACATGCGCGTAAAGCGCGTTATAACCTTCCGTCCAATCAAGATAATACGGACGCGCGCTGCGTACCGGACCAATCTTCACGATAGGGTTTGAAGTGGCAAAAACCGCAAGATACCGCGTAATCCCTGATTCGGCTTTGGCTTCATACACGATATTCGCCCGCGCCAGCCCCCATTGCGGCCGCGCCAGCGGATCGTTGTCAATCATTACCGCAACCGGATAATAATCCGCGTCTTTAGGGTCAACATAAACGCCGTCAATATGCCGGCGGACGTAAAAACTGGGAATACTATCCGGCGGCGCGACTGCCTTAATAATTTTTTCTTTGCTTAGAGCCAAAGAATTAAAAATATTTGCTTTAATTTCCTGATTAACCGCCAGCCAAAAGATGATCAAAGACGCGCCGGAAAAAATTGCCAAAATTAAAATTGCTCGCACTGGCCAATTTATCTTGGACCAATACCTAGCAGTTTTAACTTTAAAACTATTGAGGAGTTGTAAAATTTTGTTTTTCATTCCTCCTTAATTAGCTTCTTCTTACTTCTTACTTCTTACTTCTTACTTTCCTCCTTTTTCCCTTCCGCTTTTTCGCCTTCGCCGGCCGGAACTGCCGCTTCGCCTTCAACCGGAACTGCCGCTTCCGCCACTGGCGCTTCCACTTCCTCTTCTTTCGGCTCAGATACGTTCACCACTATTTCTTCGGCGTCATTAAGTATTTTTACCGCCGCCGGAACGCGCAAATCCTTAACATGAATAGCGCTGTCAAAAGAATTTAATACTGAAATATCAACTTCAATTTTATGCAACAAATCTCCCGGCAAACATTCAATTTCCACTTCATTCAAGCGCTTGATAATAACGCCGCCTTCGCTTTTGACTATTGGCGCTTCGCCCGTTAATTCAATTTCCACCGCGGCAGTAAGCTTTTCTTTCAAATCCACTTCGTAAAAATCGGCATGGATTATTTTGCTTTTCATCGGATCGCGCTGGATGTCGTGAATAAGCACTTTTTTGCTTTGGCCGTCGTCTAACACCAAATCTACCAAACTTGATTCTCCCGCTTCTTCGTATAATTTTTCCAATTGCAAACCGTTGACGGCAAGGCTTAAGGCCGGATTTCCTTTGCAGTACGCGACTGCCGGCACCGCCCCCTCGCGGCGCAAATCATTGGCTGATAATTCTTTTGTTCTTGTTTTTGCTTTAAGTTGAGTCATACGAAAATAATTATAAAGTTAAAAGTTATAAAGTTTATAAAGCCACTGTCATTCCTATTTATATAGTAAATGCGCTAAAAAGTCAACCTTACCGTAAAAATAGCAAAAATCAAAAATTGACTTTACGGACTTTATGAACTTTTGACTTTACGGACTTAATTGTGTCTGGCGTGGATTATCACGCTTTCAACAATGCCGACTAAAATTAAACTGGCAATTAACGAACTGCCGCCGTAGCTTACCAAGGGCAGAGTAATTCCGACTACCGGCAGAAGGCCGACATTCATGCCGATATTGATAAAAGTTTCAATAAAAAGCAAAATGATCGCGCCTAAAATTATGTACAAACCGAAATTATTATCAATCCGCCACACCCAATGAATCAAGCGAAAAAAAAATACCGTTAAACAAATCATCAACAAGCTTATTCCTAAAAATCCCAGCTCTTCCCCGATGACGGCAAAAATAAAATCCGTCTGGCTTTCCGGCAAAAACTTGAGTTGCGACTGTGAGCCAAAACCCAAGCCCTTGCCGATAAATTTTCCCGACCCAACGGCGATGATTGCTTGAGCCGCGTTATATCCCTTATCCAGCGAACTTACGTTAGGATTAATGAAGGTCAATATTCTTTCTTTTTGATAATCCTTCAACAAAAAGAAAAAGCTAAAGACAAAAAACAAACAGGTTATTAAAATAATCGGAATAATTTGTTTCCGATTTAAGCCAAAAATACCCGTGATCGCGAGCCAAAATAAAAAAATAATCATCGCCGAGCCAAAATCCGGCTGGAGTAAAATTAGCGCTATCGGCAAAACGACCATTAAACCAGTTAAAGTCAAATGCTTTAATTGGTTAATTTTGTAAGAAGCGGAAGAAAAATATTTGGCAAGCGTTAACACCACTATTATTTTTACCAGTTCCGACGGCTGGAGGCTAAAGCCGAAAAATTCAAACCAAGCGCGCGTGCCGCGCACCGGCGCGCCTAAAAATAAAACTAGCGCCAAGACGACGATCCCACCGGCATAAATCCACCGGCTTAGGCCGTACAGCGAATGAAAATCAAACAAGCTGAACAAAAAAAGCAGCGTTATCCCAATGCCCGCAAAAACGCATTGTTTTTTAAAATTCAATAAACTCATTTCCCCGTTGCCAAGACCGACGCTGTAAATGGCGGCAAGGCCAAAACTAACCAACATAACTACGGCTGAAAATACGATCCAATCAAAACGCTTGAAATGATTTAATAGCCGATGAAACATAATAAAAAACGACTAATTTCTAATGTCTAATTTCTAATTAAATCCCAATGTTTAATGAAAAAATGACTAAATAATTCTAGAAATTAGACATTCAGGCATTAGGCATTGATTAGAAATTAGACATTTATTTTTCTTGTCCCGGCCCCAGTTCAAAGGGAATGTAGTTTTCTTTATCAAAAATATTTACGGAAGGGAGTATCGTTATCTGCGCGCCGGTAAAATTTGCCGGCCAAATTATTTCAACTTTCTTGCTTTCCCAGGAATAAAATTTTTCTATTTTATATTTATTTATCCCCACTATGTTTCCGCCCGTTTGCGCTAAAATATAAAAATCAACCTCCCAATAATTATAAGGCGAATTATTACGCGCGCTAAACCGCAGAGAGTTTATTGGGATTCCGCCGCCCGCTCCTTCGCCGCCGGTGAAATTAACATCGGAAACGGCGATGTCGGCGAGCGTTTCTATTTTTTCCGCAATGCTTTTAAAATCATCCGCCGACGCGCGCTTCCAACTGATATTTTCTATTTTTACCGTTGCACCCGCGGCTTGCGCACTGGGATTTAAAAAAGAAGTTAAATATTTTTTTTCTCCGGGCAAAATAAATTCATGCTGAACCGGAGTTTTTTGGCCGTTACTCGTAAAATAATAATCAAAATCAACATGCCAGCCGATATTTTGGTTTTCCACCGCGGCCGCCAAATCATAAGTATTGTTTGAACTGGGAAAAGCAGCCGTTTGGCCGATTTTTAAACTCTGCGCGCTTTTGGCAACGATTGCGCCGTGATTGATAGTCGGCATTGACGCGAGCAGGCGCGCCATTTGTTCGTCCTCCGCCATGCCTTTGGCAAAATAATGGCTAAAGCCGTAAATGACGTAAACCCATAACGACGCGCTCACCGCAATTAAAACGCCGTACAGTATTTTTTTTAACAAAGACTGATGCTCTACCCACCATAAGCCAAAATCAAGCTGGCGATTAGTCGGTCCGTCCACCGGCCGGTAAGCGGCTAAATTATTATTTAATTTGGTTGAATTTGTTTCCTCCTTTTTGGGCATAGGTAATTAGTCAAAAGTTGAAAGTCCATAAAGTCTGTAAAGTCATGGATGTAAAAATACCTCTAACTTTATGGATTGAATTTATTATATCATAAATTCTGCCGGCGACAAAATAAAAAGGCCCACAAGGTTTTTGTTATTTTGTCAACTTTCCCCCTTTTAAAATATATGCTAAAATAATTATGGAAATTAACACCTTTGTTGTGTTTTTATTTTAATTTAATTTGCAGATTTGCATTATAATTTTATGGCAAAAAAACAAACGCAAAAATCAGATTACACGGCTGAAAGCATCACTGTACTGGAAGGGCTAGACCCGGTCAGAAAACGACCGGGTATGTATATTGGCTCCACTTCCGCCACCGGTCTGCACCATTTGATTTGGGAGGTAGTGGATAACGGCATTGATGAAGCGATGGCCGGCTATGCCACGGAAATCAAAGTAGCTTTACTTCCGGATGGAATGGTTGAAGTTTATGATAACGGTCGCGGCATTCCGGTGGGCATTCATTCCGTTACCAAAGTGTCCGCTTTGGAAACGGTGATGACGAAATTACACGCGGGCGGAAAATTCGGCGGCGGCGGCTATAAGGTTTCCGGCGGTTTGCACGGCGTCGGCGTTTCGGTCGTCAACGCTTTGTCGGAATACACCAAAGCCGAAGTGCGCCGTGAAGGAAAAGTTTGGTTGCAGGAATACAAGCGCGGCATACCGCAGAAAAAAACGCACGCTATCGGCACCGCCAAAAATACCAGCACGACTATTACTTTTAAGCCTGATCCGACTATTTTTACCGAGCTGGAATTTGACTGGGGAAAAATTTTGGACCGCATGCGCCAACAGGCTTATTTGACCAAAGGCATCACTATCGCCGTTTGGGACAAGCGCCCCGGCCATCGGCTTAAAAATTTTAAATTTCACTTTGAAGGCGGCATTAAAGCTTACATTAAATCGCTTAACCAGCACAGCGCGCCCAAACACGACACGATTTTTTACGCGGAAAAAGACATTGAGAGTTCTAAAGTGGAAGTCGCTTTGCAGTATAACGACGAATATAACGAGGAAGTTTTCGCTTTCGCGAATAACATTCACAATCCGGAAGGCGGCACCCATGTGCAGGGTTTTCGCACGGCTTTGACGCGCGTCCTCAACGCTTATGCGCGCAAACAAAATTTATTAAAAGAAAAAGACGAAAACTTAACGGGCGACGATACGCGCGAAGGTTTGACCGCAATAATTTCCGTAAAATTAACCGACCCGCAGTTTGAAGGCCAGACTAAAAGTAAGTTGGGCAACGCGGAAATGAAAAATTACGTTGAGCAGGTTTTTGGCGAAGCTTTTACTGTTTTTTTGGAAGAGCATCCGCGGGAAGCCGAGGCGATTATCGGCAAATGCGTACTGTCGGCGCAAGCGCGTCTCGCCGCCCGCACGGCGCGCGCGAATATTTTGCGCAAAGGCGCGCTGGAAGGAATGACTTTGCCCGGCAAACTCGCCGACTGCTCCTCGCGCAAAGCCGAGGAATGCGAACTTTACATCGTTGAGGGAGACTCGGCCGGCGGCTCGGCGAAACAAGGCCGTGACCGCCATTTTCAAGCCATCCTTCCCTTGCGCGGCAAAATTTTAAACGTGGAACGCGCGCGTTTAGATAAAATGCTTGGAAACAATGAAATCAAAAATTTGGTAATCGCGCTGGGCACGAACATTGACGAACAATTGGATATCACGAAACTGCGCTATCATCGCGTGATTATCATGACCGATGCGGATGTGGACGGCGCGCACATTCGTACCTTACTTTTGACTTTATTCTACCGCCACTTCCGGCAATTCGTGGAAAACGGACATCTTTACATCGCCCAGCCGCCGTTATATCAAATAAAAAAAGACAAAGACGTAAGCTACGCTTACTCGGATGATGAAAAAAATTCCACTGTTAAAAAACTTGGCGGCGGCGAAGTGGAGGAAACGGAAAAAGAGTCCGAAGAAGAAATGACCGTTGCGGAAGAGGCGGCGGCGGAAGCGGAAGAAGTAAAAAAATCAGCGAACAAAATCCACATCCAGCGCTACAAGGGCTTGGGTGAAATGAATCCGGAACAGCTTTGGGAAACGACCATGAACCCCGAACATCGCATTTTATTGCAGGTTTCCGTGGATGACGCGGCGCGGGCCGACGAAACTTTTGATATTTTGATGGGTTCCGACGTCGTGCCGCGCAAAAAGTTTATCCAAGCGCATGCCAAAAACGTGCAAAATTTGGACATATAATCTTACAAATTACAAATTAATTGCCAATATACGAATATTTTAATTTGTATATTTGTATGAATATTTGTAATTTGTAAGGTAATTTGACATATTTTTTCAACCGCAGTATAATGTGGACAACATAAGAACTGTTCCGAAAGCTATCGGAACTGTTTTTTAAACCAATTATTTATGAATTTTGCCAATAAAATCAGCGCTTACATCAAAGAATCAATTGAGGAAATAAAAAAAGTCACTTGGCCGACGCGCAAAGAAACGAAAAATTACACTTTGCTCGTGATCGGCGCCAGTTTGGCAATTGCCGCCTATTTAGGCGCGCTGGATTATATTTTTAATTTTATACTAGAGCTAATATTATAATAACTAATTAGTGACGATTTGTCATAAATTAGTGGCTATTCGTGAATTTATGAAGCAATCATCTAATGTGGGCAAACGCTGGTACGCCATCCATACTTACAGCGGCTACGAAGAAAATGTGGTGCGCAATTTAAAACAGCGCATTGAATCCATGGACATGGAGGATAAAATTTTTGATATTATCGTTCCCAAAGAAAAAAAAATTAAAATAAAAAATGGCAAACGGCAAGTGATTGAAGAAAAAATTTTTCCCGGCTATGTGCTGGTGAGCATGCTCGTAACGGACGATTCCTGGTATGTCGTACGCAATACGCCGAATGTTACCGGCTTTATCGGCACCGGCACCATCCCTACACCGATTTCAGACAAGGAAATTCAGGACCTGCAGAAGCGCATGGGCGTGGAAGAGCCAAAATTTACGATTGACGTTACTGCCGGCGCGCCGGTACGAATTACCGACGGCCCGTTCAAAAATATGGAAGGCAAAGTAATGGAGGTTGACCAAGAAAAAGGAAAAATCAAAATACTGGTGTCCATGTTCGGCCGCGAAACGCCGGTGAACTTGGATTTCTTACAAATTAAAAAAATATAAAATCAGTTGCTTAGTTAATTAGTTACTTAGCTTAAAATTCTATAGGTAACTAAAAGCTTCTTTGACTATGCAACTAATTAACTGTTTAACTGATAAACTAATATATGGCTAAGGAAATTTTAACAAAAATAAAATTACAAATCAGAGGAGGACAGGCAAACCCAGCGCCGCCGGTCGGTCCGGCTTTGGGGCAGGCTGGTTTGAACATTCAGGAATTCTGCACCCGCTTTAACGAAAAAACCAAAAGCCAGATGGGTGAATTAATTCCCGTGGAAATAACGGTTTATAAAGACCGCAAGTATGATTTTATCTTAAAAAAACCGCCGGCGTCGGAACTGTTAAAAAAATACGCCAAAGCGCAAAAAGGCTCCGGAAAACCGCTGACGGAGAAGGTGGGCACGATTACGCGCGTGCAATTGAAAGAAATCGCGGAAATAAAGATGTCGGACTTAAACGCGAACGATGCGGAAGCGGCCATGAACATTATTGCGGGAACGGCAAGGCAAATGGGAATTGAAATTAAGTAAGAAGTTAGAAGTAAGAAGTAAAAAAAATATTAATAATTTTTGTCATTCTTAACGAAGCGATAGCGGAGTGAAGAATCTATAGATCCTTCGTCGCTCCTTTTAGTCGCTCCTCGGGATGACAATTAATCTGTGGGAGATAGAAAAAACATAATCTGTCACTACCACCACAAAATTTTATGGCCAAATCAAAAAGAATGACTGAAATTTCCAAACTCGTTGATAAAACCAAAAGCTATCCCATAGCGGAAGCGGTAGCGTTAGTGAAAAAAACTTCCAAGGTGAAGTTTGACGCCAACGTTGAATTGCACGCCAAATTGGGAATTGACCCCACCAAAGGCGAACAGCAGATGCGCGCGTTCGTTACCCTTCCCAAAAGCGCCAGCAAGAAAAAAATCGTTATTGCCTTTGTGGGCGCAAACGATGAAAAAGCGGCGAAAGACGCCGGCGCGGACATTGCCGGCGGCGAAGAATTGATAAAAAAAATCATTGCCACCAAAAAAACCGATTTTGACATCGCGGTCGCGACGCCCGAGATGATGAAAGTACTGGCGCCGGCTGCCAAAATTTTAGGTCCGCGCGGTTTGATGCCTTCGCCAAAAAACAATACGGTGTCGCCGAACATTAAAGCGGTGATTGAAGAAATTAAAAAAGGAAAAATGGCTTTTAAAAACGACGCCGGCGGAAATGTGCATTTAGTTATTGGCAAAATTTCTTTTACCGATGAAGAGTTGACCGCTAATTTCGCCGTGGTACTGGAAGCAATCCGCAAAGCGAAACCGGCCAGTTCCAAAGGCACCTATCTGCAAAATGTGAGCGTTTGTTCGGGAATGGGACCGGGAATAAAAATACAGTTGTAAGTTAATGATAATAAATTATAAGTTTAAAAATATAAAATACGAGGTGCAAGCCTCGTATTTTATAGGGTCTATCGCCAAGAAAATTTTATGTTTCGTCGCGCCGCAGCATCTTAAAGGAGGCTGCGGCGTTTTTATTTCTTGCCTCTTTTCTGAATATGCTAATATTTTAGTAAAATTAGCTCTAAAAGCTAGCTAGTTAAAAACTAGTTAAGAAACTGTTCTTTAAAAAATCAATATGAATGCCAAAGATGAAAAAATCAAAATACAAAAAGAAAGGGTTAAGAAAATGAACATGCGGGAACAAAATGTAATTGAAGCAAGAAAGTTCTTAAAAAACTTTCTGAACATGGCAAAAACGGGAGACCAGCTCACTCTTTATAAGGGGCCAATGGAAACGGTGGAACGAAATAATGTTTTTTATGCCGGTTATCATTCGGGCAACATCTTGGTTAACATAGGCGACTTTATGCATTTAAACGGCCAAGCGTTGCTTAGCGATGCGAAATGGAGTGATTTTAAAAAAAAATCGCAAGGTCACACAGTAAAATTGCATATAGGCTATACTGACGATAAAGAAAATAAAAATGTTCTTAAAAATGCTTGGTGCGACAGCCCTTTGGGCACGGTAACCCAAATAGGGCGCAAAATTTTCCTAAATGGAGAGGAAAAATATAATGGGCATTGGCAGGAGTGGCGGCCGCATCCGGAAGGGATTATAGTATTAACAGATAGCGGCAATAAATTAACTCTGATTAAAACTTCAGGGGAAGAGCAGGTTATTTATGAGGGACCGTGGCATCAAGTTATTGGAATTGATGGGCAGGGCATTTTAATTATCAAAGCGCCAGGAGATGATTTATGTGATTACGCTTATAAAGATGAATTATTTCACATTCTCCTTGGCACAAAAATATTTTTTAACGGAGTGGAAATACCTCTAGAGGAGAGGGACAAAGATCTTTGCCTTGGGCACCCCCTTGGGGGCGTGGTTATTTTTAGAAACGGGGAATATTTATTAAACGGCAAACAAGTGGTTGGACGCGGACTCGATTGGCTCCTCGGCCGCAATACTAAAAAATGGTACGAACCATTTTTCCACCGTAACTGGATGTGCCGCATTTATTACGGCAAACATACAAAGTTTTTGATTGATGAAACAGTGCTTTTTAAATGTGAATGCAAAGAAAGAGAGGTTCCTGATGTACAACATCACGATATGGGAATACTGATAAATTATAGAGGGGTGTTGCATATAAATGGGCAAAAAATTTACGATGGACCGGAAGAAGATTATTTTGCTACCCCCAAAGGAGCGATGATTAAAGACGGAAATAAATTTATTCATGTTTATTTGACGGGAGATGATCAATTTAGCGCTATTGTCGCCACGACTATTTACGAGGGAAATTGCGACAGATTTCAGATTTTAGACGAAAACCTCATAATTTACGATAAAAAAAACCGCAGTAAAATTTTTGTAGTAAAAGGATGAATCTTTGCCAGCACAACCACCGGCCTCCGCCATAAAAACGCGGGGGCTTTTCTTTTTTGCTTTTTTAATTTTAATCTGTTAAAATAACATCATTACTATTTTTCCACAACACACAACAAGGAGGGTTTTATTAACCTCTATTTTTGTACCTAAATTATGGAAAAGCAACATAATGACTCTGAAAAAAAACGAGAAAATTACTTAAGCTGGGATGAAACTTTTATGCTGGTGGCCGGCGTTATCGCTCAGCGATCCAAAGACCCAAATACGCAGTTGGGAGCCTGTATTGTTGATGAGAATAATGTTATTGTAGGATTGGGGTATAACGGCTTTCCACGCGGCTGTTCGGACGATTTGTTGCCCTGGCGGCGCGGGCGGGAATTCAAGCTGTCTGAAACAAAATACGCCTATGTCGT
>Ga0210057_1002793_pt1 | contig 24646 bp, 24 predicted proteins | sample CryGeyCG2114_010_2_FD_183968 | JGI IMG/M metagenome (GOLD analysis project Ga0210057, IMG submission 183968) | Groundwater microbial communities from aquifer - Crystal Geyser CG10_big_fil_rev_8/21/14_0.10 (SPAdes) (version 2) | ecosystem: Environmental > Aquatic > Deep subsurface > Groundwater ...
ACCACATTCAGGGCTTACCAATGGAAAACTCCGAACTCCCTATCAAGCTTTCCTAGAAAAAATGAGAAAGAAATAAAAACAATGAACAACTCAAATAACCGAGAGGACATTAATAGCGGACACTACAAATTCAATATAAAAATCAAAAGCACGATGTGCCACCACGGCTTAAAAGCCGTGGTTTGGAAAGGCACTCGTGCTTTGGATGCAAGAGAAATCTTTTATGGATTTCTCTGCACAGAGATTTTAATTCATCAAAAAATCTCTTGTGCTCAAGGAACTACCACATCCTAAAGGATGTGGTTTTTCTGTCAAGTTCCTTGACATAACAAATGATTAGCACCTGTAAGAGAAATATTATTAATAAGAATACTTCAATCCTGTCCCAGATTCGTGATCATAAATAGATTTATTAATAGAGAGGGTTTTCATAATTTATTAAAAGGAGGTATTTGAAACCTCAAGATTTGCATTTGCGCAATCTCCCGACTTTAGTCCGTGTGTAAGCAAATCAAATCTTGATGGTGCTCAAGAACCCGAGCACGCCCCGGACTTTAGTCCGAGGGTTCTTGAAATGAAGTGTAATTGTAAAGCTACCGAAAGCGTTTTGGCAATTCTCGTGATTGTCTTTTCTTTTTGGGAAGTTACATATAGTAAATGGATAATAATTATTGTCGCTGTTTTGTTGCTTCTTCATGCATTGAGTTGTAAGAATTGCGCAAATTGTGATGTGCCAGTTGCAAGGGGAAACGCTAAAAAGAGAAGGTAATTAACCAAGTTTTATTTTTTATTTTTTATAATTATCTTTATATATCTGGGAAGGGATTGTTTTCTATGGTAAAGATTAGTGCAGGAAGTTATGACCTCAATAATTGGCTTCATGGAGGTTATGAAAGTGATGTTGTGACTGTTCTTTACGGAGGAAGTGGAACTGGGAAGACTAATTTTTGTTTATTGGCTGCTGTTTCTCAAGCGAAGAAAGGGAAGAAAGTTATTTTTATTGATTCGGAAGGAGGCTTTAGTGTTGAGAGAGTTAAGCAGCTTGTTGGCATTGAAGATAAGGGGTTGGTAGAGGAGACATTGAAAAATATTTTAGTTCTAAAAGTTACTAATTTTGAGGAGCAAAAAAAAGCCTTTGAGGAATTGTTGAAGAATCTTGGAAAAGATTCCAGTAATGAAATTTCTTTAATTATTGTTGATGGAATGACTATGCTTTACAGGCTTGATTTTGCTGCTGCAAGAGATAAAGGAGAAAAGGAAATACAAAAAATTAATTCTGTTTTAGTTGAGCAGACAAGGACTTTGGCAGAAATAGCGAGAAAGAAAGAGATTCCAGTTATTATTACAAATCAGGTTTATTTCAATCAGGAAAAAATGGAGAGTAAAATGGTTGGAGGAGATATTTTGAAGTATTGGGGGAAATGCCATATTGAGCTTTTGCATGATAAGGGAAGAAGAAGTGCCTTGCTCAGGAAGCATAGATCCTTAGCTGAGAATGAGTTTGTTTTTCAAATTTATGATGGGGGGATAAGGAAAAGGGGGTGGATTTAGTTTTTTACTTCTTTTATTCCCGTTAGTGATGAAGAAGATTGAATCTTTGCTCCTAGACCGTCTATGATTTTTATTCCAAGTTCTTTGCAGATTGGAGTTTCAGGGATTTCGGAGACAAGGCGGTCTCCGCCTTTTGCGAAGATGTCTGGTTTGATTGCTTCTAAGGACTTACAGACAGATTTGTCTTTATCTATGCTTATGAAGACTTCGTCGACGTATTTTATTGATTCTAAGATTGTTTTTCTTTCTTCTAATTCCATGAAAGAGTTTCCCTTTTTTAGTTTTGCTTGTTCGTCGTTGTTTAAGATAACTATTAACTTGTCTCCTAGTTCCTTTGATAATTTGAGATACTCTATGTGCCCTTTGTGAATTGGATCGAAATAACCACTTGTTACTACAGTTATCATAGCATTTTGAGGGCTTGTAGGTTAAAATAGGTTTGTGTAATAGTGTATTGTTGCGTCTAAGGGATCTGTTTAAATAATCTAAAAACTGATTTTATCTATGGCTTTAAGATTTAAGAGGGATGGAAAGGAGCATACAGCAGTTAAGGAAATAAAACTCCCAGATGGCACAATTATAGGTGTTTTTGAAGGAAGTAGAGGACATAATCCAGATCACGACATTCTTATCAAATATCAAGAAGAAGGAAAGCGATTGAGAACTCCTAAACATATTCATTGGGTTATTGATTTGTTGATAAAGAAAGAGCACAACAAAGAACTAACCCTTGAGTTTATGAAATATCTTAGGGAAATGTATGACAAAGTTGATGGTTTTAGGAGTGCAGAAGAAAGAAGCAGTTTCGAGTTTAAGGAAACCACAACAGCGAAGTTAAAACCCTTTGAAGAACTGAACAAATACGGAGAGTATAAAGTAGAGTTTATTGGACATCTTATCGAGCTTATGATAAAAATGGAAAAGAATATGCCTCCAGAAAAACCAGCAAGAGTTTTTAAGGAATTGATGGACGCTTTAATTCAAGAGAAAGAGATCTTTATTATTGTAAGTAAGGCGACACAGATCGGGCGTTAATTTTTTTTGAATAAACCGGCAAGGTTTTTTATTTTTAGAAAATAATCTTTTTAGAGATAAGTTATTCTGGTTTTTATTGTTCCTTTCGTTTTCTAAAAATCCTAACTTCTTTATTTTCTGTTCCATATTCCTATATACCCTACTAATATACCATAGGTATACATGTATTTAAGTCTTTCGGTATGCTAATATACCATAGTAAAGTATTTAAAGTAAGGATTTGTCTATTATTTATGAAAAAAGAAATAAAGGTGTATGAATGCCAATGTGAGAGGTGTCAGCATAAATGGATAACAAGGAGTGAAGAAATCCCTGTTGTTTGTCCTAAATGTAAATCTCCATATTGGGATAAACCTTTAAGCAACGGAAAAAAATAAAATGAAAACAACGCACAAGATAATTCAAGGCGATGCCTTGAAAGTATTGAAAACCATACCTAATAATTCTATTGATTTAGTTTTCGCTGATCCTCCTTATAATATGTCCAAGAAAAATGGATTGGCATGGAAATATAGCAAACATGTAACAATGCAAGAAAGCTGGGATATGTTTACCAAGGATGAATATTTTAAATTTAACAAAGAATGGTTAACAGAATGTTTTAGAGTATTAAAACATGGTGGAAGTTTGTGGGTTTCTGGGAGCTTTCACAATATCTACCAAACAGGTTTTATAATTCAAGAGTTTTTTCCAGATATAAAGATAAACAATAGTATTGTTTGGTTTAAGCCAAACGCACAACCAAATATAACTTGCAGATTCTTCACAGAAAGCACAGAGCATTTAATCTGGGCTTCTAAGAATGGAGACGGAAAGAAGTGGAAATTTAATTATAAATGGAGTAAAGAAATAGATGATCCTATAAATCCTAAAGGAAAGCAAACAAGAAATGTTTGGCATATTCCATTAACATCAAAAAAGGAAAAGTGGGCGGGAGCACACCCGACACAAAAGCCATTTGAGTTACTAAAGAGAATTATTCTTTCTTGCACAGACGAAGGAGATTTAGTTTTAGATCCTTTTGTCGGTTCTGGCACTACTTCTGCAGTTGCTAAGTATTATGGAAGAAATAGCATAGGAATAGAGCTTGATAAAAGATATATGGATGTCATAAAAAAAAGATTACAAAAAGAACAAAAGACACTTTTAGGAGAACAGCCAGAAATAATCTTTGAAGAATTTAAGGAGAAATAATTTTTAGTATATAAAGTATAATCGGTTTTTGGAAGTAAGGAAGAGATTATTAATGTTAAATCAAATAGATAGATTGTGAGATAATTGGTTGTTGTTCATATAATTATTTTAATGTAGTTGCCCGAAGGGCATTAACTTGTTTATGGTTTATAGATCCCTTAGACGCAACAATACCGTGTGATAGATAGGATTAAATATCTTTCAAGTTTATTTGAAGAATGAAGTATAGCGAATTTGTTGAGCTTTATGAGTCTGTTGCAAATACAAGTAAAAGACTTGAGAAGGAAGTGATTTTGTCTGATTTTTTGAAGAAGATTGAGAAAGGGAAAAGTGAATGGATTTATCTTTTAAGGGGAAAGGTAAGGCCAGATTATGATTCTAGAGAGTTTGGTATTTCATCTCAACTGACAATAAAGGCGATGGCTAAGAGTTTGGGAATTAAGAGCGAGAAAATTGTTTCTGAATATAGAAAGATAGGAGATTTGGGAGAAATAGCTGAGAAATTTGTTGGAAAAAAAGGACAGGAGACATTGTTTAGTAAGAAATTGAGTGTCGATTTAGTGTTTAATAATTTAAGGAAGTTAATGGAAATTGAAGGAAAAGGGGCAGTTGATAAGAAAATGGGTTTGATTTCCGAAATTTTAGGACAGGCGACAGGGAAAGAAGCAAAATATATTGTGAGGACATTGCTTAATGATTTGAGGATTGGAGTTCAAGATGGAACTTTAAGAGATGCTATTTCTCTTGCATTTTTTGGAGAAGAAGAGAAAAGAGAAATGGCTTTGAAAGTTGAGGAAGCTTTTGATATGGCAAATGATTTTGCGGAAGTATTTGATGCTGCAAGAAAGGGAAAGAGTGCTTTGGGAAAGATAGGGATTGTTCCTGGGAGAGCAATGAATGTAATGTTGCCTGTTAAGGTTACGGAAATTTCCGAGGCTTTTAGAATTGTTGGAAAGCCGGCTGCTATTGAGCATAAATATGATGGATTTAGGATGGTTATTTCTAAAGATGATAAAGGAGAGATAAAATTGTTTACAAGGAAATTGGAAGATGTTACAAAACAATTTCCTGATGTTGTTTCTATTGTGAAGGAGCATGTTAAGGCAAAGAGTTTTATTATTGATGGAGAGACTGTTGGATTTGATGGGAAAACAAATAGGTATATGCCTTTTGAATCTATAAGTCAGAGAATAAAGAGAAAGTATGATATCGAAAAACTGATTGAGAAATTGCCTGTCGAAGTTAATGTTTTCGATATAGTTTATTTGAATGGAGAAGAAGTTATGTTGAAACCGTTTAAGGAAAGAAGAAAGATAATTGAGAAAATAATTAAGAGTGAGAAAAGGAAGATTAGAATTGCGGAACAGATAATTACCAGTGATGAGAAAGAGGCGGAGAAGTTTTATGAAAATGCTTTAAAGATTGGAGAGGAGGGTGTGATGTTTAAAGATTTGGAAAAACCTTATAGGCAAGGAAGAAGGGTTGGATATATTGTTAAGATGAAGCCGGAGGCTAATGATTTGGATTTGGTTGTTGTTGGAGCTGAATATGGGAGCGGAAAGAGAGGTGGCCTTTTGACTTCGTATATTGTGGCAGTTAGATCTGGGAAGGGAGATGGAAAATTTTTGGAAGTCGGGAAAGTTTCTTCTGGACTTAAGGAGTTGGATAATGATGAAGGAAATGCAACGTATAAGGAAATGGACGCATTACTTCGGCCTTTGATTATTGAAGGGAAAGGAAATAGAGTTAAAGTAAAGCCAAAGATTGTTGTTACAGTTGTTTATCAAAATATTCAAGGAAGTCCAAGTTATAATTCTGGATATGCGATGAGATTTCCAAGAATAACGAAATATAGACCTGAGAGGAATACGAAAGATATAGCTTCTCTTTCAGATATAAAGAAGGAAGCTAAGAAAGAAAGGAAATAGTAGAAAATGAATATTTATATATCCTCATGGGTTAATAAGAATAGGAGAGTAGAAAAATGGCGAGAAAAAAGAGAGATGAAGGTAGGAAAGTTTTGTATTTGAGTTTGGCTTTATTTTTTCTTGTTGTTTTGCTAGGAGTTTCTATTTATCTTTTAGTTCATCAAGATAAAAGACCTGTTTTGTTTAGTCCTGAAGATGAAGCATTTGTTTTAGCTTTTGATTTGGATGGGAATAGTGTTATTGAGGAGAATGACAAGGCTATCTTAGAATTTGCTATAATGGGAGATTTAGAGAATTCTGTAGAGGTAATGAAAAATATTGGGCAGTATCTTTTAGATAATAAAAAATGTTATAGTGATACATCTGAATGTGATTCTAACTTTGATTTTAATAATGATGGGAATGTTAATGAGGTAGATTATCTCCTTCTTGGGACTATACCTGGAGATGTGGAAAATGTGAATTTTGATTCTATTCTTGATAAGCTTTCAGTTGTTATTGATGAGAATACTGGATTGACTTATGTTAATGTAGATGTAGACGAAGTTATTTTAGACGTAGATGTAGACGAAGATTTCGAAGTATTTGATGTAAATTCAGATGGTGTTGTTAATGAAGATGATAAAACCATAATATCTGAAGCATTGAACGGACGGGGAGATAATTATGAAGAAATAAATAATAATATTCACGATTTTATATGGAATAATAAGAGATGTAATATTGTCGTTGGAGACTGCGACCTTAATTATGATTTTAATAATGACGGAGGCATTGATACTGATGATACCTTTATCTTCTTTGATGCTGCAGGCAATTCTTCTAATGATAATTTTGATGTTGTTTTAGATAAAATAATGGACATTCTTGATGAGAAGATTGGTTTAGGAGAAGATGAAGAGGAACAAATTGAGGAAATTGAAGAAATTGTTTTACAATGTGATGTGGGATACACAATAAATTTCACGGTTTGTGTTAATGACAAGATTATCGAATATCCAGAAGTTTATAATATTACTCTTGGATGTGGGATAGAGAATGTAACAATTCCTGAGAATGTTACAGGATTTGATGATTGTAATGATAATATGGTTATTGGACATGAAGGAGATATTAAGGTAAGAAACTTGAATGCAAGAGTGTATATTGATGAGAAAAGGATTAACAATAGTAAAATTTATAGTAGTGAGAGAAAGTTAGTTGAAATAAGGGACGGAGATGTTGCTATTATTGATTTTAATTTTGATTTTTCGGATAATTTGAATTTGAGCCACGTTAGAGTTGAAAAGAGTGATGATATTGAAGATGATTTCGGATATTTGATTGTTGAGGGTTTATCTGGGCAAGAGAAGACGTTTAGGATTAGGAAGCTTGGTTCTGGAAGTGATAGTGTTTGTATTAAAGATAGAACAGAATTAGGGAATATTACAAACAGCTTCAGTAGGAAGTGTAGTGGAAGTGGAGAAAAGATAGTTGAGTGTGATGGACAGGAAGATGAAGATGGGTTTGAATGTAATATTCGGGAGATTAATGGAGAGGATTATTTTGTTGTTTCCGGATTGAGGAATTCAGGAGTGAAGGAAGTTTTGCCTGGGGAAACAGATACTTCCACTACTAGTGATAGTTCAAGCAGTTCAACAAGCAGTTCAAGTTCTTCTGGTAGTTCAACAAGCAGTTTATCTAATGCGGGTAGCTCATCAAGCTCTTCAAGTAGCGGTAGCGACCCGATAAATGTAAATAACAGATTTGAAAGTACATCAGGTGATGAAATAGATGGGAGTGCTGATGGAGGATCAAAGATTATTTTATGGGTTGTTATTGGAGTTTTGATTACTTCAATATTAATTGTGGGGATAATTTTGATGATGCTGGTTGTTCATAAGAAAGAAAGACCAAGCAATCAGTTTGGACAAGGAGTTAGAGTTCAGGCACAACAAGTTAGAGAAAACTTTTAATTTGTTATAAAATTCAAAAAGAAGCCTTTATAAAGGGGTTTTTTATATATAGAATATAAGATGGTTGCTAAATCTAATCTAAAAGTTCAGAATATTGTCGCTACAACTTCTTTAGGGAAGCCTGTTTCGCTTACAAAATTGGCTAGAAGTCAGAGTAATACTGAGTATAATCCCGAGCAATTTCCAGGACTTGTTTTGAGAATTAAAAAGCCTAAGAGTGCAGTTCTCGTTTTTAGTAGTGGAAATTTGGTTTGTACTGGGACAAAGTCAGTAAGCCAAGTTAAGGAAGTTATAAATCAAGTTATAAAGCAAATAGGAAAGATTGGAATTAAAATTACCGATAAGCCTAGGATTACAGTTCAAAATATTGTTGCTTCTGGAAGTATTGATTTGAATTTGAATCTTAATGTTTTGGCTTTGCAATTAGAGAATACAGAATATGAGCCGGAGCAATTTCCAGGACTTGTTTATAAGTTAGTTGATCCACCTGCAACTTTTTTATTGTTTTCAAATGGAAAATTAGTTTGTACTGGGACAAAAAATAAAGATCAGCTTGAAGAGAGCATGAAGCAACTCAATAGAAATGTTAAGGAAGCTGTTAAAGGTAAAGGTTGATTTTGCTACAGTATAATAAATATTATAAAGGTGTTTTCTTTTTGGTTTTGATGTCTGATAAAGATCAAGATAGAGTTTTGCTTTCTGAGATTGTTGCAAATTCAGAATATCTTGAAAGGTCTCCGGAAGATTTGACTACTCCTAATCTTGTTATTGCTTTAAATGAGTTGCATTGTGTTAAGGGAAGAGTTGAAGGATATTTTCAAGCTCTTAGAGATCAGGTTAATCTAACAATTAGGGCAACTAAAGTAATGAGGGAGAGATATCTTGCTTTTGATAAGGTTATTAACTTATATTATGCTGAGCTTAGTAAAAGATTGGGGCAAGCAGGTATTAATGGAGATTAGAAGTATTGAGAAAGTTTTTGTTGTGTTTTGAAATTTTTTAATATTATTGATTTATCTGTGTAATGAGATATTGGAAGTCTCATGTTGATTTGGATGTGATTTAAGGATTCATTTAGAGAATGAAATGTTTCTGGTTTTTTGGAGAATGCTTCTCTTGATGTTTGTCTTAAAATTCCTACGCCGAGTGGAGCATAATATTCTGGGCGAATTTCACGGAATACGAGACAGGAAGCTTGACGTTTTATTTTTTCTAGATATTCACAGAGGGCGAGACGATTTGCGTAATATGCTCCTGTTACAGATTCTGCGTACTTTCTTCTTGGAAAGAAAGATTCGTGGTCGTGCCAGACGCCGAAATTACGCATTGCTATTTCTATAACTTCGAATTGGAATTCTGAAGGGAGAAGTAGAAAATGATAATTGTTTCCCACATAGGATGCGTGGAATACTTGGAAATCAGATATTTGTTGGTATGTTTTTATTTGTTTTAGTTTTTCTTTGGAGAGAGTATCATCTACTGCTGTTATGCTCCAGCGAGTTGGAACGAGGATGCGATTTTTCTTTAATCCGAGAAGGCCAGCGGAGAGGATTTTCATAATGTTTGAACTTTGGATTCCAGCAGAGTCTAGTTCGAGAATTGCGGTTTTTGATTTTGTTTCGTTATCTGAGACGAGGTAATCAACTTTCTTTTTTATTTGAGTATTTTCATTTAATTTTGCAGATTGAACAGATGCAGCATTACTTATCAGAGGAACTTGAGAATCATTTTCTTTATTTGGAAAGATTGGTTTTTTTAGAATGAAAGATGTTGAAATTGGTTTTTCCGTCATAGAAATTTCTTGCATTGTCTTGAGGAATTTTTTGTCTTTAGGGTTTGATGAACTGTTCTGAAAGATTTGTGGCGATTTTATGTTTCCCTTTGTTCTTCCATAGATTAATTGGTTTCTCAGTTTTAGAATTTGAAGGATTGGAAGATGATTTTTGTGCCAGAGTTCGTGAGATGAAAGAATTTCTGTTTGACCGTGTTCTGTGGGGGAAAGAATTCCTATATTTATATTTGGATAGTTGTATCTGCCGACAAAGATTTCTGGGGGAGATGAGCCAGAAAAAGAAGAAAGCGAGACAGATTTTCCTATTGAGAGAGCGTGTTTTTTACAATTGTATTCATTACAGACTTTACAGCGATAAGACATTAAGAATTTGAGAAATTGAGAGTTAAATAATGATGTTACACTTTAGAAGGGATTAAGAGTTTAACCTTTCAAGTCAGAAATTCCAAGAAGGATGAATAGAAATCCAAGACCAACAATAAACCAGAAAACTCCACCTTTAAGAACAAGCCAGGCAGCGCTTCTAAAGTTCCAGAATGATCCCCACCAATCAGCAGAGTACCATGCTATGATTATTGCTCCAATAACAAGAATCAATCCCAATAACAGTTCTGTCCACTTATTCATGTTTTTTATTAATGGAGATAGTATTTAAATTTTATTGAGATATTTTTACTACTGCTTTAGATGAAGATGTGGATTTTGTGAGTATTTATTAAAAGAGTTCGAAGAAGATTGAAGTTAAAAAGAGGTTTATATAGTAGTTTTTTGTAATTATATTAGAAAGAAGTAGAAGTAAAATGACAGGAAAAAGTAGCATTAATGTGGATCTTGATGATCCGAGAATAGGGAAGATAGCAGATGTTATTAGTAATAGTACTGCAAAAAAAATTTTGGGTGAATTGGCCGAGGCAGGAGATTCCGGATTAAGTGAGAGTGAGCTTAGTGAGAGATTGAAAAGCCCTGCAAACACTATTAATTATAATATTAAGAAATTGGAAGAAGCTGGACTTGTGGAAAAGATTTCTGGATTTTTATGGAGTGTAAAGGGAAAAAGAATGTATAGGTATAGAGTTTCAAACAGGAAAATTGTGATAAGTCCAAGAACTGGAATGAGAGGAGTTATTCCAAGTGTTTTGATTTCTGGATTAATTGCTTTAGGGATAAAGGTTTTTGCTATTGATAGGAGCGTGATTTCATATGGAGCCGAAACTGAAAGTTTGAGAGGTGCAGATTATGCAGTTTCTGAAGGCGCTTCTGTGGCCAGCGACAGTGCAAATATGGTTGTTGAGAAGGTTGTTGGCGGGGCTTCTGATGTTGGAGTAGAAGTTATGAGAACTGCAGGAAATACTGGAGATATTGCTGCGTGGTTTTTCTTAGGAGCTTTGGCAGGATTATTAATATTTGTTTTGTGGAGTTGGCATGTTAATAGTAAAAATGGGAATGTGAAAGGAGGTTTTAAGTAAGATGGAAATGGGAAATAAGTTAATTGTTGGAATATTGATAGTTGTGATAATTGTAGTTGTAGCATACTTAGGAATTGGAAGTTCTGGAGCGACAGTTTCTGCTACTGGAGAGAGTGATATAGAAGTTCAACCAGATTTAGTTAGCGTTTATTTGAATTTGCAGACAAAAAATGTTTCTAGTGTTGATGCTAAAGATGCTCTTGATTCAATAAGTGAAGATGTTCAGATTGCTTTACTTAGACTTGGACTTGATAGGAAAGATATTCAGATGCAAAGCTATAATATTTATCAAGAGTATGATTGGAGCAATGGACAGAGAAAGGAAAATGGATTTGTCGCAAGTCAGCAGATTGTGGTAAAGACTGAAGACTTCGATTTAACAGCAGATATTGTTGATGTTGCGATTGATAATGGGGCTCTTGTTAGCTGGATTAACTTCGAACTAAGTGACGAGAAACAGAAAGAGTATAAGATACAAGCATTAGAAGAAGCTGGAAAAGATGCAAAGACAAAAGCTGAAGCAACTGCTTCTGGATTGGGAAAGAAGATTGGAGCATTAGTTTCGGTACAGAGTCAAGATTTTAATTATGGGCCTTACAGATATTTTGAAAGTGGATTTGCTGATGGTGTAAATTCTGTTGAGGTGAAAGAAGCTGCATTAAATATCGCACCTAAGGATGTTAATGTTAGAGCAACAATTAGTGTTCAGTATAAGTTGAGGAATTTTTGATTTTAAGATTCTTTTTTAATACATCAAGATTTGTTGCTTGCGCAAACTCCCCGCTTTAGCTCGTGAGAAAGCAAGCACAAATCTTGACAGGAGGGTTTAAAATGCCCTCTTTTTACTTTCTATAGTGTTAAACAAGTTAGAATTTACTTTGTAAATTCCACTAGTTGTATATAAACAAGAAATTATATAGTTTATATACAAAGATTTAAAATGCTAACAGAAAAACAAATTGAAGAGATAAAAGAACATTTGGATAGAGCCCAAAAGCCGTTATTTTATTATGATAACGATGCTGATGGATTATGCAGTTATGTTTTGTTTAGGAGAGCTTTGGATAAAGGAAAAGGAGTTGCAGTTAGGAGTTTTCCGGGACTTGATAGAGGATATGCAAGGAAAGTTAGCGAGTTGAATGCAGACTATGTTTTTATTTTGGATAAACCAGATGTTGAGAAAGAATTTTTTGTTACGATGCAAGAAAGTGGAATTCCTGTTGTTTGGATTGACCATCATGACATTAAAGGCTTAGATGTTGAGGAATTGAAGAAAGAGTTTGATAATTTATTTATTTATAATTGGTCTAAGAATTCTGGAAAGGATAAAAGTTCTGAGCCTGTAACTTATGGAATTTATAAAATTTTGAATAGAAAAGAAGATGTCTGGCTTGCTATTGCTGGATGTATAGCCGATCATTATTTGCCTGATTTTATTCCTGAATTTGAAAAAATGTATGGAGAATATTGGGGTAAAGATATCAATGAACCTTTTGACGCTTTGTTTGATACAGAGATTGGAAAGATTGCAGAAAGTCTTAATTTTGGATTGAAAGATAGCACGAGTAACATTGTGAAGTTTCAGAATTTCTTGATTTCTGTTAAAGGTCCTGGAGAGATATTTGAAGAGACAAGTAAGAATTATGATTTTAGAAGAAAGTATAATGAGATAAAGAAAAAATATGATTTTTTAGTTGAGAAGGCTGGAAAGGAGATTGAAGGAAATCTTTTGTTTTTTGTTTATGGAGGAGATTTAAGTATAAGCTCGGAAATTTCAAATAAATTGAATCATAAATTTGGAGATAAGATTGTTGTTGTTGCTTATAAGAATCAGGGAATTATTAATATTTCTATGAGGGGAGAAAAGGTAAGAGATATTTTAGAAAAAGTTTTGGAATCTGGAGAGTTTGAGAATGCAAGTGGAGGGGGACATGAGAATGCTGTTGGAGCAAGGATAAAAGCAGAAGACTTGGAGAAATTTAAAGAGAAGATAAGAGAGCAAGTGAGGAGTGGAAAATGAATTCTGAAAAAATTAAGGAAATGAAGATTGAAGTTTATGGAAGAGTTCAAGGAGTTCGATTTAGAGAGAGTGTTAAGGAAATTGCCGACTTTATGGATTTGAAAGGGTATGTTAGGAATAGGGCTGAAGGGGGAGCGATTATAATTGTTCAAGGAGAGGAGGGAAAGGTAAAAGAATTTTTATCTGAAGTAGAGAAAGGTCCTGGATTTTCAAGAGTTGAGGATTTTGATTTTGAATGGAAAAATCCTGAGATAAGTTATGAAGAGTTTAGTGTTTCTAAAGATAGAGGTTTTGTTGGAGACCAGATTGATAGTTTTAAGAATTTAGGGAGATTTTTGCTTGGACAAGATTTAGGAAAAGTTCCAGAAAGTGTTGTAATAATTCCTGATGGGAATAGAAGATGGGCCAAAGAGAAAGGACTTGTAGAGACGAAGGGACATTACAAGTCTGGGAGCTATCAAAATATTGTTGAGCTTTGTGATGAATGTATTAGGCTTGGAATCAAGTATTTGGGAATTTGGGGTTTTTCTACGGAGAATTGGAAGAGAGATGAGAAAGAGAAAGAAGCGATTTTTGATTTGATTAAGGGTTTAATTCCTAAATTGGAAAAATATGGAAAGGAGAAGGAGGTTAGGTTTAGACATATAGGAAGAAGAGACAGATTACCAAGAGACCTTATTAGAGAATTAGAAAGACTTGAAAAGGAAACAGAGAAATTTGATAAGTTTAATGTTCAGTTGATGTTAGATTATGGAGGAAAAGATGAGATTGTTAGAGCTGTTAATAAGATTTTGAAGAAAGGGAAAGCGAAGATTAGTGAAGAAGAACTTTCCGAGAATTTAGATACTTATGGAATTCCTGATCCTGATTTAGTTATAAGGACAAGTGGAGAGAGGAGAACTTCAGGATTACTACCTTGGCAGTCTGGATATAGTGAATGGTATTTTGCAGATGTTTATTTTCCTGATTTCGATGTTAAGGAATTTATGAAAGCAATACAGAGTTACGGAAGAAGAAAAAGAAGGTTTGGGGGAAATTAAGTTGGAGAATACAGAAGAAGACAGAGAGGATTTTGAATGAGATTAGATTGGGAAATGTGGTAGAAGATAGACGAGATTGAGGAAATGTTAGATGGGAATGTTTAAATATTCTTTTTTACTTTGAGAGATATGAAGATTGGGGTGAATACAGAGCATAACAATTTATCTCTGTCTCTACATTTGTAAGATGGTGCAAATAAATATAGATTTAACTAAGCGGGGAGTTTTTACTATTTTAGGAGTTGTGTTGATTGTCGCTGGAATTTTTGGAGTTATTGCCTACGGAACAAGCAATCCTCAAGGGTTAGGGCATAGTGCTGGAGAGATAGGAGGTTTTCCTGATTGTACTGCTGGGCAAGCTTTAAGCCAGAATGGAGGAGTTTGGAGTTGTGTTGATGTTTCTGCGCAAACACAAGGGGCTGGAGATTATATTGTTGATGATTTTGTTAATGCTGTGTATATAGAGGATGTAACTCCGATTCCCGATGCGGATTCGTCTGGAAGTTTAATTAGCGAATTAAATTGGTTTGGAGCTTATATTAAAGTAGCACTTCCTGTAGGAAGTGATGGTGCTGCTGAACTTGGAATTCCTCCTGGGACTAGTGAAAGATATATGGTTTTGGCTGGAGGAGACGGAAAATGGACTGCAAGTAGTAGTAATTATGTTTCCAACTTGATAGACCCAAATAATAATTTTGACATTATTGTTAAGTTTATGGGCGACTCTGCGAGTATAATGAAGTTTGGACTGAGAGATAATGCAGATACTTATAATTCAGGGAATCCGGATGCAATAGAAATTAAGGCTACAGAAGGATCAAACTTTTTTGCAAGAGTTGAAGGGGTTACGGAGCAGACCGTCGATTTAGGTACGACATTTGTAAGAGATACGTGGTATGTTATGAGAATTAAAAAATATGGGAACAGTATTGATTACTATATTGATGGAGTTAAGAGAGGAACAGTTACGATTGATTCTAACGAATTTGCCGGAGCTCGGTTTGGATTGTTCTTTCTTTCTGGACAGAAAGGGTTTGATGTGAATAATGCAGGCATGTATATTGATTACGTTAAGCTTGATTTAGAAGAATTGAAGATTAGTGTTCCTTAATTTTAATGTTTAGATAATGAAAGAGTTTTTATATTTGGTTTTTGATATGTTTATATGGGTGAATTAAAAGGCAAAATTGGATTGGAAATACATGCTTATCCTGTTACGAAGGAAAAGATGTTTTGTAAATGTAGGGCAAAGCGTGGAAAGGGGGTTGATCCAAATAGATACATTTGTCCTATTTGTTGTGGCATGCCAGGAGCTAAGCCCATGCTTGTGAATAAGAGTGCTGTTGAGAAGACGGTTTTAATTGGAAAAATGCTTGGATGCAAGATAGAAAAAATATGGAAATGGCAGAGAAAACATTATGATTGGCCTGATATGCCGAAGGGATATCAGAATACTGTATCTGGAGGTTTGAGTAAAAGTGTTGGGAGTGATGGAAAATTTGACGGGATTGGGATTTCAAGTATGCATTTAGAGGAAGATCCTGCTTCTTGGAATCCAGAAACAGGAGGAGTTGATTATAATAGATCTGGATTGCCTTTGGTTGAAATAATAACTGAGCCAGATTTTTCTACGGCTGAAGAAGTAACTTCTTGGTTGAAAAGGTTGGTTCATCATTTGGGTTATTTGAAAATTATAGATTCAGCAGACAAGAAGTCCGCCGACTCTACAACACTAAGGGGAAGAGGAGTTGTAGATAAAGATGCTGGAATAAAAGTGGATGTTAATGTTAGTATTCCTGGAAAGAGTGAGAGGGTTGAAATAAAGAATATCAATAGTATTGAGAATATTGGGAAAGCTATAGAGTATGAATTAAGTAGGCAAGGAAAGGAAGGAGGTAAGGTAAAAGAAACAAGAAGGTGGAATTCTCTGAAAGGAAAGACAGAGGTTATGAGAAAGAAAGAGGGGGCTGATGATTATAGATTTATCACGGATCCGGATTTGAGAGATGTGGAAGTCACAGAAAAATTTATTTCTGATTTGGAAAAGAAATTGCCCGAAAGTCCAGATGCTAAATTAAATAAGTTAATTAAGAAACATAAAATTGGAAAGAAAAGTGCAGAAATATTAGCTAGGAATATAGATGTTATTGAGTTCTATGAAAAGATTATTGATAAAGGCGTTGATGCAAAGTTTGCTTTGCCTTGGGTTACTATTGAATTGTTAAGATATCTTAATTATAATAAAACTAGTTTGGATAAGGTTGATTTGAAGGTTGAAGATTTTGTTTCTTTGTTGAATCTTGTAAAAGAGAAGAAAATAACTGAATTGCAAGGTAAACAAATATTGAATAAGTTTTATCCTAAAAGTTTTAATCCTGAAGGAAAAGTTCAAGGAAGAATTGATGATGAAAAAGAATTGGAGAAGATAATTGAAAAAGTTATAGGGAAGAATAAGAAAAGTGTTGAGGATTATAAGAAAGGAGAGAAGAATGCATTTAATTATTTGATTGGAGAAGTGATGAGAGAAACTAATAGAAGAGCTGATTATGTTGTTGCTAGAAAGGTCCTGAAGAAAATGCTTAAATAGTTGTGTTTTGTTTATATTTTATGAAAGTAGAGGTTAATGTAGAGAAGGAGTATGCGTTTATGATTATTGGAGCTTTTTTGATTCTTGCAAGCGTTATTGGAGTTATTGCTTATACACAAAGCATTCCAAACCCCGGGCATGGAGCAGATACAGTTTGGGTTGATGTTAATGGACAAGAAATGACTTTACAGAATGCAATTAGTTCTGGAGCTATTGGGAGTGGAGAGATAGTTAGGATTTATTGTGCAAAAGCTAAGTCAACTAGATATATTACTAATCAGATTGTAGATAGGCCTGTTGAAGCTACGTGCCCAGACGGGACTTCCCTTCTATATCATTCAATTGATTATGCTTATGAGTACAATACTGATTGGAATGATTGGCAGGATGCACGTGTTTCTGTGGATGGAAATTATTTAACAAATACAATAAACTGTTCTGTTTCTGCTAATCTAGGTCATGGGGCTGTTGGTGGAATCGGATTGTGTAGATGAGCTGAAATGTTTTCCTAATTGTAAGTTTAAACTTTATCAAGAAATCCGTTCGTTTTATTTGCCGAGATGAATTGCGTCAGTTATTTATGTCAAGGAACTTGACAGAAAACCACGTCCTTTAGGACGTGGTAGTTCCTTGAACATCCAAAGCACGAGCCCCTTTGCAAACCACACTCTTTAGGGTGTGGTGGGGCATCGTGCTTTTGATTCTAGAGAATATCTTATTTTTTACATGTTTCTTTTCTATCAGGTCTTGTATTTAAAGCTTTCACTAAAAACAGAAAGCTTTAAATAGGTAATCTTCTAAATATAGAAATGAGAAAAATTGAACAAGTTTATAGAGAGATACTATATCAGGCAATGGAAAAAGGAAAAGGAAAGATGACTCAGTTTGAGCTTTCCAAGGAATTAGGAATTTCATTAAGTGTTGTAAACATTGCCTTAAAAAGATTAAATGAAATTGGAGCGGTGAAGATTGAAAAAATGGGATTTAGGATAATTAATTTGTCTAAAATACTTTATTTGTGGGCTTCTTTGAGAAATCTGCAAAAAGAAATATTATACAAAACAAGAGTTGAAGATAATGTAAGGAATATAGAAAGAAATATGCCTGGAGTTGTTTATGGAGCTTATTCCGCTTATAAATTAAAATTTAATGATGTTCCTGCCGATTATTCAGAAATTTATGTTTATGCAAATGATATTAATGAGATAAAAAAGAGATTTCCGAAAAAAGAAGGCAGAGAAAATCTTTTTGTTATGAAATGTGATGAAAACCTTGATAAATATGGGAAAAAGGGGAGCGATGCGATGATATTTGTTGATTTGTGGAATTTAAAAGAATGGTATGCTTCTGACTTTTTGAAGGCGATTGAACAAAAAATAAATATCCGGAGATTAAAAAATGGCTGAATTTTGGAATTCCACCCTTACAGAAAAAAGCTGGGAAATTCTGCAAGATATGAAGATGAAATATAATTTTGTACTTCTTGGGGGATGGGCAGTTTATCTGCTAACAATGCAACAAAAATCTAAAGATATCGATATATTAATTGATATGGGAAGCTTGCTAAAGTTTAAACAGGAAAATAGATTTGGAAAAAATGATAGATTGAAAAAATATGAAATTAAGATTGATGAGATAGACATTGATATATACCTAGAGGGGTATTCTGATTTTATTATACCTTCAACCGAATTAAGAAAATTCGCTATTAAAATAGAGGGCTTTGATGTTGTTTGTGCGGAGGTTTTAGCTATTTTGAAGCAAAGTGCATACGAAGATAGGATAAATTCTATTAAGGGGGAGAAGGACAAGATAGACTTGATTTCTCTGATATTTTATTCTGGTTTTAATTTTAAAAAATATCTTGAAATTACGAGAAAATATAAGCTTGAAGGTTATTTTGATTTACTTATCAGTTTGATAAAAAATTTTAAGGATCATGGCTATTTGAATATGAATCCGAGAGAGTTTAAAATAAAGAAGAATAAAATTTTATCTGAAATTAAACGCTTAAAATAGTCTGTGGAAGGATTTATATATAATTTAGTTTATATGGTATTATGAAGATTGAGATCGACTTTCAAAAGAGATATTTAGTTGTTTTTTTATTGGGCGTTGCAGTTATGCTTGCTGGAATTGTAGGAGTAATTGCTTACAATTCCGGAGGTCCTGCTAGTTTTGTAGGGCATAGTTCTGAAGAGATTGATTTAGATTTAAATGGTGATGGGATTTATGAGGTTTCTTTGAAGGATGCTCTTAATCAGGGTTTAATAGGAGGGGGTGGAGTTTCTTGTGAATGGAAGGAAATGGAATATTATGATTGTGATTCTAGTGGAAATTGCAGAGCTAGATTGAATATGCAGACTGCTGCAAATGTTGGGGCTACAAGTTCTTGTTATTTTCAGAAGACGGATAATAATAAATATTATTTTGGATATTTGCATGGAGAAGATTTCTCAGATACTAGTTTGGAAAATTCGTGGGAGGTGTGTAGACATCTTGAGGGAAATCATGATACATCTGGAACAGAGACTTTTAGCTCGGGAAGATATTTTGATTCAACACATAAGGCATATTATTATGTTTGTAATTAGACATAAAATAGAAACATGAAGATAAAAATAAACGTAACAAAGAAGAATTTTTTTGTTTTGTTAGGGATAATGTTAATTTTGTCAGTGATTACAGGAGTAATAGCATACAATTCCGGAGGTCCTGCTAGTTTTGTAGGGCATAGTTCTGAAGAGATTGATTTAGATTTAAATGGTGATGGGATTTATGAGGTTTCTTTGAAGGATGCTCTTAATCAGGGTTTAATAGGAGGGGGTGGAGTTTCTTGTGAATGGAAGGAAATGGAATATTATGATTGTGATTCTAGTGGAAATTGCAGAGCTAGATTGATGTTGGTTAATGCTGTTGATACTGGATCTATGGGTGCTTGCTCTATGCATGTAAAGAGTGATAATAAGTACTACTTTGGATATTTGGATAGTATTCCAAGTACGAGTTTTGAGAACACACCTTTAAAGTGTACTGATCAAGTGTATGGGGGGGGTCATCTCCATAGTGATGGAAGTAGGTATTTTGATTCAACACACAAAGCATATTATTATGCCTGTTCTTGAGAGGTTTATTGAGTTGTGAATTTAGGAATTAGAATGTATTAACAATTTCAAATAGGGCACCTATGGTGAAGATTGCGATTAAAATCCATATTAGAATTTTGCTGTAAGGCATTGAATATTCTGGGATTCTAGTTCCTTTTTCTTTTGCTTTCTTTACCATAAAGAGAATTAGGATTGCTGTAAGTCCTCCGGAGAGAGCTCCCCCGATTCCTAGAACGTGAGTGAAACTGGATAAGGAAAAAAATTCTAACAAGATTAAGATAATTAACGGAGGAAGAGAGGTTATTAGCCAGGCTTTGTTTTTTGAGAAGTTATAATCAAATTTTAGAGTGTCTGCCATCGCTATTGCTAATGCTAGATAAGAAGTGAGCATGGTAAACATACCAAGAAGAATGAAAATTTTTCCTAAAGAGATTGTTGCGATTTCTGTTGTTCCAAGGCCTTTAGAACCAACGACTAATAATGTGAATAGGGAATAAAGAATTATTATTAAGATATATGAAGTTATGATTACTGATCTTGTTTTTTCTTTATGATTTTGGAGAATACGTTCAACTTCTGGCATTGCTGCAAATCCAAGGTATGCAAATAGAATTACTCCAAATGGAATAAAGAATTTTTGAGGATTTATGTATGATATGTTTGCTAGAGAGATGTTTTTCCAGGATAGAATTCCTATTATTGCTATTAAAATTATTATCGCAGAGACTCCAAGTTTTTCTCCTTGTTCTAGAGATTTCAGGCCACGATAAGTTAGCATGGATGTAACTAACCAGAATGCAAATCCTAGTGAAAGAGAGTATTTTGCGGAGTTAAAGAATATGAATGAAAGAGATTGAGATTCGCCGATTAGATATGCTATTAATGATACATAAATTCCGAATGTGAATGCGAGAATCATTATCTTTTTACCTTTTTCTCCGAGATAGAGTTCTGCATATCCTGGAAGTTGATGATTCTTTTTTGTTCGCAAGCCGATTTCTCCAAGATAAAGGGCAGTCAATAGGACAAGAGAGCCTATGACGATTAGATGAATTAGAGCAATTGGAAATCCAGAGAGAGATGCAACGTATGGAATTCCAAGAATTCCCGCGCCTATTGCTGTGCCCATTAAAGTGGCAATTGCTGCGAATGTTTTTATCTTGGACATTTTATCAATTCTTTCTTTTATTGTAAGAAGAGATTAGGAAGATTTTTAATACTTTGTTTTGCTGTTACATTTGAGCCTATAGTTCAATGGATTAGAATTCGGGACTTCGGATCCCGCGATCGAGGTTCGAATCCTCGTAGGCTCGTATGTGTTTTCTATCAGGGATAATCTTAAAAATGGTCCTTGGTAGAGAATTAGATGGAAAAAGATGTTAAGGAAAGAGTTAGTGGAATTGAGGAGAAGGTTAGAGAGATTGTTTTAAAACATGTAAGAGGAAAAATTGGTTCTGGGGAGATAGGGGATAGAGAGAATCTTGTTGATTTAGGATTTGATTCTTTAGACTTTGCAGAAATTCCTATAGATATCAGAGAAGCTTTTGGATATGATATTAAATTTGAAGATAAGCTCCAAAATGCTCTGGATTCCTATGTTAAAACTTATGGACAATTGGTTAGTTTTGTTAGAGGTTATAGGGAATAAATTTAAATAGAAAATTAGACAGAAAGAAAGATGACAAGTTCAAATACGGAGAGCAGAGTTGCTGGCTCGCGAGAGCATGGTTGTATTCCTAGTTGGAATTTATGAGAAAGAAATAGTTAAATTGAATTCTGTCAGTTATTTTTTGGAAGATATTTTGGAAGATAAGTATAGAGTTTTGTCGAGAACCACCCACTAACCTCAAGAATCCTTGATTCTTGACGGCTGTCAGAAACTGAAAGTTTCTGAAGAGTAGGTGGCGTGTTTGGCTCTTGAGCATGCTCAAGATTTGTGTTTGCTTCATCAAGATGTTTTTCGTATATTTTAACATCTTGAATGCATCCAAGAATTCTATTTTAAGGAATTCTTGGTGTCTCACGAACTAAAGTAGGGAGTCCTAAAAATCCAATGGATTTTTGGGCACAAAGAACTGAAAGTTGCTTTGTGTTGCGCAAACAACAAATCTTGACATATCAAAAAAAGATTTGAATTTCGTTAATAGATGCAAGAAAGATAGTAGAAGAATTAAAGACAATCACTCTTTTTTGGAGAGGTTCCAATCTTATTTATTAGTTTATTCTGTTGACAGAAGGGAGGTTTTTTAAATTGGAGAAGATAGGAATGAAGATGGGAAAGAAGAAAGAAAATAAAGATATAAAGGGAATTGTTGCAGAGAAGGATGAGTTTAGCGAATGGTTTACACAGATAATGCTGAAGGCGGATTTGGCAGATTATTCCAGTGTTAGTGGGATGATGGTTTATAGACCGAGAAGTTATGCGATCTGGGAGAAGATTGTTGCTGAGACAGATAAGAGATTTAAGAAATTGGGAATACAAAATGCATACTTTCCTTTATTTATTCCTGAGAAGACATTGAATAAGGAGAAAGAGCATGTTGCTGGATTTAATCCTGAGGTTGCGTGGGTTACTCATGCAGGAGATACGAAACTTAGTGAGAGGCTTGCAGTTAGGCCTACAAGTGAAACAATAATGTATGAGTCTTATAGTAAATGGATAAGAAGTTGGAGAGATTTACCTTTGAAATTGAATCAGTGGAATAATGTTGTTAGATGGGAGTTTAAGCATCCAGTTCCATTTTTGAGGGGCAGAGAATTTTTGTGGAATGAGGGACATACGGTTTATTCTTCGGAGAAGGAAGCGCAGGCAGAAGAAAAGGATATAATCGGAATTTATGAAGAAATTTGTGAAAAATATCTGGCTCTTCCTAGTTTGATTGGAAGAAAGAGCGAGAAAGAAAAGTTTGCTGGAGCGGAATATACTATTTCGATGGAATTTTATATGCCTAGTGGAAAGGCGATTCAAGGACCTGATTTTCATCATGATGGTCAGAAGTTTGCTAAGGCATACAGTATTAAATTTTTGGATAAGGAAGGGAAAGAAGAATATGCATGGCAGAATACTTTCGCTATAACTACTAGAATGCTTGGAGTTTTATTTGCGATGCATTCTGATGATAAAGGTTTAGTTTTACCTCCTGCAATTGCTCCTGAACAAGTTGTGATTGTTCCTATTCTATTTGAGGATAGTAGAGAAAAGGTTTTGGATAAAGCAAGAGAGATCAAGAAGAGTTTGAAAGCGTGGGATGCTAGATTGGATGATAGAGAAGAGTATAAGCCGGGGTTTAAGTTTAATGAGTGGGAGTTGAAAGGAGTTCCAATTAGGATTGAGATAGGACCTAAAGATTTGGAGAAGAAGACTGTTGTTTTAGTTAGGAGAGATACAGGAGAGAAGGAGTTAGTAAAAATTAATGAAGTTGGAAAAAGAGTTGAGAAAGTATTACAGGAAATACAGAATAATTTGTACAAGAAAGCTAAAGAATTATTAGAATCTAGTATTATTAAGTGTGGAGATTTAGATGAGGTTAAGGTCGCTATTAAGAAAAAGAAGATTGCTTTTTGTCCTTTGTCTGGAGATAGAGAAGATGAAGAGATGTTGAAATTTGAGACTGATGGAGCTAAAGTTTTGAACATTCCTTATGAACAACCAAAAGATTTGGACAAGGCAAAAGATGTTGTTTCTGGGAAGAAGGCGAAGTATTTTGCTTATGTAGGGAAAAGTTATTGAAGATGGAAACAAAGTTTAATCCAGGAGATGAAGTAAGATTAAGATTGGCTCATGAAGAGAGAGATGGGAGAGTTTTAGAAACAGGAGAAAGCGGAATTGTTTTGTTGAAGCTTGAGAGCGGATATAATATTGGAATTCCTAAAGAGAATATTCTTGCTTCGAGAATTTTGAAAAAATATAATGAATCTGACGATTCTGTGAATGGAGGGGTTAAGGATGGTTTTAAACTGCCAGAACAGGATAAGAATAAGAAAAATATTGGATTGATAATTACTGGAGGAACTATTGCTTCGAAGTTGGATAGTAAGACTGGAGGAGTTAAGTGGCTTACTGATGTTGATGAGTTTTTGAAATTTTATCCTGAAATAACAAGGATTGCTAATGTTAAGAAGATAGAAGTGCCGTTTATGAAAGCTTCAGAGAGTATGGATTCTGATGATTGGAAGAAGATTGCTAAAACTTGTGAGAAAATGTTGGATGACAAGGAGATGGATGGAATAATTGTTACTCATGGGACTGATTTCTTGGGATATACTTCTGCGGCTTTGAGTTTTATGTTGAGAGATTTGAATAAGCCAGTTGTTTTGACATATAGTCAGAGAAGTATTGATAGAGCAAGCAGTGATGCTTCGATGAATTTGATTTGCGCTGCACACATGGCTGTGAGTGATTGTGCCGAAGTTATGCTTGTTGGGCATGGAAGCACGAGTGATGATTATTGTTATGCTATGCCTGGAACAAAAGTTAGAAAAATGCATTCATCGAGAAGAGATGCTTTCAAGACGATAAACGATATTCCGATAGCTCGCGTGTTTTCGAACGGAAAGATAGAATTTTTAAAATCTTATAGGAAGAGGAACCATAAGGAAAAAGTTATTCTTGATGCAGAGTTTGATGATAAAGTCGCTCTTGTTAAATTTTATCCCGGACAGGAGCCAGAGATATTAGATTATTATGCTTTGAAATGTAAAGGGATTGTGATTGAGGCTTCTGGGCTTGGACATTTGCCTGTGAGCGAGAGCAGGAATAGTTGGATTCCAAGATTGAAGAAACATATTAAGAATGGATTAATAGTTTGTGTAGCTGCTCAGACAATCTATGGGAGATTGGATAGCAAGGTGTATAGTAATGGGAGAGAGCTTGAAAAAGCAGGAGTTGTATTTTTAGAAGATATGTTGGCTGAAACAGCGTTAGTAAAATTGGGTTGGGTTTTAGGACATAAAGCATTTAAGGGGCATGTT
>Ga0210057_1002795_pt1 | contig 24635 bp, 20 predicted proteins | sample CryGeyCG2114_010_2_FD_183968 | JGI IMG/M metagenome (GOLD analysis project Ga0210057, IMG submission 183968) | Groundwater microbial communities from aquifer - Crystal Geyser CG10_big_fil_rev_8/21/14_0.10 (SPAdes) (version 2) | ecosystem: Environmental > Aquatic > Deep subsurface > Groundwater ...
AAAAAGGAGGAAGATAAATGTTTAAGAATAATAAAGGACAATCTGCTTTAGAGTATCTAATGACTTATGGTTGGGCTTTGGTTGTAATTGTAATTGTTATTGCAGCCTTGTTTGCTTTTGGTGTATTCAATACCCCAAAACAGTGCACTCAGACAGGAGGACAGCTGTTAATCAAAGGATTTGACTTTAATGCAGATAGCATTCAACTGCAGATTCAAAATGGTTCGCCTAACACAGTTACAGTAACAAATTTTTCATCAAATAATACTACTGCAAATGCGTGGTTTGCAATTGGTGAAGCCGCAGGAGCCGATGTAGACATAGGCAGAACAGACACAAACACATTTCTTTTACCAGGAAGCTTTACAGGAAACATTACAGAAGAAATAATAATCAGTTATTCTTCAGGCGGATTAAACAAAACAGAGAAAACAACTTGTAGTGGACCAGTTTAAATTAAACTTCCACTCTTTTTTTTCTTTTTGTTTAAATTCTATTAGCTATTTCTTTTTTTTATTTTAATTAATTTATTTTATTATACTCAGTTATTCTTTTTTTTCTAATTAATTTTAATTTGTTTTATTATTTGCTGTTGTTTTATTTGTATTTAATTAGCTGTAAAAAGTTCTTTTTCTTCTTTTTTAGATTAATGCCTTGAAAGTGTTTTCCAGTATGATTGAAACGATAAAATAAATGGCATAAGATGCAATTAACATTATTGGAATGTATTTTATTCCGCCTTTTTCACTTCGAGTATTGATTATTCCTATTGTAAGCGAGCCAAAAAAAGATATTAATGCAAGGGTTATTAATGAAAAAAGCAGAATGAATTCTGGTTGTATTGCTAAACCTCCTGATGCCATTCCAAAACTTGACTGGGAAGACATCCCTGATATGCTTTCTGTTGACACGCTTCCCATTGCTCCCATTTGTTTTGACAGTATTTTTACAATAAAAGAGCTTATTCCAAACATTAATGGCGCTCCAATAACTGAAGCAAAAAATATTAGGATTACATACATTGAAACATTTCCTTTTACTTCTTCCTGCAATGCATTTTGTTCTCTTAAATCATCTGAAAGCTGAATCAATAAATTTGCCATTTCTCCTCCTGAATTAATTCCTTCTGTTACAAGCCAGATAGTTTTTTCAAATGCTTTTGAACGGATTTTTTCTGTCATTTCTTTTAAAGCAATTTCAGTTCTTTTTCCAGCCATTATTTTTTTGCTTGCTTCCTTGAATTCAATTGCTAATGCTCCGAATTCAGGTCTTGCAGAAATAAGCAAAGCTTTTTCTGTTGTTACTCCTGATTTCATGTTTGATGCAATTAATTGAAGTGCATCAGGCAGAATTTTTTCCACAAATCTTGCTTTTGAATCACTTGCCTGATTTAATAAATAATATGATCCTCCGACAGTAATGATAAACCCGGCAGCAAATCCAATAAAGAAATTCACTTGAAAAAAATATGTTAATCCAAATCCTGAAGCTAATGCAATTGCAAAACTTAATACTGCTATAAATCCTACAAAGCTTTTTGATTCAACTTCTATTCCTGAATACATTAATTCTTTTGCAAATGCATTTAGCACGTCTCTTGGAACTATTTTTCCTATTTTTTCATAAATCATTTTTATCCCATCAAGTTTGGTGTTTTAGATTTCAAAATACCTAAATACATGAATTCTCCTACTGCAATAAACACTAATAACATCCAGAACAATATTTCTCCTAATTTCATTTGAGGAAAAGAACTTAATACAATCAAAAAAGTTACTCCTAAAGAAGGAATTATTACTCCTAACATCATATACATTAATGAAAGCAATTTCATTGAATTTCCATACCTTGTAATCTGCAGTTTTTCTTCTCTTATCATTGTCTGCACTAATTCCTGCATTACATCACTTACATCTGCTCCTGCTTTCATTCCATTAATTATCTGCCAGATGCTTCTCCTGAAAAAAATTGACGGATTATATCTTGCAATTCTTTCTAATGCAACTTCTTCCATTGTTCCTGTTTCAATTTCTTTTACTGCTATGGTGAATTCAGTTGATAATGCTCCATAATCTCCTTGAGCAATAATATTTAATGCGTCAAATAATGATACTCCTGCTTTTATTTCAACTGTCATTGTTCTTAAAGCAAAAATTAAGTTTCTTTCAATTTCTCTTGTTTTTTGTTTTCCCTTGATTTTTGGGTACATTGCAACCTGAATCAAAACAAAAAATCCAAGCAATATTCCTCCTGCTAAACCAGTAACCAAAAACAAGTCAGGAAACATTCTTATTCCAATCAAAATTGAAATAATAAAACCTAAAACAAAGTAAATTGCGCCCATTGCAATGATTATTGAACAGTAATCTTTGTCGTCAAAAGACATTTCTGCCTGAGTTAACTCTAATTTCAGATAAGGAAAAATTTTTGACAGCTTTAATCCTAAACCATAAAACTTGGCTGAAATAGCTTTAATTAAAGGAATTGGCAGAAAATTAAATGGAATCATTTCTCCTTTTTTTGTTTCAATCATTTAATCTCCTGTTTTTGGTTTTCTGTTTTCTTCAACCATCTTAATTATTTCATCTTTATCCATATAATAATTTGCCATTATTTTTCCAACATCTTTTATTGTATGCAGTTTGCTTTTAACAAGCCAGTCAAGAATTGTTTTTTTTGTTTTTAATTCATCTGTCATTTCCTGTTTGCTGAAACCAGTATGTAACCCTAGTTCATCAAATAATCTGATGCTTTCAGCATGCTTTTCTATTGTATCTGTTGCTCCTTTCCACCTGTATAAAACATTTGCTTTAATTTCTTCTTCTTTTCCTCTTCTTTCAGTAATAAATTCTGCTACCTGCAAAACCCTTCTTACATTTAATCTTCTGTTTCTAAACATGACTACATTTAAGTGAACTGAATCCAGCATTGTTTTTGGGATTTCAATCGGAGGATTAGTCAGTCTTCTGATTGTTTCTTGCGCAGTGTTAGCATGCACTGTTGTATAAGCCGAGTGCCCTGTATGCATTGCTTCAAATAATACTTCTGCTTCTCTTTGTCTTCTGATTTCTCCTACAATTAATCTGTCAGGGCGCATTCTTAATGAATTAATCAGCAGGTGAAGCATTGTCACTTCTCCTTTTCCTTCAACATTTGGTTCTCTTGTAGTTAATGGAACCCAATGAAGATATGGAGGCAAAGATAATTCTCTGGTGTTATGACAGACAATATTGTTTGCAATAAAGCTTTCATTTTCAGGGACACTGAAATCATATACAAACCCTTCAAATTTTTCCGTTGAAATTTTTTCTATCTTGTCTTTTTGCACTTCACTGCTTTTTTTCCCTGCCCATTCCTTTTCTATTGGGGTAACTATAAAAGTGCCTTTACTTAATTTTTCTCCTTTAATCGGAATTATTTTTCCGTTTTCACCAAAACTAAAAAGCGAGTGATCTGGAGTAACTTTTATTTTCCTGCCGCTTGCAAGAATCACTTCCATTAAATCTTTTTTTACCCAGTGCCTTATAAAATGACTTGGTTCTTTCCATTCAATTTTTCCTTCTTTAGTCATGCTTGGGATTTCAATGTTTTCATAGTTTTCTACTGCAATGCCTTTTATTGAGTCATCTTCTATCAACCCGTCAATTAGTTCCTCTATATTTGTTTTATTTACTTTTCCTTTATGTTTATACAGAATTTCGCTTTTTCCGCTGACACTATCCTCTATACTCAAAATTCTCTGGTTTGGCTGAATAAAAGGCATGCAAATGTTTAATGCAGTTGTTTTTCCTGAACCGGTTCCTCCAGAAAAAATAATATTTAATTCATATTCCATTGCAAGCCAAATCAAAGCCATTACATCAGTGTTAACTGTTTTATTTTCAACAAAATCCGTTATAGTGTATGGGTCTCTTCTGAATCTCCTGATTGTAATTGTATTTCCTTTGCTTGAAATTGGAAACAAAGTTGCATTAGCTCTGTCTCCTGTAATTAAGTGAGCATCCAATAAAGGGTTTAAAACAGTGATTTGTTTTCCTATTCTTCTTGCAATAATGCTTGCATAATTTTGTATTTCAGTTTCAGGGCGTATAAATACATTTGTTTTTAGCCATCCAAACCCTTTATGATAAACCCATACTGGTTCACTTGCAGTATTAACTACAATTTCTTCTATGTTTCCGTCATTTAATAAAAATTCTATTTTTCCCAGTCCAAGCATTTCTTCTAATAATAATCCAATCAATAAATTTCTTGAGCCTTCAACAATATTTGGCAGTTCTTTATCAAGAATTTTTTCTGCTTTTTGCTGAAAACTTTTTTTTAATGAATCAACAAAATCCGGATCCATCATTCTTTCTGCCTGAATAGTGGAATCAGTTATAATGCTTTTCTTTAAATTTTTTAATACTGCTTCTGTTCCTTCCCCGAACTCAGGAAAGTCAAGCATGTAAATCCTGACAAATTCTTTTTCTCTTTCAACTATGTTTACTTCTATTTCTGTTTCAATTGACTTAACTTTATAAGTTTCTAATACTTTTTCTTTCATTTAACTCCCTTCTTTTTCTTTGCTTTTTTTTTCTTTTCCGGTTTAATATATTCTTTTGAAATTAGCTGGGCTCCTCCAAATACTGGGAAATTCAGTTTAACTAAATCATTTTTTTCCAATACAAGATAGCATTCTTTTATTCTTTCAGTGCTCATTCCTAATTCTCTTGCGGCGTCTTTTTCATTTACTTTTCCTTTTTCTTTAATTAATTTTAATAGTTTATCAAAATCAGTTACTATTTTTTTTGCATGAATTTCTTTTATTTCTCCTTCTCTTTTTTCTGTTTTCTTTTGAATAATTACACTTGTTTCATTAAATCCAGTGTCTTCAGCAATTTTTTGGGATTCTTTTGGTTCATATTTTTGTTCTATTGAAGAAAGTATTTTGTCAAACTTGTTAATTAATTCTTTTGCCGAAACAAACTCTAATTCCCTTCTGATCTGGGTTTCCCCTATGTTTTTTCTTTGCATTAAATCAGCTAATTTGTTTTCCATTTCAGTTGTTTTTTTTGGGTCAACTGTTGGTGCAATTCTTTTAATTATTCCGGTCATTGTTGTTTTTCTTGGTTCAATTGATTCAGGTTTTCCCGGAACAGGATTTTTTGTTTCTTTTTCAGCGAAATAAGGGTTTGAATCAAAATCTTGGCTGAATTCTTTTAATGCTTCTCGTACTTTTTGCCTGCTTTTTGGAGTATGTTGTGTTGCAAATTTAATGCTTTCCTGTTGAATTGTCTTTAATCCTGAATCAAATACAGTTGTTCTGCCTTTTTTTCCTTTTTTAATTTTTATTACAGAACTTGCTGTCGAGTCTGTTGCTGGCCCATATACTGGAGTAAAAGATTTAGGTCTTTTCTTTTCCATTTCAAGCGAACTTAATTCTTCTTGATAATCAAATAATTTTTTTTTGTAATCCTGTTCACTTATTTGCCTGTGAAAGAAAGCATACTTTAAATTTTTCATTTTTTGCTGGACTTTTGCTATATCAAAATCAAATTGTTCATCTGTTTTTCCTTGAAATGTTTTTGCTGAAGAAAAATGCGTTGCTGTAGCCTGAGCGGGTGTTCCGACAGGCTGTTTTCCTGCAATTATTCTTGCTCCTCCTTTAATACTTACATAAGTTTCTTTCCCTGAAGTAAATTCATTATGAAATGCATCTAATGCTTTTTGCCTTTTTGAACTAATTTCTTTTTCTCTTTTTTGTTTTAATTCATCTAATGGAGAAATAAATTTTATTTCTTTTTTCTCTGTTTTTATTTCTTTAATTTTTTTTGAATCCTTTTTTTCTTGTGTTTCTTTTAAAAATTTCTTTTTCTGTTTTGTTTTTCTTGATTTTACTCTTCTTTTTTCGGATTTTGTTTTAGCTGTTTTTTCTTTGCCTTTTTGTTCAACTTTTTTACCCAAGGTACTTTTTGAAAAAGGTTGTTTTGATAAAGTTTTTTTTAAAAGATTTAAAGGTTGTTTTGGTTTTATCTTTTCGTCAGCTTCTTCTGGTTTGTCTATCACTACTTTTGATTCCACTTCTTTTTTCAGTTCTTTTATTTCTTTTTTCTTGAATCCGACTTCTCTTGCAATTTTTTCTCTTTTTCCTTCGTTTTTCTTTAATTCATTTAATTCATCAATTATTTCTTTTAGCTTGTTTTTTTCTTCCTGAATGTTAACTCTTTTTTCTAATAATAATAAGCTTCCTTCTTTCTGAAGAATCATATATTCAAGTTCTTCTGCGTCTTTTTTTTCAAGGCTTTTTTTTAATGCTGTAATTCTTTCTTCTAATGGCTTTTTTGGTTTTGAAAACAAATTAGTAATTTTAAAAATAACATTTCTTTGATTATTAGTTATCTCTATTCTTTTTGCTTCAAGCATTTTGTTTATCAAATCTTGTTTTCTTTTATTGTCGTCCATTTTTTTCCCTTTCCATTTATATTTGGTCTTTATTCTTTTTATTATATGTTTATGTTGCTTCTATTACTGTGCTTGGCGCTGATTTGTTCCCAAAATAGTCTACTGCAACAATATAAAAGTAATTTGTCTGCCATAAATCTAATTCTGTTCCGGTAACAGTTTTATTCAGGGTTTGTGCTTTGATATAAGTTGTATATGCCTGATTGTCTTCATTGCTTCTGAAAACAATGTATTGCATTAAATCATCTTCTGAATTCTGATTCCATCCGATTAATACTTTTCCTTCTGCTTTTCTTGCAGTTAATCCAGTAGGCATTGCAGGCGCGGTTGAATCATTTCTTATTGTTATTCCTGATTCTGAATATGTTTTTCCCTGATAACTTACTTCAATTGAATAAACTCCTTCTTTTTTTGGGGCAGTAACCATTAATTCAAATCCAGTGTAATCTGTTCCTGTGTTTCCTGAAACTGTTTTAGTTTTTACTTCGCTTTTTTCAATGATTCCGTTTTTTTTCCATTCAATTGCAAACTCAAAGGTTCCTTTTGCCCCGTTTGATTCAATAACTAAATTCACTTCTTTTTCTGGTTTAAAAAACTTTTTTGTTGGATGCATTCCAATTATTTCAAGTTCTTCTTCTTTTATTCCGCAACTTCCATTAATGCATTCTCCTTTTTCACAACCACATAATCCGCAGTTTTCTTCTATTTTTCCGTTATTGCAGTAATCTGGTTTGTTTAAAGAGCATTCCCCAAAAACTGTTCCATCAGAACATTTTTTTTCTGTTTCTGTTACAATAATCTTCTTTTTTTCTTTTAATTTATTTCCATTGTCTAATTCTATTTCCACTTCAATATAAAACGCGCTTGCTTTACTGAAAACTTCATTAAACATTATCTCGCATTTTGTTTTATTGCATGTTTTTTCTTCGGTTTTTGTCGGAGAACTATAAATTATTTTTTTTATCATAAAACTGCTTTCTGCTTTAATTTTTATTTCAGCGTTTTCTCCTTTTACAAAACTTTCATTTGATTTAATTTCAAGGTTTGTTTCAGGGCTTATTTCTTTGATATTAAGCAATCCGGTTGAACCAAAACTAAGTATTGCTCCAATAACTATTGCTAAAGAAAGCAGTATTGCAGCAAGATTTTTTCCTTCCATTTCCGTCACTTATTGGTTTTAGTTATATTAAATCTATTGTCTGTTAAAGTCACATTAACGTCATTTAATTCAAATTCTTCTATTTCTTGGGTAAACAAAAACTCTGTTTTTACTGTAATCGGGGTTCCTGAATGTTTTATTTCTGTATTATTTGAATTAAAAAATATTTTTATTGTTTCATGTGAATCTCCTCCGAAACAGTTTGCTCCAGTGCAGGTTAAGATTATTGTGTTGTTTGTTCCCGGAATAAAATGCCTGCTTGTTTTTCTTGAATCCGAATTTAAATCGCATGAACTGCAGTTTTCATCCAAAAAATTTATTTCAATAAAAGGGTTTGAGTCTGCCTCAACATAATCAAATGCATAACAGTTTGTATCTCCTCCGTAATCGCAGATTAATGTATTGTAATCTCCTGTTGAAGGCAGTGAAATATTTATGTCAATTCTTTTAATCAAACTAATATCAAATGCTTCTTCACAGGTATTGTCCCCAAAAAAATGCATTGAATTATAGTCTGTTACCGAGTATTTTTTGCATTGAGGTTTTATTAACATTAATAGATTTGTGTCTGTTCCTCCCCATAAAATGTTTTTTGGAGCTTCAATTTCCACTTCAATAGGGTCATTTATTATTGAATCAGTGCTTTCAGCAAAAATTTTATATGCATTAATAAAATCAAAAAAACCGCGTAAATTTGCTTCTTTTAACGGAAGGTTTTGGGTAAAACTAATTTTGTTTCCGTCAATTGAATAATTAAACGGAACAAATCTTTCAAAAAAAGTTTTTACAGGATCTTCTTTATAGAAATCTTTGACATAATTAATGTTGTCGTATTTGTATTTCATCTGGTCAATTGCAGTTGAACTAAAAGTTTTGTTTTCTGCTTTCAGATACTGGCTGTTTATCTTGAATGCAAATCCCAGCAAAAGCAAAGACAAAAGCAGGCCCATTAAAATAAAAAGCATTCCCTTGTTTTTCATTTAATCCAGCCTCGGTATTCTATTACATAAAACTGTGTTTTTGGGGAAGAATAGCAGTGGATTGCATCCAGATTATTGTTTGGGCATTCCCTTAAATTCCTGTCAGGATTTACTTCAACACAAATAATTCCCTGGCTTCCAATTGGCTCGTCAGAATAAAGAACTGTTGAGAAAAAACAGGTTTCGTCATTGCCTCCGCATAATTCCGGAATAATATGCTGGTTTGCCAGCAAAGTTCTTCCTGCTCCTGTACTGCAGACTGAATCATTTCCTAAATAAAAATTCAAGTCTGTTGTTCCTGTATTCAAGTCCCCTATATTTGATACATTTATATCCAAAAAAATATCTGTTTCAGACAAAATCTCTCCGCCAGTTATTTCAACCATAATATCCCTTTTTTTGAAGGGAATCGGAACAGTAAATTCATTCCAGTCAACTACTTGAGTTACTCCGTTTACATCAACATAAGACAAAAAACTTCCTTGCCCGGGAAAAGTAATTGAATCTGTTTCACAGCCAAGGTTTGAATCGCATGGAACATTAATTGTATAACTTGCACTCCAAGGGGTTTCAGGAGTAATATTCCCTGAATTAAACACTAAATTCCCGTCAATCAAAACTGCATTTCCGTCATTTACAATAACTATATTACTTGGAACAACAATTGTTACATTTGAATCTGTTGCCTGAGCCTGAATTTTGTCTGCAATCAATTTATAGATATCCATTAAAGCGTTTGCATCTGAAGCAAAATAATAGTTTCCGTCAGCTGCATTAGCTATATTCTGCAATTCTGTTTCGCTTACATCCCCTCCAAATCCAATTGTATAAATTATTATTCCTTCTGCTGCAGCATCCTGTGCTGCACTCAATGAATTCCCTTCAGTTGACTGGCCGTCAGACAACACTACCTGAAATTTTATTGCATATTCATTTTCCCTTATTGAAGTTAATTCTGCTGTTGCTTCCCTTATCCCTGCTTCAATGTTTGTTCCGCCTCTAGGCATTATTGCATTTAAGTCATTCTTTAACTGCAGTTTGTTTGCGTCATCAAGTTTTTTCAGCTGTGAATCTAGTGTAGATGAAGTATTAAAGCTTGCTATTCCCATCTGGTCTGATGGCTTCCATTCATTAAAGTCAATAAAAGCATTTCCTGATGCATGAACTGCATCCATTTTTGTTCCTGAAGCTAACTCCAATACAATTAACCCATAATTGCTTGCAATAAACGCATAACCGTTTTGCACTCTAACATCATAATAAGTATAAGGAGTTTCATATTGCTTAATCAAAAAAAGATTATCCACATCAGTTACATCAATTGCATAAAGCCCTCCGCTTCCAGAAGCAATATAAGCAGTGTTTCCAATAACATCAACTCCATAAGCGGTTCCTGCAGTATTATAGTTTCCTCTTGCAATGATATTGTTCGGAGTGCTTACATCAAAAATATCTAATCCGCGAGTATCATTTGCAACAAAAGCATAGTTTCCAACATTTTTCACATCATAAGCATTTCCCCCTAAATCAATTGAATCCTCGTTTGTAATATTGCTTGGGTTGCTTGCATTTAATACTCTAAAACCTGAACCTCCGTCTGCAACATACACATAAGTTCCATCAGCATCCAACCCTCTTGCAGTTCCAGGAGTATTATAATTATCTAAGTAGCTCATATTTGAAGGATTGCTAATATTATATGAATCAACCCCTTTTGAACCATTTCCTGCAAAAGCATAATTTCCTGAAACAGTTATTCCATAAGAATAATTTCCAGATAAATCAACTCTATCATCCTGGCTCAAGTCAGTTGGATCGCTGATATCAATGCTTCTTATTCCATAAGTATAGTCTGCCAGATAAGCTTCACTTCCATCAACAAAAACATCAAATGCATAGCTAGTATCATACCTATCTAATAGAACAGGAACCAAAGGATTACTGATGTCAATGCTTCTTATTCCAGAAGAATAATCTGCAATAAAAGCATAATTTCCTGATAATTCTATTCCTCTTGCCCTAGTTGTTGAAACTCTTCCTCCCCAGCTCATTGAACCGCTTTTATCTACCACCATCATTATGTCTACAGGCCTTCTGTAGCCAGGAGGAAAAGAAGCACTTAAATTAATTGTAATATTCTGGTCGCATTCAAGGAAATCATCGGGAACAGTGTTTACATTAAAAACAAAATTCAAATCTTCTTCTCCTGCAAAAAAAATTTCGTTTGGATTAAAAATAAATTGTTTTTCTGCTCCAAGCAAACTCAAAATATTTGAATCACATTCTGCTGGAGGCTGTTTTTTTACAATCAGTTTTTTTCCATAAAAAATTGTTTTATTTGTTGGGACAGGCGAACCAAAAGTAAATTCATTGAAATCTGATCCAAAACAATCATCAAAAGTCTGGTTTAACCTGCATTTAGAATTATTTAAATCATATTGTTTTATGCTTATATTAATGTCAACATAGTCTGGGAAAAAAGCAATCAATTTATTGTAAATGTTTTCTGGCGAAGCAGAAATATTTGTGTCTGTCTGGGTAATCAAAAAACCGGTTTCTTCCATTGCATTAAACGCGTCATTTAATTCCTGCCCGATATTTTTTTCACTTTTTTCTTCAGCAAAAAACAAGCCTGACGCTATAAGAATTCCTGAAACAATTATTAATGCCAGAATTGCATCCAAGCTAAAAGTAAATCCTTTAGCTCCACAACGTATAAACCTGCAGTTCAATTTCAGCTTCACTTCCTTTATAGTTTACAATTCTTTTAGTGGAAAACAAATATTCCGGCTGGCTTGCCGGAGCCAATCCGACAGTAATGTAATCCACTCCATCCAAAATAAAAAAATAATCATATCCTTCTAAATTCAATAACTCTTTGCTTTTATCATAAGTCATATTAGAAAAAGCAACTAATTTATCTTCATCTAATTGATTTCTTTTTATTAACCCGATTCTGTTTGCATCATTTTCATTTAATTCCTCCCAATTCAAAGGAAAACCCTGTGTTTCAGTTAATTCTTTTAAAGAAAAAAAAGATGAATGCTTTATTTCTGCTATTTCATTGTTTTTTGAGAAATCTTTTTCGTTTTTGTTTACTGCAGAAAAAACTGAAGCAATAATCAAGGTAAAAATAAAAAACCCCATAACCAAATCAATTAAACTTGACTGCCCACGCAAGCCGATTCCGTTCGGCTGTAACGGTGCACGGCTTTCAGCCGAGCTGTCTTGCCTAATAATTTTCAACTACAACAACTCCGTTCAAATCCTTTATTCTTATATTCCCTTTTACAATAAAAGATTCCTGCGCTATTCCATAATAATTGCAGGAAAATCCTTCTACATCAACCCAGCCTTGCCCTACAGTGAAATCTTTTTCTGAATAAAATTCTATTGAAGTCTTTTTTCCTGAAGCATAAACTGAACTGATTACATCAGCTATTTCCCTGCATTCAGATTTGTTTTCAAGAATTTCTTCTAACACTTCAATATTTGAATTTTTTTCAAAAGAATACATTGCAATAAATACAAAAGCAAGAAGCAGCATTACTGCCCCGATAATTATTTCAATTGAAACTTGTCCCTTCATTTAAACCCTTTTAAATTTTATTTAATTATTTTTAAATTTCAGTGAAAGTGACATTTGTGTCAGTTGATTTGACTGCAATAAAATGGCTTCCTTCTTCAGTGGAAAAAGTTGTTGGCTCTAAATTTGCTTTGCTTGATTCATATATTTCATAAGTATTAGCCGGTGAAGTTATTTCAATTACAACATCCTTTCCAAAAGCGTAAAAGCCTGTTACATCTGAAGGCAGTTCAACTTCAACTACAATAGTACTTCCATTTCTAGTACTGACTTCGTCTGCGGCATTAGCTAATTCTCTTGTTGCATAATAAGCTGAATTAAATCTGGTGTTTTCGTTTACAGTAATACTTGCAAAACCAAACATTACTCCTACAACCAAAAGAATTATTGCAGTTAAAGTCAAATACTCTATTGAAATCTGTGCTTTTCCCAAACAATCACTTCCTCTAATTACAAACACTCTTTTGAAATATAAACCTTTTTGAGAAAGAAAACAAACCAGTCTAACTATTCCTTTGCTTTCGTCAATCAACGAATTTTTTCGTTTTTCGTTATGTTTATAGTTAGCTCTAAGGAAATATATTTAATGTTTCAGACTAAAAGCAAGTCATCTGAAGAACAGGAATTATGGAAAAAAATAGAAGATTTAGAGTCTTCTTTAAAATCAACTGAAACATCAAATAAAGCCGAAATTGAAATCAAGTTAGCAAGACTTAAATGCCAGTTAACTGAAATCCAGATTCCTGTTAAAAAAAGAAACACTGATTTTGAAAATGAATTAGGAAAAAAAAAGTCACAGTATGATGCTTTATATGAAAAATACTCTATGCTAAGGCAGGCCCTGGGCTCAGTTTCAGGAATAGAAGACAAACAAACTGAAAAAGACCTTAAAGACAAACTCCATAAATTTTTGCTTCAAAAATACTCTGAAGTAATAAATGAAAAAGAAAAAAAAACTATTGGAGAAATCAAAGGCCTTATAGATCCGGATGATTTAAGCATTCAGTCTCTTTTAGCTGAATTAATCACAGAAAATTATTCTTTTGAAAAAAACTATTTGTCAGTTGCAAAAGAAGCTTATTCTTTTGTTTCAAAAGAAATCTCTTTTGTTGAATCCGATGTAAGAATTAATTTCTGGCTTACCCCGACAGAAATAATTAAGCACAAAATGGCAGATGATGAAGATTTAGCTGTATTTCTCTGCACTATTTTGTATGCTTTAGGAGACGAAAACGCTTTTGTTGTTGTGGCAGAAATGGAAAACCTTTCAACTCATGCTTTTGTAATAACTGAATTCAAAAACAATTTTTATTTGTTTGACCCGTCCCAAAAAAAGCCTTTTGAAGAATTTTCCGGAAAAAAAGAAGAAGCTTTAGAAAAATATTCTTTTAAAGAGTCAAAAATCAAAAGATTTTTGTATAGATTTAATTCAACTGAATACGAGCAGTTTGCAGAAGAAAAAAATGAATAAATTATGTATATTTTTCATTTTGTTTTTAAACTCTTTTTTCTTTAACCTAATATAATTCATATTTTTTATGAAAATTTTTTTGGGGGATTTTATGGTTAAAGTTGCAATAAATGGTTTTGGAAGAATCGGAAGAATTCTTTTAAGAGAAGGTGTAAACAGAAAAAACTTGGAGTTTGTTGCAATAAACGATTTAACTGACAACAAAACCCTTGCTCATTTATTCAAACATGATTCAGTTCACGGAGTCTTTAAAGGAGATGTTTCTTCTGATGAAAAAAGCATTTCAGTTAATGGAAAAAAAATAAAGGCTTTTTCTGAACCCAATCCAGAAAAACTTCCCTGGAAAGAGTTAGGTGTTGATGTAGTTTTTGAATGCACTGGCAGACTAAGAAAAAACGAGGACTTCAAAAAGCATTTAACTGCTGGCGCAAAAAAAGTTATTGTTTCTGCTCCGGCAGACGGAGTTGATTCAACAATTGTTTTAGGAGTCAACAACAAAGACATAAAAGAAAGCCATAAAGCTTTCTCTAATGCTTCTTGCACCACAAATTGTTTGGCTCCGGTTGCAATGGTTTTAGAAAAAGAATTCGGAATAATTTCTGGAATGATGAATACAATTCATGCTTTTACCAGCGACCAGGTTTTATTGGATGGCCCTCACAAAGACTTAAGAAGAGCAAGAGCTGCTTCTCTTTCAATTATTCCTACTACAACTGGCGCAACAAAAGCAGTTGGAAAAGTCCTTCCTGCAGTTCAGGGAAAACTAGATGGAGTTTCTTTAAGAGTTCCAGTTCCAACTGGCTCAATAACTGATTTTGTCTGTTTAGTTAAAAAAGAAACAACAATTGAAAAAGTAAATTCTGCTTTAAAAAAAGCTTCTGAAACTTATCTAAAAGGCATTCTTCAATATACTGAAGAACCATTAGTTTCTCATGACATTATTGGAAGCAATTATTCCAGTATTGTTGATTCAGAATTAACTCAAGTAGTAAACAAGAACATGGTCAGAGTTCTTTCATGGTATGATAATGAATGGGGTTATTCTGCAAGAATGCTTGATTTAGCTGAAAAACTTTGAAAGTGAGAAAATGCTTAAATCAATTAGTTCAGTTAAAATCAAAGGAAAAACTCTTTTAGTCAGAGTTGACTTGAATTCAAATATTCAGAATTCAAAGCCTGTTGTTGGAGCAAGGCTAAAAGAGCATTCCAAAACAATAAAACTTTTTTCATCCAAAAAAGCAATAACGGTTGTTTTAGCTCATCAGGGAAGAAAAGGTCAGGAAGATTTTGTTTCATTAAAAAATCATTTGCCTTTACTGGAAAAATTAATCGGAAAAAAAATCTTTTTTTCAACCTGGGCAGAAGATTTCAAGAAAAAAATTTCTTCTTTAAAAGAAGGAGAAATTTTATTAATGGAAAACACCAGATTTTTGGATTTTGAATCAGAAGAAAAAACTCCTGAAGAGCATTCCAAACAGCCTTTAATCAAAGACCTTGCTTTAGTTTCTGATGCATTTGTTTTGGATGCCTTAAGTGTTTCTCACAGAAGCCATGCATCTGTTGTTGGCTTTATTCCTTTACTTCCATCTTATTCGGGCCCTGTTTTAGATGCAGAAATAACTAATTTAGATAAAGCACTGAATTTTCAAGAACATCCAAGACTGCTTTTTTTAGGGGGAGCAAAACCAGAAGATTCACTGAAAACACTTTCTTTTTTTCTGAAAGAAAACAAGACAGACAAAGTTTTGGTTTCAGGAATTTTTGGAGAATTATTTTTAGTTGCTTTAGGAAAAAAATTCGGCAAAAAAGATGAATTCTTTGAATCAAAAGGCTTTTTTTCTCTGCTTCCTGAAATAAAAGGATTATATGAAAAATTCAGGGAAAAAATTGTTTTGCCAAAAGATTTTGCTTTAGATAAAAACGGAAAAAAAGCAAATATTTCAGTTGAACAGCTTCCTTTAGATTTTATTTCAAAAGACATTGGAGAAAAAACTATTCAGGATTTTTCAAAAGAAATTTCTAAAGCAAAACTAATTGTGTTTAATGGTCCTCCAGGAGTATTTGAAGAAAAAGCATTTTCTCTTGGAACAAAAGCAATTCTTAAAGCAATGTCAGAGAGTTCTGCTTTTACTTTTCTTGGGGGAGGAGACACAGGAACTGCATTAGAATCTCTTGGTTTTTCCTCAAAACAATTTTCTTTTGTTTCGCTTAGTGGCAAGGCTTCTTTAAATTATTTGTCCGGAAAAAAATTAGTGGCAGTTGAAGAACTAAAAAAAGCAAAATTAGAATTAAAGTAATTTTTTTAGAAAAAAAGCTGAACAAGAATTAATTCATTCCATGCAGACTGCTTCAATGCAGTTGCAGTTTCCGTCGCATGCTTCAAAGCCATTGTTTTCATTGCAGGTTTCATCAGTGCAATCACATCCATGAACTGCACAATGCTGTGATTCGCATAAAGGGGCATTTATTCCATTGGTTAATTCTCCGATTTCATTGTAAATGCATGGCCCGACTGCATTTGGCCCCTCGCAGTTATTGTATACAACAAAATTATATATTCCTAAAACAGAATAAGCAAAACTAATAATCATTATTGCAGTGAAAATCCATGAAATTAATTCAAAGTTCCTGAAAACAATTCCCCCTGTTTTTGGGCTGGTTTTCATTAATTTTCCTGTTACTTTCATTTTCATTTTCTTATCAAAAGCAGTTGTGCATTTTCTTAAAGTCATTCTTCTGAAAACACAGTCAAATGCTTCTTTAGCATAATTCCTGTATTTAGCTGAAAAAATCCCTAAAACTGCAAAAACAATTAATGCAATAAAACAAATCATTTAAATCACTTAAACAGAATTAATATTGAATCAGTAAAAGTTTTTTAACCCGCTGTTTTAATTAGAAAAATCATTCAACCAAAATAGCAGGCTTTAACGGAAAAGCATTCAAAGCCTTTTTTTCTTCACTTTTTTCTGCTTCAATTACCTGAATTTCAGCTGAAAACTCTTTTTGCAGTTCACCTGAATTTTCTTTCAATGTTTTTATTTCATTTAATTCAATGAATTCATTCATTTCATTAAGTTTTTTTACTGCAGCCATAACAAATCCTTTGATTTCTTGTGCATGCTGTTTATCGAACTCAATTGCTTTTTTCATTGCTTCTCCAAACTCGATTCTTTTGTTTTCATTTTTTTCTTTTACTTCAAACAATTTTTTTAATAAAATCCATTTCCATTTTGGTGCAGTAAAAATTTTTATTCTTTTAATTTCTTCTTTTTGCATTTTTTCAGCTAATTTTGTTTGTTGTTTGATTATTGAATCAATTGGAGCACTGGTTTCTTTTTGCATTTTTTCAATAAATTTTTTTGGCTGTTCTGATATTAAATCAGTTATGTGCAGGATATCTTTTTGAATCCTTTCAATGAATTCTTCTTGTTTTTCTGCTTTTAAATCAATTTTTTTCTCTTCAAATTCAGGCCATTTTCCTAAACTGGAAAAACCTTTTCCCCCAATTTTTTCCCATAATTCTTCGCTTAAATGCGGGGCAAAAGGGTTTAACATTAAAACAAGTTTTTCAATCCCAATCCAAAAAACTGGGCTTTCTTTTTCTTCAAATTTCTGCAATGCATTAGTTAACTGCATTAATTCTGCAATAGCCTTGTTTAATTCAAGTTTTTCAATTAATTCTGAAGTATTTTTTATTATTCTCTGAGTTTTTGACTGAAGTAATTTTTCTTTTGAATTTAATTCCTTTTTGTGTTCAGCCTTTTTTTTGTTGTCTCCAACAAGTGAAAAAATTTTATTTAAGAATTTAAATGAATTTTCTGCTCCTTTTTCATCCCATTCCATTTCGCTTTCAGGATTTGATGCAGACAAAATAAATACTCTTGCAGTGTCTGCTCCAAACTTTTCAATTATTTCTCCTGGGTCAACCACATTACCCAAACTTTTGCTCATTGCTTTTCCGTCTTTTAAAACCATTCCTTGTGTAAGTAATTTTTCAAATGGCTCGTCAATTTTCAATAACTTCAAGTCTCTTATTGCTTTAGTGAAAAACCTTGCATACATTAAATGAAGTATTGCGTGTTCAATGCCTCCAATATACTGGTTTACAGGCATCCAGTATTCTGCTTCTTTTTTTTCAAACACTGAATTTGCTTTTGGCGAGCAATACCTTAAAAAATACCAGCTTGAATCAAAAAAAGTATCCATTGTGTCTGTTTCCCTTTTTGCTTTTCCTTTGCATTTAGGACAAGATGTTTCAACAAAATCTTTTATTTTATTAAGTGGATTTCCTTTTCCAGTAAACTCTGCTTTTTCAGGAAGCCTGACAGGCAACTCTTTTTCCGGCACCAACTGAATTCCGCATTTCTCACAATAAATAACAGGAATTGGCGTTCCCCAAAATCTTTGCCTTGAAATCAGCCAGTCCCTTAACTTGTAATTAACTGTTTTTTTTCCCCATTTTTGTTTTTCTAAAAAATCACTTATTTTTTCCATTGCATCTAATGAATTCATTCCATTAAATTTGTCTGAATTAACCATTATTCCTTTTTCAACAAAAGCTTTATTTATTTTTTCAGCATCTAATTCTTTTCCTTTTGGCTGAATCACTATTTTGACTGGCAGTTTATATTTTTTTGCAAACAAGAAATCTCTTTGGTCATGTGCCGGAACAGCCATTACTGCTCCTGTTCCATAATCCATTACCGCATAATCTGCAACAAAAATCTTGCATTCTTCTCCATTAACCGGATTAATAAAATGTTTTCCAATAAAAATTCCTTTTTTTTCTATTCCTTCTGAAGTTCTTTCAATTGCAGTCTGCTTTTTCACTTCAGCTAAAAACTCATCTAGTTTTTTTTCATATTCAGTTCCTTTAACCCATTTTCTTATTTTTGGGTGCTCTGGAGCAAAAACTAAATAAGTTATTCCAAAAACAGTATCAGGACGAGTAGTAAAAGTTGAAATTATTTCTTTTGTTTCTTTTACTTTAAAATAAATTTCTGTTCCAAAACTTTTTCCAATCCAGTTTTTTTGCATTAATTTAACTCTTTCAGGCCAGTCCTTTAATTTATCCAAGTCTTCCAGTAATTCATCTGCATAATCAGTTATCTTCAGAAACCATTGCTCTAATTCTTTTTCTTGAACAATATTTTTGCATCTCCAGCATTTTCCGTTTTCAACTTGTTCATTAGCCAAAACTGTTCCACAGTCATCACACCAGTTAACACTTGCCTTTTTTTTGTACACTAATTTTTTTTCAAAAAATTTTTCAAACAGCCATTGATTCCATTTGTAATAACTTTCATCTGCAGTAGCAAAACTTCTGTTCCAGTCATAGCTGAATCCAAGCATTTCCTGCTGTGATTTCATTTCATCAATTCTAGAATACGTCCACTCTTTTGGATTAACTTTTCCTTTTATTGCAGCGTTTTCTGCCGGCAAACCCAATGCATCATAACCCATTGGGTACAAAACATTAAATCCTTTCATTCTTTTGTATCTTGCAAGCGAATCTCCAATAGAGTAATTTCTTACATGCCCCATATGAAGTTTTCCTGATGGATAAGGAAACATTTCTAAAACATAATATTTTTTTTTCTCTGAATTCATTTTTGCTTCAAAGACTTTTTCTTGTTTCCATTTCTTTTGCCATTTCTCTGAAATCTTTTTATAATCTGCTTCCATTCAATCACTTTAATGCTTTAATTATTAGTTTAATAAGAATTTTTAATATCAACTTAATTCTTTCCACTTTAAAAATATTTTCTATTCTTTTTTTGTTTAAGAGGAGTTTTTTTTGAGTGAATTAAGGTTTCCAGAATATGATCCAGAAATATGCGCTTACTGTGGGGCATGTGTTGCAGTTTGTCCTGCATTGGCTTTGGATTTAAAAGAAAAAAGAATTGTTTTTAATAAAGAGAAATGCAGGCAATGCCTTGCATGCACTAAAATTTGTCCTGTAGGAGCATTAAAATAAATTAGTTGTTTGGTTATTTGGCGGGAAAATGGAAAAAGAATTTGATGTAATTATTGTCGGCGGAGGCCCGGCAGGTTTAAGGGCAGCAGAAAAAACCGCTGAAAAAGGATTAAAAGTTTTATTATTAGAAAAAGACCAGGAAATAGGTTCTCCGGTAAGATGCGGTGAAGGACTTGGACTAGGCTGGTTTAACAGATTAGGGATTGAACCAAAACCAGAGTTTGCTGTTCAGCCAATGTATGGAGCAGTATTGTATTCTCCTTCGGGAAAAGAATTAGTGGTTAGGTTTGACAGAATAACAGGTTATATTATTGAAAGAAGGATTTTTGAAAAGCATTTAGCAAGAGAAGCAGCAAGAAAAGGAGCAAGAATTATTGCTAAAACAACTGCAATAGATGTATTAAAAGAAGGAAATCAAATTACAGGAGTAAAAGCTTTAATTGATGGAATAGAAACTGAATTAAAAGCAAAAATTGTTATTGCAGCAGACGGCGTAGAATCAGTTATTGCCAGAAAAGCAGGATTAGACACAACTAACTCATTATATCACGTTGATTCAGGTTATCAATATGAAATGGCTGGAGTTAAAATTTCTCATCCTGATTTAATTGCATTATATTTTACAAACAATTATGCTCCAAGAGGATATTGTTTAACCGGAGACACAGAAATTTTTGCAAGAAACACTGTAAAAAAAATTTCTGATGTTGGAATTGGAGAAGAAGTTTTAACTTTGGATGGCTGGATGCCGGTATCAGATGTTTCTGAAAGAGAGTATGCTGGGGAAATAGTTTCTGTCACTCCAACTATGTTAAATAAAGAAGCCAAGCTAACTGCAGACCATTTGGTTTATGTTTGGAATAAAAATAATGGCTTTGAGTGGAAAAAAGCAAAGGATTTGATTGAAACTAAAAAAGAACTTCGCGGAAAAGGGGATTATTTGGTTTTTCCCATAGCCGAAGAAAAAAAGCAGAAATTTATTGATGTTTCAAAATATTATGAAGGAATAGAAAAAAATGGTTTAATTTATCCAAAAGGAAGAAACCAGTTTGGAAAAGAATTTCCTTATAGACACGGGATTCCCAGAGACTTAGAATTTTCTGAAGAATTAATGGAGTTTTTTGGTTATTATGTTTCTGAAGGAAGCATTAATTCCAATGGAGTAATTATTCCAAACACAGATAAAAAAATAATTAAGCGCTTAATGCGTATAGGAAAAAAAGTATTTGGTTTTCAGCCAAATTTGTGGGTTCAAAAAAGGCAAGAGTATTCTTATAAAGACTGTATTCAAGTTAATTTCGGTTCAAAGATTGTAAAAAAATTAACTTTTTCGTTGTTTGGAAAAGGTTCAAAGGAAAAACACTTGCCTAAATTTGTTTATGGTTTGACTAACAGACAAAAACTTGCGTTTTTGAAAGGCTGTTTTAGAGGGGATGGTTCTGTCTTTAAGTCAAGTGAAGGTTTAGATGTTTTATCTTATACAACTTCTTCTAAGTCTCTTGTTTATGATTTATGGTATCTTTTGGCTTCAATGAATATTGTTGCAGCAGTCAGCCATAAAAAAAAGAAAAATTCATTTCAGTTAAGAATCAGAGGAAAACAATTAGATAAACTTTCAAGTATTTTTGGAGAATTAAATCATGGAAATGCCGAAAGAAACACAGGATTCTTAATTAAGAATAATAAAGTTTTTTTAGGAATCAGAAAGCTGAATTCAGAGTATTTTTCAGGAAAAGTCTATGATATTCAGACAACAGGTTCTTTTTGCCCTTTCTTTGCTGTTCACAACTGCTGGATCTTTCCAAAAGGAAAAGATTATGCTAACATAGGTGTTGGAATTCTTGGTTCTGATATTAAAACAGCAAAAAAATACTTGGATGAATGGCTTGAAACCCAGCCTGAACTAAAAAATGGCAGTAAAATCATTGTAAATGCTGGTTGCATTCCTGTCGGAGGCTTTTTAGACAAAATGACTTTAAATGGCTTAATTGTTGTAGGAGATGCAGCTCATCAGGTTAATCCGATTCATGGCGGGGGAATGGGAATTGCAATGGAAGCAGCAGATATTGCAGCAGAAGTAATCAAAGAAGCTTTTGAAAAAAACGATTTTTCTGACAAATTCCTTTCACAGTATACTTCTAAATGGTATGAAAAAAGAGGAAACAAATTAAAGAATATTTTAAAGAAAAGAAAAATGCTTGAATCAATTTCAGATAAAGACTTTGAAGTTTTAGTTAACTCTTTAAGCGGAGAAGATGTACTAAAATTAGCTGAAGGCGAATTAATTGAGTCAGCCAAAATTTTAACAAAAAAGCTGGTAAAAAACCCTAAACTTGCAATGCTGATGGTTAAGTATTTAAAATAAAAACCGAATATTTAAAAGAAAAATAAAAACTGGTTTAAGAATTATATAAATTTGTTATGCTGTCAGCTGAAATTTGTTGTGTATTGTAAATTTTTAATCCAATTAATTGTTCGTTTTTTTTCAGGAATTCAGCATTATAATTTCCTTTGCTTATTTCTTGGTATTCATTAAAATTTTTTAGCTGAATTATTTTTTCGCCCATGGTTATTGAAGCAGTATTTGAACTAGTGTAATTTATCACTGCCTTTTCATGAAACCAATATGAATCAGCACTTTCGCCAATATTTAATGGTTGAGGTAAAATTAATTCATAAATAAATGCATATTGTGGAATTCCTCTTTTGTTTACTTCAACTGAAATTTTTTCTCCTGTTTTCAAAAAAGCAAGTTCATTTGAAGTTAAAACAAATTTTCCATTTCCTAATCCGCTGATATAATCTTTTAGTTCAACAGGGTAATTGACATGAATTTCCTTTACTGTAATAGCCTGTCCTGTAGCTTCATTTTCTTTTTGAGTGCAGCCGGCAAACAACAGAATTAAAGGAATTAAAATTATTAAAACTTTATTCATTTTTCCACCTCAACAAAATATGTTATGTATTAAACTATATCTTTTCGCCTTTTTATATTTATTGTTTTAACCTTTTTGCTGTTTCTTATATTATTTAAGGAGAAAAATTATGCAGTTGCTGAATTTAACTTTAAGCTACCTTTTACAGGAAACCAGTTCTTTAATTGAAAATTCTTTTATTAACAAACTGCAGGAACTGGATAATGATAAATTTAAGTTAAAGTTAAGAACAGCTAATGGAACAAAAAATCTTTTTCTTTTCCCTTTAGCAGTGTTTTTTTCTGAATACAAAATTGATGCAAAAAAACAGACATCAGGGTTTGGTGCATTTTTAAGAAAAAGGATTGAAGGAAAAAAAATTCTTGCAGTCTCTCAGCATAACTCAGACAGAATTATTCAGATGGAATTGCAGGACTATTATTTAATCCTTGAATTATTTTTGAATGGAAATATTATTTTAACAGACAAGGAATTCAAAATAATTTCTGCTTTTAAAAAAGACGAAAACAAAAACAGAAAAATCTCTAAAGGAGAACTTTATTTGTTTCCTGAATCAGCCAAACTAAATCCAAAAGAAATGGGTTTTGAAAACTTCAAACAAAGTTTTGAAAAAGATGACAAAGAAAATTCAGTTCTTTCAGTTATTTCTTGTTTAGAGATTGCACCAATTTTTGTTGAAGAAATATTTTTCAAGCTTAATCTAAAAAAAGAAAAAAAATTAACTGAAAAAGATTTAAAAAAAGTTTTTGATGAAATCAAAAAAATGTATTCATTAAAAGAAAAATCAAATCCAGTTAAGGTTCAAAAAGGAAAAGAATTTTTTATTATTCCTTTTCCTTTAACTTCAGTTAAAAAAACAGAAAAAATTAATTCAATTAACTCTGCTTTAGATGAATTTTATTCAAAAGAGTTTTTTTCTGAAAACCAGCCGGAAAAAAAATCAAAAAAACTAATTGGTTTAGAGTACAGCTTTGGACAGCAACTTGATGCAGAAAAAAAACTAAAAGAACAAATTGAATTAAACAAAATCAAGGCAGAAGCAATTTACTTAAATAATTTGTTGATTCAGGAAATAATTGACTCAGCAAAAAAAGGTTTATCTAAGGATTTAAAAGAAAAAGAAATAAAAGAAAAAATTAATGTTTACTTAAAAACAAATAATAAAGAAATAGAATTAATTTCTTTAACCAGAAACAAAGTATTACTTAACTTGAAAGAAAAATAAATTACTCGCTTTCGATTGCACTTAATTCTCTTTCATCGACGATAAACACATCGCTTACTGCTGTTACAGCAGAATAAGGAATGTTTATTACTCTGTCTTTTGAACCGATTTTTTTGATTACTTTACTGTCTCTGTCAACTTCAACTAACAAGGTTTCAATGTCTCCTGTTACTTCATTTACAATTAAATCGGTTAGTTTTCCTACTTCGTCTCCTCTGTTTGTAATGACCCTTTTAGTGGCCAACTGTCTTGCTACAGTGTATTTATACATTTTAATCCATCCAAATTATTTTGTTATAATCTATAAAGGCTTTACAAGTTTATAAATCTTTCTCTAAAACAAATTATACATAAATTTTTCTTTAAAAATCGCCGTCAAAATCCTGTTTTTGTTATTTTGGTTGTTTCTTGAAATTTCTTTAAATTATGGAAAATCAAAAAACAATTTGTTATGTATAATTGTGTTTTTTGGCTTATTTTATTTTGAATTTTGTTATTGCAAAGATAATTATGCCTATTATTAGTATTCCTGCCAGAATTATTGTTGTTGTGTTTGTTGGTGTTTCTGTTGTTGGGCAGTTGTCGTTTGGGGTATCAGTACAAGAACTCCAACTACTGTTGATGCATGTTTGTGTTCCTGGGCATGAATTTGTTTTGCAGTCTTTTGTTGTTCCTTCAATGCATGTTGTTGTTGGGTTGTATTCTTTTGTTGTTATTGTGTAACCGAGTTTTTCTGCTGTGATGTTTTGTGTTTGGTTTTGTTCTGTGAAGTTTACTATTCCTTGTGTGTTTGTGTATTTTGTTTGTGTTCCGTAAGTTACTTTTGCGTTTTCTATTTCTTTTCCTTGTAAGTC
>Ga0210057_1002798_pt1 | contig 24621 bp, 26 predicted proteins | sample CryGeyCG2114_010_2_FD_183968 | JGI IMG/M metagenome (GOLD analysis project Ga0210057, IMG submission 183968) | Groundwater microbial communities from aquifer - Crystal Geyser CG10_big_fil_rev_8/21/14_0.10 (SPAdes) (version 2) | ecosystem: Environmental > Aquatic > Deep subsurface > Groundwater ...
AAATTGAAAGATTTGTTTTCTGATTTAAGGCTTACTATGGAAGAGTTAATACAATATCCAGAGCAATTACACGATTGGTTATTATCTAATTATGGTTTTATAAAAACGGATTCTCCTGATTTGCCAACATATTTACCTGCCGAGTTTATGAAACAATTTAATGATAAGGCTAGTGCTAAAAAGCCACAAAAAGATGTTGTTGAAAATGGCAAGTTTACTGTAAAAGTACAAACAGAGCAGGGCGAGGAAGAGGTCCAAGCGGAGAGAATTCAAAATGAGGAGAGAACGAATTCTTTCTTTAAAAGAGCCGAAGCCGTTAAGCCAAATATCGATGGTTTCAATTCAACGGCAGAAAAGACTAAACATCTTAAGAGCATGGCTAATCAGATCAAAAAAGCGGGGACAGCAATGTTAACAGCCAATTCTAGTGGATATATCTCTGCTGAGATGATGGAAAATGCAGACCCCGAAGCCGTTGCCGAAATGCAAAGTTTAATATCTGGCGGTGAAATTGCATCTTCGTTGCCAGCATCTGGCGATGATGAGATACCCGATATTGTTTTACAAATGGCAGATAAGAGTGCCGGAATGAATCCTGCATCAAAAAATGCTGCAGATTTATTAAAATTACAACAGATGCAACAGAGGGTTCAAAATTCAAGAATGAATTTTGAGTCTGGTGAAAATAGAGGCAAAGGCGGATTTTCAAGGTCTGGATAAAAGAAAGTGTAAGTTATGCCCCTTATTGTAATTGATAATAAGCGTGTTGATTTAACCTATGATGAGATTCAGCTTTATAATAAAATAGTTGCGTCTTATACTAATTTAACAAATAAAGGCGAAGATTTATTTATTGATTTATTTGAGACAGATGATAATGGTACTATCATCTTTCTAAAACCACCATCAAAAAGACAGACGAGTTTTGAGGTATTTTTATTTCTAATGGCAGTTATGCAGCAACAGCACATAAGATTAATGTATAAACAAGTTGAAGATTTGTGTGCCCAAGTGAATGAAAAACTAAAAGATAAGTAATTTTATAGTATTGCCTCCAAAATTAACAAAATATCGTTTGTCGAGAGAAAGTTCCAAAGATCCCATTATTATAGAGGAAGTTAATTATGACGAATAAAGTAAGTCTCAGTGATTTTCTAGGCGACAGTTTGGAGGAAAATTTTTTAGAATTTGACCTAACTAGTATTCAAGAAGTCTTAGAATCGTTAGCTGAAGAGAGTGCTCATGATTTATCTCATGCAGAGTTATTGCAGCAGAAATCATTGAGGGGAGCAGATATACTCAGTGAGTATCTTTGCAAAATAGTTAAGACAGTAAGTTATTTGGAAACTAAAATAAATAGTACAAAAAATAAAGTGTCCCTTGAGTATACTGCTCCAGAAGGCACAAGAACTACATCAGAAATGAAAAAATGGGCAGGCGAATCATCATCAGAAGTTGAGGAGTTGCAAATCAGATTGGCAAAAGCTAAAGCCAGTAAGATGGTATTAGAGAAGAAATATGATATTTTAATAAAAAGCCATCATCATTTTAAAGATATTGCCTCCGGTATGCGAAAAACGATCCTCGGATATAACTCTGGTACAACAGAAAAAGTGCCCGAAGGCTACGAATGAGCGGAGATAAAATGGCAAATAAATTAGATGCATTTTTTAAGAGTTACTCAGATTCAGAAGAACAATTAGATTATAGAATGGCTCATGAAACGATTGGAGAAAAGGTTCCAGTTGTATCAACCGGCTCATTATCATTGGATGATGCGTTATCAGCGGGCGGTTTGCCAAAAGGAAGATTGATACAATATTACGGTCCTTCAGGATCTGGTAAGACATTAATGTCTATGATTGCAATCTATGAAGCTCAGAAACAAGACCCAGACGCTCAACAAGTATTTATAGATGCAGAACAGACATTTGATCCTACTTGGGCAGAAGTTTTGGGTGTAGATACTTCTAAGATAATTCTTGTAGAAGGCGATATGGCAGCCAATGGACGTAAGTGTTTTGAAATGCTTTTAGGTGTACCAAAAGAAGATGCCAAAACACATATATTAAAAGGTAAGTCAAAAGAAGGTCTATTGGATTTAATTATCAATAAAGAGCTTAACATAAATATGATTGTTTTAGATTCATTAGGGTCTATTCTTCCTCCGGGCGAAGACACTTCTGCTATTGGTAAGATGAATATGTCGCTACTAGCCAGATTCTTAACCACTACATTTAGAAAACTTAGTTTAGAACTGCATAAAGCCAAGGTTCCATTTATCATAATTAACCACAAGAAAGATAATATGGATCCATATGGGGGAGATCATACATTCTCTGGTGGAAATACATATTCTCATTTTTTGAGTGCAAATGTTTATTTTGAAGCTGTTCAAAGAAAAGATGCAATGATTCTTGATGAAAAAGAAAATAAGATTGGTCATCCATTAAGGGCGACGGTTGAAAAGTCTAAGTTTGGACCTTGGCCAAGAAAATGTGAATTTAAGGTTAATTTTGGAGTTGGTGTTATAGATGTACATGAAGAAATTGCGCAGTTAGCGCTTGATTATAATGTAGTTAATAAACCAACATCGGTAACGCATGAATATGGCGACAGGAAGTGGGTTGGTTTTCCAAAATATTGTGAAGCAATTAAAGATGACCCAGAGCTGGCTGCAGAATTAAGAGTAAAGATTGGTATGGCAAGGGAAGCAAAGCTAGATCAAAAGAGACTTGAGCAAGCGTTAAGAAAAGTTGGAAGGGCTGCCGAAGCAGTATTAGATGCCGTGGAAGAGTCCAAAAAGACCAAAACCAAGAAAGCAAAGGAAGAATAATGTCTAATGATATTGCGGTAAGTATATCCAACAGGGTTCCTAATGGTAGTTTCATATTGAATAAACCGTCGTATTTAATTACATTGGAAGAAAATTCTGGCAAGACAAAAATTACGAAATACTTTATTACGCTAGATAAGCCTGAATTTTTAAATGGATTTGTGCAGGTGAAGGGATTATTTGCGGAAAAAGAGATGACCGAAGAGGTTGTAATAAATAGTTTTTCCTCGATCTTGACATCTGCCGATAAAGGGTTATTTTTGGAGATGTTATTTCCGTGGCACAAAATTTGTAGCATACGAAGCCTCGTATTTAAGGCAAAATAAAGCCGAAAATAATGAAAATAGTTGATAAAAAAAGGTGATAAAATGATATCTAAGAGCAATAAAAATGTTCGTGAGAACAAAACAGAAAACGCTATATTAACCGGCGTTTTGACGGTCCTTGATAAGAATAGAGTTTGGACAGGAACCATGACTGACTTGAATAAAGAATTAGTCAAAAACCTGGGCAAAAGGGCACCTTTGCCGCGCTCCCCTAGCGCGCTAAGAATTGTCTTAAATCGCGTAGTCAACAGACTTCGCAACAGGGGAGTTAGTATTAAGTTCGGTCGCACAACTGATCATATGCGTACTCGCTACGTAAAGTTTATTACACGATAATGTGTAATGTCTGATAAATTAGGTAGATTGTTAAATAGATAAACGTACTAGATTGTACAGAAGATAATAACATTAGGAGATCAAAATGACAACAACATTTGGTGAAGTTTCTTGGAACGATGATGTATTTTCCGGCTCAGAAAAAAAGAATTCGAAAGATCTATTCTTAAGATTAGATGAGGGCTCAAATGAAATGAGACTCATAACACAGCCTTTTCAATATTTGGTTCACAAGTATAAGAAGGAAGGTGATCCTGGATTTGGTCAAAAGGTAAATTGTTCTGCCGTTCATGGCAGTTGCCCGCTATGTGCTGCTGGTGATAAAGCCAAGCCACGTTGGTTGTTAGGTGTAATCAGCCGCAAAACTGGCACATATAAGATTTTGGACGTTTCTTTTGCGGTGTTTTCTCAAGTTAGAAAGTATGCAAGAAACACAGCGCGTTGGGGAGACCCTACCAAGTATGATATTGACATTGTAGTCGATAAGAACGGTGGCGCAACCGGATATTATGCCGTCCAACCTATTCCAAAGGAACCATTATCTGCCGCAGATCAACAAATCAAAGATTCTGTTGATTTCGATGATCTAAAGCGCAGAGTTACTCCACCTACACCAGATATGGTGCAAAAGAGAATTGATAAAATCAATGGAGTAACCGGGGAAGCCGCAGAAGCTGCACCAACACCAAGTGGTAAGGCAGCAAAGGCAGCAACCAAAGCCGCTCCTGCTCCAGTAAATATGTCTGAAGAAGAAGATGAATCATTTCCAGCATATGATGGCGATCAAGCCAAGTAATCATAAAAGCTAGAAATATTAAGGGACTTAAGGTTTAACTACTTTAGGTCCCTTTTGCTTTTTCTAGTTATATACTTCACATGAGCAACTTATCTACAATAGAAGAACTAGAAAAGATTTTGCTGTTCTTGAAAAGGATAAAAAATGTCTAAAGTGCTTGGAATAGATATAAGTTCTACGACTATAGGTTGGTGCGTTTTAACAGTAAATGATCTGACAAAAGAAATACAATTATCTGATTATGGATATGTAAAACCCATTAAAGATGGCTACATTATAGATAGAATGGTTGATACTAGAAACAGAATATTATCTATCATTAAACGACATAATCCGGATTATATTGGAATTGAAGATATCATAAAATTTATGAAGGGCAAGAGCACTGCAGATACAATTATTATGCTTACTACCTTTAATCGTATGATAGGTTTGTTATCATATGATTATTTAGATAAAAAGCCTGAATTATTCAATGTAATGACTATAAGACATGGTTTAAAAATGGGAAAAATTCTGCCCAAAAAAGAAGAAATGCCAGAGCTTGTCGCTAAACATTTAGGAATTACATTCCCTTATAAGTACGAGACTGGCAAGCGCAATAAAATTACAAAAATTGCAGAGGAAAGTTATGATACTGCGGACGGTATTGCGGTTGCGCTTTATTATGCTTTTGTATTAACTGGTAAAATAAAGCGCAAAAAACAAGTGGTAAAAAAGAAAAAAGCAGCAAAGAGAACTAAGAAAGGTCTAAAAACTTGAATTTACAGGAAGTCACGAATATATTAGAATTATCATCTGATGTTTCTCAAGAGAAGAGTAAAGACGATATTGATGTTGAAATTAAGAAGTTAATAAAAATTTGTTCAAAATGTGGATCAGAAAAAGAATATGTTCTTTTTACAAAGAATATATGCGAACAATGTATGAAAACAATAAGACACGATTATTATCTAAAAAATAGAACTAAAATTAGTGAGAAGAAAAAAATAAAATACATAGAGAATAAAGATAATATTGCGCTAGATAGAAAACTGTTTTACAAAAACAATAAGGAAAAGATATTAGCAAAGGTAAAAAAATATAGAGAAAATAATATAATCAAGCGTGCCGAATATTCAGCCAAATATAGGAAAGTTAATTTACATAATATTGTGCGCAAAAATTCTATTTATAAAAGGAAACGTAGATTGTTTGATCCTGCTTATAAATTAAGAGATAATTGTTCTAGGTTAATTAATCACGCCATGCATGGATCTAAAAACGGTCAATCGATATTAAAGTATCTTTATTACTCTATGGAGGAACTAAAACATCATTTAGAAAAGCAATTTGATGAAAAAATGAATTGGGAAAATTATGGATCTTATTGGCAGATAGACCATATTATTCCACAGAGTAAATTACCATATACTTCTATGGAAGACGATAATTTTAAAAAGTGTTGGTCATTAGATAATTTAAGACCCTTAGAAAAAATTGCTAATATTCGAAAGGGAAATAAATTAGTAGGTAAAGTATTATGAATTTAGAAGAAGCTTATCGCATACTTGGGTTATCTTTAAATTCCTCTAAGGAAGAGGCTAAAAAAAAATATCATATCCTAGCAAAAGAGTTGCATCCCGATATAAATAAAGACGCTGGTGCCGAGGATAAATTCAAAAAAATTAATGAAGCCTATAGTTGTGTGCAATCTGGAAAGGGAACAGATAGAGAGGAACAAACTTTTACTAGAAACCCCTTTTCTGGATTCGGTTTTCATCCATTTAGGCAAAGACAGAGAAATTATCAGCCGAGAAATGTCCAAGTTGATACAACTATATCATTTAAAGAATCCGTATTTGGTTGTAAAAAAGATATTTCATTCAATCATAAAATAAAATGTTCTGAATGTAATGGAGAAGGAGAACAACAAATTAACAACGGCTGTAGCAAATGTCATGGTATGGGTACTGTTACCCAGCAGCGTGGTAATATGATATTTACACAGACTTGTGATAAGTGTGGTGGTGTTATACAAACTAAGCCATGTGATAAATGTAAGTCAAGTGGAGCTATAGACGCACAAGCCTCAGTTCAAGTTAATATACCTGGTGGTATCAGAGATGGGAATATATTAAGACTTAGTAATATGGGTGATTTTGTTGGTAATTTTATGAATACTGAACAGCGTACTGATGTTCACTTAACCGTTACTGTAATACCTCACCCAAAGCTAAAGTTGATAGAAAATGATGTTGTACTATTATTGCCGATTTCTTTGTTAGAAGCCCTTTCTGGATGCACCAAAACTGTTGAAACTATAAATGGATTTACTGATGTAGAGATTAAGCCCAAATCTAGAAATAATGAACAAATAATCATTCCAAATTTAGGGGTTAATAAACAAGGTTCACAAAGAGTTATATTAGATGTTAAATATCCAGACAATATAGATGGTCTTATTGAGCACCTATCAAAAATTAATCTAGTCGCCTAAGAGGTATAAATGTTTTCAATGCCATGCAATAATAAGGGGTGCGGAAAAGTCCAAGAACCTTATATAGACCCTAAAGATGATAAGGTTTATTGTTCTCTGTGTAATAGAGAGATTGATAATGTAACCTATTTTGCTAAAATCCAAATGAAGAGTTTAAAACAATATAAACCAAAGGTTGCCACATCTTTCGCCGTAAAATGTGATAAGTGTGGTAAAGAGGCTCGTCCTTTACTAATAAATGATGATGTCATTTGTGCTGGATGTAAGAAGCCTCTAGATAAACTGAGCGTGCCATTCAGGAATATGTTAAAAGAGAAGCTTAAGACTGTTGGTAAAGATGTAGCATAAGGAAGTCGCTATGTTAGATAAAATTGTGGAGTCATGTAGGTATCTATTAAATAATTTTCCAGAGGCTCAAGAATGCAGAGATTATCTTAATTCTAGAATAAATGAAGAAAGTCAAGAACGATTTCAATTTGGGTTTTTCCCTAAAATACATGACTTGTCGGCTCTAACTTCATTAGTTGGTGAAGATATTTTAAAGGAAACAAAGCTAATATATACCAAAGATATAAGTGACTCATACTCTCCAAGGAGTTTGAATTTTTGTTTCTTTGATCAACATCCGTTGATTATGCCTTATAAAGATGCATATGGAAGAACGGTCGCATTAGTTGGAAGAACTATCTTATCTGAAAATGAAAGAGAAAAATCAAAAATAGCTAAATATAAAAACACAGTTTTCCAAAAAAGAAATTATTTGTTTGGTCTTAATGAAAGTAAACAGAATATTTTAGAACAGGACTGCGTTTATATAGTGGAAGGTCAGCTTGATGTTATCAAATCAATTGAGTCTGGATTTAGAAATGTAGTGGGATTAGGAAACTCAAATATGACATATTATCAATTTTCTATCATTAATAGATACACCAATAACATATTCTTATTATTGGATAATGATGAAGCTGGCGAAAAGGGAAGAAAACGTATAAGTAAGCTTTTTGGACAATATGCAAATATACGAAATTTTTACTTACCAGATCCGTATAAAGATATCGACGAATATCTATCAAAAAATAGTTATGAGTCTTTATCTTTTGTTGTTAGAGATTGACAACGAATTTCACTATTGATATATTTTGATTTAAACCAACTTTGCACCAATCAGGAACCAATATGAATAAAAGACAAAATAGAAGTGATCGTTATCAATGGGTATTATTAGAAACGGTGTGTTCTAATGATATGATGGAAGCATTCTGTAATGAAGACGGAATCTATAATAGATTAAACCCTTTTGGATATAATGAGGACCTCATGGAATTAGAAGACCAACTTAAAATTGAGTTTTGGAGAGTTGTAGACACATTATTAACTCCAAGACAAAGAGAGGTTATTCGATTATACGCCGATGGTTATACTCAAATGGAAATAGCTAAGATGCTAAATGTTAATCAAAGCTCCATAACTAAGTCCTTAAATGGAAATGTGGATTACAAAAATGGTAAGAAGATTTATGGCGGCGCTCGTAAGAAAATAAAAAAGATTATTGAAAATGATGAGCGCATTAAAGACATACTAGATAAGATGCGAGACATTCGTGATGAGGCTTGGTAACTGAAATACATATAGCAAAAACTAGATATTGGTAATATTTTGGAAATACAGTGATGGTCTATCACTAATAAGTACAGAATATTATCAATATTTCTTTATGTATAGTGTGGCATATTCTGTATAATGGGAGACGCGATGTCGAAATTTGCGATAAATTACTCAAACTTGGAAAACACAATTTATAAAAAAGCGTATCGTCTTGAGGACGTAAAAGACAGTATTGAAAGAGTAGCTTTTGATGTGGTTAGATTTAAAGACGATGATAATGGCGCAAATTTGTGGCAAATTCAAAGTGCAGATGATGGCGACTATATTGTGTCAATTTATGAGCCAGACCCTTTAGAAAAGATAGCCAATAATTGGTCTGTATCGATTAATAAGATGAGTGGTGATATGCAAATTTCTTATAAGGGAGATCCTTTGCTTAGGATGGCTTATAACAGATTAGGTATTCCTCGTTCCGAATTAAATAAAGCAGAGCAATATTTGCCACAAAAACTTGCTGATAATAAGAAATTAGTTAAGTCTCTATTAAATGAACTTAATGAATCAGCTAAAAAAGAGGTATTAAGTAAATACCCTGAATTGGTTTAAATTACGGAATAGGTGTTTAAATGAGCCTCGAAAAAATTCAACAATTAATTGGTTCTATAACAAAAACGGTAGAGGATAATCATAAGATCGCCACTCCCGTATTAGCTGTCAAGTTAGCGAAATGTCTAGAAGCATACCCACATGATCAAACTATTGGTGCTATGTCTAGAGTTATTGAGAAGATGGCATCTAATAATACATTGTTTATATGTAGGGCTGATCTTAAAAATCTTTATCAAAAACTGTACTCAAATAACACGAAGTTTGCACAATTATTTGAGAATGAACTTGGTGAAAAAGCAGTAGAGCCAGAAATTACAGTAAATATTAGAGATGACGCTGCCCAAATAAATACATATGAGATAGCTGATCCAATCTTATCTAATGCACTTAATAGTGTTTTTGATAAAAATGTCCCATTAAAGATGTACTCACAGGCATTAGCCAATAAGGCTTTAGATTCTGTAAATACAGATTTGGATTCTTGGGGGCTAAAACCATCATCATTGGCTGTTAGTGACGGCAGTGATAAGTTTTTGGTTATAAAGGCTGATTACGAAACACCAAAAGGAATTACTAGTTTCTATGTCCCAATAGAGATTCATAATAATACTGTTTCTGAAGCGTCTGTGTTTATGGGAAATTCTGGACCACAAGAATTAAATCACAATAATGTCAAGAAATATGTTATTACAAATGCGGGAACAAAATTAAAGATTAATGGAACTAGCATATTGAATGTTCTTACAAAAGCGGCATCTGAGCATAGAGAAGTTAGTGATGCAGAATTAGCATTAACAAGACTCCATGCAGCCCGTGAAGGCAAATCAGAATTCTTCCAAGGACAAATTGTTGGACAGAAGATGGCTGAAGCGTCAGCAAAAGATGTGGAGCTTCCAAAATTTGATGAATTTGTTTCTTTTGAAAAACAATTTACATCTCCTCAAGGAATTGCTAACTTTAAGTTTGGTGCTGACAAATTAAATATTGCCCGTAACAATATAATTAGAGATTTGGTCAGTATGGGACATAATAACCCTCAAATTGCCATTTCCGATCACAATGAAACTACTGTATTTTATAGTGTTTCCTTAGATGGCGGCAAAGTTGCATTTAAGGTTCCAGTGAATATATCTGGCGGTGTTGTTAATAAACCTTCCGTACTTATTTGTAATGGATCTGTTCAATCGTTTGACAAGAATAGTATTAGCAATCTATATGCCAACAACGAATCAGATTTCAAGGCAGCAGCCTCAGCATCTCCATTGTTCGGATTAAAACCAAGCGATTTAATTAATAATATTAGGGTCGCTGTAGCAGAGGGTAATACTGCAAGAGCAGAAGATGCGTTGAATGTATTGGCAAATGCTGGCGATGAAAAGGCATATGCTACTGGATTCCAAATCTTCTTACAAGGATTAGGTGGAAAGACTGCAGAAGCCTCAGCAACAACCACATGTTCTATGATAATTAAGGATAGTAAAGTTAGTCAGCATGCAATTTGCGGGCATACTGGATTGCCAATACACAAAGTTTATCAAGATAAAGAGGGCAATTGCCGTCCGTTATATAGACGCGGTATGGACGAAACTTATGAGGCTGCGACATTTATTAATGCCAAGATTTTTGGATAAGGAACAAATATGTCACAGAGATTATTTAGATTTGCCGATCTGATGGACCAGAAATATGAGATATTATCTCTTGGCGTAAAGCACCGTCCAAAATCACAGGCTCAAATTCGCAGAGAAAAAGAGCAACTAGACAGACTAAAAAGTCAAAAAGATTTGGAAGATCCAGAAGTTAAAGAAGGGGCTCTAAAAAGCGCGAAATCTGATTTTATCAATTTTGTGAACATATATCTAAATACCTCTGATGCCGTTATAGATAATCCTTACTCTCCACTATCTCAGGGTGGGCGTACTGGCAGAAATGTTATAATCAGAGAATTATACTTATTAGGGTCTCCTGAAGCAAAAGCCGTGGTAAAATTATTGAATGAGATATTACCAGGAGATAGACCAACAGGAGATTTAGATCATTTATCGTTAACAGTTTTGTCCAATAGGGTTAATGCTATTGCTAAGATTTTAACTGATGATAAAACGAAAGAAAAAATGGTTGCTCTTATTCGCGCTCGTTGGAGCGAAGATTTTATGAGTGAACCTAAAATTCAAATGTTGAATGGGTTAATTCAAGCCTCTAAAGATTTATTACCAAATATTGTCGCTGTATTTTCTCTTTTCTCAAGAGGACAGGAACCTGTTGAACCAACGCCACATGAACATATTCCATCTTCTCCACTATGGAGAGAGAAAACAAACTGGAGATTGGGGATGCATGGGGTTGATGAAGACACTATGGAATGGATTGGAATAAACAGTCAAGAAGATTTTGAAATTGCCAATAATGTTCCAGAGATAATTCCAGTGTTTGAATATGTTATGAAGCAAACTAGACAGGGAGACATTCATAACAGAAAGTATCCTAAAGGCGGATCACATCTAAAAAGATTAATACAGGAGTATAAGGCTAAGAAAAAGTTAGAGACAGGTACAAATGTTGGCGCGTTAGATCGCCCATTAAGTCCACCACCAAGCCCTCTTTTACAGGATTTCTTAGAAGAACAAAATCAAACAACTGGTCCTTCTGCTATTAGAAGAACATTTTCACCTGAAGAAGAACGAGAAATTGATGAGTTGCGTAAGCAACGAGAAGCTAGAGAGCGCGGCGAAGGTTCCGGCGAAGGCTCTTTTTAATTGAGGAAAACATGAGAATATCAGAAATGTTAATAGCTATAGCTTCTTGGTTGGAAAGCCCAGATAATGAAGCCATTCTTCTTGCAGAATATGATGATGACTGTCTTGAGGTTGTTGCCAATTCTTGCGTACAGGCTGCACAATTATTGAAGATAACTGCTGAAGCAGTAGAGGATATAGAGCCACCAGAAGAATCTAAGATAACTCCAGAGTCTATTGATGAGTTGGCTAATTTGGCAACCGCTTTTGATGAATCAGGCGATCCAGAATTAAAAAAGCAAGCTTCTGTTATTGATGAGCTTCTGTTAACTATTGCCTCTCCACCTAATGCCATAGTTCAGAGACAAGATTTGGTGGATAGAAGACTTGATGAGCTTAAGAAAAAATATGAGCAAACAGGCAAAGATTTAGCCGAAACAAATAAAATAGCCGATTCAGAAAAGGCTATTGAAAAAAGCCAGATGACTAAGCAAATGGAGATTTTAGAAGCCCCATTAAGCTCTAGATATTGCCCAGATCATCCTGGCGCACAGATTGCCCGTGTTGGCGAGCACATGTGGCAGTGTGAATTAGATAAGAAAGTTTATAATTTTGAGACTGGATTTACGTTAAATAACGGCAACAAGGTACCTGGAGGCGACGTTGCAAACCAAACACAAGCCCTTGATATTCCTTACTATGCTATCTTTGATTCTAGATCGGAAAGAATGGGCAATAGCTAATAAGAATGAATAATGAACAAAAATGCACTCGCTAAAATACTTCAGCATCCAGATAAAGATGAGATTATCTCAAAACTAGTTATTGGTATATCTGCTAAAGATATACACGATTGGTTACAAGCGAAATATACAAATGTTAGTGAGTATAAATTTGTCATAGCAGAAAAGTCTATTAAGTCTTTCCAAGCTAATTATTTAGATATTTATAACATGATTAATGAGGATTTAGCAAAGTCTAAATCCGCACTAGCAGAAAGCACGGAAGATCAGCTTGCTTTATCTGTTCAGAATAACCCTACTTACAAGAATAAAATGTTAGAGTTAGCAGGTAAAGAACTAGATATAAGACAGATTGTTACTAATTTATGTGTGGCTATTGAGAGTCGATTAGCTCAAGTATTTGATGAAATTCAAGAAGATCCAAGAAATATTAACACCAGAGTAGATAGATTATTAATTGATTATGCGGAAGTCTTAGGGAATATTTTAGAAAAGTACTATAAGTTCACTGAGGCTCCTGCTGCACAAACAGTTACGCACAACGTAAATGTACAGGTTACAGAGCATATTTCGGTATTTCATGATGTAATCAAAGAAGTTTTATCTCAAATGGATTTGGAAACATCCCTGTATTTTATGGAAGTATTTAATGAAAAAATGTCTAAGTTAAAACCTCCAGCAGAAAAGGATACACAAAACACTGAGATGAGACTGGCTGAAGCCAAATTGTTAAACGAAAAGATTGACAAAAAAATTAACGAGTAAAGCCATGTCGCAATCTACCTCTAAAAAAGCATACCCAAATTTTGAGCAAATACAGAATTTTCCCAGCTCTCATGATATGAATAAATGGCTACAAGCCGTTAAAACGATATACTATGAGGAAAGAAAAAATCAATTAAATAGAAGTGCTGCGGTGCAGCGAGTTACTCAAGGATGGAATGTTACTGAGATAAATGATTTTATTAGTTGGTTAAGATTTTACGAAGAGGGTACTCACTTGAAATACAAAACCGCACAATTTTGGTATGGAAATGCAGATACTGGATATCTATTACCAATAAAACAAGATGCTCCAAAAGAGTCGGCACAAGTCGATGGTTCTGCTATTGATTTTGCTAGAGACTCTACTGCTGATGAATTATCCTTTTCTGAAAAGAAAAAGATAATTGAAAAGCAAAGAAATAAGATAATTGGAAGATTAGATTCTGCTGAAAAACTATTAAGATCTCAAGAGGGTCAATTATTTGCAGATAAAGACTTTGCTATATTATTAGAGACCATTTATGAATTGAAAAAGAAAATTCAGATGGTTAATAAGAAAAGTACATCAAGCACTTTGTATGAAGATATGATAATACGAGAAGCCAATATATTGACTAAGAAGGGTCTTGTCAAGGGCGCCAATCTATTATATTCACTAGCTCAAGCAGCACCTCCTCCTGCTCCTCCACCACCAGCACCTCCAGCAGACCCTAGTGGGGCTCCTGGTGGATTGCCAATGCCACCACCGCCTCCATCACAAGAGGCTTCAGGAATACCCACAGAAGTCCCAGCAGATGGTGTTGCCAAATCAAAGGGCATAGATAAGTTTTTAGAAGCATTAGATGATGATAATTTAGACAATAATGATAGTGATGACGATACGCTAGAAGTACTGGATGTAGATGATGAGAATTTAGTTGTAGAAGCTCAAGTAGATCCAGGACAACCTGCACCACCACCACCAACCCCTGCCCCACCAATTCCGGCTGCTAAGCCATCTGCTGATTTAGAAGTTAAAGAAGATGAAGTTGTAGAGTCACCTAAGTCTAAAGATTTTGATCATATGGTAAACTCAATATTTGCGGATTTAACCATATCTGATGTTGTTGCTAAATTTGAAGACATTGCTAAGTTTTATAAGACTAGAGAGATGCCAAGACAATTAGCTATGGCAGACATGATGTTAGATAGTTTAGGTTTAGCCACATTCTTTCCAGCCCTATCTGAAGCGACAAATAAAGCGCTTGAAGCTAATAACTATATTTCTACACGTCTTGAAGATATCATTTCTAAACTTCGTGGAACAATGAAAACTAGAGAAATTGATATAAAAAACGAAGAGCATAAAAATTCGTCTCCAGAAGCAGAAAAAGCGAAACAAATTCTACAAGAACAAGACGAAAAAGACGCAGCAAAAAAGAAGATGAGAAAAGAAATGGAAGAAGAATCTTTAAATGAAGAAAGTAAAGAAACGCCCGAAATAGACATCTCAGAAGATTTAGCGCCTCCACCAGCAGCAAAACCAGTAGTTCCACCTCCACCAGCTCCAGCCGCCAAACCTCCTGTAGCTTGATATGAAGCAAATGAATGAAATTACACGAATTACTTCAAACAATGATAGTGGTACAAAAAGATATAGGCGCAACTATGCCCTATATCTGCGGAGGAACTCCGCGCGATAAATACTTAAATAGATTAGATAAAATCGCTGATATTGATATTACTACTGGGGATAATACTGTCGAATATTTATCACAACAATTTGCTATTGAATTAAAGAAAAAATATAATCTGATTAGAAAAACTATGAGTGATGGTCATAGTTCTATTTTTATTGGTAATATGAAGTTAGATTTTTCATCTAACTTCGTAGTCCCGGGCATTGATGCTATTCTAAATAAACAAGGAATTAATAAGCCTAGTAATATGCAAAAAGAGTTGTTTAGCAGGGATTTCACCTGTAATGCTTTATTACTGTCTTTTGATCTGAAAAATGTTATAGATCCGACAAGATTAGGATTTAATGACATTAAATCTAAGAAAATAAAGACTTGTTTGTCTCCAGATATTACTTTAACAAACAGTAAGAATAGAGTTATTAGATCTATATATTTGGCATGTAAGTTAGATTTTGATGTAGATAAGTCTATTATTGATTTCGTAAAACAGCACCCAACATCTGTTAATATAGCATCTAAAACAACATTAGTAGAAAAGGTTAATGATGCTTTTAAATGGGACGCAGATAAAGCAAGCTATTTATTAACGCAGATGAATCTATGGACATATATTCCAATCACTGAACCGATATATCCATATTACCGGAAGCATTTAAAGGGTGGAATAAAATGAAATCATTACAAAAAGACGCTTATTTTCAGGGTGGAGGTGGAGTTAATAAACCAACCCCTAAGAAAAAAAAATATAAGTCTGAACGAGCCATAGTTGTGCAGCCACGTTTTAAAGAGCCATTATTTAAGAATTATGACTTATATGAAACAGAGGGTGTAGATGGACCTGCTAAACACGGTCCAGGCACAGGACTCTATCAAAATATGGATAAATATGATAGTGTAGAAGATTTTGTCAAACAAAAAAGAAAGCGCAACAAAGATAAATATAAGGCTGATGATTCATATATAGAAGATGATGGTAGTATTACTAAATCAGAGAAAAAAAGCAATAAAATTGCTCGCAGAATGATGCTACTTTCGGTATTGACAAAAACTGCCATTGATTTTCCAATTGACGATCAAATTGGGTCTACTCCCATTTTAGGAGATTCTGGATCCTATGCCGACTCCATACCTATAGGTGGGCAGCTTGACGAATATTTAACAATGCCAGACTTCGAAGGAAAAGGTCCTGAAGAGTTGAACCATGGTAGAGACTATACTGAAGATGGTGATGAGGATAAAAAAATAAATATCATACAATCATTGTTGGCGGAATTAGAAGGAAAATTAAATCCAGCAGAACCAAGTTTATATGGATTACCAGACGGAATTTCTCCTAAAGAAGATTTGGATGCACCAAATGATGAAGATCCAGATTATGGCACTACAGATAGTGGAAATACCCTTTATAGCAAAACATGGTTCTAATTATGCAATATAAATGCATATAAACATATCATAGAGTTAGGTCTAGAGGTACTCGATGTCATTAAAATCTACTGCACAATCAATTTCCGGCACGCCTTTTCTTGTCATAGAACAAGGAGAAAATGAAAATTCTTCTGAGCCATCAATAAATGTTGAGCCGGAAGGATTTTTGATGGGAGAGCCATCAAATGAATTATCCGTTCATGAAAATGAACAGGATGGGCACGATTTAGAGGTTAGTGACCCAGAAACCGAGATAGTCGTTATTGAATTAGACGAAATTCCTGGCGCTGGTAGTCCTGGTCCTATTGTAGAACAATCTCTTGAAGTATCAGAAGAAGATTCAGATGGAAAGAATAAAGACGAATCTAATGCAGATGAAAATGATGCCAAAAAATCTAAGAAGAATCCAAAATGGGATTGGGAATCTAAAGGCGCTCATGGATTTGTGGCTTGGGTTAAAGAACGCTTCGATACTGTTCCAAAACACTCAGGATATGATACTGCAGGATTAGAAAGAGCCGTTTCTTATTTAGAGAAATTAGATAATGAAATATCTAGAGCCATGAGATTAGATTTAGAGGAAGAACTAGATGCTAATAAAGTTGAGGAAATTAGATCTACAATTGAAGATGGTCTTGATAGGTTACATGATAGATTAGATAAGATTAAGAAGACTAAAAAGAATAAAAGAAAGAAGTCCACTTCTCAAGAAGAGCATGAATCATTTATTAAAGAAGCGCAAAAGATAACTGGTGTTCAAGGGATTTATATTATGGCTCCATTATTTGCTTCTAGAATAGCCAGAATATGCATAAATGGTATGATTTCTGCCGGTCATGATATTGAAGATATCTATGCAAAACAAGTTAAGAAGTGGAAATTAACTGATCGTGAACAAGCCGAGGTTATGCAGTTACTGGCTGACATGGGATATCCTCTTCGTCAAGATAGAGGTTATATGCCAGAGGAAGATTTTGATATTAGTGTTGATGATCAGTTTGATTGGGCAGCTAATTTTAAGGGATAAAAATGGCAAACTATAGATATCAAACAGTTATTAGCAGAAATTCTGACGAAAATATAGAGGAAGATCATTGGCTTAAACGTTTTCAAGATGAGCTTATCGGCAAAAAAGCTGTACAGCCCAAACCAATTGATAATTTTTTGTTTGATCAAATCAATTCAATCATGAATAATAAGTCTAAATATCCATCAGTAGCGGCTGCTGTAGAAGATATGAAGGAAAGAAGCGGACTTGCTGCATTCTTGGCAAAAACTTCAAACAATGACGAAAATGATAATTCTAAAACTGCCAATGAAAAAACAGCCTCTGATAATAATGCTGTTATTAACAAAAAAGTTCCAATTGGTAAGAAATTACCAATGGTCATTATAAAGTGCCCACATATTCAAAAGACCATTGAGAATATTATTAAAAGCACAAGAGGAAATCTATCAATCCCCGCCATTATAGATAGGGCAAGATCTATCCATCAAAATGATGTATCTGATGCCAAAGATTGGGAAGCTGATGATTTATTATATTTTATTAGTGGAGAAAATCTTAAAGCTAAGCAAGAACACCCAGACATCTCTAATCAGTCATCAAATTTAGGTCGCAGAAATGATTCTAATCAAGATGAGGATTTAGCCGCTGATAATAATGATGCTTTCAGCGCGCTGATGCCAGCCAAGTATTAAAAGTAGGGTAAGTGCAAAATCAAAGTCAGTCTACGAAAGAGCTATTCAATAAACTTAAGGATCAGCTAACAATAATAGATCCGGTTAATTTTGTCGAGAAGTATCTTACTTTGGACGGCAACCCTTTTAGGCTGCATGGCAATGGATATAAACCATTTGCAGACATATATAGGTATATAGGGATTAAAGCGTTAGAGCCAAATTCTTTACCAGTAATTTTAGTAAAGGGACGCCAAGTTGGCGGAACAACTATGGCTGGTGCCCTTGAAATGTATTTTATGGGCTCTGGTTTATTTGGAGTTGGTGATAAGCCTCCAATAAGAATTATTCATGCATTTCCACTATTAGAACTAGCCGCCGCCTATTCTAAGACCAAATTAAATCAGATGATTTCATCATCGTTAATTATAGAACCTGCAGACAAGAAGAGCGGTGGTAAAATAAAGTCTTATATGCAGAGCTTATTAGACCCAACAAGCCCTACTAATGACTCATTACATTTCAAGCAATTCATTGGTGGAAACCATCTTTGGATTGAATCTACAGGTATTGATGCAGACAGGCTAATGGGTCGTACTGCGGACATTATCTTTTTTGATGAGGTTCAGAGGACTTCTGGTTTAGCAATGGGAAATGCTCTTAAGATTTTAACCACGGCTAAGTATGGAAAGCCTAGCAAGGGAGTTCAAGTATATTTTGGTACACCACGTCGTAAAGGATCAGATTTTCATAAGATGTGGATGTCATCGTCTCAACAATATTATTATCTAGGGTGTGAGCAATGTAAGAAACATTTCCCATTGTATACACCGGGCAGTGATGATTGGGAATCAATTTGGATTTATGGATTTATAGTAAAATGTCCTCATTGTGGGTTTGAGCAAGATAAAAGACAGGCGGCAGAGCGCGGCAAATGGGTCGCTCTTAAGAACCATAATGACGAAGATTGTAAAATGATTGGGTTTCATATTAACCAATTATACATGCCTACATTTAAGCGTGAAGACATAGAGAATGAAAAGCCTGGCAAACACCCAATTAATACAGAAAGAATCTTTCATACAGAAGTTTTAGGAGAGTTTTTTCAAGGCGATACAAGCCCAATTACTCCAGAAGAAATTGCAGAGTATTGTGGTGATGCCGGAAGAAAATTCAAAGCAAGAATAAGTCCCGGAGAAGAACAAATAGTTGTATTGGGGCTTGACTATGGTTTGCGTGCCGATATTGAGCAACTAGCAAATCCTGAAAAAGCTAAAATTGCAGGACAATCTTATAGCACAGCCGTTGTATTAGTTGCGAAAGGTCCGGGTTTACTTTCTATAGAGTTTGCAACTAAGTTTAAACGAAATGATCTTGAGAGCAAAAAGGGCATCATAGATCAGATTATGAGACAGTATAGTGTACAGTTAGCTGTTGGAGACATTGGGTTTTCTCAAGATTTATCTGAAACATTACATACTATATATGGTGACAGATATATTGTGTCGCGTGCCAGAGGTAAAGTAAACAATTATGTTCTATTTCAAAAAGACTCTTTTCCAAAAGAAATAGATTTTGAAAGAGATCATTATATTGGTGAGCTGTATGGACAAATGAAAAAAGGACAAATTAGATTTCCATACGGTGATTTTGAAAAGATTGCTTGGTTAATAGATCATTGTTCTAGTATGGAAATAAAACCATCTATTTCAAAAACTGGAGCGGATCCAGTAATACATTATGTTAAGGGAAGTACTCCTAATGACGGATTTATGGCGTTATTAAACGCTTATTTAGCATATAAGTTTATGGTGACGGCAGGATTTACAAATAATAACCCATTAACTCAGCAACAGAACTTTGCTAATGGTAATAAACCTCTTGTATTAACAGGATTTGTTCCTAGAAAATTTTAATTGCCTCATAAATACTTATACTACTGATATATTATTTATTATGTATAGTAGAGGGTATAGTGGAAATGAGGCTTTATGTCTGGTTTTAAAAAATCTAAGTCTGAACAGTTTTTAGAAAAAAGAGGAGCTGTTCCACATGTTAATAGCGGGTTATCTGCATCTGGTATTTCAAAAACAAGTACACATATGTCAGGAGGGGTTCCTCAAGTAAGTGCTTTGATGGCTAGAAATGTTTCGCAGTTTCGTAGAGACAGTCTAACAGAAGAGGTAAAACAAGGTCTATTTAAAGACGGTTCTGGACCATCTATTAATGAAGATGGAATAACAACAAACTCAGTAGTATCATCTTTAGTGGGCGTTGTTAAACATGCCCAAGTTGTTAGCGGTGGTGGTAGTAATTATCGAGGCGGAAGTGGTGATGTTGTTAAACAAACACCAGAGGTTTATTCTCCTTTATGGCTAAACAGCAACCTTAATCTACCAAGAGATCGCCCTACAATAAATGCGTGGTGTAGAAGTTTTTACGCTTTAAATCCATTTGTGCATAATGCTATCAATTTACATAGCACATATCCAATCAGTAAGTTAAATATAAAATGTCCTAATAAAGATATTGAAAAATTCTTCAATGATATGATTGAAGAAATTGACCTAATGAATATCTGTGTTCAAATTGCTCAAGAATTTTGGCTATTGGGAGAGGCTTTTGTTTATGCAGAACTTGATGAAAGTAAGGGTAAGTGGAGTAGATTATTAATTCAAAATCCAGATTTTATGTTGGTAAAAAGAACAGTTGTAGCAAATGAGCCAATCATAATGTTACGACCAGATGAGAACCTTAAAAAGATCATATTTTCCAATAAGCCTTCTGATATAGAACAAAAAAAGCAATTAAATCAACATATTATTGATTCTGTAAAGCATGGAGAAAATATCCCATTAGATAACTTCCATGTTTCTCATTTAGCTAGAAGAATCAGTCCTTACGAAATAAGAGGAACCGGACTTCCAGTTTGTATTTTCAGACAACTAATGTTATTTGATAAGCTTCGTGAGTCAAAGTATGCCCAAGCGGATAACATGATTAATCCGCTAACTTTAGTTAAGATAGGGTCCGCTGATTTTAAACCAACATTTGCAGACCTAGAAGCATGGAAAAGTGTTTTTGAAGCGGCTCAATATGATAAAGATTTCAAGATATTTACACATGAAGGCGTAGCCGTCGAAAGAGTTGGCTATGGTTCTGGTATTTTTGATATTTCTGGAGATATAACACAGATTATCAAAGAAATATATGTAGGGTTGCAGGTTCCACCAGTATTAATGGATGGCGGCGCAGACACTACATACGCGAATGGTGGCGTTGCCCTTGACGTATTAAGACAGCGCTATATGCAGTTCAGAAATATGATGGGTATGTGGTTAAAGAGAAAGATCTTTGCCCCAATATCTAAGATTCAGGGATTTTATGATTATTCCAGCGGGGAGAAGCAATTAATAGTTCCAGATATAGATTGGAACCATATGTCACTATTTGATGCTGGAGATTACATTAATAACCTTGTTACTTTGACGCAGGGAGAGGGTCCAGCTAAGAGGGCATCTTTGCACTCATTGTATAGATCTATGGGTCTCGATTATGCCGATGAAGTAAGGAAAATGCGCATAGAAGCAATTCAAGACGCAATTAATGCAAAAGAGAAGGCTGCCCTAACAACCATGAGTCTTAATGAATTAAGAACTCTTGATGAAGAGGATGAAATTCCTGAGCCAGAGATTCAACCAGGACAAACTGGACCTGGCGGTGAGCCTCCATTACCAGGAGAAGCCCCTCCAGGTGGATTACCAGGATTAGATATGGGTGGTGCAATGCCACCTCCACCTCCAGGTGGAATGGGTGGCGGTGGAGGAGAAGGTGGAGCACCACCACCTCCACCTCCAGGACCCTGATGGCAATAAAATAAGCCAACTTTACATTCTTTATGGATAATCTTGTATTATTTACGATTGGACATAAATAAGGGTATCTCTATGCAAAAAATAGCACAAACAAGAAACATTTGGAATAGAATGCGCGAGGGTATTGGTTGGGATAGTAAAGAATATGCTGAAGCCAATCAAAAAATGCGAGACACTGACGATCATGTTCGTGCAATTATCTCTGGTACAGTTGTTGAAAATTTTCAACCACTTACTAATAGAAGCATGAAAGACATATTAAAATCTGCGAGATCTAATCTTAATAGAAGAGAATATGCTAAAAGTGTTGGTGATTTATCCTTATTTCACAGATGTATAGTGGATTCTTTAGATATACTTAAAGAATTTGATGATAATTTATCAAAAGAACATAGCAATTTCTTATTACAATCTGTTACTCCCGGTTCTGACAATTACGATCCTGAGTATGCTCAATATCTAGAAGATTTAAGAAAGCGTTTCAGTCCTAAACCTTCAGGCAAAACTGCCTATTATTCTAGCGATCTTGTGAAAGAGGCTGGTATTACTGATTTTATGTCAAGATTCAGTGATAGGGGTAGAGAGTTGGCTGCTTGGGAGAAAAGATATCCTCATAGGGCTAAATCAATAAAAATTAAGACAACAAATATGGTTGATATCTCAGAAAAGTTATTGAACCTTATATTGAAGACTTTAAAAGTAATGGCAAAGTTTAGGGATGCCAGAAAAATTGACAACTGGTATGATGAAACCAAAAAGATAATAAGGGCGGCGGAAGCATATCATAAGAGTTTTCAAGCATATTATGATGCTGAGTTAAAACAATTGTTTGAGTCAAGAGAGTTTGTTGCAAGAGAACCAGATAAAACAGAAACAATTGAAACTGTACCTGGTGGGGAGGCTACAAACGTAACCGATACTAATAATAAAACCCGTCCAGAGATAACGGACGCTATATTAGAAGATATACCAGTAACCACTACTTCACCTGCCACACCTTCTTCTCCAGCCAATCCAAATATAAGAGGAAGGGTTCGTCCAGTCCCAACCAAGATAGATGATTTAACAACACCAGCAGTTCCTGCCCGTGATAGATCTTATTATGATAGAATGTCGCCAGCGGTATTTCCGTCTAGTGTATTACCGTCTCAACCAATGTCAGGAGGATTTGTTGGAGCCCCTCCTAGTGAGTTTAAGTTGCCAAAACCTGAGGATAAAGAACCCAAACAGCAATCTCTTCCAGGTATTGCTCATACAAAATTCTTTTCATCACTAGAAACATTATCTAATGAACATCCGGCAGTATTAGCTAAATATATTTTGAAGTATGCGAAATCCATTCAACAATCGGATCCATTAATCTATAATAAGTTAATTGATATAGTTAAAAGCATTAAGGCATAAAATGAGTAAATTAGATCCTACATTTTATCAAAGATTCGTGGAGTTTAGCAAATCTGCTGAAGACCAAAAAGATATTAGAAATAGTAATCAAGATGCTATAAATCGTGCGAATAAATATGGGTGGAAGATTGTTGAAAAGGTTACTAATCCGCCAGACATATCGACAATACGTGCGGCTGTTAAAAATGCTGCGATACAGATGTTAGGAATTAAAGAAAATGTAGATTTAGCAGTTGATATCTTAATGGGTCAACTTGGAATGGAAACGGGCTTTAAATCGTTACACAATAATAACGTTGGTAATTTAATGGCGGCAGGCTCTCCTAATCAATATTGGAAAGGTGATGTTATTATTTTATTAGCACACGAATATGATAAACAAAAGAAGAAATATTATCTTAATAGTTTATTTAGAGCTTATGATTCATTAAATGATGGGGTTTGTGATTGGGCGTCTTTATTAAAGAGAAAATTTCCTGCCGCTGTTGAAAGGGCTGCAGATGGTGATCTTGAAGGGTTTGTTACTGAGTTAAAAAATAATCGTTATTTTACCGCACCAGTCGAGTCTTATATGGCTGGAGTAAAAACTTGGTCCAAAAAATCTAAGACAATGCCAATTAATAATTTGGTAAAAAAAAACAATATAACTCCGACTAATGAGCACAAACCAGAAGATAATAGATTTCGTGATTTAGTTCAGAGTGTAAAATCTAAATATATGACAAATGGAGACAGTATGGATTTAACACAATATACTATGCCTCAACCTAAAGTATCCGGTCCAGTAGATTCTGCGCCAACTGCTGCCGTTAACAATATGTTAGATAATTTATTAGATCAAATTAGGGCATCTGAAAAGAATCATAGTAAGCTTTATAGAATTCTTCTTCCAGAGAATAGTCTTGTTATCAAGATATTTGCCAATGATAAAGTTGATGCAATAGAATTTGGAAGGATATTATGTTCTGCTTTAGACGAAGAATTATTGGCAAGATCTTATACGCACACAAATAATGATGAAGTAGAGGTTGAGTGCAATATACATGGTCCACATCAATTATGTTATGATACAGTATCTCAATTAACAAAATCTGTAGCAGAAGCATTCAAATATGCAACAACAAAAATAGGCGGAATTGATATTAATACACAGGTAGTTATTAATAAAAAGTCATCATATTCAGAAATAACTTTAAAATCAGCACTAAGCAATTATAGAAAGTTTATGCTTAAATTTGCCTAACAAGGATTTTCGATGATACCACGAGAAGAGCTAACCAGTGTAGTTGCAGAATTAAATGTTGATAGGGAAGCGACTGTTGCTG
>Ga0210057_1002800_pt1 | contig 24610 bp, 24 predicted proteins | sample CryGeyCG2114_010_2_FD_183968 | JGI IMG/M metagenome (GOLD analysis project Ga0210057, IMG submission 183968) | Groundwater microbial communities from aquifer - Crystal Geyser CG10_big_fil_rev_8/21/14_0.10 (SPAdes) (version 2) | ecosystem: Environmental > Aquatic > Deep subsurface > Groundwater ...
CAGCGCCAAAGAGATGGATGATTATTTGGACAAGCTGTAAGCAACATGAGAGCCTATCTCAATAAAAATTTCGAAAAACAATACTCCAAGCTCCCGCCCAAAATTAAGGCGCAATTTAAAGACCGGCGGGATTTGCTTCTGGTTGATCCGGCGCATACGCTACTCAACAATCATTCCGTGGAAAGAACATACCCGGGTTCTCGCAGTATCAATGTCACTGGCGATTATCGCGCCATATTTGGATGGCTCCATAGTCCCTGTACCCAGGGCTGTGGAGCCCGTATGCAATCAACAACCGTATGCAATTAAAAATGGCGGATATTGCATAATGGCTCCACGGCCGAGTACGGACTATGGAGCCAACAGAGCCAAGAACCTGTAGCTTACTGGGCTTCAGAATGACGAAATAGTATGAAAAAACAGCAAAATCAAACAACTAAAATAGCGGTATTTAAGGGCGAAACAATCCGGAAAATCATGTATAAAAAAGAATGGTGGTTTTCTGTCTTGGATGTGATACGTGTTTTAACCGGCAGCCCGCTTCCAAAGACCTATTGGGCAAAAATGAAAAGTCGCGATACGGAAATGGCCCAACCGTTCCCATTTTGGGAACAGACGAAATCAATTGAATATCACACATGAAAGCTACGTCACATCTCAATCTCAACCGCGCCGCCACCACCGTGATCATTATTGCAATGGTTATGGCAGTGGTTTCGTATTCCGCGTATTCCGCGTTTTTCAGCCAGCCCACGAGCGCTAAGGGTTTGGTGGGGCATTGGTCATTATCGCAGGAGGATGCTAAATCATCTACTATTACCGCAGATCTTACGCCCAATGGAAACAATGGCACTATCACCGGCGCTACCTACACCACCGATCGCAACGAGCAGAGCAACAAAGCTATGAGCTTCAATGGTTCTAGTAGTTATATAAACTATGGCGACACTATTTTTGACACCAACAATACTACGTTTTCAATTTCTGCGTGGATTAAAACAGCCGACACGCAGGGAGGCATTGTGTCCAAAGGGGATGGTGGTAGTGGCGACATGGAGTTTTATTTTAGCGTTGGGCGTGACGGAAGTTCTAATGGATTGCTCGCATTTGTAACTGGCAATGCTTTGGGGAACTGCGGATGCGACAATCTTGTTGGCGGCGCAGTCAACGATAACGTGTGGCATCATGTTGTTGCTACTAAAAATGGCGCCAGCAAAACTATTTATATTGATGGTGTGTATAGCAATAGTAGTTCTGCGGCATCTTCGCTTCTTGCCAACAATATCAATTTATATGTTGGCCGATATACGTTAAGCTCCGACTATTATTTATCTGGATCAATCCAAGATGTACGCCTATACAACAAAGCCCTCTCCGCGGCAGAGATAAAAGAGCTGTATGGCGCGTATAATCCAAAATTAAAACTCAGCACAACGCAAAAAGGCCTGGTTGGGCGCTGGAGTTTGGGGGATGAGGATGAAGTGATGGGTGCGGATTTGATGGCGAATTACAATTTCACCAGTGGATGGTCAACAGCTGGTTCGGCTTCTGTGGTTGACGCTGACACGTTCAATAATTCAACGTCCGATGCCGGCGGCATCTACAAAACAATCGGTACGGCATCTGGAAAACGGTATCGGCTTATGACATCAGGAAGCCAGCCGGCAGGCGCAACGATATGGTATTATGCCGGAACTAGTGATGGCAGTGCCGGTGCTTATGCCACATCCGACGACTCTTTTAGTATGATGACTATGTAACTTGGCCGACCATTAGTGGATCAGGTGATTTGTACATAAAAGGAACTTCTGCTTCTGGTAATTTTAATTTTGACACCTTTGTTTTAAAGGAAGTCCGGGCCGCGGACACCACTCCCAACGCCAACAACGGCACTGTCTATGGCGCAACCTATACCACGGACCGGCAGGGCCAGAGCAATAATGCCATGAGTTTCGACGGGACGAGCAATTATATAAATATGGACAGCATAGTTACCACCGTCAAAAACGACACACAGGGGACGTGGAGCGCGTGGGTAAAACCAACCGATGGGCAACCGGCGGCAGCAGGCACCATAGTATCTCTTGGTGATACAAGTGCATGTGAGTATTTAAGGATTCATAATAATACAGATGGTACAATATCATTACGAGCTGCAAAGGCTGGGACAGTACAATTTAATGTAGCGACCGATGCTGCTGTTTGGGCAGATGCAGAAAGTACATGGAGGAACATTATGGTTGTGCAGAATGGAACAAGCCCTCTTATTTATATTGATGGCGTAGCAGTAGCACAGACGTTTAGTATTTCAACGGACGTGACCACTTGGATGTCTGATTTGACTCTTCTTGATAATAGTACGATTGGAGATACTAATACGTGCGGTTTAGGAGAATCAGCGTGGTTTGCCGGCTCCATCGCCGACGTCCGCATCTACAACCGCGCTCTCTCTGCCGCGGAAATAAAACAAATGTATGATTCGTATAATCCAGTCATAACAACCTCTTCCTTAACCAAAGGCTTGCTGGGGAAGTGGAGCATGGATGCAAAAGACGGTAAGTCCAGCACCATCATCGGGGATTCCACGCCGTACGGAAACGACGGCACGCTTTCCAGCATGACCTTTGCCGCCAATGCCACCACCGACCGCCATGGCCAGGCGCGGGCGTTGTCGTTTGACGGGACAAATGAATCCATAAGCCTGGGCTCGTTTTCCACGGTTGATTTTACTGATTCCTATACCCTAAGCATCTGGGTAAAGCTTGCCCGCCTGGGAGATCCTGCAAGCAACTGCGATGATGACCGCGCCGTGATTGTTTCCAAAGAAACAGCATTTAGCGCCGGCGTGCGCTTGGTAACGCTTGGCAACGGCAGCTTTGAATATCAGCATCTAGACGCAGTCGGCACCGCCCAGATAGCGAGCGTCTCGTTAAGTGTATCCGAAGGCTGGACGCTCATGACCGCGGTGTACGACGCGGACACACCCATTATGCGGCTCTACAAAAACGGAATCCTGGTGAGCACAGACAGCACGTTTCCAAGCGCGCTTACCAGCCCGACCGGCACTTTGTATCTTGGCGGCATCACCGCACACTGCGACTCCGATTACCTGCAGGGCTCGCTCCAGGATTTTCGCCTCTACAACCGCGCTCTGTCCGCGGCCGAGGTGGAGATGCTGTACCGGTCGTATTAAAACGAAACTCCAAAATTCAAACACCAAATGGGAAAGAATAATAAAAACAATTACGCGTTCATAGACAGCCAGAATCTGAATCTTGGCATCAAAAAGCTCGGCTGGAAATTGGATTACAAGCGATTTAGGGTATATCTGCAAGAAAAATACGGCGCCAAGAAAGCCTACCTTTTTATCGGTTATATACCCCGCTACGCGTCTCTCTATCGTTCACTTGAAAATTTTGGTTATAGTATTATCTTTAAGCCGATTATAGAAACCCATGATGGTCAGGTAAAAGGCAATATAGACGCGGAATTAGTATTACAGACAATGATTGAATATCAGAATTATGATCAGGCGATTATCGTGATCGGAGATGGCGATTTTTATTGCTTAGTTAAATATCTGGCCGCGCAAAAAAAGTTTATGCGTCTGATTGTGCCAAATCGCTATCGTTATTCCGTATTATTGCGCGTGACAAAACCGATTACTTTTATGAATGATCTGAAACAGCGTTTGGAATATAAAAAAACATCACCGGCGTTAACCGGTGATGTGGTCGGGGGGTCTACATAAGGACGAAACCTTACGCCTGCCCTACCCGTAGTGATAAAAACAGTATAGCATATAGAGAAAAAAAGTCAAGGGGCCGCTTTAGATTGTCAACGGGAAATAGAAATGTCCTAGTTTGCGGGATTTAGAAATGTCACCTTTTGATGAGTTGCTGTGCTTGGATGGCTTGGATGGCTCCATAGTCCCTGTACCCAGGGCTGTGGAGCCCGTATGCAATCAACAATTAAAATTGATCATGACTATTGGCCATCTGTCATCTATCTATGCCAACGCCGCGCATAAATAAAGCCGAAAACGAGAATAAGGCACATTTCATTACCATTACCGTTATCGAGTGGATAGATATTTTTACAAAACCCGAATACTTTAAAATCGTTCTTGATAGTTTTGCATACTGCCGCGCCAACAAAGGCTTGTTGTTGCACGAGTATGTGGTAATGACCAATCATCTGCACTTTATCGGCCAAGCCAAAGAAGGTTTTGCGCTGTCGCGGATATTAAGCGACTTCAAAAAATACACCACGCACGAGATAACTAAACTTCTCGAAAAAGATAATCGCCGGTATATTTTATCTTTGCTCAAAAACAGTTTCAGCCGCAAGGCCGGTTATACCTTCCAGATTTGGCGCAGAGAGAATTATCCGGAAATGATACTATCGAATGAATTTTTGGAACAAAAGATAAAGTATATCTACGATAATCCAGTTAAACGCGGTTTTGTCGAGAAGGCGGAAGACTGGATGTATTCCTCGGCTCGGAATAGAATATTAGAAGATACTAGTTTAATCGAGTTGGATAGTATTGCATAATGGCTCCACAGCCGAGTACGGACTATGGAGCCAACAGTGGAAAACGGTGTCAGGAGTCTTTTTTTATTTCCGTTTGACCTGTCTGCCACAACTCGTTATACCAAGAGAACTATGGAGGAAGAAAATACAAAACATAAAGAATTGGTGCGCGAGGAGGACAAGAAGCTTGCCAAGCTCGTGGATATCTTAGTGTACAAGACTTGGATGGCTCCATAGTCCCTGTACCCAGGGCTGTGGAGTCCGTATGCAATCAAAGAGTCGGGTGATAGTGTGCTGTTCGTCAACATCGGCACGCATTCTGAATTGTATGGATACGTATCTCCGCTTGCGCGCAGATAAATAATTTGTACCTGTGCATGCGCTCCTTTAAACGATACACGCTTTTGTGGTATAATCAATGCATGCATTTCGGTAAAAATAAAAGAATAATAGCGACTGTTGGCGTTGCTGGTGTTGGAATATTTATGCTCGCGGCTCCGGTATTCGCGCAGGAGCTTGGATTTGTCGCGGGAACCATCGCGCATATCGCCTCCATCATTATCGAGCTCGCGGGAAAATTATTGATTGTTTTAATTGAGTTGTTGCTCGTTATTGTTAAGTATAATGATTTTATTAATGCGCCGGCAGTGGTGCGCGGCTGGATTTTGATCCGCGATTTTTCCAACATGGCGTTCCTTATCATCTTTATCGCCATTGCGTACGCCACGATTCTTGGGGTGGAAAAGTACGAGTGGAAGCGCTTGTTGCCCAAGTTGCTCTTGATGGCGGTTGCGATTAATTTTTCAAAGACTATCAGCGGGTTGATTATTGATGCGGCTCAAGTGATGATGATTACGTTTGTAAACGGATTTAAGGATGTTGCGGCCGGCAATTTGGTGAACGGATTAGGGCTTTCGCAGATGCTTTCCTACCGCGAGCTTGGCGTTGACGAGAATATTACAGACACCGCGGTCGCGTCCGCGTCTATTTTGGCCGTGATTTTGCTGGTGATTGCGGTTATGGTGGTGGGTACTATTGTGCTGATGTTTTTAGTGCGCATCATGTATCTTTGGATTTTAATTGTACTTTCGCCGGCAGCGTTTTTGCTTGCCGCGACTCCCGGAGCAGAAGGCTTGTTCCGCGAGTGGTGGCAAAAGTTGATTCGGTACGCGTTCGTGGGGCCGATTTTAACATTTTGGCTGTGGCTTTCGTTTTCCGTTATGGCCGGGGTCGGCCCGGGACAAAATCTTGCGCAGAGTAATAAGTTTTTTACGGACGGTGCCACCGGAGGCGAGTTTTTAGATGTTGCGGGTAACACGTCTGCTGCCATTTCCGGTATTTCCAGATCCGATCAATTGCTTTCCTACGCTATTTCAATCGCATTGCTTTTGTATTCGCTCATGATTGCGCGCGCCATGGCAATTAAGGGTTCCAGTATTGCAGATAGCGCGCTTGGCAAGATTAAGACCGGCGGTATTAAGCTTGGCAAACTGGCGGCTTTGGGTGTGGCGACGGGAGGGGCTGGTGCGGCGTTGGGTGTTGCGGGCGGGTATTTTGGGGGCAAAGGCGCGTACAAGGGCATTAAAAAAGCCGGATTACCCGGTTTCGCGCTTAACTGGGCGGATAAAAAATGGGGCCATCATGTGACCCGCGCCGGCGGCGCGCTGGTGAGTAAGTTTGGCTTTACCGAAAAACAGAAAGCCATTGGAAGAGCATACGCAGCAAAAGGCACGCGCATTAAAGATATTAAGGCGCGCTATAAATCGTTTAAAGATTTTAAAAACAAGGAAGAGAATGCGGTGCGCGATGCGCAGTTGGAAGATGAATTGCATAAACAGGTGCGTGGCCGCATTACCAACCGCGCGTACGTGGCGGAACGCGCTTTGGTCAATGAGCGGGAAAAAGAGCTTGGAGAAGACGAAGACCATCAGGCTGTCAAAGGCGTAGAGTCTTTTAAGGGGCTCAAAGAGGGGAAAAAGGGTGCGGAGGTTGACTATATTGCGGCGCGGCACGCGCTGAAAAAAAATAATGGAGATAACACGTTTTTACTGCACGAAGAAATTGCGCCTGAGGTGGTTGCCGAAACCATCAAGCGCATGGGCAATATTCGGGAGAACAGGGTTTCCGCGCAGGACGACCAGGGCCGCGCGTACACCTATTCCGAGGCCGAGGAGGAGCGGGAGGAGGCCAGATTCCGGGAAACATTCCGCGATCAGGCGCGTTCCGAGGCAGAAGAGCGGGCTCGTGCTTTTGGGCTTACCGAGCAGTCGGACGAGTGGGAAGGGTATGTTGAATTTAATACCGGCCAGATCATGCACGAGCTTTCCGCGCCCGAATGGGAGCAAAGCAAGGGCGGCATTATGCAGAAGTATGCGGATGAGTATGCCAACAAAACCGCTAGCATGTCCGCCGAACAGAAGCAGGCATACGACGAGAAGCTTGAGGACGAAATCGGCACCAGGCTCTATGCGGAAAAGTACCATGTGTACGAAGTTGATGGACAAGGCAACCGAAGTTATGCAAAAAAAATCGTTGAATCATCCGGAAAAGACAAGAATGGCTTTGACCAGTGGTATTTCAACAAACAAGCGCATGGGTTTGCCGAGGATCCGGAGACCGGAAAGCTTGTGGATATGGACACATACCAAGGGAGCGCGGACGCGCTGCACGACCAAACATCCCAGATTTTGGCTGGGAGCATGTTCAAGCGTTCCAATAAGTATATAACCGACGACATGGTGCTTGAGTTTAGCCGCGATTTGGATAACGAGAACCTTAAGAACAACAGTATTGGCTTGGGAATGAAGACCGAGGTTTCGGGCGGCAAGCGCAGGCACATCAACCTTGCGCGTGCATCCGGCCGTGCCAAGCACGGGGATGGCGTGGTTGCCAAGATGAGCAACCTTTCCGCCAGCGCGGTGGCAGGAGCCCATCCGCTGACAACGGGTGTGCAAACAAAATCCGCAAAAGGAACCTATTTTAACGCCAACCGCCCCGAGTATTCGCGTGGATTCCACCAGGCAGTCGCGTCCAACGACCAGCGCGGCGCATCCGCTACAAGGAACGACCATATTTTTGCGCTTGCCGGGGTTCCGGATTTGATAAAAAAAGAATTGCCATTCACTTTAGATGACCAATTTCGCGCCATTAAAAGTTTTAATAGGCTTAATCATCCTGAATATGGGCACTATCCCATGTCCGCGGCCGAGTATGATATTATTTTTAAAAAGCTCGTCAATAAACTGGGCATTAAGGGTATTAAGTCAACCACCCCCAGCACCAGCTATCAGAGTTTGACCGCTTTACAATTGACCGAAAACGATTTGGCGAATTTTCCTGGAGAAGCCGCGGCGCGATCCGACGGAAAGCAAAAGCCGTCCGGACCGTCAATTGTTTTGCCCGGCTCCGCGGAATTTAGTGAAACTGATCAAGAACTTCGCGATCGATAACTGTTTGGTTTGCGCAAGAAATATCTATGTTAGAAGAAATACTCCAAAATCTTTCGTTTCAAGAAGAACGCGCGCTATCCGAGGATGTTGCGCTCGGCGCAATGCCTTTGGACCAAGAGGGCGCTCTTTTGGACTACCAAAAGAGGACTGCTATTGCCTTGCTATACAAAAATCCGTTTCAAACGAGGCAACTGTTGGAAACGCTTGAGGCCGGCCTATCCGGCCTTGCGCCGGAGCCGCGCGGAGCGCTTGAGGGCGTGCTGACCCTGCTTTCGTACGGCATCCTGCCTGAAATGCCGTGGTCCGACGTGGAGCGTTTTTTTAGCGAGCGAGCGCTTGTTGCCATTTTTAGCGAGCCGATATTGTGCAATTTGTCCGAAGCAGTTCGCATGCGCTTGGTTGATGAGTACGAAAGCGCTACGCGGGACGCGCTGCGAGAGAGGATACGCGCGGCGCTGCACGAGAACGAATCCACGATTTCGGAAAAAAACATGCAAGGCAGCGAACGGGGGAGTATTGCCTATTGGCTTAAAATGTATGATTCGGAAATGGGAACCGGAAGAGCCGAAGCGCTTGTTCGCGCGACTTTTGAAAACAAGATAGAAATTCAAAAGCATATACAAAAGGACGAGCTGGCGCTTTTGCGCCGTTTGTTTGAGTTTTATGAATGGCTCAAGATACCATCGGATTCTTTGGCCGGATTTGAGGAAGATACGGTTATTGAGCTGCCGGATGCGCGGTATGTGCTGACCGATGGAGTGCTGATTGATATTACCGAAGGCGCGTCAATTTCCGGGCAGGGGGGAGTTCAATCACAGGGTGCCGAACAGTTTAATGCGCCGCAGCAACAGCCGAAAACTTTGTTCAACTACGCCCGTGTGCTGCAATCACGGATCCAGTTGCTGGAATCGGCGCAGGGATCGCCCAAGGCATCGGCGGATGCGCTCGCGCAGTCATTGGGGCCGCAGCAGGCGGAACAAGCGCTCGCATCCCTCCTGCTCCTCGCCCAACTGAGGCAATTGGACAACCTCATGGAGGACCCGCGCTTTAGCAAGCTGGTTGGGGATGATTTGAGAAAAGCTCACCAAGATGATATGATTTCCGGCATGGTTGCGAATCCCGGCGCTCCGCAGTACATAGCAAGGCTCTTGAAAGTTATTTTGGAGGACAAGCTTAATCTCTCGCACGCGGACGCAATCAATTTCGGTTCGCGCCTTGCCAAAATTCTCGCCATGGAAGGGGAGAAGTACCAGTCAATCATTAAGGATACTAAGTGGAATTTATAGTGTCATTGCGAGGCCTTGTACTCAAGGCCGAAGCAATCCCGTGTCACAATGCGACGATGACGGGATTGCCGTGTCATTCGCCGAGTACGACTCGCTCCTCGGAATGACGTCAAGTGCCACACAAAAGAAGGTTACTGCGCATGTGTGCACGATAACCTTCGGGATCCTTGGACGTATTGCTTACGGATGGATCATTGCTTGATAGAAAACTGGGTAAGACATAGGATAGGTCGCGATCCCACCTTGGCAGCTCCATCCTTGTTTCAGTAGCTTATTCACTTCTTCTATGAGGCTATCCAAAGAACTCGATTCTACGACGAAGTATCGCACGATTTCCTCCTCTGCAGAAAGTGCCCGCATTGTTGTCGGCGGGATGTGATAATGTCCTAGTACAGGGAAATAGAAATGTCCTACCTGGGGTACAATAGTGTCGTTAACATTAACGGCACAACCCCATGACATTTCTCCCTATGAGCGCAAAAGACCTAGACAGGTACGATACTATCAAACGAACCTTGAGAAAAGAAATCAACGGCGCCAAGGCGGCAGAGCTCCTGCATCTTTCTACGCGTCAGGTGAGACGCCTCAAGGCCGCCGTCAGAAAGCGAGGGCCCTCGGCCCTCATCCATGCGAGCAGGGGCACACCCGGCAACAACCGCATCCCGGATGACGAGCGTGAGAAGATCGTCTCGCTCCTCCATGAGCACTACTCCGACTTCGGCCCTACGTTTGCGTCCGAGAAGCTGGAAGGCCTCCACGGCATTAATCGTGATCCCAAAACCATTAGGGATATTCTGATAGCCGAGAAGCTCTGGAAGCCGCGGAAGCAGAAAGCCGGCAGTGAGCACCGCTCCTGGCGCCAGCGCAAGGACTGCTATGGAGAGCTGATCCAGTTTGACGGCTCCTATGAGGACTGGTTTGAGGGGCGGGGAGACAAAGATGAGGTGTGCCTGCTAGCGGCCATAGACGATGCCACGGGCATAGTCACCGGAGCCAAATTCGTCACTGATGAAGGAGTGTTCCCGGTGTTTGCTTTCTGGAAGGAGTATGTGGCCGTCCATGGCAAGCCAAAGGCCATATATGTTGATAAATTCAGCACCTACCGCATGCATATGAAAGAAGCGCGGGAGAATCAGGACACCAAGACCCAATTTGGGAGAGCCATGGAATCATTGGCCATTGAGCCAATCTTCGCCAACAGCGCGCAGGCCAAGGGCAGGGTGGAACGTTTGTTCAACACCCTGCAGGATCGGCTCATCAAAGAGATGCGTTTGGCTGGCATCAGCGACATGGCAAGCGCAAACCAGTTCCTTGAGGAAACATTCATCCCCTGGTTCAACAAGCGGTTTGGGGTGGCCCCGAGACGAAAGGCCAACCTGCACCGCGCCCTTGCCGGAAAAGAACGCTCGCAGCTCGACAGCATCTTCTCGCGTCACGACAGCCGAGTCGTCCAGAACGACTTCACCATCCAGCACGACAAACAATTCTACCAGCTTGCCAAAGACCAACCCGTCACTATTTGCAAGAAAGATAAGGTCACCGTAGAGGAGTGGCTTGATCGCACCGTCCACATCAGATTGAGAGGCAAAGAGATCAACTGCCAGGTGCTTCCCGCACGGCCTAAACCATCCCGCACAACGCCTTGGGTGCTGGCCGCAACCACTCCGAACCATATCCAGAGGTCGCCATACCAGCCATCTCCCAATCACCCGTGGAAGCGTCGAATCCACGCAGATATATTAGCACAGCAACTCGTCAAAGGGCGACATTTCTAAATCCCGCAGAACACGACATTTCTATTTCCCGTTGACAAAGTGCCCGCATTGTTTGACGTTAGACTACTAAAAGGGTACTATTGTACCTAAATTAAGTCAAGCTGTGTTTGGTGGTCCGATTCGCAATAGCATCTCATCCTACCATTGCGAGGTGTCGATATTTTGAAGAGTATAGCTATGTAAACGAAGCAATAGCCCGAGAGAAGAAAAGTATGCAGAAAGAATATGCTGTGTACATAATGACTAACGAGCGCAATACTGTTGTATATACCGGAGTAACAAACAATATTGCAAGGCGCGTGTATGAGCATAAGGCTAAAATTACCAAGGGTTTTACCAAGCAATACAATATAAGCAAATTAGTTTATGTTGAGTATTTTCAGGATATTGATAGGGCAATAGCGAGAGAAAAAAATATAAAAGCAGGATCAAGAAAAAAGAAAGAAGATTTAATTACAGATTTTAATCCGGAGTGGAAAGACTTGAGCGGAATTTGACGGGATTGCCGCGTCGTTCGCCGAGTACGGCTCGCTCCTCGCAATGACACATGAAATACGACATCAAGAATATCAAACTCGCAGAGGAGGGAAGAAGAAAAATCAACTGGGCAGCGCGAGAGATGGGCGTGCTTGCTACGCTTGAGACCAGATTTAAAAAACAAAAACCGTTTCTCGGTGTGCGCATCAGCGCGTGTTTGCATGTTTCAACAGAAACAGGACGCTTAATGCAGGTGTTGAAAGCAGGAGGGGCACAGGTGGTGCTGTGCGCGTCCAATCCGCTTTCCACCAAAGATGATGTTGCCGCGTCGTTAGTTGCACACGACAAGATTTCGGTGTTCGCGCGTCATGGCGCTTCGCGCTCCCAGTTTTATCGCCACCTTACCGCTGCCCTTGATTCAAAGCCGCACATCACTATGGATGATGGCGCAGACTTGCTCGCGTTGGCGCACACAAAATACCGCGAACGTATTCCTGCTATGTATGGCTCAACCGAGGAAACCACCACCGGCATTATCCGCTTGCGCGCAATGGAGGCAGATGGAGCGCTTAAACTGCCAGTCATTGCGGTGAATGATGCTCAAACCAAGCACTTGTTTGATAATAGGTATGGCACCGGGCAATCAACACTGGATGGCATTATCCGCGCTACCAATGTTCTGCTTGCGGGAAAAACAGTTGTGGTTGCCGGGTATGGCTGGTGCGGCAAGGGCGTTGCTATGCGAGCTCGGGGAATGGGATCGCATGTTGCGGTAACAGAAATTGATCCGGTTCGAGCCTTGGAAGCGGTGATGGATGGCTTTACGGTTGTTCCCATGAAAACCGTTGCTCCACGTGCTGATATTATCATCACCGTAACCGGCAATTGCGAAGTGATAAGCGCGGCTATCATCAAGCGTTTAAAAGATGGATGCATTATCGCGAACTCTGGGCATTTTGACGTGGAGATTGATGTTGCGTCCCTTAAAAAGATGGCAAAGAAGTCTTTTGCCGGCCGCGAGCATGTGGAATCCTATGTACTTCCGGGCGCACGTACTATCAACCTGCTCACCGAAGGAAGGCTCGTGAATTTAGCTGCCGCAGAAGGGCATCCTTCCAGCGTAATGGATACCAGTTTTGCTGGGCAAGCGCTGGCAGCCGAGTATTTGGTTAAAAATTACAAAACACTTGCTCAAGGCGTGCATGGATTGCCCGATGTTTTGGATCAAACCATTGCATCACTTAAACTTTCATCACTCCGCGTAAAACACGATATACTGACTGGGCGCCAAAAGAACTATTTGAATTCTTGGGGGGAGGGAACCTAGAATACAAAATTTCAAAGTTCAAATGTCAAATGAATGTCAAAGTTCTAATTTTGGCATTTGGATTTTGATATTTTGATTTTATTCGTAGCTTTGTCATTTGTCAGTGCTTTATGGTATAATAGCCACATGCCAATCATACAGTATACAGGCAAAACAGTGCTCCAAAAAGAAACCATTGCCGCAATTCAAAAAGAATCACGTTCCTTGGTTGCAAATAAAGATGTAGCAGGCGCGTGGCTCTCAAGCAAGCATATTAAACAGCAGATTGCACTGCTTTCTCAGGAGGAGGCGGCTTCTGTACTTCCTGAGTATCGGCGCATAACCGCCGGGTTAAAAGTATTGGCGCTGCCCGTGCTTCCGCAGGAGGAAGTAATCAATTTATTAAAGAATAATCTTGAGTTTTTAGATACGCAATCAGAACCACTGTTGTCTGCCGGGCTTTCTGCCTGGCTTGCCGGCCAGCCGGACGAAGCACAGGAACAAATAAAAACAACATTTCGTTCCATTATTGATCCAGACAGCCCGTTTGCGCCGAAACTTCTTTCCATGCTTGCGCCTGCGCAGGCGGTTGGTGAGCGCACTGTTGCGCAGGCAGATGATTTGCTTAATGCAAACGAGCGCGCTGATATATCGCGGTCATCGGTAAAAGCCGAAGCTGTTGTTCAGCCTTTTTCTTCGGAAAACGCAATAGATTCCACCAGCCGAACCATATTCAGCTTTTCCGGCTCAAAAGAAAGCGAGCAGTTATTTGTAAAGCGCACGCAAGCCTTGGTTCGTTCCCGTGTGCGCGACGTGAGGTCTGCCGCGGAATTCGCTGATTATGCTAGTAGGCCGTTTGCCGCAGGTGGCTTAGGGCTTTCCGGAGAGACGCTTGCAAATGCTGAACGCGTTACCGAAGAAGCATATGGCCGAAGCCATGGAATAGCGCGTGCCACAGCGCCTGTGCAGGTAGCGCAACAGCCCATGCTCGTTGCTACGCAAGCCATGAATGAACAACCAAAAGATGGTGTGGCAAAAAAGCAGGAATCTACATCCCAAAAAGAGCTTGATGCGCTTATTCAACAAGGTGCCAGCGATGCAACGTTTGCACATATACTGCAAAAACCAGCTATTCCTAAGCCAGTTACGCCAGCTATTCCAAGTGCGCAAAAGCCAAAATTTCCATTGCCAATGCCAATGCGGACGCCGAAGCCTCCACTGCCAATGCAGTCCCCAAAGCCTCAATTCCAGCCGCCAGAATCCATACGCATGCCACGCCGATCAAACAGCTCCACGAAGCCTCGTTTAGATGATGTCATGCCAGCCCCCGCTTTCGCGGGGATAAACTCACCATCTCGTTTGGCAGAGTCAGACAACCGCACTATGGGGCTTTCGGATGAGCTCGGTACCATTACGCTTGCTGATTTCAGAAGCCTTGGAGATTCGCCTCATGCCACCCAAACTATTATAGGAAAAATCGCAACACTGGAAGGGGAGTCGGTGAGCCAAAAGTTCGATGGCATACGCGCCTTTCGCGCGAGTCCTCTGTTTGAGAGTTATCTGACAATTGGAGATGCATCGCTTTCCGGTGGAAAAAAGCTCTCCGCAGTGCTCGCTGATCCAAGCCTCAATTCCGAAACAATGACTGAAGACGAGTTTTTTGCCATTGCAGATCTTGCCAGTAAACTTAAGTAATTGTATTATGTAAATTTCCCGTTGTGAATCCGCGTACTCGCGAGTTAACGGGAAATTTAAGAGGAAAAGGCGGATGTAAGCTGGAGTGGGTTGCGATAGCAACACACGGAAGCTGAAATCCGACTTTGACGATATGCCACAATTCGTAGTTCCTCAATTTATAGATGTTGAAGATAAAATCATTGGCCCTATTACCACGCGTCAGTTTGTTGTCGGCGTGGTGGCAATGCTCTTATTGTTTATTTCATATAGATTTTCAGATAGTGTATTATTTGCCATTCAAGCGATACTTATTATTGGGTTGTATACGCTTATTGCGTTTATAAAAGTTAATGGCCAGCCATTTTATACATTTGTGCTCTCGGTTATTCGTTCGGTAACGCGCTCCTCATTGCGAGTATGGCTCAAAACAGGGAATGATGTGTACGTCCCAAAACAAAAAACAGATTCTTCCGAAGATACAGCGCCTGCTATTGTGCTAAAAAGTCGGCCGCAATCTCATTCTCTTTCCGAGCTTTCCTTATTAGTTGATACTGGCGGTAAGTACCGGTCCGAAGAATTATTCCAATCCACCCAGCTCGCAAAAAATCAACATGCCAAAAAGTAAGCTCGCAAAAAATAAAACATCAGTATCAACGCAAACGTATTTAGATATCGCGGAAATTCGCGATGATGTGGTGATTTTAAAAGATGGATCTATCCGCTCTGTGCTGCTTGCGTCCTCAATTAATTTCGCCTTAAAGAGCGAGGATGAGCAGAATGCCATTTTGCAAGGCTATATTTCACTGCTTAATGCATTGGATTTTAGTGTGCAGATCGTGGTGCAATCGCGTACATTGAATATTGATGGATACCTGGCAGATCTTGTTCGGCGCGCAAGCGAGCAGACAAATGATTTATTGCGCACGCAGATACAGGAGTATCGCGCATTTATTTCCGAATTAGTAACGCTCGGCGGTATTATGGGAAAGCGTTTTTATATCGTTGTGCCGTATGCTCCGGGAAAAGATTCTAAAAAAAGTTTTATGAGTCAGATTTCCACTACCTTTTCTCCCGGGAAAGTAATTGCTCTTTCGGAAAAACTTTTTGTAAGATACAAGGAAAAGCTTGATAGCAGAGTGAACGCAATAGTCAGCGGGCTTGGCACTATGGGAGTTACCGCGATTCCGCTTCCCACGCAGAGTTTAGTTGAGCTCTACTATAGCTCATATAATCCAGAACTGAGCCAAATACAAAAACTACCCAAAGAGGAAGAAATGAAAATAGATGAGTACTATGTTTGATCTAAAAAACACCAACACAAAGTCTGCCGCGCCTGTGTCTGCGTCCGAGCAAGAGGCGGAGCTGATTACATCCGAAAAAGTTTTGAGCGAGGGCGAGGTAAAAATTCGGGATATCATTGCTCCTGCGTCCATGCGTATTCAATCCGACCATATGGAGCTCAATGGGATGTGGGTTCGGACTTTGTTCGTCACCACCTTTCCGCGCTATATTAACGTTGGCTGGTTTTCGCCGATTATCAACCTTTCCGCAACCATGGATGTTGCCCTGTTTTTTTATCCGGTTTCAAGCGATATTATTTTGAATCAACTTAAGAAAAAAGTTGGTAACTTAGAAGCGCAGCTTATCGAAGACAGAGAAAAGGGCGCGCCTCGGGATCCCTTGCGCGAGACTGCGCTTCGGGATATTGAACAGCTGAGAGATGCGATTACGCAGGGAGTGGAGCACTTTTTTCAGCACGCAGTCTATGTTACCCTGTATGCTGATTCACAGAAAGAACTGGATCAGCTTACCGAGAAAGTTGAGCTTTTGTTTGGATCAAGATTAGTAGCAACCCGCCGCGCGCTCTGGCAGACCGAACAAGGATTCAATTCCACCTTGCCGCTTGCCAACGACGAATTAGGAATTTCCGTCAACCTCAACACCAGCCCAGCCGCCTCATCGTTCCCGTTTGTTTCTTCGGATCTAACTAGTGATTCCGGCATTTTGTACGGCATTAACCGCCACAACAACAGTTTAATTTTGTTTGATCGCTTTAGCCTGCAGAACGCGAATGCCGTGGTGTTCGCAACGAGCGGCGCGGGCAAGAGCTATGCGGTTAAGCTTGAGGTATTGCGAAGCATGATGATGGGCACGGATGTGATCATCATTGATCCGGAGCACGAGTACGCGCACCTTTCCGAGGCAGTGGGAGGCACGTATGTTAATATTTCGTTGAATTCAGAGGCAAAAATCAATCCATTTGATTTGCCTCGCGCTCTTTCGGATCAAACTTCTGCCGCTGATGTTATCCGTTCTAGCGTTATTACACTAAAAGGATTGGTGCGACTGATGCTTGGTGATCTTACGAATACAGAGGATTCAATCGTGGACCGCGCTTTGCTTGAAACCTACGCCAAAAAAGACATTACCAGCCAGAGCGATTTACGTTCAATACAGCCGCCCTTGATGCAGGATTTCAGCGAAGTGCTTGCTGGCATGGAGGGTGGGCAATCGCTTTCCGAGCGGCTCAAAAAGTTTACCGATGGTACGTTTGCGGGGCTTTTGAATAACCCAACCAACGTGGATATGTCCAACCAATTAGTAGTGTTTTCGGTGCGAGATTTGGAAGATGAGTTGCGGCCAATGGCAGTGTATACTATTGTCAATTACATTTGGAACGTAGTGCGCGCAAGTTTAAAAAAGCGCATACTCATTATTGATGAAGCCTGGTGGCTTATGCAGCACGATGACAGCGCAAAGTTTATTTTCGCGCTGGTAAAGCGGGCCCGCAAGTATTTCCTCGGCGTTACGACCATTACTCAAGATGTGAACGACTTTTTAGGAAGTCCGTACGGCCAAGCTATTGTTACTAACTCTGCGCTTCAACTATTGCTGCGCCAGTCGCCGGCTGCCATCGACAATATCGTAAAAACGTTTTTATTAACCGAAGGCGAAAAGTATTTATTGCTAGAAGGAAGCGTTGGCGAGGGAATCTTTTTTGCGGGGAACAAGCATGCGGCCATCAAAGTTATCGCATCCTACACCGAAGACCAGATTATCACCTCTGATCCGCGCCAATTGCTCGAAATCGAGCAGGCAAAAAAAGAGTTCGCCCAGCAGAACACGGGTGAGAAAATGGGGACATGACCCATTTTCCTAAAGCTCAAATGCCAAATCAAGATCAAATATCAAAACCATAGTAGTAAAGCATTTGACCTTTAGCATTTATTTGTAATTTGGATTTTGACATTTTAACTCACCATATGCAACAACGAACAAAAATTAGTATCATCATTGCCAGCGCTCTGGCTTTGTTTGGGCTTCTGGTTACTACGATTTTTGACTTGTTCCCAAGTAAACAAGAGCCTCTTGTTTCTATAGAAACTCCGGTCGTGCTTCCGGATCGGAACGAAGCGCTTCCTACTGGCGCAGTATTTGATCAGGCAAACGCGGATGATTTCGCGGCCATTAACCCGAGCGATCCCGCATCCGACAAACAGGGGACGCTTGAGCGCGACGCTCAGGATCTTGCGGTGTTTTTTATCGAACGGTTTGGCACGTATTCTTCTGATGCCGGGTTTTCCTATATTGATGATCTTTCTGGATTTATGACCGATTCCCTGCGTTCTAATCTTGAGGCTTCTAAGCTTGCAACTCCCGCACGAGATGGTTTTTATTCAATTACCGCGGATCTTGCAAGTGTTGCAACGGATACGTTTTCTCCAAGCTCAAGATCTGCCACATTTAGCGCAGTACTAAACAGAAGCGAGACTGCGGGCGGGAATACTGAACAGTACCAACAAGAAGCTCTTGTGTTGCTTAAGCAATCCGGAAGCGGTAGTTGGCTGGTGGATTCTGTTGTGTGGGGCAATAAGCTCTAAGTATGGCGCGTCCTAACACATTTGAGTCTGAACGTGAAACCATTGAATCTCACGAAGAGGAATCTGCCGCAGAACAGTTGTATAACCAGCGATTCACCGATCGAAGCGCACTGTACAACAGGCCTCCCGGTGCTGATGAACAGCAATCACCAGTAGAGGACGAAACAGAGGAGGGTGGCGAACAACAGAGTCAGCCTGCCGGAGAGGCCGGGCAATCCGCAACATCTGCAAAAGGTTCAAAAGGCGAACAAGATGACGTGCAAAATGAGGAAGGAGCAGATCGTGTTTCGCAGTTGTATCAAAAAATGAGAGTTAAGGCGCGCGCTAAACAAGCAATAGCAGCTGCGAAAGAAAAAGTTAAAAAAGCCGCAACAAGCGCAGCAAAAAAATTCATTATTGAGGCAATTCTTCCCTATGTGATTCCCGCTCTAATTATTATCGGCGTGATTCTGGCTATTGGAGGGATTGCGATATATCTCACTACACTGGTTCCTGGGGTCGGCGTATAACTAACAACGCACTATGTATGAAATTTAGAATCTTCGTATCAATATTTTTCCTTTTCGGGGCGTTTATTGCGCACGGCCCGGTGTTTGCGCAGGAGCAAAGCGCGGCAGAGGGTAGTATATCTGCGCCACTCAAAGCAGTACTGCAAATTCCACTTCCATTTGTCCCGGATAATCCGGATTTTGCGCAATATATTGCTGGCGTGTACCGCTTGGCTATAGGTTTAGCTGCCACGTTCGCGGTGGTTATGATTATAATGGGTGGGTACCAGTGGATATTTTCGGGCGGCTCAAGCGACAAAACCGGCGCCGCGAAAAAACGAATTTTTGGAGCAGTAATCGGCTTAATCCTAGCCCTGCTTTCGTATATCATTCTAAATACCATTACTCCGCGTTTGGTTGCGTTGCGCTTGCCGTATGTTGAGCCGGTGGCACGCAGTATATTCAGCTTAGATCAATCATGCCAGTCAAATAAGGCATTTGCGGAGTATGAGAAGAAAAATAATATGGAAGAGGGGCGGCTTTTTGCATGGCCGACACACTTATCATTTGAAGAGGCGTTGCGGCAAGATATGGTCGTAGCCCGAGAGAACGCAGGATGTGGACAGAATTATTATATTGAAAATATAAACCACAATCAGCCGCCTGTACAGTCTATTGGCCAGTGCCAAGGAGAAGCATGTTTTGACGCGCAGGGAAATAAGACGACAAGGGTGGCGTGTTTCCAAGGTAAGTGCACACCAGCATATTTATATGGCACCTTGGCTGCAGAGCAGGCGTTTTCTCCGACACCGCATCGTCGGAATGTTAAGAAGATAACGGTGCGTACACTCTGTCGGACCAATTTTCCACCCACTGCTGATCAGCGCGAAATTTCTGACCATGCATCGACCTATGCTTTTTCTGTTGATGAGCGCGGAGAGTCGGAAACGGAATATAGCCCGGGTTTTTTAGGGAACATACTGGGTTTGGCGACGTGCACTTTTGGTGGCCTCAGGGGGTATATGCTGGAGATTGAGGTTAATACAGGGCTCTTCGGGGGGCTAACTAATAATCATTATTTTATTGGGAAAGACTGCACCAATTCGCTCGCTGATTTCAGCGGTGGTGCATTAGATTTTGCTTCATTTGATCATGTGACTCCGAATCAGCTGTTTCAGGAAGAAGATTTTGAAGCAGGTATACGATGTGATTTGGATACTCATAATTTTTCCAGATATTAGGTAGTACGCTATGTCCGACCGAACTAAACTCATCCTCAAAATCATCGGCTTCATCGCAATCGTCCTTTTGCTGGGATGGGGGATTTGGGCGTTGTTTTTTAGATCTCCGGGTACGTCCATAGTGCCGGGGCAGGTAAGCGCGCCAAGCGGACAATTGCCGGATATTGGAGCAGGCACAGGAGGGCGCGTGGTTGATACCACGGGGGATGCGCGAAATTTAGCGCCTGAACCTGCGGCAGAGCCTGTTGCGCCGGATCTGGTGGCATCTGGTGGCAGAACCCTTGTTTCCTCAATCACGCCAAGTAGGGCTGATTTTAGCGCAGTTTCTAGTAATGGATCGCTTAATTACTACGATGCCCGCGATGAGCGATTTTATCGCGTCAATCCGGCAGGCGGAGCGCCTATGCCACTTTCAGACCAAGTGTTTCGTTCCGTAGAGAGCGTGGTTTGGTCCAACAACGGCACTACCGCAGTGCTTGAGTTCCCAGATGGCTCAAACATTTTTTATGATTTCAATCGCAACATCCAAGCGACTCTGCCACCAGAGGCGCAGGAGTTCAGTTTCTCGCCGGATGATTCCCAGCTTGCGTATGAATATATCGGCGAGTCCGAGGATGACCGTTGGATTATTACATCAAGCCCAGATGGGCAAGGCGAGGAATTAGTGCAGGCATTGGGCAAGCAATCCAGAAACGTTAAAGTTGATTGGTCCCCCAACAATCAGGTAATCGCTACATTTAGGGAACCAACGTCCAGTGCGGGCGAGGAAGTATTTTTTATCGGGCTTAACAACGAAAATTTTCTTTCACTGCAGACCAATGGATTAGGATTTGAAGGTGCATGGTCGCCGACTGGCAAGCAGATGATGTACAGCGTGTATAGCGCAGGCACCAATTATAATCCAGTGCTCTATATTGCGGGCGCAGAGGGAAATAATATCGGGCTAGGGAATCGATCCTTGCGCGTACAAACTTGGCCTGACAAGTGCGTATTTGCCAGCGAGAACATTGTGTATTGCGCAGTGCCCCAATTTTTGAGCGAAGGAAGCGGTATTTTTCGCGAGCAGACATATGGCACTCCAGATACTATTTATAAGATTGATTTAATAAATAATTCATCTTTTCCTATTGCGTTTCCAGAGACCGCAGGAAGTAGTTCGTTTACCATAGAAACAGTATCTATTTCATCGGATGGCAAGGAGCTCTATTTTGTTGATCGTGTTTCCGGGCGCATTCATAAATTACCGTTGTAGCAAGCTATGGAAAGCAAGCGCGTTATTCTTATTGTTTCGGTGATTGGGATCCTGGTGATCCTTTTTTTTGGAATTGATATATGGCGCAATCGAAGTGCATCTGCGCCTGCCTTTGATTTTTCTGGAATTTTACGTCCCACTCAGTACAAAGAAAGCCCGACCAAAGGAGCAGATAACCCAAAGGTGGTTATATTTGAGTATGCTGATTTTAATTGCGCGCACTGCGCAGATTTCCAAAGCGTGCTTGCGCAGATTCTTGATACGTATGCAAACGACGTTGCCGTGGTATGGAAGGATTTTCCGTTTGTTTCTCAGGGTTCCGAGGATTCGGCCGTGGCTGCGCGGTGCGCTGGAAAACAGGACACATTTTGGGAATACCACGATTGGCTGTTTAAAAACCAAGGAAACGCTTTATCGGTGGATTTTGCGCGAGGCGCGCAGGAGCTTGGGCTTAACGAAAAAAACTTTACGCAGTGCCTCAGTGATGATACAATCCGCACGGTCGTATCGCGCGATTTCGCTGAGGGCAAAGCCTTGGGAATTGATCAGACGCCGACTCTAGTAATCGGCGATGTCGCTCTCGTTGGGGTGCAGACGTTTGTGGAGGTGGAACAGGCGTTGGCGCCTCTGCTGCAAAAATAAAAATACAAGAAATAATAATCATTCGGTCATTTTTTTAATGTATATCTTTGAGTTTGTTTGTATTTTTTATTATGCTGTACCATTGTCAACAGTGCGATTCCCAATATAGTAAATGGCAAGGCCAGTGCGATGAATGTTCTAAATGGGGGACTATTCGCGAGGCATCTTCTTCTGAACACGACCAGAGCGCGGTTGTTACCTCAATTGACACAGCGCATAGCGCTCCTAGATTTTCAACAGGCATGCACGAGTTTGACAACGTGCTTGGAGGAGGATTGGTTCCTGGTAGCCTATTGCTGTTAGCGGGAGATCCGGGAATTGGAAAATCAACACTTATTTTGCAGGCCATACACGCGTTTGCCCGCAAGAACACGGGTACTGTTTTGTATATATGCGGCGAAGAATCTCCAGAGCAGATCAGCTTGCGCATGGTTAGGCTTTCGGTTCCCGGAGATCGGATACAATTTATTTCCGATACTCGCCTGGGCGCGATTATTGGCGCCATAAAAAAACATGCGCCCAGCCTTGTGGTTGTGGATTCAATTCAAACTACGATTGATGCTGCAATTGCGTCCGAAGCTGGCAGTGTTACTCAGCTTCGAGCAAGCACTGCTCAGTTTTTAGCCTGCGCCAAACAAACATCCATACCCATTGTGCTTATTGGACATGTAACGAAAGAAGGCACTGTTGCCGGCCCTCAGCTATTAAGCCACATGGTTGATGTGGTGCTGTATCTGGAAGGGGATCGTTTGCATGAGTACCGGCTATTGCGCTCATCAAAAAATCGGTTTGGCCCAACGAATCAAGTTGGCGTATTCAGCATGACAGAACAAGGCTTGGTTGAGGTTAAAAATCCGTCGCAACTATTTCTTGAAGAGGGGGGAGGCGGGCATCCTGGATCCGTGGTAAGCGTTATTATGGAAGGTTCACGCCCATTTTTAATAGAGATTCAGTCGCTCACCAACAAAACATCATATGGTTACCCAAAGCGGGCAGCAAGTGGATTTGATCTTTCCCGTTTAGAGCTTTTGCTTGCCGTGCTACAGCGAAGAGCTGGATTAAAGCTTGAAAATCAAGATGTATTTTTAAACGTGGTCGGCGGATTGCGAGTTAAAGATCCTGCCTTGGATTTAGCTGCCTGTTTGGCTATTGCATCATCCCTCTCAAATCAGCCTATGCCACATAAATCAATTGCACTCGGAGAGGTAGGGCTTTCAGGAGAAGTGCGCCCAGCAGCGCACCTTGAAACGCGTGTAAGCGAAGCAAAGCGTTTAGGATTTACGTCATTTTTTGTTCCAAAACATTCCGCAAAAGATTCTTTTTCGGGCATGCATCAAATTTCAAATATTACGCAAGCGCTTTCTTCGCTTGGGATTTCCAAGTAGCGCTTGCTAAAAAAAAGAGAGGCGGACATACATAGGTGCTGTATGTCCGCCCCAAGGGTGTACGTATCGCGTGTTCAGAACATGGCCTCTTGTTAGGCCGTTGTTTCGGCTGTGGTTGCGAAATGTTCCACACCGAGGGCTGCCATGTCGCGCCGCAACTCTTCTGCATTGGCGAGTACATGGTATATGGAGGGGAATGTCACCACGCGCATGCCCTGCGTGCGCTTTGCTTCGTCGAGACGAGGTTCAATTTCGCGTCTCCAACGGATGGCGGCCTGAGTTCCGGGATCATCGGATGCAGACCGTTTGCTTGGGAAGAAAATCTTGACCGATCCATCCACGTCATAGCGCAACAAACTGGTGAGATGATCGACGATTGAAGTTGCTGTCTGGATCACCGGATGTATACTTCCATTCAGCGTTGTTACGTGAATACAGCGACCTCCTCGCGGACAGGTTTTGTACTGCACCGCATGGAAGCAGCAGCACGAGACCAAGCCTGTGCCTTCCAACTGCGGAAAGTCTTTATCCCTTCTGGGTTTTTCCGGGTGTCGTGGATTTGGAGGCACTACCTCCAGGTACGCGATGGTCGTGATCTGCTCTGGCGGTATTGTGACGCGAGAAAGCGGCCTAGGTTTTGACATAGTAGTTCGTCCTCCCCAGACGAACGCAGTGCGGAAAAGTTGCTTCTGTCTCCTCCCCGAGGCAGAAGGTATGGCTTTTTGTTGCGTATCACGCTTCGTGCTGCCTCCCGCAGCGGTCAGAGTGTTTGTGTAAAGATCATCTATATGCAATTAGAAAGAAAAAGGGTAGGCCGCAGACGCAGCGAGGGAGTGCCACGTCCACTGAAATCCCTTATCAAATGTCCTATTTGTCTTCCACGCGTGTGTGCAATCAAAAAGACCAAGGAGATTTGAAGAAATTCCGTCCAATAAAAACGGACAGCCTACCGCAACATCAAGTATTAAAGGTACATAGAAAACACTAGTATGTAACCACGCTTTATTGCTTTTGTCAAGTTTTTGTAATGGTTCAATACCTTGTAATCACTTTGCTACAATATGAGGCATATGTCATATACAACTAATCCCGCGCTTCCTCGGGTACGAATGGAAGCAGTTCGTCTTGTCCGCCAAGGTAAATCCACTCGTGAAGTGGCTCGTCATTTAGGGTATTCACAAGCAGCAATAGTGCAATGGATGAAACGTTCACACC
>Ga0210057_1002801_pt1 | contig 24598 bp, 19 predicted proteins | sample CryGeyCG2114_010_2_FD_183968 | JGI IMG/M metagenome (GOLD analysis project Ga0210057, IMG submission 183968) | Groundwater microbial communities from aquifer - Crystal Geyser CG10_big_fil_rev_8/21/14_0.10 (SPAdes) (version 2) | ecosystem: Environmental > Aquatic > Deep subsurface > Groundwater ...
CATTTACAACAAGAAATTGATGATAGACCAGACTTGGGAGAGCCGAGAGAAATTATTGCCACACCTGGATCCAATATCCGTAGGGTCAAAATCAATAGAGAGCATCTAAGACGTGAAGATAAAAAAAGATATTTAAGTTTTCTAAAAGAATTGGAACAAAAAGAAAAAGTTGATCTGAGGGTAATGTTTGGTACAGCACCAAGCGGAAAAACAAACTCAGGGTTTGAAGGCAGTCTAATCGGTCCGGAATGGGGAGACTGGTTTCGTGAATTTGTTATTAACGATCTCAGATACGACGGGATTATTTATATCGAGGGAGGAGAGGGTAAAAATGCTACAGATAACGCCACATTTATAGTTTATAAACTCAATAAAATCACGGATTTTCTACTAACTTCAAAAGGAAGAAATAGATCCAAACTTTCTTGACCATTGGGCAGCTTAGTGTTAAACTACCCCAGGATTGAAGGATTTTGACTAGGTGGCGTGGCCCACCTTTTTTTATAGTTCAATCCCCAACATTGTTCATTATTTCTAAATATTAAATTAATTTTAGCTAGTCGCTAGATACTAGACGCTAGCCACTAACCCATATGTCCAACACAAACGCTGCTGCTTCTGCCCGTACCGAATTCGCCGCTGCCTTAAACCAAATTTGCTCCGAGCGCGGTATCGAGCCCGAGGTCGTTCTCGATACCATCAAGGCCGCCATCCTCGCTGCTTTCCGCAAAGACTCTCCCGAGCTTTTCGTCGACCAAGAAGAAGGCTCCGAAGAAAAATACGCGGTTACTATAGATCCGGTTACCGGCTCTGCTCAAATCAAAGAAATTGAAACTGACAAAGATGTCACTCCCCCTGGTTTTGGCCGCATCGCCGCCCAGACTGCCAAACAAGTCATTTTGCAACGCGTTCGCGAGGCTGAGAAAGATGCCATCATCGGCGAGTATGAAGAAAGAGTCGGTACTCTAGTTTCCGGCATGGTCCTCCGTTTCGACGGCAAAAACGTCATCATCGATATCGGTCGTGGCCAAGGCGTTATGCCTCCAGAAGAACAGATCTCCGGCGAGTTTTACAAAATGAATCAGCGTATTGCTGTGTTCATCTCCGACATTAGGGACACCATGCGCGGCAAAACTATCATCGTCTCCCGTGCCACGCCAGAACTGGTTAAAGAACTCTTCGCCCGCGAAGTTCCCGAAGTTGCCTCTGGTGCTGTGGAGATCAAGGCTGTCGCCCGTGAAGCTGGTCACCGCACCAAGATTGCCGTCGCCTCCACTCAAGACGGGGTTGACCCAGTCGGCTCTTGTGTCGGCCAAAAAGGTGTTCGTGTTCAAGAGGTCATCTCCGAATTAAACAACGAAAAGATCGACATCATCCAGTTTTCCGATAACCTCAGCAACTTTATCACCGCCGCCCTGGCTCCAGCCGAAAATTTAAACATTGACATCAACGAAGATAAAAAGTCAGCCGTGGTCACCGTCCCCGACGACCAACTCAGTTTGGCCATTGGCAAAGGTGGTCAAAACGTCCGCCTTGCCGCCAAACTCACCGGCTACAAGATCGACATCAAAGGCCAGTCCGGTGAAGCTGTTGCTTCCGGCTCAGAGGATGATAAGTTTGAGATCGACACTTTGGAATTATCAAGCCGAGTCAAGAACGTCTTGGTCAAAGCCGAGATTACCACCCTCGACGGTTTAAGAACAGCTCTCGAGGATAAAATTGAAGGTGTCGGCCCCAAGGCAATAGAGGAAATTAAAGCCGCTCTCGACAAAGTCGCCGCCCCCAAACCAGAAGAAACCAAAGCTGAAGCTCCAGAAGCAGAAGATAAAGACCAATCAGCATCCGAGGCAGCTCCAACAGAGTCCACAGAAACACCAGCCGTTGATGCCGAAATCACTTCAACATCTGAAGAAACCAGCGAAGAAATCTCTACCCCAAAAACTTCTAACAAACCCAAAGCCGAAGCTGCAAAACCAACCACAGTCGACCAAGAATAATCACTTAACCATTCTGGTTCTGGTTTTGGACATTCGAATTTAGATATTTGATATTGTTTAGGATTTGAAATTTGAGATTTAGAATTTTCTATAATCGATAAGTAGCCAAACATAATTGGGTTATCTTTATGCCAAAAAAAACCTCCACTCCTTCCTTCAATAAACCTCCCGTCGTCACCATCATGGGTCACGTTGACCATGGCAAGACGACCCTCCTCGACAAGATCCGTCACTCTACCCTTACTGCTGCCGAAGCCGGTGGTATCACTCAGCATATTGGCGCCTATCAGGTAGAACACCTTGGTCAAAAAATCACCTTCATCGACACTCCTGGCCATGCTGCTTTCTCCAAAATGCGTGCCCACGGTGCCCAAGTTACCGACATCGCTATCTTAGTTGTTGCTGCCAATGACGGCGTCAAGCCTCAGACCAAAGAAAGTATCCATCACATCCAAGATGCTGGTGTGCCCATGATCGTCGCTATCAACAAGATCGACGTCACTGGCGCCTCTCCCGACATGGTCAAGGCCCAGCTCACCGAAGATGGTGTCCAAGTAGAAGGCTTTGGTGGCTCTGTTCCTGTCGTCGAGATCTCCGCTCTTCAAGGTAAAGGCATCGATAAGCTCCTAGAAACCATCACCATCCTCGCCGAGATGGAAGAGCTCAAAGCTGATCCTCACGCCCCTCTCGAAGCCGTGATCATCGAATCCCACCAAGAAAAAAACCTTGGCCCCATAGTTACCCTGCTCGTCAAACAAGGTACTCTCACATCTCAATCCAAATTAATTTCTGCCACTGGCCCAGAAACCATCACTGGTACTGCTAAACGCCTTTTGTCGGACCTTGGCAAGATCATTATTACCGCCACCCCCGGAGATCCGGTGGAACTTTTGGGCCTTAAGTCTGTTCCTCCTGTTGGTACCATCTTCACCACCATAGGCAACGAGGCCACTATCACTGCCAAATACCATGTTGAGCCAGCTCCAGAAACTCCCCCAGAACCAGAGCCAGAAGTAGTGGAACCTCCCCCAGCCGCTCCCGTAGCCGAAGGCACAGAGGAAGAAGCACCCGCTGTCCCAGAAGCCCCGGCCGAAATTGTCGTCAAACCCAACATCAAGGTCATCCTTATTTCTGACACTGTCGGTACCCTCGAAGCTATTACTCAAAACATCGGCGACGAAATCGAGCTGATCAAAACCGGCACTGGCCAAGTTACCGAGTCCGACATTCTCCTCGCCCAAAGCACTGGTGCCGCTATCATTGCCTTTAATACTCCTATCAAAAAAGCTGCCCGTAAATTGGCCGAAATTGAACGCGTCCCAGTTAAGTCCTACGCCATTATCTACAAACTCCTCGAAGATCTGGAAAACCAAGTTCTCAAGCTGCTCGAACCCACGTTTGACGAAGAAGAGCTCGGGGTAGCATCTGTTAAGCAAGTATTTCACATCAAAGATACCACCATTGCCGGCTGCAGCGTGGATTCAGGTTCCATCACTGTCAACTCCAAAGTTCACCTCAAAAGAGGTCTTCGCTTTATCAACGATGCTACCATCACCTCTCTCAAATACGGCAAAGATGACACCTCTACTGCCAAAGCGGGGACTGAGTGCGGTATCAGTTTAAAGCCTGCTCTTGACATCAAGCCAAGCGATAAGCTAATCTCCTTCAAAAAGATCGTCACTGATTAGCTGGATTCAAACGGCCTTACTTATCTCCTACACCTTCACACCAAGACGTTTCCCAGTAAAATAGACTCACTCAATTTTGCACCTCCTGCCTTCTACTCCAATCACCAATTTTATATTTTAAAGATTATCTATATTTATTGTTTGGTGCTTGGTTTTTGATTATTGGTTATTATTTATTTCAGAAATTACTATGTCCGAACCCATCGATCTCGAGCCAATCAAAGAAAAACTCACTACCAATGAGCCCATCTTTATCCTTTTTGGCCAAAATGCCACCATTGATCACGTCGGCTCAGCCTTAGCCCTGTTTCTCTCTCTCAAAGCTGCCAAAAAAGACGTGTTGGTCGCCTCTCCATCCGAAATGCGCGCTGAGTTTACCTACCTAGTTGGCTTGGACAAGATTGGCAAATCCATCGGTAACCGCAACCTCGTTATTTCCTTCAAGGACTATACCAGCGGCTCAATTGAACGTGTCAGCCACAACGACGACATTAACAACAAGTTCGAGCTCACTATCCAGCCTAAATCTGGCCACAAAGCCCCCAATCCCAAAGACATCGACTACAGCTACACCGGCGCCGCTGCTGACCTTATTTTTATCCTCGGCACCTCCAGGCTCGAGGACTTGGGCAGTATCTACGAATCCGAGCGCACCCTCTTTAACTCTGCTACCACTGTGGCCATCAACCGTCGCCAAAACATGAGCTATGCCAACATTAATATCATCGACGAACAAGCTAGTTCCCTCGCTGAAATCACCGCCGAGCTCATCGACAAGCTAGGCCTGTCCCTGCACCGAGACATTTCCTCCAACCTTATGGCCGCTCTCGATTTTGCTACCAACCGCTTTCAAAACCCAGTTATCTCCAGCAATGCTTTTGCCGTCGCCGGTAAGCTCATCGAAAATGGTGGCAAACGCCCACCTCAGCGATTAAGTGCTGCTCCTGGTATGACCGGCTTTTCAACCCGATCTCCTTTTGCCGCCCCTCCCAGTTTTGGTGACAACAGCCCCTTTGCCCAAGCCCTATCTCGCACTGGAGTCAATCTTCCCCCCGCCCCCGGCGTTTTTACTGCTCCACCTCCTCAGCCAGCTCCCGCACCCCAAGCTATGCCTCCAGCCTCTACTCCCACCTTCCAGCCCTCTCCTGATCAGGCCAATACATCCAACACCGCCCCCGCATCCCAATCCATCATTTCTTCACCCTCTGCCGCCCCCCCAGAGCCCCAGTCCAGCCTCGACCCAGCTCCAGATTCTGTCTCTGATCCTGCCAATCAGCCCTCACCCGAAGATCAGCCTCCTCCAGCCGACTGGACCCAACCCAAAATCTACAAAGGTTCTACCAGGGTGTAGTATTTCTTTTCCTGATCTGATAAAATAGCCACCTGTTCCACTTAATTTGGAATTTGTTATTTGTTATTTGGAATTTAATTCATATGGCACTCACACCTGACGACAAGAAAAAAATCATGACCAAATTTGGCCAAGGCGACGGCGACACTGGTTCTCCAGAAGTCCAAGTTGCTCTCTTGACCGAAAAAATTAATCGTCTTACCGACCATCTCAAAGGTCACCAGGGTGACAATCATTCCCGTCGTGGTCTCCTCAAAATGGTCTCCAAAAGACGCCGATTATTGTCATACTTAACCAAACTTGATTTAGGTCGTTATCAAACAGTTATTAAGGCACTTAGCTTAACAAAATAATTTTTTACAAATAAATAGGAGCTAGAGGATCTGGTTAGAGAGTTCAGTATTGCTTTCGAAATATCAAAACCAATACCGACTTCTTTAACTTCTCCCTCTAGAATCTGTAATGTCTATTCACAAAACCTCCATCGATTTAGGAGGTAAATCCTTAGAATTAGAAATCGGTCGCTTTGCTCAGCAAGCCACCTCAGCTGTTCTCGTCCGCTACGGCGAAACCGTAGTCCACGCTACTGTGGTCATGGGTCGAGAAAACCCCGAATTGGGTTATTTCCCTCTTCAGGTTGAATATCAAGAAAAACTCTACGCCGGTGGCAAGATCAAAGGTAGCCGTTGGGTCAAACGCGACGGTCGTCCCAGTGACGAAGTCGTTCTCAAAGCTCGCATCATTGATCGTTCCATCCGCCCTCTCTTCCCAGAAGGTCTTACTAACGAGATCCAGATCATCGTCACTATTTTATCCGCCGACGATGAAAACGACGCCGATATGCCAGCTATGTTTGCTGTCAGTTCCGCTCTCTCCCTCTCCAAAATCCCTTGGAATGGCCCTATTGGTGCCGTTCGTGTGGGCATGGACCACGAGACCAAAGAATTGATCATCAACCCCACCTACCAGCAACGCGAAACTTCTGACCTCGACCTCATTGTCTCTGCCTCAAACGAAGCTGTGGTCATGGTTGAAGCCGGAGCCAACGAGGTCTCTGAAGCTGATATGCTAGGAGCCTTCACTACCGCAGAAAAGACTGTTCAAACAGCCTTAAAAGAACTTAGTGGTTTTATCAAAGAACACGCAGTCAAAAAGATCGACTACACTCCCGCTGTTATTGATGAAAAACTCTTAGCCCGAGTCAAAACTGACTCCGGCACTCAGATCAAAGACTTTGTCAAAGCCTCAGCTCACCTAGAGCCCTTTGCCAAAAACGATCTAGTTGAAGAGCTTTACACCAAATACAAAGAAGAAATTACCAAAAAAGACTTAAGCGGCGCTATCGACGAGCTCATGAAAAAAGAATCCAGGCGCCAAACCCTCGAGGATGGCCTCCGTCCCGATGGTCGCAAAGTTGATGAGATCCGTCCCATCAACTGCGAAGTTGGTCTCCTCCCCCGTACTCACGGTTCCGGCATGTTCCAACGTGGTTCTACTCAAGCACTCACCATCACCACCCTCGGTTCTCCATCATTAAACCAACTGATTGAGTCCATGGTTGGTGAAGAAGAAAAGCGCTACATTCACCACTACTACATGCCTCCCTTCACAGTCGGTGAAACCGGTCGCATGGGTTGGCCCAGTCGCCGAGAAATTGGCCACGGTGCTCTCGCCGAAAGAGCGCTTTTCCCCATGATCCCCTCCGAAGCTGACTTCCCCTACACCATCCAAGTCGTTTCCGAACTCATGAGCAGTAACGGTTCTACCTCTATGGCTTCTGTCTGTGGTTCCACCTTGTCCCTTATGGACGCCGGTGTTCCCATCAAAAAGCCAGTCTCTGGTATTGCCATGGGCTTGCTTAAAGAAGGCGATAAATACTTGGTCCTTACCGACATTCAAGGTCTAGAAGATCACACAGGTGACATGGACTTTAAGGTCGCTGGTACCAAAGACGGTATCACTGCCATGCAGATGGATATCAAGATCTCTGGTATTCCTCTTGAGGTTTTAGCCAAAGCCTTGGAACAAGCCAAGGTTGCCCGTCTCGCGATTCTCGACAAAATGTTAGCGGTTATCCCTGAACCCAGGAAAGAGCTTAGTAAATATGCTCCCAAGATTGTCACTGTCAGCATCCCTGTCGAAAAAATCGGCGAGATTATCGGCCCTGGAGGCAAAGTTATCAAAGCCATCATTGCCGAGACTGGTGCAGAGGTAAATGTCAACGACGAAGGCCAAGTCTTTATCAGTTCTACTGATGACGAAGCCATTGCCAAAGCCAGTAAATGGATTACCGATCTCGTCCGCACCATTGAAATGGGTGAAGAGTTTGAAGGTAAAGTCGTCCGTATCGAAAGTTATGGCGCCTTTGTCAACATTCTCCCTGGTCGCGATGGTCTTCTCCATGTTTCCAACATGGGCATGGAATACGTCCGCGATGCCAACTCCGTTGTCAAAATGGGCGATGTAGTCAAGGTCAGAGTTGCTGAAATCGACCCTCAAGGTAAGATCGGCCTCACCATGCTCACCCCTGAGCAAGAAGCTCAGAAAAAGGCTCAAGGTGGCTCCGGCTTTAGTGCTCGTCCCCAAGGCCGAGGTGGATTTGGTGGTGGTGACCGTGGCGGTCGTTCTGGTGGTGGTTTCCGCCCCCGCCAGCCCAGGTACTAGTTGTCATTGCGAGCGTAGCGAAGCAATCTCAGTTTACCCAAAATAATCATGATCAATAATCCCGGGATCACTTGCTTAAAAAGCAGGTCCCGGGATTTTTAGATCCACCTCTAAAAACATCAACACCCGGAGTTGCTACCTCTAGCAACATCGGGATACATAGTGGGGTAAATGTGAAGAGCACTCTACCACTCAAAACTACTCTAAAATTATTGACGAAATTTCTTTAAGTTTCCTCTGATACTCCGCCTGATCAAACACAAATTGCTCATATTTCTCTCTTCCTCCTACCATCCCCAATATCTCATCAGTCTCACAGATTTGATATATCCGCTGATTTCCACTCATATACTTATCCCACGAGGACCAAGAGTATTCATCAAGTTCCCGAGGTTCTTTGAGTAAATAACTTGTCACCGGATTAAGGTGGATATATCTGGATACATGTAATAACTGTTCATCGCTCTCAATACGCACTGCTCTAAATCGGTTCAAAAACAACGGCCCCTTCCTCTGATTAACCTGGTTGTAATACTTGGTATAGCTATTTTGTATATTGGCCAAATACTTACTAATACCCTGGTCATTCTTTTGTCTCACCAATATATGAAAGTGGTTAGGCATTAAACAATAAGCTAATACTGTTACTATCTGCTGGGAATCCAGCAAAACATTGTGATATTCAACCTGGCGATTAAAACTTAACAGCAAATATTTAGACAACGGAATCGGGGGTTTATAAAACCTGTAATACCACAAGTTAATAGTCGCACGAGTCAATTCCCGCTTGAATTTAAATATTTTCCTGCCATCAATCGACTTATTAAATACGTGATATACCTGATCATTGGCCAATATAAGCTCTCTTTTTGGCATGTTTTTACCTTATCATTAAACCAAGCCTAAACCTTACCTTCATTTCATCCTAACAATTTCCCGATGTTGCCTCAAGACTCAACACCCGGAGTTGACGTTTTACAAATCCAATTATCTAATACACATTGATTACCCATGCTTCGGGTCTTTATCGCGTGCTAAAATCATCCCCGCAATCACCTTTACACCAATTATTTTTATGGGAGATAAATGTCTTTTCAAGAAAGGCTAGCTCAAGCTAGACAAGCTGTCACAAAATCAAGGAACGAAAAAGCACAGGAACTCGAATCACATGAACAAGAAAGAGAACGCTTAACAATAGAAGAAGAAACTCGTAGACAAAATGCGATATTGGCTATTAACGAACAATTACAAAATGATCCCAGATATAAAGCAATCGAAAGAGCATTAAAAGATCCAGATATTATTGCTGCATCAAAAGAAATATTAAGAATATTCTCGGCAGATGTAGCTTTTAGAGGAAATAGAAAATATAGAAAGGAACATACCTATATCAAAACAAAATTGCCAACAGCTTGGTGGGAATTTAATGGAATTGATCAACTTCTTAATGAAGGGGGAACAATCATAATTCAAGGGGGTAATCATTATATACATGAAGGAGATCACGTTGGTGATAGCTCTAATGTAGTACTAACTCCATATCTAATCCCCAATTCCGCCACCTTACATGTATTTATGTTGAATTCTAGGGAAAATTTCCCTCATTATGTATTAAGAACAAACCATATAATTGGAGAAGCCAATAATAATATCTCTGCATCGAACCTTACTCAAGGATTACCTGACTACCTTGCAAGGGGGGAATTTGACAGATATTCTATTAAGTTAGAATCTGCTCCAGTTGGAACTCTAGAAGAATTTATTGATATTCTTGTCCAATTTTGTCAAGAGAGCTAATCTCCAGACTACAGATAACATATTTAGTAATCTATATTGTTCCTATTGCAACAATTGAAATTATTTAGCTCTTTCTCCCTTCACAATCTTTCCCCACTGCGACATAATACAGCTACAGTTCTAACTCCCCCTGCCCCCTCTTACTCTAAGAGGGGAATCCTCCCCTTAAGGTAAGGGGAGGTTAGGAGGGGTTATCTCAATCCCTCGTCAACCGTCCGAGGATGCCATCCGGCAACCTCGCAGGATGACTCGTTCATGATCCCGGGATTGATGCAAAAGCGTTATTCGAAGTTATTCGTTATCATTCGGGAAATTAGGTTATTATGGAACCCAATCAAGCTCTCCTAGAAGAGATCAATCAATTAAAGCAAAAGATCGAAGGTTCGCCTTTGCCCGAAGAACTCGCCCGCAAAGCCGGCCAGCTTGTCTATCGCCTCGAGCGCACCGCCCAATACGGTACCTACTCCGAAGAGTACGAAAGAACCGCCCACTACATTGACTGGATCACTCGTGTCCCCTGGCAAAACAAATCTGAGGATCAACTCGACCTTAACGCCGCCAAAGCCATCCTAGACCGCCACCACTACGGCCTCGACTCCGTCAAAACCCGCATTCTCGAATATTTATCCGTCATTAAACTCCACCACCAAAAAGGCGACATCGGCGCCGTCATCCGTTCACCAATTCTTTGCATGGTTGGTCTGGTTGGTACCGGTAAAACTACCTTTGCCTATGCTCTCGCCGAAGCCCTCGGTCGCCAAATTGCCCGCATTCCATTTGGTGGCATGGGATCAGCCCGCGACCTCCGTGGCCAATCCCGCCTCCACCTCGAAGCCGAACCCGGCTATGTCATCAAGTCACTTGTCCGCGCTAAAACCCGTAACCCCATCATTCTCCTCGACGAGATTGATCGCGTCACTTCTGAAGCCCGCGCCGACATCATGGGTGTTTTGGTCGAACTCTTGGACCCAGAACAAAACTCGGCCTTCCTCGACCACTACCTCGACTACCCGGTCAACCTTTCCGAAGTCATCTTTATCGCCACCGCCAACAACACCGACAATCTGGCCACCGCCGTCCAAGACCGTTTGGAGCCCATCAGTATGCCCAGCTACTCAGACGAAGAAAAAATTGTCATTGGCCAGCAATACATCCTCCCTCGCGCGCTCAAAGACGCGGGCCTCGATACCTTTCAGCTCACCATCGACGACACTCTCTGGCCCAAGATCGTCCGCCCCTTAGGTTACGACGCCGGCATCCGTACTCTCCAGCGGACCATTATGGGCATCACCCGCAAAGCTGCCAGGGTCATCGTCGAAGGTGGCAGCCAGCAAATACATCTGACAGAAGAAAATGCCAAGGAGTTTTTGCCAACCTACTAGCAAAAAGCATCAAATTCCAAGCATCAAGCATCAAACAAATTCAAAATTTCAAATCAAAAAATACCAAACCAATTAGGGATACTCAGTACAAAATCTCAAATCACAAGCATCTAACAATATTTAATGACCCAAACCCAAAATTCAAAAACAACATATGATCTTGAAGAAAGAACTTTTGAATTTGCCAGAAGATGCCGTGATTTTGTCAACAAGCTTAAAAAGACTATCCCTAACATCGAATACGGAAAACAGTTAATTCGATCCTCAGGTTCGCCAGCAGCCAATTATATTGAAGCCAATGAATTTTTAAGTAAAAAAGACTTTGTCATGAGAGTAAAAATCTGCCGGAAAGAATCCAAAGAGAGTAAACTATGGCTCAGGCTCTGCCAGACATTTGAAAATGAATCATTAACAGCCGAACAAGCTGATCTTATCCAAGAAGCCCTTGAACTTACCAAAATTTTCAATGCTATTATTCAGAAGAGTCAGTAAAATTTGATCTTTTGAATTTTTAATTTTGATATTATTTGATGCTTGGAATTTGATGCTTGGTGCTTTAACATTCCATTGCATAAATTAATCACAAAATAAGGAATTTATTATGTCTTCACTCCGCATATTACCCCTCGGTGGTGTCGGTAACGTCACCAAAAACATGTTTGTTTACGAATACGAAGGCCGTATCCTCATCGTTGATTGCGGCATCGGTTTTCCCGGCCCCGACCTTTTGGGTATCGACGTGCTTATCCCCGACATCACTTATCTAAAGGAACATCAGAGCCAAATCGTTGGTATGCTCCTCACTCACGCCCACGACGATCACATCGCTGCTCTTCCCTACATTATCCCCCAGCTCCCGGAAATCCCCATCTACGGCTCCGCCCTCACCATCGGCTTTGCCACCGACCGTCTCCGCGACTTCGAGGTCAAAAAAGAATTTTTAGAATTTCCCGACGACAGCGTCCTAGAAATTGGCCCCTTCAAAGTCGAGTCTATCAAAGTTACCCACTCTGTCCCCGACGCCAGGCACTATGCCATACACACTCCCGTCGGCACTGTTTATCACGGCTCTGACTTTAAGTTCGATCTCACTCCAGTCGACGGCGTTATCTCCGACTACCAAAAAATCGCCCGCATTGGCCGCGAAGGCGTTCTCTGCCTTCTCTCCGACTGTCTCCGCAGCGAAAAATCAGGCCATTCCCTCTCTGAATCTCTCCTCACCGACACCTTTGAGCGAGAAATCAAGGACAGTCAAGGTAAATTTATCGTCACCGCCATGAGTAGTAACGTTCATCGCATCCAACAGGCTATCAATGTTGCCATTGCCCATGGCCGCAAAGTTGCCTTCCTTGGCCGTTCCATCGAGCAAAATATCCGTACCGCCACCAAGCTTGGTTTCTTTCACATCAACCCCAAAGCCGTCATCAACAAACGCCAGATCGACAAGCTCCCACCCCAACAAGTCTGTGTCATTATCGCCGGCAGTCAAGGCCAACCAGAATCATCTCTCTCTAGAGCCGCCATTGGTGAGCACGACCTTATTAACATCAAGCCCGGAGACAAAGTTGTCTTTTCCACAGAACCTATCCCAGGTAATGAAAACTATGTTTACCAAGCCATCGACAACCTCTCCCAGATTGGTGCTGACGTGGCCTACTCAGACGTAGACGACAACCTTCACGTTTCTGGCCACGCCTCGGCCCTAGAGCAAAAGCTCTTAATCGCCCTAACCAAGCCCAAATTCCTCTATCCTATTGGTGGCACATACCGTCATGGCATCCAGTACCAAAAACTAGCTACCTCTATGGGTTATCATCCCCGCGATATTCTGCTCCTCAACGAAGCCCAAGCCATCAACGTTGACCCCAGCGCCATCTCAGTTAGCGAAAAATTAAAGCTCAAAAACGTCATGGTCGATGGCCTCGGCATCGGCGACGTTGGCAATGTTGTCCTCTCGGACAGAAAGCACATGTCCACCGATGGCATCGTCGTCGTCGTCGTCCCCGTCAGCCGCGACTCTGGTCATCTCACTGGCCAGGTAGAAGTCATCTCCAGGGGCTTTGTCTTTATGAAAGAAGCTGGTCCCCTGGTCGACAAAATAGTCAGCACTACCCACGAATGCCTTCAAGATGTTTCTGGCACAATTGGTGATTATTCCAAGATCAGGAAAAAGATTGAGCACACCCTGGCAGATCTCCTCTTCGCCGAGACCCAGCGCTCTCCCCTCATCCTCCCCGCCATCATGGAAGTCTAAACGATATGGCAGATCATCTGGATTCAACAATACCTCCAACCATGAAAGACAAAGAAGCCAACAAGGGTCTTCCAACTTTCCTTTCTGATATGAGGAAAGATCATCCCGGCATTGTCATGGATATAGAATCAAGATTGAACGACTGGTGTGCAGCAGTAGACGATAAAAGTGGAATACCTGGATTCTCGAAAACGATCCTTGAGCACATGGAATATGTCAGGCGTGAAGAAATTGAAGAGTTTGTCACATCAGTGGCTCAAGAAGTAAAACAGATCAGGGAAACTGACCCTACTAGACCAATACGTTTTGTATCCTGGGACAGTGAAAAAGGGAGTGGAAGATGGTTTTATGAACAACTAAGCCGATCGTTATCTGATAGTGACAGAAAGAATGTTGATCATATTAGTTTTACTAGAGTTTATGATCACGAAATGGATCTGCCAGAAAGCCCTATCTACTTTTACTTAGACGATGCGGCAAATTCTGGTCAGCAAGTTCAACAAGGAATCTATGCCTTCAGGTCAGTCATTGGAAAAGATGGTGATGGAAAATTAGTACAAAGATCAAAAAAGGGAAAACCTATAGATCTTCATATTCGATTATTAAGAATCACAGATCACGTAAAAGACTTCATTGATGACCAAAGACATTTTTTTGTAGATGCTGATGGAAGCGACCTAGTAATCATAGATACTGATAGTAACCCACTAGCAAATCAGCACATGCCAACAACTCAAGATGTTATTGACCGATTAGATCTGTCAAAAGACGAAATTGACAGTACAGGCATGTTTTTTCAAGGACACCATGGCCGGTTTCCAGCTACTCTTGCTATCTTTTGGCATAAAGTCCAAGACAATATGCCAATAGCACTAATTCAAGGTAGGTACAGCAGCCATATTATGCCTCTGATCACTAAAGAAAATATGTCAGCGATCAGAACTCAGTATTCGTAAATAAATTAGAATTAACTCTCCATAACGGTTTCTAGTTAGCCTTCAATCCTCTCCTCGACTGTGATAGGATCTAAACAGCTTTTGGAAGCTGCAATTTCAAAGTATAAATTTCAAAACAAATTCAAATGGTTAAATATTTAAACATTAAATCTTAAGTATTATTTTGATTTTTATTATTTGAATTTTAGAATTTACCCTTAAGGTTTATATGGGTCGTAAACGTGGCCGCCGCCGCAACCCCTTCAAGCTCCAGTTAAAAACCGACACCCTCTACTCCATCCTTTCGGTTGTTTTGTGGGTTCTTGGTGGCATCATCCTCATTTCCTTTTCCGGTCAAGGCATCCTCCTCCAAAAACTCCAAATTCTGCTCCAGCATACCTTTGGATTCTCCACTTTTTTTATCCCCTTCATCTTTATCGCCGCCGGCCTCATGATCAGCCAAGTCAAATGGAAAGTTGCCAAGCCCAACGTCTTTTTGGGTGGTATCCTGGTCTTTATTGCCATCCTAGGTATCACCCATGGCGGAACCGCCGGTTCTGGTCTCTTTGTCAACATTGGTGCTCTTATCCACCCAATTGGTGCCTACCTCATGCTCGGGGGCATTGGTCTTATCGGCCTTATGATCATGAGTGAAACACCTTTGGACGAGATCTTGGTCAGTCTTACCAAGATCACTGGCATCTTTGCCAAAGGGGCTAGTATTCCCAAGTTAGGCGGCAAACCAGGTTTTGCTACTGCTGGTGAAATGAAAATCAAAGGCGCTGGCGACAGACAAATGACTATCAAAGACGCCATGGATCAAAGCAAAGACGTCGAAGAAGATATCAAGCCTCCGGTCAAGCCTTCACCCAATCAAGAAGAATTTGGTCCCAAGATCAACCAATCTCTTTTGTCTACTCCCGGAGATAAAACCGCTGTCTGGCAGGAACCACCCCTATCTCTCCTTTCCAAATCTTCTGGTGGCAAAGCCGACCGCGGCGACCTCAAACAAAACGCTGCAACTATCGAAAATATCCTCGACTCCTTCGGCATCAAGGCTCGTGTTGTCGAGGTCAATTGTGGCCCAGCCGTGACTCAATATGCTCTGGAAATCAGTCTCGGCACTAAGCTTAGTAAGATCACCGCTCTCCAAAATGATCTTGCCTTAGGCCTGGCTGCCCCTACCGGCCAAATCCGTATCGAGGCCCCTATTCCTGGCCGCTCCTTGGTTGGTATCGAGATCCCCAACCGTTCCCCCGAATTCGTCACCCTCCGCACCATGCTTACCTCAGACACCATCAAAAAAAGTAAGTCCAAGCTCACTGTTTCCTTGGGCCTCAACGTCGCTGGCGAGCCTATTGTCGCCGACATTGCCAAAATGCCTCACATCCTCATTGCTGGTGCCACTGGTTCCGGTAAATCAGTTTGTCTCAATTCCTTCCTGGCTACCATGCTTTTCCGCGCCTCACCCGACGAAGTCAAGCTCATTCTCGTTGATCCAAAGCGTGTCGAACTCACCGGCTACAACGGTATTCCTCACCTCCTCACTCCGGTCATTGTTGAGCCCGAAAAGGTAGTTGCTGCCCTCAAGTGGGCTATCACCGAAATGCAGAATCGTTACAAAACTTTTGCCGAAGTTGGAGTCAGAAATATTGAGACCTACAACGAACTTTCTGGTTTCCAAGCCATGCCCTATGTTGTCATCGTCATTGATGAATTAGCCGACATCATGCTTTTTGCCCCCAGAGAGGTCGAAGAATGTATCACCAAGCTCGCTCAAATGGCTCGTGCCACCGGCATCCACTTAGTCTTAGCCACTCAGCGCCCTTCAGTCGACGTCTTGACTGGCCTTATCAAAGCCAACATTCCTACTCGTATTGCCTTCAACGTCACTACCATGATCGACTCTCGCGTCATCCTTGATACTCCGGGCGCCGAAAAACTCTTAGGGAAAGGAGACATGCTCTACATCCCTCCCACCCAAAGTAAGCCTACTCGTATTCAAGGCGCATACGTCTCCGACCAAGAGATCAAAGATTTAATTGACTTCATCAAACAGTCAGGTGTAGCTCCAGAATATACCGAAGAGGTAACTACTCAGTTCCAACCGACCAGTGTCACCAGTAGCGACGGGGTCCAGATGGAAGGAGTTGACGAAGTCTTTGAACAAGCCGTCCGTGCCGTGGTCGAGTTTGGCCGCGCCTCCGCTTCTCTCCTTCAACGCCGCCTTTCCATTGGCTATGCTCGCGCAGCCCGGGTGGTAGACCAGCTAGAGCAGGCCGGGGTCATCAGTGCCTCCGATGGTAGCAGCAAACCCAGGGACGTTCTCATCAGCTCCGCCGACGAATTCTTCGCTCGACAGAAAAAACCTAGCTAAATAATTCGCTATCAGCTAGATGTTGGTTTAGTTTTACCTCTAATTTTCTCTAGCTCAAATCTCTAGCTGAAATCTGCAATTGTATGAAAACAATCGGTCAAATCCTCAAAGCAGCTCGTCATCAAAAATCACTCAGCATTGACGATCTCGCCACCGAGACTCGAATTCGCCCCGACTACATCAAAGCCATCGAAGCAGATCAATTTACCAAGTTACCCTCAGCCACCTTTGTCAAAGGCTTTATCAGGAATTTAGCTCTTGCCCTAGACGTCCCCCCAGACACAGCTCTAGCGGTTCTTCGTCGCGACTACGACCAGGATAAGGCTGGCAAAATTATTCCCCGTGGACTTTCCAAACCTCTCAAAACTCCCTCTCGCCTCTATAATCCCAAGACCACCACTTTTGTCGCCGTCGCTGCTGTTGTTATCATCATTGCCGCCTATTTCCTCCGCCAGATCCTCAGCTTAACCCAAGCCCCTCCGATTAACCTTATTTCTCCTCAAGAAGATGCTTCCAGTGGCCCTATTGTTTCTGTCAAAGGTAGCACTGCTTCTGACGCTGTCCTTTCTGTCAACCAAAAACCCATCTCTCTCTCCATCGAAGGCACATTCGAGACCAGCCTCAACCTCACCCCTGGTCCTCACACAATTGTTGTCGAAGCCAAATCCAGAGACGGCAAGACCAGAACTCTAGAACGCCACATCACCGTTCAAACACAGCCTTAGCTGTTAACTCCGGCTTCCCAAGTTTCCCAAATTCAGCTACACTAACAAAGAATCTAAAGCACCAAATCTCAAACAAAGTTTCAATATCCAAACCAGAGCAAAATGTTAGTGATAGTTGAAATTTAGATATTGTTTGTAATTTGGAATTTGAGATTTGTAATTTATTTTTTGTACCAAAAAATCCTATGGATCCTTTCACCATCTTCCTCGTTGTCATTATCACCGTCCTCACCACCCTCTTAGTGGTCACTGGTATTCAAGTCATTCTCATTCTCCGTCACGTCAACAAGACCCTTTCCAAAACCAACCGCACTCTCGATCTAGTTGAAGGTATCGTCACCAAAGTTGCCGATCCGCTGGCCAATATGGGTTCTCTTACTAAAGGTGTCAAAGCGGGGCTGGAGATCGCCGATCACATTACTACATGGTTTAAGGAAAGACATCCGGATCACCAGGAGGTTGTCGATGGGGAACCAGAATAGCACTTCCCAAGAGGAATCAGGCTTTGGTTTAGGGGTAGCCCTAGGCGCCACTTTGGGCGCGGGCGCTGCGCTCTTATTTGGCACCAAAGAAGGCCAGAAGTTCAAGCACGAACTAGTTCAAGATTTTAAAGACCAAATCCAGATTTACCGCCAAACGCACCCCAGGGAATCAAAGAAGATTAAAGACGCTTTCGAAGCTGCCATGGCCGAAGCCCGCTCCACCACAGACGAAATCAAACGCGTTGCAAAACGTGCCGAAGAGAAAGCCAAACGTGAAGCTGACAAAAGGCTCTTTGTTAAATCCGGCCGTCCCCTCAAAAAATAATCGTCCGATACTTAACTTTCTAACTTCCGTCTTGTGATACAATCTCCTCATGACACCAGATGAACTTCGCCAAAAATATCTTAATTTTTTCGTGGCTCGCGGCCACATAATTATTCCGTCTGCGCCATTGATCCCCATCAATGATCCTAGTACCTTATTCACCAGCTCTGGCATGCAGCCACTAGTACCCTACTTATTAGGCGAAACCCATCCTCAAGGCACTCGTTTAGTCGACTCCCAAAAATCCTTTCGTTCCCAAGACATCGAAGAAATTGGTGACAATCGCCACACCACCTTTTTCGAGATGTTGGGCAACTGGTCTCTGGGCGACTATTTTAAGTCCGATCAACTTCCTTGGTTTTTTGAATTTTTAACGAGCCCAGACACAGGTCTTGGCCTCGACCCCAACAAACTCTACGTCAGCGTTTTTGAAGGTAACGATTCAGTTCCTCGCGACGATGAGTCGATCCAAATTTGGCAACGACTTTTTAATACCAAATCACCCGCCAAACCTGGCAAAGAAGGTTTTAATTCTGATACCAAAATCTATACCTATCCTGCCCAAAAAAACTGGTGGTCCCGTTCCGGTACCCCAGACAAAATGCCCCCGGGAGAACCAGGAGGACCAGACTCAGAAATGTTTTACGATTTTGGTAAAGAGCTTCATCTTCATCAGAATTCCCCATTTAAGGATCAACAATGCCACATTAACTGTGATTGTGGTCGCTTCCTAGAACTCGGTAACTCAGTCTTTATGCAGTACCAACAGACCAAAAAGGGTGGTATCCAGGAATTACCCAAGAAAAATGTAGACTACGGTGGGGGACTGGAGCGCATCTTGGCAGCCATTAATGAGGATCCTGACATTTTTAATACTGGTCTATTTCTGCCCATTATTCACCAGCTTGAAAAAATATCTGGAAAAAATTATCAAGATCCTCTGTACACCGCCTCCTTCCGAGTTATAGCCGACCATATCAAAGCCGCCGTCATGCTCGCCTCCGATGGTGTTTATCCCGGCAACAAAGAGCAAGGCTACTTCTCCCGCCGCCTTATCCGCCGAGCCGTCCGCCATGGCAACATGCTTGGTATCGACCAAAACTTCACTTCGGATCTGGTTCCAGTTGTCGCCAACATCTACAAACATCCTTACCCCGAAGTTCACAAACAGGTAAGTCACATCCAACAAATTCTCGAAGAAGAAGAGAAGAAATTCAGAAGAACTCTCACAAAAGGTCTAAAAGAGTTTGACAAGCTCGCTAGTCAATCCCAAATTTCCGCCACCGATCTTTTTCACCTCTATGAAACATATGGATTCCCTCTAGAACTTTCCCTTGAAGAAGCAACGAGTCGCCACCTCCAGCTCGAGGCTGACATCGAGTCTAAATTTCAAGACGCAAAAAAGGGTCATGCCTCTGCTTCTCGTACTGCTTCTGCCGGGATGTTCAAAGGTGGTCTTGCTGACCACTCCGAAACCGTCACCAAGCTCCACACTGCCACTCACTTACTCCACCGTGCCCTTCGTCACGTCTTGGGCGACCATGTCCACCAAGAAGGTAGCAACATCACGGTCGAGCGCTTACGTTTCGATTTTTCTCATCCCACCGCCATCACTCTCGAACAGATCAATCTCATCGAAACCGAGATCAATACCCAAATCCAGGCAAATCTTCCTGTCACCAAAACCATCGAAGCCAAAGACGAGGCTCTAAAATCCGGTGCCATGGCATTCTTTAAAGAAAAATACCCAGACAAGGTCAGCGTCTACACTATCGGCGACCCTAACCACTTCTACTCCAAAGAATTTTGTGGTGGACCCCACGTAGCCTCGACAGGGGAGATAGGAATTGTTAAGATTAAAAAGCAAGAAGCCATAGGCGCGGGTAAACGGCGCATTTATGCAGTACTTGCCAATCAAAATCACCAATAACCAAACCCCAATCATCAAACAATATCTAAATTAAATTTCGAATTTCCAAAACTATTTAGACATTAGACATTTGTATTTGTTTAGGATTTAGGGTTTAGAAATTAGAAATTTATTTTTTGCTACTGCAAAAAATCTGCCCATGTCTCTTATCAAAACCATCAACCATAAAACCCCGGTGACCAAAAAATATCTGGCAATCGAGATTGGGCCCGACTCGGTCAAAGCTGCAACTTGGGAAATTGTTGGGAAGGAGCCCCACGTTCTCCAAACCGGCTCCATCGAAGAAACCGACCCCGACTCAACTGCCGATCTCCTCGCCGCAGTTGACGCTTCAGTCAGCAAAGCCCAAGCCGACATTACCCCAGAGCCCAAGGAAGTCATTTTTTCCCTCCCCGAAACCTGGGTCAAAGGTGACAGTATCGACGACTCCAAAAAACCGCTTCTCAAAGAATTAACCCAAAAATTGGACTTAAAAGCCATCGGCTTCGTAGTTACTACCGAGGCATTGGTAAACTACTTAAAACACAAAAACGCTACTCCTCCAACTGCCATCCTCCTCGGCCTATCCGAGTCCGAAGTTATCGTCACCATTGTCAAAAACGGTCACATATCCGGGTCTCAAACAGTTGGCCGTAGTGACGATCTGGTAGCCGATGTCGAAGAAGGGATTGCCCGATTTGGTGAAGTTTCATCCTTACCTTCATCCATGATCCTCTATGACGGCCACACTGACCTCGAGTCAGAAAAACAAGATCTTATCTCCTACAACTGGCAAGAGACCTTGCCTTTTCTCCACATTCCCAAGATCGAAGCCCTCTCCTCAGATGAGACTGTTCGGGCTGTAGCCATTGCTGGTGGCTTCGAGGTAATCTCATCCCAAAATTCATCTCAATCAGAGCCGGAAGCCGCAGAATCAGTAGAAACACCTGATTCTGACACCGATCTTCAACCCGAGCCATCCATCACCCCCGATCCCCAACCAGACATTCCTTCCGACATAGATTCTCTTCCCAATCTGGCCACAGAATTCGGCTTCACCAGCTCCGACGTTACTCTTCCAAACTCTAGCCCCACCCCATCATCCGCCTCTGAACCCAACGTTGATTTCGTCGTCCACGATCCCTCGGCCGAAAACCAATCCGAGCCCGAAACAAGCTCTTCCTCTCCACATTCCTCACATCGTTCCAAATCAACTTCGCCCCTTCTCAAAAAACTTGCCGGTTTCCCCAAGTTCACTCTTCCCAATTTCAAAAAACTCAAACTCCCTCTCCTCTTGCCCCTCGGCATTGCTTTTATCATTCTTCTCCTTGTGGGTGGCGGCTATGCCTACTGGAATATTCCCAAGGCCTCAGTTATTGTCTATCTGACCCCCAAAGTTATCGACGCCGATCTTAATTTTACTATCGACCCTGCAGTTACCGACATCAACCTAGAATCCTCAACTATTCCTGGTAGACCTCAAGATATTACGGTCTCCGGCAATCAAGAAACAGATGTCACTGGGGAAAAACTGGTCGGCGACAAGGCCGCCGGCACAGTCACTATCTTCAATCGCACCAACTCGACCAAAACCTTCCCTGCCGGCACCAAGCTCACCGGCCCAGATCAGCTCGTCTATACCATTGATCAATCCATCACCATAGCCTCGGCCTCCTCCACAGAAAATTCCGACCTGTCCATTACCACCAATCCTTCCCAAGCCGACGTGGCCGTTTCCGCCAATACTATCGGTGCTCAGTACAATCTGGGCACTGGCACCGAGTTCAAGGTTGCCAACTTCGACTCTTCTTCCTTTGTCGCCCGAGCAAAAACTGACCTTACAGGCGGTACCAGTCGCCAAATTACCGCTGTCTCCAAAGCTGATCAAGACAAGCTTCTCACCGACCTCAAAAAACAACTTCTCGATCAAGCCCTAGCTCAGGCAGATCAAACCGGCACCGACAACGCTATTAGTGCGGTAGTCATACCCGGTGAAGATCAGCAGTTTGATACCACCTTCTCCGCTGACGTCGGTGATGAAGCCAAAACCTTAAAGCTGGAGGCCACGCTGACTATCAAAGCCATGACTTACAAAAAATCCGACTTGTCCTTACTCATCGAAAAAGCTGCCAAAGATTCCATCTCCCAAAACTACCAGCTCGAAAAAGGTGAATCTCAAATAGAAGTTGTCACCGCAACTCCCGAAGACAGTGGCGCTTTGGCCATCTCTGCCAAAGCCAAAGCCCAAATCCTTCCAGTCATCAGTCCAGACGACGTTAAACAACGCATTAAAGGTCATTACCCCGAAACCACCCAAACCTACTTTACTAGTTTACCCAGTTTTGCCAAAGTCGAGATTGACATTACTCCCCACCTGCCAGCCCGTCTGCGTACTTTCCCCAGAATTGTCACCAATATTTCCGTCGACTTCAAAACCACCCAGTAGTAAAAACCACCAATAACCAAACACCAATCATCAAACCATATTCAAAATTCTAATCACAGACATGCTAATTTTTATTAGACATTTGTATTTGTTTAGGATTTAGGGTTTAGAAATTAGAAATTTATTTTTTGCTACTGCAAAAAATCTGCCCATGTCCCTCTACATGTACGTCAAAGCACCACCTCAATCTCCACCCCGTACCCAGGTTCACCACCGGCTTCAAAAGCTTATGCCCACAGTCTTGGTCACCTTGGGTAGCATTTTGTTGGCCAATGTTGCCTGGCCCATCATCAACTATCAATTCTTTATCTCTCCAGAGCTAAAACGCACCGAGATCCTCTCTCCCATCAATAACTCCCAAGTCGCCTTTTATTCGCCACTAGCTTCTACCCAAAAACAAATTCTCGCTGATCAACCCTCTCAAGTTCTCGGTAAAGAGATCGACTACACCAACGCTGCCAACTGGTTTCCTACCGCTGACTATCTGCCCCCTCACGATTCCAAGATCACCAACTACACCATCGACATCCCCAAGATCAATATTGAATCCGCTGTCGTCGAGATCAACGGTACCGACCTTTCCAATCACCTCATCCAATATCCAGGCACCAGCAATCCTGGTCAGCCAGGATCATCCGTCCTTTTTGGTCATTCCATCCTTAGACAGTTCTATAATCCTTCAATCACCAATCCTAGGCGCTACATCTCCATCTTTAGCAAGATCATGACCCTAGAATCAGGTGACGATATCTTTGTTAATTTCGACGGCATTCGCTATAAATACGTTGTTTCCGAAAAAGTCATTGTCAACCCCGAAGACACTTTCATCCTTCAGCAGCGCCACGATCGCCGCGAATTAAAACTCATCACCTGTGTCCCCGAAGGCACATATTTACACCGCGGCGTCGTCATCGCCGAGCTTCAGGACATCAACAACTAAGGAAAATATTGTAAATCCTAAGCCTTAAACTATCAGATCTAAACAAATTCCAATTTCTAATCTAAAATACCCCAACTTTTACTTTAGATATTAACAATTTGAATTTTGGTATTGTTTAGAAATTAGGATTTAGAAATTAGGATTTATGAACTTATTATGTCTCGACTATGGCCTTAAACACATTGGTATCGCTATCGCCACTACTCCCATAGCAGAGCCTCTCCTCACCATTGACACAAATCAAGCCCTCGATCGACTTCCTCCTCTCATTAACTCCCACCACATAGACCACATCATCATCGGCTTGCCTCAGGGTAGGGTAGAGGAGAGTGTTCACCAGTTTGTCTCAAATCTCAAATCTCAAGTCGCCATCCCCATCATCCTTCACGACGAAACCCTCTCCTCCAAAGAAGCTCATCAACAACTCGCCCACGCCAACAAGAAAACCCGTTCTGGTCCCGACCATCATTATGCCGCTGCTATCATCCTTCAAGACTATCTTGATCAAACCAAGGTTAACGGTTAATATCAATCTCTATGTCAAAACCTCGCCGTCGCGCCAGCCTCATCATTGCCCTGATTATCAGCTTTATCTTTGCTCTAATTCTTTCCGTTGCCTCTCTAGTTTTTATCTACCTCCATCTCATTTCTCCCGTCTCTAGTTCAAATACCAATCCAGTCGTCTTTGTCATCAAGCGGGGCGAATCAGTCACTAGCATCGGTAACCGCCTACAAGAGCAAGGTCTCATCAGAAACGCCTTGGTCTTCAAGATTATTGTCAAAAAAGACCATCTTACTTCCAAAATCCAAGCTGGTGACTTCAAGCTCACTCCCAATCTCTCCACTCCAGAACTTGCCAAGTCTCTCACCAAAGGTACTCTAGACATCTGGATTACCACCCTCGAAGGTTGGCGTCGTGAAGAAATCGCCGACTATCTTGAAAAAACCCTCTCTGCCGAAAGTATTTCTTTTGATAAACAAGCATTTCTCTCTCTTACCACTCCTGACGAAGGTTATCTTTTCCCTGACTCTTATCTTATTCCCCGAAGCATTACCCCCACCGGTCTTGTCCAGCTTTTCAGAAACACCTTTGACTCCAAGGTCGACTCGCAAGCCCTGGCTGTTATTAACTCCTCTGGTCACTCCTTGTCCGACATCGTTACTATGGCCTCTATTGTCGAACGCGAAGCTCGCGGCAGCGCCCGCCCCATAGTTGCTGGTATTCTCTGGAAACGCCTCGACAACGATTGGCCACTTCAGGCGGACGCAACTCTTCAGTATGCCAAAGGTTACGATTCAAGAGAAAAAACCTGGTGGCCCACTCCA
>Ga0210057_1002802_pt1 | contig 24596 bp, 35 predicted proteins | sample CryGeyCG2114_010_2_FD_183968 | JGI IMG/M metagenome (GOLD analysis project Ga0210057, IMG submission 183968) | Groundwater microbial communities from aquifer - Crystal Geyser CG10_big_fil_rev_8/21/14_0.10 (SPAdes) (version 2) | ecosystem: Environmental > Aquatic > Deep subsurface > Groundwater ...
ACCTGATGCTCTAATTATTTGTTTTACATATTCGATATTGCTAATACTTCTGGGTAATTTTTTACAAAATAAAACAACCTTCTTAGCGAACTGAAAAGTTCTTTCCTCTAAATTGTATTGTTTGGAATTTTGAATTTCGGTCATTGGAATTTATTTGGAATTTGGAATTTGTGATTTGGAATTTTTTAATGGTTAATCGATTTCGTAGGTGATGCTGACGGTCACTTCGATTTTGTTTTCGCCAGTTTCGATTTGGGGCGCTTCAGCGCCGCCCATTCCGACGGCTTTTTCCATCAGAGCGTAGGGACGGGGAACCGGGAATACTCCACTTTCGCTGAAATTGGTAATTCTCACTAACTTCACTCCCAATTGCTCAGCCATTTCTTTTGCCTTAGCTTTGGCTTTTTCTATTGCTTCTTTTCTGGCCTGGGCTTTGAGTTCGTCTTGTTTGTCAATGGTAAATTGTAAATCTCCGACCTCGTTAGCTCCGGCATCAGTTGCGCCTTGGATGATATCTCCAACCTTTGAAAGGTCCCTGATTTTCACTTCCAAAGATTGAGTTATTTCATAGCCAACCAAAACTCTTTTTCCGCTTGGGCAAGGAGGAAAGCAAGTCCCGGCTTCATACCATTCATAGCGAGGGGAAATGCTAAAACTCGTGGTCTTTAAATCTTTCTCTTCAACTCCTTGTTCTTTCATTTTTTCAATAATAGCGTTCATCTTTTTGGTATTCTCTGTCATTGCTTCTGCCACGGTTTTTTTCTCAGTGACCACTGAAAAATTAACTAAAGCCAAATCCGGCTTGGCATAGATTTCACCAGTTCCTGAAACAGTAATGACATTTTGGGCCTCAATTTCCTGACCAATATATCTTCCCTCTTTAAGTTGATTTGAAATCCCGACACTAAACCAAACAGTCAAAGCAGCTAAAAAGAAAATTGCGAAAAGGCCAAAAATAAATTTTAGATTTTTAAATTGAAATTCTTGAATCTCCATAAATTTAAAATACTTTAATATTAGTCGACCTTTTTATATTTTACCATTAAATATTGTCAGCGTTAATCAGCGTGGGGTCGCTATTTTTTCTTAACTTTGCTCTTCGTTTTTCCGTAAAGCGAGCCCTTATCAGCGTCAATCAGCGAGGAGTGAGGTGTTATTATTTATCTCGTCAACTCCATAAATTAGTAATTAAGTGATGGTATTTAAGGCGTTCTCTTTCCCGCCAGGCCTGATAAAAGATTTTACGCCATTCCGGTTTCCAGAAAGACATTTCGGGTAAAAACAAAAAACCGTCTTTATAACCCAACCAGCGGCTTTTAAATTGAGAGTGCAAAAGAGCAATCTCTGCACAAAGAAAAGCCGATTCCTGATTTTCATTTTTAAAAGAAGAATTAGTTTTACCGAAACTTTCTTTGCAAATTTTCCTGATTAAAGTGGGAAAAGTTTCAATTAAATTTATCCCCAGAGAAAATCCTTTTTCTGCCAGTTTTTCTACTATTTCTAAGGCAAAATTGCGGAATTCCGGCATAAGAGCCGGCGGAATAGGGCTTACTTTTTCTTTTCGAAAAATACCTTTAGATAAAAATTTCTCATAAAGCCGCATTAAACCCTTACCCTTTCCCTTGGTCAAGGGAGCATCAATGGCAATAACTTTTGTTTCTTTTAAATAGGGATTAATTATCTTTAACAAACTTCCCCCGATAACATCTTTTATTAAAACTATTTTTTGGTCTTTCAGAATGCAAACACCGGTTGTCTTCTTAGTTTTCCCTCCCAAATCAATCCCGATAAACAGTTTTTGTTTATTTTCCATTTTTGCTTAAGGCTGTAAAATATCTTCGGTTCGGCCATCGATTGAGATAATCACCTCTTTAACGGTTGGGAATTGCTTAAGGGTCTGGGTAATTTGAGCACGGATTGCTGCCACCCGGCAAGACCCCCCGACTTGAAATTCTAATTGTTTATCAAAATCGACTTTAGCTGTGCCATTTTCAATGATTAATTTTTGGACCCTTACTCCTGAATTTATATTTGAAACAAAACCTTGATTAATTTCTTCTTCCGTTGCTCCCCGCAAAAGAGCTTCTAAGGCAGCTCCGGCAACCGCCTTGGTTTTGGGAACTTGTCTTTCAACAGCTATGGTTCTGGAACAATCAAAATATGGTTCTCCCACAAAACGCGAGTCGCTCAAAAATATTTTCGCGTCCATACTTTCTTTTGGCTCTTCTGCTATTTCTTTGAAAAGAACCGGAACTCTTAATTCATCCGAATTCTCCGGCAATCCTGACGGATTATCTTTCTCTAAAACCAATCTGCCTTTGAGAGTGGAGGGAACGGCAAAAGAAAGGGTGGCGGAAAATTCCACAAAATCTTCGGTCATCCAATCGCCCAAGGCCTGGGCTGGCATTACGCCCAAAAGAAAACCGTTATCATCAAAAAGTTTAACCGGGAAAGAGGCCTCAAAATACCAATATCCTCTCGCTTCTCCTTTAACAAAAAGCGGGCTTTCAATAAGTTGATTAGGCCGGGGATTATCTATTTTTATTAAATCGGCTTTTTCTAATTCATTACCAATATCTTCTGTAAATGTTTTTCCATCGGGCGTCTTGCATTGCCGGGGATAGGATTCTAAAATCGGATATCCTTTGGCAGCACATTCATTAAAACTAGTGATAATAATGACCGGTGTAGTAAAATATTTCCAAACAAAAAAGCCAATAGTAGCCGAAAGCAGTATTAAAATTGGTATTAAAATTATTTTTTTCATAAAATCATTTCCCCCAATATTCGTCGGCTTCTTTTTCCATTTTTTCCAGGCGAGTGTAATAATCCGGAAATTCATTCAAATGAGCCAAGGTAATCTTGCCAGTCATTATTTCATCATCATTAGTAACATTGGTTTTGGGATTTACCAACCCATGCTCTAATTCTACATCTAATCCCATCTTAAATTGTTCTGTGTCAAATTTAGTCCAGTCAATACCGAGGGCTTCGCCAATTCTTTTGGCCTCTTTGCTGGTAAAATGTTTTTTACTTTCCATGCTTTTTCAAATAAATAATAACCAAAACTGAAAAAACTATTATTAGTGCCAAAATCAACAAATTAGATATTACTCTCAGAGGACTAATCATGAGTACTTGACCAATCGTCAGAAAATTGGCTACTATGGCACACAAAGAAACCAAAATAGAATAAATAGCTAAAATTTTAATCGCTTTTTCCATATATTTAATCTTTAATTTAAATTAAATTCTCGACCTTTTTATTTTTTTATTTTATCATTTTTTTAAAACAGAAAGAATATCCTCAGGACTCCAACCCAAGATTAGCTTGGAAGCTCCTCTTGGGCCCCTGGGGGCAGTTTCCCCACCGGACTTCTCCCTGGATACCTCCAGGCAGAAATAATCTTAATTCTCTTTGGTTTTTTTATTGCTTGGTACATCAGCCAAATTTCAGTTGGATGTTTTTTAGTACCAATAGTTTGCATAATGGCAATAGTTCCTGGAGCTACCCCTATTTCTTTTCTCTCAGACTTTCTTAAAACTCGCTTTAATCGGCTTTCTGAAAGTTGATATTGACGCATTTTCGTTTTGGCGTGCTTAGTCCAAAAAAATTTTTCACTACTTTTTGGCAATTTCAAAAGCATAGTTTTAAACTAAGGGTTATTTTTTATTCACCGAGATGAACTGAAAGTTCATCGAAGGTGCGAAATGAATCGAAGATTCATTGATCACGCTTACCAAGTTTTTTGAAAAGCCCGAGCATTTCAGCTGGAAACAAAATGGTGGTATTTGGTTCTTTAGCGGCTTCAGATAAGGTCTCCAAATATCTTAGGGTAATGGGATCTGCCCCTAAAATATTTCCAGCCTCTTTTAATTTTTGGGCTGCTAAATATTCACCTTCAGCCAAAATGATTTTTGCCCTTTTCATTCTTTCGGCTTCGGCTTGCTTGGCAATTGCCCTTCGCATCTCTTGGGGAATTTGAACATCCTTTACCGTCACTCCAGTAACCTTTATTCCCCAAGGATCAGTGGCACGATCAATGATTTCATAAAGCTTTTGATTAATTCTTTCCCTCTCAGCTAATAATTCATCCAAATTTGAGGCTCCCACCACTTCTCTCAGGGAAGTCTGGGAAATTTTGGAAGTTGCCATCATATAATTTTCCACCTCAATTATTGCTTTTTGAGAATTAGAAATCCTAAAATATAGTACTGCATCAACGGTTATGGGAATATTATCTTTGGTAATTACCTCTTGAGCCGGAACATCGAGAGTTATCACCCGGAGGTCGACCTTGACCATTTTATCAATGAAAGGAATAATCAGAAATATTCCCGGACCTCTAATTCCGGCAAACCTCCCTAATCTAAAAATCACTCCCCTTTCATACTCCCGGGTAATTTTCACTGCCATTATTAAGAGTATCAAAATTACAATTATCACCCAAAAATTGGAAAATAAATTTACTAACATATTTTTCCTTCTTTTTTTAATTCTTAATTAATGATTCGACCTTTTTCTAAATATTATTCTACCCCGTTAGAAATTTAAAGACAACTCTTGGTTTTATTGTTTGGCACGGGACCTACCAAAAAATCGCCCCCCCCTTTTTTTGGCGACTTTTATTTAGTTCTGGTGTCTTTCGGTGGATACTTATCATGAGCTTCTTTTTTTGCTTCAAAGAGAATTTTCTCTTCCTCTGGATTTAGAGTTATTTTAGGAACTGGCTGGACTTTATATGAATTAGTTGCCAAGCGACGCAATGCTTCAATTTGAACCTGATGTTCAATATTTAACAGTCTTTCTGATGCTTCTTCCGGCGTTTCGCCAGGTAGAATATTCTCATATTGAACATAAATTACATTACCTTCATCATATCTTGGAGCTACTCTTTGGCAAAAAACCGGTATTGGTCTTTTCTCTCCTATCATTTCGCAAAATCTCATATGCGCATAAATTCTCCTTACTCCATACATCCATTTTCCTCCCGGTCCCAAATGCTGATTTAAACCATTATAGTGTTTAATAACCTCTAAAGGAGTTAACGGCATCCAGCCAAGCTGATGGAAATAATCTGGCTTGTATTTATCTAATATTTTTAGAAGTTGATTTATTAGATTTTCTTTATCTGGATTTACTACCCAGGTATCATCAGCTGGAAATCCCTCTTCTCTCGCTTTTTCTATCCCCTCAGATTTTGGATTACTAAAAATCATCGCCACTGTTTCTGCTAAACCATATAATTTCCCCCGAGGACTTTCTGCCTCAATTATTGCCAAATTTGTTGAGCCAGTTCCCGAAATGAGATTGATAATCCTTAGCATATCTTTATTTCACTCTACCAAAAAATCGCCCCTTTGGCGACTTTGGTTATTTTTCTGTTTCAATTAAAAATAATCGCTTTTTAAATCCACCTCGTTTTCTATTTTTTAGTTTTTGTTGTTTTTTAATTTGGGATTTTGTTAAACCAATCTCTGAGGCCAAAACATCAATTAATTCCTGGATATCCACGATTTCGTTAGTAATTCCCTTTTTGTCTTTTGATTTTATCAATTCCCCAGCCTCTTCAAGGACTTTCTTTTTTACCGCGCCCAAAAATTCGCTCTTTCTTAAAATTCTCACCGTCGGCACCCAGTCGGCTTCTTTTATAATTTGCGGAATCCTATCCCTAATTAATTTGTTGTATTTTACAATTTTTTTCATCCAAGGCCTAAATTTTGATTATTTTATTATTAAAGTCTCTAATAAGACAACCAAGCCAGCGAAAAGAAAATAAATTAAAACTTTCTTTAACTAATTTTTCAAGCGTACATTTTTCCCCATTGTTAACTGGCGAAGAGGACTTTGTCCTCTTCTTCACCTTCGCTTCCATAAATGGAATCTCGGTTATCGAGTATATTCCCAAAAGAATCAATTCATTAATCCCTAGATTTTTGTATAATTCTTTATCAAAGGTTTTTTTCATAAGCTTTCTTTATTTTGACATAAAAAAGTGGCTTTTTCAAGCCGTATTTTTTCTTTCCGAAATTTTGTATTTGGCAAGTTTAGAGGGCAATGGAATTGTTTCTAATGGATGATTCTTATTACCTGGCTAGGTTTGGCTTTTGAGAAGATTTTACATTCTTCTAAGGCTAAATTTGCAAAGTCTTTGAGATAGGCTGGGCATTCTTTCTCATATCTTTCTAAAAGTTCAATTACCTCTTTTTTGCCCTGGTGGGCTAAGATAATAAGGATTTTTTTAGAATCTTCTGAAGATATTTTTTGATTTAGTAATTTTTCTTTCAATTCCTCAAACTCTTCTTTACTGATTTTTCTTTCAACATTTTCTACTTTGGAATGATATTCTAAATATTCAAAATGGGTTTTTTCTTCTTTTGTCTTTGGTGGCTGAAATTCAACCAATTTTGGATTTACCCCGGCTATTTCCAATTCTTTTTTAATATCATCCATTTCCTCTTTGGTTGGCTCTATTTCTAATTGAAGAGAAAGCATATTTCCAATTGCCATCATTTTTAATTCCCGATGGTCATTTCTCATCTGGCGCATTTTCTCTTTATCTCTTTCTGAAAATTTTCCAAAGTCTTTTTCCATCCTTTTTGCCTCTCTAATTCTTCCTGAGATGAGGGAATCATTGGGCCTCAAATTTTTTGCTGTTTCCAGCCAACGAAAACCTTCTTTAAAATCTAAGGTAAAAATGTAACTTGCTCCCAAATCAGCATAGGGCATGGGATTCATCAAATCGACTGAAATTGCCTCTCTCAAAAATTTCCTTCCTTCTTCAATTTTTCCCATCATTACTTTTGTCCAACCCAATTGCCTTTTTATCTCAGGATCAGCCGGTTTTTTCTTTTCGACAAATTCAAATTCCTTTTCTGCTAAATGAAATCTATTGGCTTTTTGCTGGACAACTCCTAAAAGATATCTCAAATTAAGATCTTCAGGGTCAATTTTTAAACCCTCTCTCAAAACACTCAGGGCTTCAGAGGGTTCCTCTATCTTCAACAAAAAATCGGCAAAAGAGATCTTTAATGCCAAATTTTCCGGATATTGCTTTAAAAGTTTTTCAAAACTCTCCAGCGCCTTTTCAATTTTTCCTTCCTCAAAATATTTTTTTATTTTAGAAAGTTCCTCTTTTAACATGAATTTAAATTAACCTTCCCTTCCAGGTTTTTTCCGGTTTTTGCCTTTAACTCGGCGGTGTTCAAGACGAGTGGCCAAGATCCAGGCCCGGGGAATGGTTTTTAACCGCGGAGGCTGAGAAGGTTTCTTTTGTTTAGTAGAGTATTTTTTCATGTTTCTTTATTTAGAATACTTAATTTTGAGGTAAAAATCAATTGTCGGAAATAAAAAAGCGCTTTTTCTAACGCAAAATAAATTGTCCCCCACCAAATTAGTGGGGGACTTTCAGAGAAATATCTTACCTTTTTCGCCGTCTGTTAAAGTGGAAGGTCACTTTTTTTAGCGTTCCATCGGAAGTGAAAGAAGCTCGAACCTTTGTCCCACAGACACAGGTAACCGGATTTTTGTTATTGTTATTACGCCTTGATACTTTGGGCGGGACAAGAGAAAGATACTCAGCGCATTTAGCGCAATGAATAGTTGTCACCCATGAACCTCCTTTATTATTTTCTTTGGTAGTAATAAAGAAAAATTCGTCAAGGACTCATGCTTTTTTTCTCCTTTGTTTTTTTATTTTCCCTATTAAATTTTAATCCATCTTCTACCTCCTTTAAGAAGATTTAACTAAAAAAGAGCAAATCTGGTTCCTCTGGAATAGAGTCGACATCAGTCCCCGACATCGGATCCGCCTTCGCCCCGCCTCCACTAAAGTTTCGGTGGGCAAGCAAGACTACGGCGAGATAAAAAAGAACCTGATTTGCCCTTTTCCCTATCTTATCTATTTATCATTTTTTACAAACTGTGTCAAGTGTGAATTACTATTTTTGTTGGCGTTTTTGCTCAAGTAATCGAATTCCTTTTTCGCTAAAACCGAAATGGTGGGCAACTTCGTGCCAGACAACATTCTTCACCAAATCTTTTATTGTTGCTGGTGAGGCAGCGAAATTTTCAATACCTTCTTGAAAAATAGTAATTTTGTCAGGTAAATTTCCGCCAAAACCTCTTCCCCAGGCAGTTTGTGGAACTCCCTCATAAAGTCCTAAAAGACAGTTTCCGCATCTTGTCCCTGTTTTCCTTAACTGCTCTGGCGTTGGTGTTTTCTCAACACAAATTGCAATATTCTCCATTTTCTGGCGAATTTTTTCTGGTAAATCCTCGGCAGCCTCTTTAACTAATTTTTCAAAATTTTCCTGTTCCACTTTTCTATTTTATCATTTTAAAAATGAAAAAGCACGGCTTGGGTTGATATAAATTAGAATAGCCGTGCCTTTTGTCCCTATTATTGGGCCTTTTTTTCTTTTTTTCTGCGGTCAGAGAAAATTCCTCTCGCCTGATTTATTGCTTTTCTGAAGAATCGTCCCGGCACCATATCAAGATCATGAGGAGTATATTCCCCTATTGATATCCAATTAACCAACGAGGTCATGCCATGCTTTTGTTGAAACCACATCTTATATCGTTGAGATTCGTACTCCTCACTGAGAATAATAACCGTAAGTTTGCCATTCTCATCAAGGAAGACGGCTTCTACTTCTTGCTTCCCGGGCTCTGCAAATCTATGCTTTTCTTCTTCTGTAGATAAATCTATCAATTTTTTCCATCCTTTCTTTTTATTTTAAAGTTGCGAGACTGGACTCGGCAGGAGTTGAACCTGCTACCTCTACAATGTAAGCGTAGCGCTCTCCCTCTGAGCTATACGTCCGCCCTCTGTTATATTTGCATTATATCATCTTTTTCTCAAAATGTCAAGACGGTGGGCGTATCCCGATTTGAACGGGAGACCTCGTCGATGTGAACGACGCGCTCTAACCAACTGAGCTATACGCCCATCCATTTTTCATTTTACAGAAAAAAGACCCTACGGTCAACTCCGTCGGGCCTTTGAAATCGTTTTTCAGTAAGAAAAATCTAAGAAGTCTGGGAATCTAATTCTCCTTTCTGTCCCCTGTATTATACGAACTATATTATCACGATGTGCCCAGGCGATTATCGCGAAAAGCACCACTCCGAATAATAAATAAATCCAGGAATGGTATGTTAACCAAAGAATAAGTGGTATAAAGAATAACATTACTAGATTGGCTAAGGAAACATATCTTTTTATCAAAAAACAAGCTAGCCAGACGATTGCTTCAACAAGCAAGAAAAGAGGCGGAACAATTAGAATTAGGCCGCCGATTGCCGATGCTACTCCTTTGCCGCCGCGGAATTTCAGCCAGATAGAAAAAATATGACCCAAAACAACCAAGAGAATAACCAAACTAATAATCCAATCTATGCCGAAAACTTTTAAAGCTAAAAACGTAGGGAAGAGGCACTTTAAACCGTCAAGAAAAGCGACTAATAGGCCGTAACCTTTCCCTAGCGTTCTGCCTACATTTGTGCCACCTGTTGAACCGCTGCCGATTTTTCTAATATCTTCCACTCCTTTTGCCAGGGCAATATAGTAGCCAAAAGGAATTGAACCAAGCAAGTAAGCAAAAAATGAAAGACCTATTATTCCCATTATTTCAACCATTTATTTATTACCTCCTATCCATATAATATTTTGAAATGAGCTGTTTTGATTATTTTAAGGAAGGTTATTCAATAATATTAAAATTCCGATTATTGTTGCCACAAAACAAGTAATTAAAACTATCCCGGCGAAAATATCTTTTATTTTTTTAATTTTTCTTAAAAAATAAAGCGTAATAAATTCCAATAACTAAAAATGCTCCAATACTATCCCAAATAAGATCGAACATTGTATCTTGAAGATTTAATTGAAGCGGAGGTAGACCAAACATTTTGGCAAAATATAAGTCCCAAAAAAATTCCAAAAGTTCCCAAAACGCTCCGATGATGACGGTGGCTATAAAAACTAAAATAAGATTGGTAAATTTATTTTCGATTTTAAATATTCTACTTATTTTAGTATGAAATAAAATGTAAATAATTGCTGCTGAAAGAGTTATCCCAGCTGAGAAATGAAGGATATCATCGTAAAAACTCAAAGAATAATAAAGGCCTTTCAAATAACCGAAAAGATGAAAGATAAAAATTAGAAAAATAATTATAGGAAAAAGAATTTTAAATTGAATTCTGCTCATATATGATAAGATATCATAAAAATTTTAGAAAGTCGATAAAAAGATCGCTCACGATTTCGCGAGCGATCTCTTATGGGTTATTCTCGGTAAAAACATCCCTGTACGCTTCATATAGGAGTCATATTTAGGCAAAAATTGTTTAAGGGTCTTTTCTTCAAATCTCGCCTGGAAATAAAGAAAAGGAATAAAGAGGATTATCAAAAAGAACAACCAATTTACAAGAGTAAACTCAAATCCTATTCCCATTAACCAAGAACCGAAATAAATAGGGTGTCTTATTAAGGAATAGGGTCCTGTTGTTACAATTTGATGATTACTTTTCGGAGAAACTCCTGTCATTCCGGCAGTGATCCAATTTTTATTTAATGCGATTCTCCCCCAAGAAGAAAGAAAAACACCGCTTAAAAAAAGAAAGAAACCCAAAAACATAAGACAAGAATAGTAAGGCTCCATGAGATTTATCTTTCCCATATCTGAAATTCCTAACTGGAAAACTACGGCACCGAGAATTCCTAAATCCACTGCGATGAAAAACAATCTCCTTTTCAAATCTGCTCCAATGGTGCTAGTTGTTATCTCTCGGTATTTTATGAATAAAGTGACTCTTATTAGCATCCAAACTAAATAACCAAGAAGTAAAACAATCTTCACTATCATTACAATCCTCCTTTCAATGTTTTGTTGTTGAAACAACTATATTCTATTGTATATTATTTCTTCTAAAAAGTCAATTATTAATTGATATGTTAAATAAAATTCGGTATAATTATTATTGAATTTATAATTTTATTCGTATATTCGTACTAATTCGTAATTCGTAGGATTATGAAAGTTTTTGAGCTGCATTTCAATCCAAAAGGAAAAGAAGACACCATCTTTGATAGTTTTTGTTATGAACCCATAAATATTGATGAAAAAAAATTGGGGAGTTTATATATGGCAGGTGAACTGAAAAATGTTTTACCTCAAAATTACAAACTCCTGGAAGATTTATCCTCTCAAATCAAAAAAGAATATTATCGCACCTTTTCTCGCTCACCAGAAAAGGCCTTAATCGAAAGTTTAAAGAAAGGAAATGAGTTTTTAGAAAAATTAACAAAGGAAGGTGATGTTAGTTGGCTGGGAAATTTAAATTTTGCTGTCATATCTCTTAAAGATTATCTTTTTCAATTCACTAAAGTTGAAAATATTTTGGTTTTTCTTTTGCGAGGAGGAAAAATTACTGAAATCACCGAAAACTTAATTCGAGAAGAAATTGAACCCTATCCCCTGAAGGTTTTTGGTAATATTATATCAGGAAAACTTAGTGAAGATGATATTTTGTTAATTTTAACAAAAGAGGTTTCGGAAATTTTTCAAAATGAAAATCTTCTCGAGGACCTCGCCTCTCTGGAAACTTTCACTGAGAAAAAACTCAAGGAACTACTCTGGAAAAAAGAAAAAATCTTAAAAGAAGTTTCAGGAATAGCCCTTTTGATTGCTCTTACCAAAGAACCACCTACTTTCAAAGAAAGAATCCCCAAGCTCTTTGAATTCGAAATGGAGAAATTTTCTTTACCCCGTAGGATTTCGGAAGTTATCCTATGGGGCTTCATTGCCGCCCTCTCCCCTATCAAAACTCTAATTTTAAAAATCTCTCGTCTTATTAAATTACCGGCTTTACCTGTTTTGAAAATCCCGAGATTTCAACTACTGAGGTTTGAAAAAACAAGAAAAAATTTAATCTTGGTTTTAATTTTTGCCTTAGTTTTAATTATTGGTTTTTATCTCTTCCAATTTCAAGAAAAAAGAGAGATCGCTAAAATTGAGAAGAATTTTATTCAAATCCAAGAGAAAAACCAAAAAGCCGAGAATTTTTTAATTTTAAAAAATTACCAAGAGGCTAATCTTTTATTTTTAGAAACCTGGGGAGAACTAAGTTCAATAGAGAAAACCCTTCCGGAAAGCGAAAAAGCTCTTAATTTTAAAAATGAGATATTAGTATTAAAAGGGAAAGTTGAATCTTCTCTTTCAAAATTAAATAATTTAATAAAAATTGAAGAGCCAGAATTACTTTTTAATTTTTCTCAAACCAAACTTGCGCCTCAAAAAATGGTGAAAATTGGAGGAAAACTCTATTTTTTTAATCCAGCTACTGAAAATCTATTTTGGATAGATATTTTTAAAAAAACTGGTGAAGAAATTAAAACCGAAAGAAAATTCAATTTCGCTCAACCCCTTAACTCAAATTCAATCATATTTTTCTCAAAACCAGATATTTTAACTGTTTTTACCGAGCCAAATCAGTTTTCTGAAAGCAAAATAGAACTTCCTGCCGGCGACTTCGACTTTATTGATTTTAAAAAATTCTACTCGAATTTCTATCTTTTAGATAAAAAACAAGGTGAGATTTTGAAATGCTCATTGCAAAAATGCCAACCTTGGTTTTCAAAAGAGAGTTCAAAAAAACCTGAGAATGCTATCTCTTTGGCTATTGATGGCTCAATCTGGATTCTAAATAAGGGTGATACAATAAATCGTTATTGGGGCGGACTTTATCAGGAAACCTTAAAATTCGATATTTTCCCAAAACTGGAAAAACCAACAAAAATTTCAATTCCTCCTACTCTTCCCTATTTTTACATTTTAGAACCAGCAAAAAACCGGATTTTGATTATAAAAAAATCCGGTTCACCCTCCCAAGTTTTTGGTGAAAAAATTTGGGAGGGCGAGGTTATAAAACAATTCCAGTCAGATAAATTCGATAATCTCAAAGATTTCGCAATTTCAGAAGATGGCAGAACGATCTGGCTTTTAAATAGCCTAATTCTTTATCAAGTTCCGCTGATAAGTCGCTGATTTCTACGTTGATAAAACGCTGATTCAGCGTAAATTCAGCGTATAGTTCAGTGTTAATTCGGCGGATATTTACTTCAGCTCTACTTTTGCACCGGCCGCTTCAAATTTCTTTTTTAAGTCCTCTGCCTCTTCTTTCTTGACATTTTCTTTGACTATCTGAGGTCCAGTTGCAGCAGCATCAACCAAGTCTTTGGCTTCTTTCAATCCCTTCTGAGTAACGTCCCTAACCACTTTAATCACCTCAATCTTTTTGTCGCCCACTCCCTTCAGTTCGATATTAAAAACACTCTTCTCTTCCACCGCCGGAGCAGCGGAGGCGGGAGCAGCGGCAGCAACAATTGGTGCGGCTGCAGAAACTCCGAATTTCTTTTCCAAAACCTTCACCAACTCTGCCAAATCCAAAACCGAAAGTTTCTCGATTTCTTCAACTAACTTTTTAAATTTTTCTGGAACCTCAATTGGTTCCTCTTTTTTTGTTTTTTCGACCATGCCTTAATGAACAAAGAACAAGGAACAAAGAACAATATTGTTCACTGTTCGCTGTTTTATTGTTCGTTTCTTTTAATTGTGCTTAGTATATAAACTAATCCTCGTAAATTGCTTTGTAAAACATTAACAAGACCTGATATTGGCGCTGATACACTTCTAACTAACCTCGCTAATAACTCTTCTTTGGTTGGCAATTCAGCTATTTCAATAATTTTTTCTTTTTCCAGAAGTTTTCCTTCAAAAATTCCAGAGAGAATTTTCAGATTTTCGTTTTCTTTTGAAAATTGATGAACTGATTTTATTGGTAAAATTTCATTTTCAAATGCCGAAACTAAGGCAATTTCACCGATTAGGTTTTCGGGAAGTTTTAATCCCATCTTTTCAAAAGCTATTTTCATCAGCGTCTTTTTTACTACTTTTAATTTTCCGCCTATTTCTTTAAGTTTTCTTCTTAAACCAGAGAGGTCTTTAACTTTCAAACCACCAATTGCAACAAAAACAACTGATTTCTGTTGTTTTAAATCATTGGTCAAATCTTCAACTATTTTTTCTTTTTGAGCTTTAGTAAGTGACATAATGCAGATCTACGAATTTAATGCGAATGCTGCGAATATACGAATTATTTATTCGCATGTGCGTTTTTGCCCGCCTAAATTTTGCTTTGCAAAACTTTGGCGGGTGAACATAGAGCGAACGAAGTGAGCTCACGCTTTTCGCATACTAAAAAATGTCTGCTGCCGCAGACAATTTACATAGGTGACACCTATGTATTTTTATCCTCGGCAGGTCTTACTGTGCCTCGCCGTAGCCTTCTTGGGCGAAGGCGGGTAATGCCTACTGTCTGCGGCTATTTTATTTTTGATTCTAAAATTCTTACCCTTTTTTCCAGTGCCTCGAATTCCTCAAAATCAACTTTCTTTTTTAAGGCATTCTTAATTATTTCGATATCATTCTTAATGATTTCAATATCCACCTTCATTGTACCTATCATTTCGGTATGTAAATCTAATTTCTCAGTATGTAAATCTAATTTCTCAGTATGGGAATCTAATTTCTCAGTATGGGAATCCTGTCTTTCAATAATTAAATCGATTTTGCTATCAAAATCTTCCTTCAAGACATCTATATGCCTTTTAATATTTTCATTATGCTTCTCTAAAATTTTTCCGATTTCTTCTGCCATATTTTACATTATAATCACTCCAAAAAACCTGTCAACCCCGTTAGAAATAAGCCGCCCCGAGGCGGCTGCCGCCGTGCCTTCGGCATGGCACAGTAAAATTAATGCAGGGCAGGACCCTTTCTTTCTTACTGCTCAATACAGAGGAGTTTTTGGTAATTTTCGCAGTATTTTCCTTGGGAGGGAGTAAAAGAATTTGTCCCTGCTCCTCCACCAGTTAGTCCCGAACTCAGTCCAGCCTGACCAACGGCATCAATAAGTTTTCCGTAAGGAGTGTAACACTTTGGATATTCAGGCGTGTAACGGCCAGTTGGCGGATAACCTAAAATTTTATCATCCTCTTGACTCCAATTCTGGCAGGTGGTGGTAAAACTATAATTTTCTGAAATAATTTTTGAGGGATACTGGATAGTAATAGTCAAACAATCTTTAGGACTGGCATCATTAATTCTCCCTAACCAAATATTAGAAAAACTATTTAAAAACCCTTCACTTAATTTCTCCCGATTAACCACCCAGAGATTAGAAAACTTCTCTAAAAATTTTTCAAAATTTTCTCCCAAAAGCCGATGGCAGGTTTTTCCTTCAGTTAAGGTGGCGGCTATTTCGGCCTCAACAAAAACACCATCTAATTTTAATCTATCAATGGCCAAAGCGCGATCATCGCCAAGCAAGGCCTTCCAGCTGCCAGCAAAACCGGCCTTTTCCGCTTCGGTTTGGCATTTCTCATCCGCCCCCTCTAAACCTCCCAAATCCCCGGTCCATTTTTGATTGGTGATGAAAACTTTTCTTAAATTGGGGAAATCACTTGATAGGTAGGGCCATTCGGTTTTCAATGATACAGTATCGCAGGAAGCAAATTTTGGACCAATGATGGTAAAAGCTTTATCTGAGTAATCAATTTTATTGCCCTTTTTCCAAGGATATTCAAAAATAGCCACTCGATAATCTTGAGAAGGCTCTTCCCAGATAAAAATTTGCCAGTCATACTTTCCTTCTTTAGACTCGATGTTTTTGGCAATCCATTTTGGTTCTGCGCCCCTAAATAAGACCAGGCCAATTCTATCTATCCCCCGAGAAGTCCAGCTAATCTGATAACTTTCTCCAGTTTTCCATTCTTCTCCGCCATTGGGAGTCCCAAGTTTGATTCTTTTTGTGCTGAATAATTGAGCTAAAAAAAGATTATCCGGGGCAACATTAACAAATACCCCCAATTCAATAAATAGAAAAATGAAAATGGCTAAAATTAAAATTAAATTTTCCTTAAATGGAAGTTTCATTTTGATGGCGGCGGTGGAAATTCCTCCAGAGAGGGTGGAGGAGGAAATTCATCACTAATTTCAATCACCTTTGGCTGAAAAAATTCCCCCCCTTGAAGAAAATTACTGACTAAATTAACAATAAAAAAGACAAATAAAATTATTAAAAAACCAGAGAGGGTCCAAAGTAAAATTTTGTTTCCTCGAGAAATCTTCTGGGGGGTTTTTTTTGCCCTCAATAAGGTTATTGCTCCCCAGAGAAAAAAAGCTGAAGCAACAATTAGTAAAATATAAATCGGTGAAGAAAAATTTCTTAAAAAATCAAATTCCATAATAATTTACTTTAAAAGCTCAACGATGGCTTCAGCAAATTTTCGAGAGGCCCCCGGTCCATTACCAGTAACAATTTTCCCATCGACGACCACCTCTTCATCTTGATAAATTGTTTCCTGCTCTTGTAAAATTTTCACTGCAGATTTATCTAAGGGAGATGACCAGACAGTGGCCTTCTTTCCTTCCAAAACCCCGGCTTTAGCCAAAATAGCCGGGGCAATACAAATTGCTGCCAATATTTTATCTTGAGATATCGTTTCTTTTACCACTCTATAAGAATTTTCATTATCAAGATTTTCAAGGCATCCTGGCCCTCCAATAAAAACCACAGCATCAAAGTCTGCCGGCTTTAGTTCATTTACTAATAGGTCTATTTCTACTTCTCCCCCATCAGCCCCAATAGCAGTTCCTATTTTATTTGAAGCAGTTTTTATTTCGGCTCCCGCTTTTGCTAAAATTTCCTTTGGGACAAAATATTCTTCATCCCGAAAATCTCGAAAAGCAATTGTTATAGCCACTTTTTTACTTGCCCCGTAGGGAACCGAAGGTTCTCCTTTGGGGTTTTCCAAAATTTTTTCCATAACTTTTTCTTCTGGTTTTTTGCCTAAATTTTGATAAATTAAAACTCCAGCTACTATCATTATAACAAAAATTGTCAATAAAATTAAGATTTTCCTCATAGGTTCCATTGGCAGATCCAGTGGCAGAGAGTTGTTCTCTGCCAAATTTATTTAAGGTATCTCGCCTTGGCGAGATTATGTGCTTCTAAAGTTTTACTAAAAATAGTTTTTCCTTCGCTTGTCGATAAATAATAAAAATACTCGCTATCTTTAGGATATAACGCAGCTTTTATACTTTCAAGACCAGGATTACAAATTGGACCCGGAGGTAATCCTTGATATTTATAGGTATTGTAAGGTGAATCAATTTTTGTTTCTTCAATTGAAATTTTGGTTATTTTTTTCCCGGTAATATAGGTTATCGTTGCATCAACCTGTAAAGGAATTCCATTTTCCAATCTCTTCCATAAAATTCCCGAAACCAATTTTTTATCTTCAAAAGTTTTGACTTCTTTTTCAATTAAAGAAGCCATAGTAATTATTTCAAAAATTGTTTTTCCTTGGCGAGAAATTTCTTTTCTTAAATCTGGAGTCAGTTTTTTATTAAAATTATCTAACATTTTTTTAACAATCTCCTCAATATTTGTTCTGTAAGAAAATTGATATGTATCTGGGAATAAAAATCCCTCTAGAGAAGCACTATTAGGTACATCTTCAAAAAAACTAAATTCATCCCTAAAATCTCCCGTCTTAAAATTAACGAGAACACTTCTCGTTAATTTAGTGTTTAACTCTTCCTCAATCTGTTTTATCGTAAACCCTTCAGGGATAGTGACTTTTATTTTTGCAATATCACCGGAAGCAATTTTTTGAGCGATTTTGGCTATTGAATCGGCTGGGCTTAAAAGATACTCTCCGGCTTGGAGATTTCTCACTTTTCCACTTATAATCGTGTAAAAAATAAAAAAGAATTGATTTTTAATCAAACCTTCTTTTTCTAAATTAAAAGTTATTTCTTTAACTCCTTGACCTTCCTTAACTGAAAATATCTTTTCTGTTGCCCCTCTTTCTTTGGGTAAGTAAATCCCTTGCCAGAGAAAAAAGAGAAAACAGGAAACAGCGAACAGAAAACAGAGAACAATTATTTTTTTAGCACTTAAATCCATCACTATTTTGTTAACTGTTAATTGTTAAATGTTAACTGGTTATTAGAGGAACAAAGGCGAAGCCTGGATACTCAATTTCCTCAAAGTTTTTTTCTGATTTTTTAGTTAAAAGCCAAATAGACGAACCAATTGGCGTAACGATTCGGCCGCCAATTTTTAACTGCTCTTTCCAGGTTCGAGGAACTTCAGCCTGCTGGATACTGGCTGAAACTAAAATTCCATCAAAAGGAGCTTCTTTTTCGTAACCCTTTGAGCCATCAGTACAAATAAATTGGACCTGTCCCCTTTTTATGAAATTATATTTTGCCACATTTTTTTCTCCAAACTTTTTCAATTCCGGAATTATTTCCATTGCAATCACTTTGCCTTTATCCCCTACTATTTCAGCTAATAAAGCTGTTGTCCAGCCTGAACCTGAGCCAATATCTAAAATTTTCTCTCCAGGTTGGGGCTGAAGTTGCTCAATCATAAAAGCCACCACTAGAGGTTGAGAGATGGTTTGACCACAACCAATCGGCAAGGCTTCATTGAGTTCTGCTAAATTTTCCATACCTTTTGGCAAAAAATCCACTCTTTTGATTTTTCTAAAGGCCTCGATAATCTTTGGTGTCTTTAACCACCCCTCCTTAATTAAAGAATCAATTAATAATGCCATTATTCAATTATACTTCAAATTAGCCACTTTAAAAACCCAAAAACCGCTTTTGCTGATAACTGACAAGCGGCCGCTTGTCAGTTATAAAATGAGGAGTTTTAAAATTTTTCTTTAAGTTTTAATCTTTGCCAAAAACTCAATCTGTCGATAAATAAAATTCCGTCTAAGTGGTCAATTTCGTGTTGGAAGATTCGGGCCGGCAGGCCCTCGGCCTGAATTTTATTTTTTTCTCCTTTTTCATTTATAGCTTCAATTTCTACCATTTTAGCTCTTTTTATTTTTAACCAGAGTCCAGGAAAACTTAAACAACCTTCTTCTATTATTTCGGTTTCTTTACTCTTTTTTAAAATTTTTGGATTAATGAAAATTTCTGGACCTCTTTCTGTTTGCACGGCAATTATTCTTTTTAATTCTCCAACTTGTGGAGCAGATAGGCCAATCCCTTCATTCTCAGTCATAGTTTCAATCATTTCAAAACCAAGACGTTTAATCTCTTCAGGTATTTCTTTTACTTCTTTACCCGACCAAGTTTTACTTCGCAAAATTTGGACGGGCAAGCATTTCCCCCTCAAAATTGGGTTAGGATATTTTTTTATTTCCAAAACTGCCATATTTTTACTTATATAGTCATCGTTTTAATTCTACAAAATGCTTGAATCTTTTTCAAGAAAAAAACCTCGACTGAAAGCCGAGGAAATTGGCAGGTGCGGCAGGGCTCGAACCTGCAACCCCCGGTTTTGGAGACCGGAGCTCCACCAATTGAGCTACGCACCCTTATTTTTTTACTTCTTTATGAACTGTGTGCTTCCGGCACCATTTGCAAAATTTTTTCAATTCTAATTTTTTCTCAGCTAATTTTTTTGATTTGTGAGTAAAATAATTAATCCTTTTACATTCAGAACACTGAAGCTTAACAAAAGGTTTCTTAATTGCCATAATTTTGAGCCAGGAGGCGGAGTTGCACCGCCGCTCTTCTCATTACCAATGAGATGCTTTAACTAACTAAGCTATCCTGGCCAATTATTTTTTGAATTTTTATTCCCCTGATTTTAATCTACTTTTAATCATCTCTGTCCACTCTTTGACAAAAGGCCAGTTTTCAAATTTTTCACAAGGGAATTTCTCACAATCACTACATAGATCCTTTCCACTTTTCACTGCGCACTCCAAAATCGGACAATTAGCATTAATGCTCTTTAAGAAATCTACTTTTTCTTGACTTAGTTCACAACCTGGACAAATTCCTTTTTTATAAAGGATGCAGTGTTCACAACAAATTCCACAAGGGGCTGTACATTTAGGCATAATGAAAATTAATTCAATTTATAATTTTTTTTGACCTGGGTGGGTGCGGTCGGAGTCGAACCGACGGGACCCTTACGGATAACTGTTTTACAGACAGCTCCCACCCCCTATGGGACTACGCACCCTTTTGATTATTTTATCACAAAAATAATTATTTCTCAATGATTTTTTGGTGTTTTCTCCGCCACTCTTCAATTTTTTTGTGATGGCCAGATATTAAAACTTTTGGTACCCGCCAAATTTTCGCTTTGCGAAATTTAGGCGGGCAGGCTCTCCAATTTTTAATATATTTTCTTATGTCAAAAAGTTCGGGGCGAGTATATTGAGGGTATTCAATAAATCCCTTTTCTTTTGTTGTCCTTTCTTTTAATAATTCTGGTTTTCCTAAAACTCCAGGGATTAGTCTGGCCACTGTTTCAATAACTATCATTGTTGGTAATTCCCCTCCCATTAAATCATAATCGCCAATTGATAATTCCAAATCAGCAATATATTTTGCCACCCTTTCATCAACCCCTTCATAGCGACCGCAAATCATAATTATTTGATTTAACTTAGAAAGTTTATAAGCGATTTTCTGATTAAATTTCTTTCCTCTCGGAGTAAATAATATTATTTTTGATTTTTGATTTTTGATTTTTGATTTTAAAGCCGAGACCGCTCGAAAGACGGGCTCGACTTTTATCACCATTCCCAATCCCCCGCCATAGGGCCGGTCATCAACGGTTTTGTGTTTATCCCTCGTCCATTTCCTTAAATTATGGATATTAATTTTAATCAATTTCTTTTTCTGAGCACGAAAAATTAGGCTCTCTTTTAAATAAGAGTCAAATATTTCGGGAAAAATTGTTATTACATCAAAAGTCATAAATATAATGCGAATCTACGAATGATATGCGAATGCTGCGAATATGCGAATAGAATCATTCGCATGTGCCTTCCTGCCCGCCTAAATTTTGCTTTGCAAAACTTTGGCGGGTGAACATAGAGCGAGTGAAACGAGCTCAGGCTTTTCGTATACAAACGAAAACCGCACTACCAAATATGATAGCACGGTTTTCTGATTTCTGTAAACAACTGAGTTTTGTTTACAGTTTCAACTCTTCAAGCCCTTCGCTGACTTCACCTTCCGCAGCGCCTGGAGCTCTTCTTCCTCGAGTGGGTGTGGTAACTCTACCACCTTCTGGTTCCTCAATCTTGAGGTTGACTCTGGCGTGATTCTTTAGCCCGACAATTCGGACCAAAGACCTTATTGATCTGGCAGTAGCTCCTGCTCGACCAATAATCACACCCATGTCCTCGGGATTTACTTTCAAAGAAAGTAAAACTCCCATCTCGTCAACTTTTCGGTCAACCTTGACTTCATCTGGGTGGTCAACTAAGGATTTAACAATAAACTCAAGGAATTCCTTATCAGCAGTTTCTTTTGCCATATTTCAATCTCTTAATCAACTTACTTCTTACTTCTATTCAGTAGCCCGACCTTTTTGCCTTTTTCTCTTTCAATCATTCAGAGATTCGGCAAGTCTGAAAAAGCTACTATATTATAATTTTACTCTTTTTTCAAAATGTGTCAAGCGGTGGCTGCTTTTTCAGTCTTTTCTTCCTTTGAAGTTTCCTCCGCCGGTTTTTCCTTGTCCTCCGACTTATCCGCCGAAGATTTATCGGAGGCGGAAGCTTTAGCAAAGGAGGGTTCTTCTTTGCCCGCCGGAGTTTCAACGGCGGCGGGTTTTTTAGATTTTTTATGTACCGGAATCTTTTTGCCTTCTATAATCTTTTCTGAAACTAATAAATTATAAATCGTCTCTGAGGGTTTTGCCCCCACTGACAGCCAATATTTAATTCGCTCTTCCTTCAAAACTTTCTCTTTTGTTAAAGGATTATAAAATCCAACCTCCTCTACAAAACGGCCACCTCTCGGAGGCTTTCTTTTATTAGTTACCACAATCCTGAATGCTGGCTGATTTTTCTTACCTACTCGAAATAATCTGATTACTAACATGTGAACGTAGTGAACACCCCGCCCTCTAAGCAATAATTCTTTTCTTGAGGGCACGCCAGGCGCTTCCATAATATTTTAGTTTTTTTTCTCTCGACCTTGCTAATTTTTCTACGGAATAAGATTCGTAATAAACTAATTGAAATTTATTCTTAGATTTATGTTGTTTTATTCTTTTTATTAAGTCTTTGGTATATCCAATATAAAATTTATTATTTCTTTCCAGTTTTAAAATATAAACATAATACATAACTGCATAGAGGGCGGGGTTGGCGCTTCGCTGCGCTCATCACCAATTTTTAACTTCTAAAGCGTTTTTGGCGGATTCAATTTCCGCTTCTTGTTTTGAAGAACCCTCACCCTTGGCGACTAATTCATCTCCTAAAAAAACTCCAATGATGAAGTGTTTGAGATGATCTGGACCCCATTCTTCTAAAACCTGATAAGTGGGGGTAATTCCTGCTCTTTCTTGGGCCTCTTCCTGGAAGCGAGATTTGGCATCTTTGAAAAGTTTTTTTTCTAAAATCTCTGGTAATTTTTTTATTAGATATTTTTCAATAAATTTTTTACAGGCCTTATATCCTATATCGAGATAAATTGCCCCAATTAAGGCTTCAAAAATATTGGCTAAAATATACTTTCTGGCTTTGCCAACATCTTTGGCTTCACCCTGAGATAATAAAAGGAAGTCATTAAAATCGAGGTCTCTGGCAATTTTTGATAACATATCAGCATTAACAAGAGCTGCTCGCCAACTGGTTAACTCTCCTTCAGGATTTTGATAATTTTGATACAAATATTCAGTCACCACCAGCTCCAAAACGGCATCTCCCAAAAATTCAAGCCTTTCATTATGGCCTAGGTAAAATTTTGGATTTTCATTCAAATAAGAACGGTGAACAAAAGCCTGAATCAATAAATCTTTATTTTTGAATTTAAGATTTAATTTTTTTTCAAAAGGAGCAAAATCTTTCATAAAAATATAATCCGAATATCATCCTAATTGTATCCGAATGCCACAAATAATTTATTCGGAGCATTCGGATGTCATTCGTAGATTTGGATTATTTATTTTCGATTTCTTTATACACTGTTCCCAGTACCCCATTAATAAATTTCCCTGAACTCTCACCCCCAAAAGTCTTTGCTAATTCAATTGCTTCATTAATTGCCACTTTGGGCGGAACCTCATCTTTATTGCCATACAATAATTCATAAAGTCCTAGTCTTAAAACATTTCTATCAATGATAGTAATCTGGTCAATCGGCCATTCGGGAGCGGCCTTTTCAATGATTTTGTCAATTTGGGATAATTTTTCTATTACTCCATTAATTAATTGCCAAATAAAATCAGTTTCTTCTAAACCAGGGCCAAATTCTTTAATATTCTTTTCAACAATTTTATTTAAAGAATCAGGATTTTTGCCATAAAAATCCCACTCATAAAGTGACTGCATAGCAATTGACCGTGATAAGTGCCGACTAGCCATAATAGTTAAATTATCTTTTGGACATTTCTTCCCAGGTTAATGGTTTTTCTTTCTCTGTCTTTTTCTCCTCAGCCTCTTTTGCCTTTATTTCTTTTTCTCTTTTTTTCTTTTCTTTTTTAGTTAATTTTTTTAAAACATCAATTACTTCCTTTCCTTTATAATACCCACAATTCCAACAAATAGTATGAGGTCTAGTGGGTTTTTTACATTTTGGACACAAAGTCAAAACTGGCGTTTCTAAAAAAATAGACGCTCTTCTTTTATTTCTTCTTGATTTTGTATGTCTTTGTTTTGGAACCGCCACAAACACTCGCGCCTCCCTCGCCATTTGGCTTCGGTCGGCGCTCGCTAAATTCAAAATTAAAAAAGAAAAATTCAAAACTGTTTTTAATAATAGCAGATTAATCAGAGTTTGGCAATAGTTTTGCTTGTCCACCGTAGCCTTGGCGAAGGAGGAAGTTTTGCGTTGTGGTTTTGCGTTTTGCGTTTTGAGATTTGCGCTTTTATTACTGGACTGAAGGATTTCCGGTGTATTTTACAAGGGCCGTATCTACGCAACATTTTTTTATGATACTTCGTTGGATAACCTTTATGTTTATCGAAACCATATTGGGGAAATTTTCTGTGATATCTTTTCATTATTCTATCTCGCCAAACCTTGGCCAAAATTGAGGCAGCAGCACAGGAAAAAACTTTTTCATCAGCTCTGATAATTGATTTTTGAGGAATTTTTAAATCAAGTTTCATCTTGCCGTCTAAAATTAAAAAGTCAGGTTTTCTTTTTAATTTTTTTATCGCCTTTATCATTGCTAATTTTGTCGCTTCCAGAATATTAATTTTATCAATCACTTTTTCTGAAGCCTTACCTATCCCCCATTTTATTCCCGGATGTTTGGTTAATATTTTGTAAAGTTCTTCTCTTTTTTTTATTGAAAGTTTTTTAGAATCTTTAATTTCTTTAAATAGTTTTGAATTTTGAATTGTAATTTTGATTTTTGATTTTTTATTTTTGATTTTAGCGGTTGTGACAACAACCGCGCTTGCCACTACCGGACCACAAAGCGCTCCTCTTCCTGCTTCATCCAAACCCACTACTCTTTTATATCC
>Ga0210057_1002803_pt1 | contig 24581 bp, 23 predicted proteins | sample CryGeyCG2114_010_2_FD_183968 | JGI IMG/M metagenome (GOLD analysis project Ga0210057, IMG submission 183968) | Groundwater microbial communities from aquifer - Crystal Geyser CG10_big_fil_rev_8/21/14_0.10 (SPAdes) (version 2) | ecosystem: Environmental > Aquatic > Deep subsurface > Groundwater ...
GAGGACTTTCTAAACAACAAAAAAAGAAAGTTATTCACTCTCTTCTTTTAGCTTCTACGGTTGCTCCGAACAGAAACATTCTTGATCAAATTCTTTAAAAAAAGCCGACGTTTTTGTACCTTATGCCTCCTTTTCATCTTCTATTCTAACGTTCCTACAAATACCTGTTTCAGGTATATCGCTGTTTATGTAATTTTTATAGGTATCATGAACAATAATTATCTCAATAAAAAAACCGGCAAAAATGCCGGTTTTGTTATTAGTGAGAGAGGAACAGGGCAACAGCATCATCAAAAGGATATTGATGTTGCCCTGTTTTTTCCTTGGAGAATTACTTCAACGCGTTGATCGCGCGGACGAGTTCGTCCGCGCCAAGCCTGTTTTCCCCCATGGGGATCACCCCCATGAACGGATTTGGATGCTCTGGGATTTGAATCCAGAACAGCGCATACCCGTCCGGGCGAAGCAAGACTCTTTCATTATTGCGAGGATCTGTTGGGCAGAGCCTCACTTTTATTTTAAAATCTGGGTAATCATTCTTTCCCCCCACTTCCCGAAGAGTCGGGATTTGTGGATAAGAAAGTTCCAGACTTTCACTGCTGATGTTTGTTATTCTCCAAGCGGTGTCTTGGAGTGCTTGGCTGACGACATTTCTGACGACGCTCTCCTCCATGACGGCTCCTTGGTTTTGGGTGGTTGTGTTTTGGGTGGTTGTGTTTTGGGTGGTTGTGTTTTGGGTGGTTGTGTCTTGAGTTGACATATGATCCTAGCGGGTTTTTATGAATTTGTCAAGCCTTCCCTCTATGCGGCTTGTTGTTGAGTTGAGTGATGAGCATCGTACCACTGCTCAAATTCTTGAATTATTTCATCGGAACGGCTTGTGGCTAGTTCCATTGCTTCTCGAAAACGGTCTTCTTCTGTTTCGGTTATTTGTGAAATGGTGGCAATCATATCGTCAAATGCCTCATTTCCTTCATCTTTCCACAAATCATCGTAGAGTGCTTTGTATTCTTCATCAGTAATGACTCCTTTTTCATGGTAGTTATCTACGGTCTGAATCGCTACTCTACGATCTGGTGCCAATCGTAGTTGATAAAATTCTTTTTCAGGATCGGTAATATTCGTTATTTTTTGGTTAGGATCCCCACAATTTTGTGATCGAAAAAATGAATCTGGGAGTAAACGGTCACCGGTATCTGTTGTTATGCTGCCCAATGTTTTTTCTAAAAAGTACTGATAACCTGCCTGCTGCTTGTCTGGAGATGGATAGCGTTTAAATAAATCAGATATTTCAGGAAATCTGGGCATTTCATGAGCATCTGTGTATACCTGTAGCATTGTTCGCATCATGGAAAAAATATCTTCTGATCGATGATGAAAAAATTCTACCTTGAGATCTTTTGACATCATTACAAAATGCTCTTCTGGAGCCATAAATCCAGGAGTTCCCGACTGCATCGTAATTTTTTTTCCTTCTTCTGTAGCAAGACCCAAATCAATTAATTTGGCATCAACGTTTTCTGTCCCCATTGTAATATTTACATCCTTTATGTCTTTGTGGACTATCCCTCTTTCGTGCATTTTATGCATTGCGTCAACAGCAGGTCGTATGTTCTCAAATCGTTCTGTCACGATACCTCGTTCGCGAATAAGCCCGTTTTTTTCTTTTTGATTTGCTTTTGTAGCCGCTTGTTTTCGTTCAAGAATAATTAAATCTGTTTTGAGGAAGACAAATTTTCTTCTTAATTCTTGTTCTTCTGATTCAGATAACGATTGAATTTCTGATGAAAATAACTGCTGTTCTATTTGACCTATTTGTCCTTTGAGTACATCAATTTCTTTTCGATTATTTTCTACTTCTTCAAGCGTTTCTGAAAAATATTCTTGAGTGAGTCTTTCTATTTCAGCTTGTAATCCACCTTTTCCAAGCGTTGGACCTGCGTATTCCATTCTGAAGAATACAGCTTCTGCTTGATTAAACGGAGTATCAGGAGTTGCTGATGCATATGAAAATCCTCTTACCTCAGCAATTCCATCAATACCCTCCACTCGTTTTAATGCCCTCATTTCATTATTAACAACCCATCTATGTACAGGATCTTCTCCTTGAAATTCCACTTTTTTTACAACTTCTTCTTTTCCATTATTATCAATTAAAAATACCCTACCAAAAGCTCCACTTCCTATAATGGATTTGGGGGCTAAAGTGATAACACTGCCATTCTCTAATATAAGTTTATCTCCAATAACAACATCATGTTCAAGAGATCTCGCATCGAGTGGCCGTGTTTGATTTTCACGTATGATTATCGCCTGTTCAATCCCTTTTTGGGGAATTGGTGGAGGACCATTCTTCTTATCGATAATAGGGACATCGGCACGTACGGTGTGAGCATCTGGGACTATTCTGTGTACGTTCGTCATTGCGGTGCCCGTCTTTCCTGCCATTGAATCAACGAGTTCCAAATCACCAGGGACTAATGAAATTTCTTCAACTGAGGTTACTATTTCAGTTGGTATTCCCTCATTTATCCGTATATCAGTATCACTAAGAGGGATTACTTCATCTACTGTTGTGTGGTTATTATCTTCTTGTGGTGGTGGATTTGGTTGTTCTCGTCGAGATTGCATAGAAATACGAAATTTGTTGTATTTGTGTGAGATCATTTTTTGTTACTCTCATTTACCCACAAATACTTATTTTAAAGTATATCACACTATTTATCAGATTTTTATAGCTATCGTGGATAAGAGGATCTTATTTTGTATGCTTTGGTGTGCGCACGGAAGTTTCACGTTTGTCTTGAATAATTTAGTTACAATCCCTATACTAACGTTAACATACATTTAATTTTATAAATTCCTTATGAAACATCTTTCTGTTGCTACTGGGTTTATTGACTTTGTTCGTGAACAGGGTGTGGTGGGGCTTGCTATTGGGTTTATTCTTGGTGGAGCGGTAAGCAAGCTGGTATCGTCTTTTGTGACTGATCTTGTTCAACCTGTTATTGGGTTGATTCTTGGATCAACCGAGGGATTAAAGTCTATGTCTTATGCCTCAATTAAGTATGGGAACTTTTTATCAACATTGATTGATTTTATTTTGGTTGCAGCGGTTGTATACTTTGGATTTAAGGCGCTGCGTATTGACCGATTAGATAAGAAGAAAAAATGATAACTTATTTTTTATCCTGTTCTTTTTGTATCACCGTATGTAATGGGACACTTCCCAAGACATGTAAAGAATTCATCGCGCGAGTAAGTGCAACATAGAGCAAATCTTTGTGAATTCTCTGTTTTTCTTCACGATAGCTCTGTTTTTCATATGGAAGGTAAAACATGTGTTCTGAAATTCCTACAATACAGACGGTATCAAATTCTACTCCTTGTGCCTCGTGCATACTCATGAGACGAATATTTTTATTGGTCTTTTTGTTTATATGAAAGAATGCATTGAGGTATTCTTTTTCTTTGGCTAATACTCCCAGGCTTCCTGTGCACGTATTTGCTACTTCTTGCACGTAGGCTATTTCTTCTTGTATTGTTGTACATATTTTTTCTTTTACCGCTTCTCCTTCACGAAGATTGTTGGCGATGTCTATAATGTATCCAAGTGAGTTAATATATTCGAGAATATTTTTTGTATTCCGATACACTTTTTGGAGGATAACTTTTCTGTCAGTGCTTATTTGTTCTTTGGCTTCTTGCCAGTGTTGGATAGTTCCTATTTGTGTTTGTTGGGCCATGTCTCCGACGTACATGACGGCATTATTTGTTTCATCCAGTGTACTTTTGGCAAGTTGAATTTGTTCTGGGAGATAATTTTGAAATTCATCAAAAATCATGAGGGAATAGGTTATGGGAAATCTTCCTATTTTTTTCTTGGCAGCTCCTTTTTTGCTCATCTGATAGTATTCTTGCATGAGCGTGAGTGTTCCATGTTGTTTTTTGTATAAAAGAATCAATATGGTGAGATCAAATCTATCAAGTACTTTTTGTTCTTTTTGCTGCTGCCATACTGTTTGTTCTTCCTCTGAAAATACGTGATGATATATGTTGGCAAGGGTATGATAAATATTCTTTTCGAATACACTATTTGGGAGTTGTTTCATTGCTTCCCTTTTTTTGAATTCATATATATCTTTTTGAGCGGGGGTTTTCCCAACACGAAACTGATACGTATACCCACTTATACCAAGGACATTCATTGCCCATGTGGCAAAGGTGGTAATGGTAACTCCTTTTATGCCAAGTTGTGGTAATAATTGTGAAAAATATTCTTGTGTCCCACTATCTTGAACAAATACTATTATAGCGTTGGGATGAAACTGGTCAGATACGTCTGGTGATTGGCACAGATAGGCAACACGATGCAAGGCAAGCGTTGTTTTTCCTGATCCAGCAGGTCCTGAAATAAGCAATGGTCCTCTATGATTGGCACGAATAACGGTATCTTGTGCTTTTTCCATTTGTGCCACAATTTCTGGTAAAGCAAAATCTTTCTTTTGATTTGAAAAATACGATTGGTATACCAGCTCTCTCCCCTGCTCGAGTGATTCTGTTGCAAGAAATACAATTTTTCCCTGTGAAATCATGTATTGATCTTTTTTCTTAAGAATACCTGTTCTTTTTTTCCCGTCTTGTGTTTGGTAAGAAATTTTTCCTGGTTTTTCAAACCGCATGGATGATACTGGGGTCACCCACGAATAAATGTTTTCTTCTGTAAATGAAAATTTTCCAAAGTACAAATCTTCATTTTGTGTATTATCAAAATCAACATGGCAATGAAAAAAATATGGTGCTGGTTCAAGCACTTCTAACTCTCGTTCACGTTGCACCCCATGCTCAAGCATTTTTTGTTGAACAATTTTATCATCTTCGTTTACTTTTGGGAGCTCAGTACGGATGTGCTGATTTTGTTTTCTCGTTTTTTTAAGAGAAGCACCAATTCTTGCAATTGTCTGTGCAAGTGCAACTGACGCCTTATTGAGAAAAGCATCTTTTCCCTGTTGGTTCATAGGAATATGTTTAGATAAAAAAACCTGGAACCGAGTATTGTTTCTTTTTTATAGATACAATTTACCCTTGTTCCAGGCTGTTCTTTTCTTTGATGTGTTTGTCTATTTGTGGGCCGAGAAGGATTCGAACCTTCGAAGGCAGAGCCAGCGGATTTACAGTCCGCCCCAGTTGACCGCTTTGGTATCGACCCAATTTAACAATTTACCTTTGACTATTGACCTCTTTTAGATTTTTTTATGACTGTTTAAAACTATACAAGGTCAATTATCACAAGAGCCACCTCGGGGATTCGAACCCCGGACCTGCGGTTTACAAAACCGATGCTCTACCAACTGAGCTAAGGTGGCGTAGAAGCTCCATACGCATTTTTCGCGTGCGCCCATCATACTATCTTTTCCTTTGTGTGTCAAAGGGGTTATCCTGTGGATCTTTCCTTATTCCATTTCATCTATACGTTGTTTGAATACGCGTAGTTTTTGATTATCTGGATTTGTCCCTCTTAGCTGTTCGTATCCTTCTTGGGCCATATCTTTTTCCTTGGCCATTATACTAATTTCTATAAGATTATCAAGATATTTAGGATTTTGTGGCTCAAGTTCAACTGCTTGTGAGATTGCTTCAAGTGCGGTGTCATATTGCTTGATATCGTGTAATACCGTAGCTATTTTGGCAAAACGACTTGAAATGTTTGGGTTGATAATTACTGCCTTTTGATACCAATTTACTGCTTGTTCTTTTTCTCCCTTTTTTTCTAAGAGTTCACCAAATTTCATCATTGTTCTATCATCATTAGCATCAAGTTTCAATATGTGTTGATACGTTTGCTCGGCTTCATTCAATTGATTGAGATTGGTATATACTTCGGCAAGTCCAAGATACGCATCAATATTCTTTGGATCTTGACTAATGGCTTTGATGAATTGTTTTTCTGCTTGATCAAATTGCTGTTGTTCTAATGCGTGGGTACCATGTTGATAGGCATTATCTACCGAGGTTTGTCGTTTTTCTTGTTTTTCTTTTGGTTCTTCTTGTTTTTTCTGTTCTTGTTTTTTTATAATGTTTTTTTCTACTTTTCCCACGTATTTTCTAAATTTTAGCTGAACATTTTTTGCCTTTTGTACGTACGGTTCTGCTTTTTTCTCCCATTCTTTCTTTTGTTTTTCGGCTTGCTTGTTTACTCGACGTTTTATATATTCCTTTTTCTTTTTGCTTGCTTTTACTTCTGGCATATTGTCTACATCAAGCAATGATAGTTGTGGAAATTTTTTGACCACCACAATAATGATCGTGGTAAGCGATACAATCATGATGATAAACGGGATAATACTAGCCATAGATAATACGGAATTTTTTTATTATACGGTAAGTGCGTTGATGATGTTGGTGCAGGTTTTTTCTTTTGCAGAGGCACTTCCAATTAATACGCCATCAATATGAGAACGTACTATGTATGATACCACATTGCTTGCATCGACACTACCGCCATAAAGTACACGAACAGGGGCCTTAGTATACTGCGCAACTTCTGTTCGTATCATGCGACTTTTTTCTTCGGCGAGTTCTGGATCACATTCATTTCCCGTGCCTACAGCCCATACGGGTTCATACGCAATGATACATTCTTTTGTTATTTCTAATCCTTCTAATGCTTTTTTGAGCTGTTTTTTTATACGGTATTCTTCTTTTCCGTTATCTTTATCTTCTTGTGTTTCTCCAACACAAAGTACGGGAGTTATTCCTTCATCAAGACAGGCCGCTATTTTTTTTCTAATATCTTCGTTTGTTTCACCAAAGATATATCTTCGTTCTGAATGTCCCACTAGTGCGTACTGACACCCAATTTCTTTTACGAGATGTGCGGACACGGCTCCGGTGTATGCGCCTTTTTCTACCCAATTAATCGTTTGTGCACCAATAGCGATGTTGGTATCTTGTGTGGCTTTTATCATTTCTGAAATAGCAAGTGTGTTTGGAAAAATGGCTACCGTGGTGTTGTTCAACGCAGCTACCTTAGGAATTATTTGATGAGCAAGAATCATTGTTTCATCAAAATCAAGATACATTTTCCAGTTTGCAAAGATATAATTCATATATATAGGTTACTATTATAGTACATAATGTATACTATGGCGTTCTTTTCCTATGTTAGAATACGATGTCATTTTTTTCAACATTTCCAATGATTGCAACTCGCAACTGTTCATTATTGAATATTTCTTTTGCAAGCTGTTTTATTTGTTCGTTTGTGACAGTGTTTATTCGTTCTAGTTTTTCTTCCGGGGTACTTAGTTTGTCCATAAAAATGGCTTGATGGGCATACCAGTTTGCCTGCGTACTTGAATCTTCTAGTGATAGCGTAATAGCACCGTGCAGATGTGTTTTTGCGTCTTTGAGTTCTTCTTCAGTTACTCCGTTATCAATAATTTTTTGTATTTCTTCTTTGGTAACGGCGATAGCATCGTTAATATTTTTTGCCTCAAGTCCAATACGGATGTATGCGTACCCACTATCATGAAAATTTTCCATGCCACTTCGTACCATGTAGGCAAGTCCACGTCGTTCACGAATTTGGATAAATAACCGAGAGCTCATTGATCCACCGAGTATGGTACTCATCACGGTGGCAATGGCATTTTTTTCTACATCTTTGTATTTAAATCCTGGATAACCAAGCATCATTTGTACTTGATCTGTTGCTTTTTTTTGTACGGAAATTCGTTTTTCTTTTTGTGTTGGTCCACATGATGCAGGAAGAAATGCATCTTCTTTTTCTTGCGTATTTTGTTGTTCTCCAAAGTACGTATTGAGAAGTTCTTCTGTTTTTTGCGTAATGGCTCCTGCCACCACGATGATCATGTGTTGTGGTTGATAGTGTTTATCTTTATATGCAATAACGTCATCCCGTTTGTAATCACGCACATGTTGTTCGGTTCCTGCGATATCTAATCCAAGTGGAGATCCTTCAAACATGAGCTCTTCAAAAATATTTTCAATGTTCATGAGTGGATTGTCGTTGTACATGCGAATTTCTTCAACGATAACCGTTTTTTCTCGTTCCATTTCGGTGGGGTCAAAAGTTGAATTGAAAAGCATGTCGGAAAGAATGTCGAATGATGTTTCGGTATAGGTGGCATCTGTTTTTATATAATAGCCTGTGTACTCTTTTCCAGTAAATGCGTTGTATTCGGCACCAAGTCTATCTATTTCTCTGGTAAGTGCAAGGGTATTTTCTCGTTTTTTTGTTCCTTTGAACATAAGGTGTTCAACGTAATGTGAGGCTCCTCGCAAAGATTCTGTTTCATACCGTGATCCAACGGGATACATTACCAAGGTGGTTACTGATTTGGTGTCTTTTTGTGGGACGAGAATAACGGTTGCGTTGTTTTTGAGTTTGTATGATTCGAACATAGTTTTTATGAAAGATGTCACATGGGGCATGCTGCACCCTCTTGTTAATTTAATTTTTCTTGAAAGTATGAAACTAACGTTTCTATCTTTATTCGTTCTTGTTTCATGGTGTCGCGATCGCGTACGGTGACGGCATTGTCTTCTTTGGTATCGTGGTCAATGGTAACGCAGTATGGTGTACCAATTTCATCTTGTCGACGATAGCGTTTTCCTATACTTCTGGATTCATCGTATTCGCAATTTCCAAAAAGTTGCACTGTGTGATAAATATCTTTAGCAATTTCTGGAAGCCCTTCTTTTTTGATGAGCGGAAGAATAGCAATTTTCACAGGGGCAAGGGATGGTTTTAACCGAAGGACAACTCGCGTATCTTCTCCATCAAGTTGTTCTTCTTCGTAGGCTTCGTTTAACACAGCAAGCACCGTTCTATCAAGACCAAATGTTGGTTCAATAACATGTGGGGTATACACTTCATTTGTTTGTGGATCACGGTAGACTAATTTTTGTCCACTGTGTTCTTGATGCTGTTTGAGGTCAAAATCTGTGCGGTATGCTAATCCGTAGAGTTCTTTTTTTCCAAATGGGAAATCATATTCAAGATCAACGGTTCTCTTTGAATAGTGTGATAATTTTTCTTGTGGATGTTCATACTCATGAATATGATTTGTTGAGAGGCCAATGGTATAGCACCACGTTTTCATATCTGTTAGCCACGATTCAAATACCTCTTTCCAGTGTTCTTCTTTAATAAAATATTCAATTTCCATTTGTTCAAATTCGAGCCGACGAAAAATAAAATTCCCCGGTGTGATTTCATTACGAAATGCTTTTCCAATTTGTCCGATTCCAAATGGAATTTGTACTCGGGTGCTATCGAGGACATTTTTGAACTCAAGAAAAATTGCTTGTGCAGTTTCTGGTCGCAAGTAGGCAGTTTGTCCTTCTCCTGTTTTTGCCATTTCGGTTTGGAACATGAGGTTGAAATATTTAACAGGACCGAGGGTTGGTTTTTTGGTAGCAGGAGAAATAACTTCTTTTTCTTTTATTAAGGCGTCTACTTTATCAAGATCCCATCCTTCAATATCGATACCAAGCTGTTCTTCAATGAGATGATCGGCGCGAAAACGCTGATGTGTTTCTGTACATTCCACCATAAGATCATTAAATCCCCCAACATGTCCACTAGCTTCCCATGTTTTTGGGTGAAGGATAATGTCTCCGTCTATACCAACGACGTCTTGTCTATTTTGGATAAATGTTTTCCACCAAAGCTGTTTGATGTTATTTTTGAGCTCGACTCCGTATGGCCCATATGTGTATGAGTTGGCAAATCCCCCATATATCTCTGAACCAGGATAAATAAATCCACGACGTTTGGAGAGGGAAACAATATCTTGAATGTTTTTTGTTTGCATAAAATATGTGGATTAACGATGACCGTTTTTATTTTGAAATAAATAAAAGACCTCTTGGTAGAGATCTTGGGGTCCGGCTGCTTTTGAGCTGCTGGACGGTTCCACCCAAGTTTCCTGATAGTGCTTCAGGACGGCTTGATATATTGTCTATTGACTCTCCGCTTTCCAAGGCGGGTCGTTGTCAATATGGTAAGTATACCCTGTTTTATTGCTCTGTCAAGCAACAATGTCCGTGTTGTCTTTATCTATTAGTAACGTTACAGGACCATCATTTATAAGAGACACATGCATGTGGGCGCCAAATACCCCTGTGGCAGTGGGAATTCCTTTTTTTTGAAAGGCCTCACAAATATAGTTGTATACTGGTTCGGCAATATCAGGATGAGCAGCTCCTGTATAACTCGGTTTAGTTCCTTTTTTACAGTCACCATACAGAGTAAACTGAGACACGACGAGGACTTCCCCAACGATATCTTCAAGACTACGATTCATTTTTCCTTCTTCATCTTCAAAAATTCTGAGCTTACTTATTTTTTCAACAAGCCAATCTGCTTGTGCGTGTGTATCTTCTGGGGCAATACCGAGTAAAACTAAGACACCGCGGGAGATACTTCCTACGGTGTTTTTTTCTACCGTGACACTTGCTTGTGAAACTCGCTGGAGGATTGCGCGCATATGCGAATAGTGTTCTGTGCTATATGGTGGTAATTTCTTTTTCTTTATCTTCTCCTATTTGCTTGATTTGTTCGTTATGTTCTTTGACAAGTTTTTCAAGATCCTCATGAAATCCATATTTTTCATCTTCACTTATTTCTTTGTTTTTTTCGGCAACATCAATTTTTCCACGAACTTCTTCACGTATTTTTCGGATGGCAATTCGGGCATGTTCTAACTTTTGGTGAAGTACTTTAATGAGTTCTTGACGTCTGTCTGCGGTAAGATCTGGCAATGGGAGTCTAATAAGTTTACCGTCATTTACGGGATTAATTCCGATTTCTGAATTACGGATTGCTTGTTCTACTGCTTGCATGAGTGATTTATCCCACGGATCAACCGTGAGCGTTTTTGCATCTGCCACACTAATTGAGGCAAGTGCTTTTAGTGCTTGTCTTGACCCATATGCTTCAACTGTAATGTCTTCTACAATGGCAGGGGTAGCCCGACCTGTTCGAAGGACAGAAATGTCTTGTTTGAGAAATTCAATTGCTTTTTGGAATTGTTCTTTGTTTTCGTTGATAATTGTCATACGATAATGAGTTCTTAGTTCAAGATTCTTTATGTGGTGATCCTATCATTGACTAGGGGCTATTGTAAAGCCTAGGTAGAGTAATTCATTTTCTGGTTCCATATAAAGAGCGGTAGGAATTTGTCCGCTTGGCAATCGTTTGGTGATCCAGGTTGTTCCTCCATCTACTGTTTTATACAGGGTTGAGCGATTTTCTATGGTAGCGGTGTAAAATAATTCATCATCATTATTTGGATTTACGGCGAATCCATATATTTTTGCGCTCCCTGGTGACGTGATAAGTGAAATTTCTTGCCAACTCACTCCCCCATCCTCTGAGAGAAGAATCCCATAATCGGATATCCAATACACAACATTTGCTTTGAATGGATGTAAACTCATTCTTCTAAACTCTTTTGCTTTGGAAAATTTTTCTAACCCGTCGTTCATGAATTCCCAGGTTTCTCCTGTATCGGTTGATTTTGCCAGACCTTTTTTATCAAATGCGGCATAAATCACTCCTTCTTGCAATGGATTGCTGATAATGTGTCTGAGGCCTTTTTCTTTAAACCGCTTGGTTACTTGCCAGCTTTTTCCACCATCGATACTTTTCAAAATAGTTCCGTTATCTTGAGCGGCAATAATTTCGTATGGCGCAAAATTATGAATAGTAACGCCGGTAATTTTTACATCTGTTTTTGCTTCACGATACACTTCTGTCCAGGATCTACTACAATCAGTTGTCTTGTATAAAAATCCACCGTTTGTTGCATACAGAGTACATTTATCTGTGGGATGTACTACCACACCAAAGATAAATCCTTCATTGAGTGGCACGGCAGCTCGTTGCCAACTTTTTCCTTTGTCATAACTGAAGAGTAACCCAGCGGAGCGAGATGCCCAGTACAATGCCGCTGGATCTTGTGGATCGGACACAAGTCTATACACGCTGACTCCTGATACATCAACAATACCATTTACTGTTGGTGCGGTAGATATTTTTTGCCAATTTTCTCCTTTATCTGTTGAAACAAACATACCAGCATCACCACTTACTGAGTTTGCACTTCCACTATTATTGAATGAAATGCAGCTTGCTCCCATGAACACAAAGGACAAACAGGCAATACTAAATTTTAAAAAATGTCGCGTGGTCATATGTGTTTAAGGAATGGTTAAAAGTATTGTCTCTATAAGAAGACGTGGATGAATATTTTTATGTAATAATTTCTTTGCTTGTTCTATTCTATCATAAACATCCCCTATTGCGGTATAGGTCCAATCTTTATGTGGTGTAAGGTTATAGATATTGCTCGTGGATTTTTTGCTGAGTGTTTGTGCGTAGTCGTGTAATACGAGCTGCCAATATTCTAAAATGGTGACGAGTCTTTGCCGATCTTTGATATGATCTGTTTTGTCTCCAAAGAGTTCTTCCGTGTCTTTTATTTTTTGAAAAAATGGTTCTCCGGCAAGCGCATGGAATTGAGTAATATATTTTTTATAGGTTGTATAGGCATCGTCATCTCTTGCCCAGTTTATGGCAAGACCTGGGAGTCCCCGACTTTCCTTTGCCTTTTGCATGGCGATGTCTTGATCTACGCCATAGACTGAATTGAGATGATTAGCGATGTCGAGAGTTGGAGTTTGGGTGAGGTGATATGTTTGACAACGTGAAAGAATGGTTTGTGTGAGCGCTTCATTATTTTTTGTGGTGAGGAATATAAGGTTTCCTGAGGCAGGTTCTTCGAGTGTTTTTAACAGGGCATTTGCTGCGTTTGTATTCATGCGCTCGGCTGACTCAATAAAGACAATGCGATATTTCCCTACAAATGGTTTGGTATTTACAATGTGTTTTGCTGACCGTATTTGTTCAACATCAATATGTTTTTTGGTTTTCTTTGTTTTGACATTTATCTCTTGTGTAAGATGCAAAAAATCGGGATGTACTGGCACTTTTTGTATTGTTGTCTCTAAAAAATACGCAGCAAGATGCATGACCATTGTTGTTTTTCCACAATGTTCTTGCCCAACAAGACAGTAGGCATGATTTCCGTTCTCTTGTTCTTTTCGTTGTTTGAGTAGAGAAAATAATCGTTGATTTCCAATAAAGGTATGTGTGTTGTTCATAATAACAATATCCTACCATCTTTTATTTTTCCTCGCCAATGAGTACTGCGGCTGTTTGTTTGGCACACGCCTGCCAAGAAAATTGAGCAACTCTGTTCGTTCCTTTTTTTATGAGTTCTTTCGTGTGTGCGGTGTCTGTTATTATGTGCTCCATTGCATTCGCTATTTCTTTTGTTTCTAATGGATCCACAAGGAGTGCGGCACCGTTGGCAATTTCTTCGGTGCTGGTATGCTTTGAGGTGATTACAGGAATACCAGCAGCAAAAGCTTCCAGAATAGGAATACCAAAGCCTTCATACAAACTTGGGTATACGAATGCTTGTGCTTGTGAACATATGGCTGGTAGGTCGGCTTGTTCAACCCATCCTGGTGTAATAATATCTTTTTTGTATGGTGAGGTGTCTATTGCGGCCATGACCTTCTCGTATCCGTGGCCAGGCTTTCCAACGAGCACCAGTTGATATGTTTCCTCTTTGTGTTGTGCTCGAAATTGAGTAAATGCGTGAATAATTCGAACCGTATTTTTCTTTTCTTCCAATCGGCTGATCGTCAGAAAATAGGGTGTAATAATGACGTATTTGGTACGTATTGTTGTTGCGCTGGTATCGTTATTTGAGCGCGATGCCATCGAGTTATTGTAGCCGTTATGAATAACGGTGATGTTTGCCTGTGGGTTATTATTTATGGTGAGGAGTTCTTGTTTGGTACATTCGCTGGGGGTAATAATGGTATCAATATGGGTGAGCGCATAGTTTGCAGACCATGTGGTATACCATCTTTCAAACCAATTATAACTTTGGGGAAATTTTATTGCGGCAACATCATGGAGTGTCATGATGGTTTTTTTTGGATGGATGAGTGGTGGTACGTGTGCAGGAATCCACAAAACATCAGGAGGATTACAGAGCATTTCTATACTTAAACGACACTGTGTCCACAATCGTTGTGGTGGCCAGCTGAGTACTTTTTGTGACCAATGTGTGGGAAGTGCCGCGAGCGTCCCGGTGAGTGGCGTTTTTGTATACAACACCACTTCATGTGTACTGGGGATCAGTTTTTTTAATTCTTCAATAACATGAAAGGCATACCATTCCACTCCTGTTTTTTGTTGATTGTTTGCTCGTGAAGCATCGATGCCGATACGCATATTAATAAATATTTACGCGACCAATATATTTGAGTGTTTTCCCTATTTGTTGTGATGTTGCAGATTTTATATCAAGCTTTTCATCCACCATGGATACACGACCAACACCGCCAGAAGGAAGCACAATATGCTTGGGATTTTCATTATCTTCATCTACGGGAGTAATGTACCATAACACACTATCGATAATGATAGGATCATATAGGGCTTCATCAGCAAATAATTGATAAATGTCGTTTCCTCCTTCTACTAGTAATCGGGTAATCTTTTTCTTTCCAAGATATTGGAGCAATTTTTTTATTTGCATGTCACTTGTTTCAAATGCAAAACAGGGAATACCTGCTTCATGGTAGAGATGTACCCGTGAAGCTGGGGCTTTGGTGGTGTGCACAACGAGCACATTTCCATCACGAAATACTTGTTTATCAATATCACAATTCAATTCTGGATCAAGAATTACGCGAAGTACTTTTTTGTATCGATAATACCCATTTGGTTGAAACACTGGATCTCTGACTTGAACATATTGCCAATCAACAAGTACGGCATCGGAAATATTTAGTTCATAGTCTTCATCTTTTTGTACCTTCTTGTAGTGCACGGTGCGGATACTATCATCATCTTTTATAACGGTGTTTTTACTGAATGATGCAGAGTGTTTCATAACAACGTACGGAAGACCAACACTTGCCCATTTCAAAAACGGTTGATTGAGCGCAATAATACTTTTGTACAATGTATCTCGTTTGGACATTAGTTCCACTTCTACTCCTAATTGACGAAGTTGTTTAATCCCCTCTTTATGTATCCGCCAAAAGGTATCAATGCTTCCAATGACGACTTTTTTTATGCCATGTCTGGCAATGGTATTTGTGCAGGGGGGTGTTCGCCCGTATTGACAACACGGTTCAAGAGTAACATACAATGTGGAACCTTTTATTGAATGCTGTTGTTCTTTTGCATTCTCTATGGCCATTGCTTCTGCATGGCTGTTTACTACTCTTTTGTGCCACCCTTCACCAATAATTATTCCATCTTTTACTAATATTGCCCCGACACACGGATTAGGTGCGGTAAATCCAATCCCCCGTTTTGCCGCTTCAAGTGCTCGTGCCATGTAGTTAACCTCCATACTGTAATTACGTAATGAGAGATGAAAAAAGTTTATTTTGTTGCAAGGATACTTCGTTTATAACTGTCGATATTTTCGAGCGCTATGCCTGTGCCTTTGGCAACACAAAGCAGTGGCTCGTCTGCAAGATAGCACGCAACTCCAGTTGCTTGGGCGATGAGTTCGTCTAAATTCCGTAATTGACTTGAGCCACCAGACATAATAATTCCTTTTTCCATTACATCGGCAGAAAGTTCTGGAGGAGTTTTATGGAGAACATTTTTCACCGCTTCAATAAGTCCTTCCATATCTCGTTGTAGTGCTTCTGTTGTATCGTCTGCGTTGACGATGATTGTTTTTGGAAGACCGGTAATCATGTCTCTTCCTTTAACTTCCATTTCCAATGGTTTATCCATAAACATGGCTGAGCCTACATGGATTTTTATTTCTTCTGCAGTTCTATCTCCCACGGCAAGACTGTATTTGCGACGAATATAATCGGCGATGGAACTGTCGAAGCGTGTACCTCCAATACGAACGGATCCGCAGGAAACAATTCCTCCCAATGAAATGACGGCTATTTCTGCTGTTCCTCCACCAATATCAATAATCATATGCCCAGACGCAGAACCAATGGGAATATCTGCACCAATAGCGGCAACAATAGGTTCTTTAATAATGTATGCGGCTCTGGCACCAGCAGCTCTGGCGGCATCAACAACGGCACGTCGTTCTGTAGAAGTAATACCAGCAGGCACAGCCACCATTACTTCTGGACGAAAGAGTCTAATTCCTCCGAGCGCTTTATTGATAAAATAGCGGAGCATTGCTTCTGTTGTTCGGTAATTGGCAATAACACCATCTTTAAGTGGTCGTTCGGCAATAATGGTATCTGGCGTTCTTCCAATCATGTCTTTTGCTTCGGCGCCAACAGCAAGCACTTTTCTGTCAGCTTTTGACATCGCAACAACAGAGGGTTCATTGATAACAATGCCACGTTTTGGGACGTGGACAAGGACATTTGTGGTACCGAGGTCAATCGCTATTTTTTTGATAAGCATAGTCAGTGAGCAGTGAACAGTACTTGATGAACAGTATCCAATAGCTATTTAGACATGCTGTTCAGTGTTTCCTGATCACTGATTAAAATTGTATGGTAAATTTTCTATCAACGGTAAGATCCGTATCAACGGTATATGTGGTATTTCCCCATTCTTCTTGTTCTTCGGAAGGTTCAGCACCTACAATATTTTTATCAAAAAGGAGATTGAGCGTCAAACCGTTGGCTGTAGTTCCTAATTGTTTTTGTATCAATAGTGTATATGGGCCATTTTCTCCTATTGTCGCAATGGTTGAAGGAAGCGTATATATGAAGGTAAGGCTTCCTTGCTGTCCAGGCTCTAATGCGTAATAGGTACCAAACCATTTTTTGCCAAGCTCCTCTCCCTGATCGATTTGAGAAGCGTTTATAATTGTTGTTTTCTCCCCATTTTTTATTATTGCGGAAGATATACGAGCTCCTGGTGGAACAAATACGCGGGCGTATGTGAGGTATCGAGAGGTGCGCCAGTCAAATACGCCAGTATGGGTATAATTCATCGTTGCAGAGGCAAGATAGGTTCCTTGTTCTTGCTTTTCAAGATGATAATTCAAGGATCGTTTCATTGCATGGTCTGTTTTGAGTGCAGCAAGGTTTGCATCTACCCATTGCAGGTAATCTCCTTCAATTTGTGTTGGCGTTTCTCCTGTCCATGATTCATTGCGAAGATACGTCTGTAGTTGAGCGTCTTGTGCATAGAGGATGATATGTTTTTCATCCATGAGGTGCGTTATTACGGGCAGATATTTAGCAAGGTCTAAACTTTTTACTGACTGCTCTACGAGTTTGGTAAAAATTTCTTTCATTACCTTGCTGATAATGTCTTTTCGTTTGCTTTGTGGTATGCCTCGTTCACGATAGCCAAATTCAACTTCGTATTCTAATGTTTCAACAAGATGTTCTTTATCAAAGGTTATACCGTCGATAGTAAGGGGGCCTGTGATACCAATGACTTCTTCCAACACACTGGGAGTGACACCAACAACCACGTCAATATTATCGGCAAGTAATCCTCCTTCAGCCCGATATAATTCTAATGTTTTTTCACTACTTTTTGCAAAATCTGGCGACCAATTACTATCGCGGAAATACCATCTGTCTACGCCGAGATATTTTGCCAATGGTGCAGGTGGTGTTGGTTTCCAATCTTCGGGGGTATTACCATCTAACGTTTCCGTTCCCTCTACTTTGAGAATATGAGGGTTCCCCCTATCAAACTGTACGACGGCATATGAGCCAATAAATCCGCCACCTGGTCGCAACTCGGTATTATTCAAAAAAAGGAACAAATATGTTTTTGGTGTATCAAACCCGAGCAATGTTGGTACTTGTGCAAATATATCTTTGCTTATCCCTTTTTCGGTATTGCCAATTTTTATTTGTTTTTGTATAAACGTATTTTCCAAAATTTGTTCAGGAGTAATATGTTTAACAAATTGATATGTCCATACTATTACTCCCATGCAAAGAAGGAAAAATATCATCCCAAGGAAAATATATATTTTTTTTCTCTTGTTTCGCTGCATATACTATATTATATATGTGTCTTTTATTTATGATGTTTGCTTCCGTTTTTTTTGTGAGGTATTAAATCCTAAATATTTTCCAAACATGAGGTGCGTGACCGCGTCAATAGCTGGAATAGCTGAAACAAAAATCATTGATATAGGAAGCAGTCCCCATTGCAGCAGCATAATAATGTACATGTGTTTTGGGTGTGACTCTGGTTTTTTTGGAAGAAGCGGAAAACTGAGCAGTGCGGACAAAAGGAGTCCGAGCATAGAAATGGACAGTAAGGTACTAAGTAGATGAGGTGCGTTAAAAAACAACGCACTTTGTCTGACTGATTCAGGGGCAAGCAGATTTGGCAAATGCCCAAGTATGGCAAGTAAAATGGCAGCGAGTGACCATGACCATTTTCCTTCCCATTCAATAAAAATCCATTTTATTTTTTTCCACAGAGGAATACGATTCCCTTTCTTTTTAAATTCGGTGATAAGATATGGTACGTGTTCTACTCCCCACGCCCATCGGCGCTGCTGGTAATATAGATTTTTTATACTTACCCACCAGTTATCATCACGAACGGTGTCCATTGATACAGGAATATATAATGGTGTTACTTGATAGTCTCCATCGTAGGCCAGAAAACATTGATAAAAAATCCGTGAATCTTCACTTACAATTCGTTTTTCATGAAAGCCTGCGTCTACTAGTGCGGTGAAACTCATGGAATGTGAGGAAAATGTTACGAGTGCATCTTGCCGTGCAAGAGCCGTCATGAGCCAAAAGGTTGTTCCAAATGACATGATCCGTAAAATTGATGGAGAATCCCACATGTTGTTGTTGTACAAAGCAATTGGCTGGTATGAACTCTTTGTTGGATTTGGGTGGGTGCAGTAAATATGTGTGAGATATGCGAAGTAATCTTTGTGACAAATTGTGTCTATATCGAAAATTGTGGTAATAACATCGTCATAGTTCCATCCTTTTTTATCAATATATTTTTTTAGTTCTTGTTCTGAATAGTTTAAATTTGACCCTTTCCCAGGAATCTCTCCGGGAAGATCTAAGGGATGACAGGTACCAATAATTTCACCAAAACAATGAGCAAACTCTTCCTTTGTTTTTTTGAATACGCGAAGATAGTTTGATTTTTGTCGCTCTTCTCCAGCAATGACAATAACGAATTTGCTTGGATCATATGCGGCTTTGCACACACTATCAATAGCATCTTTTACTACAATCCATTCTTCATTATATACCGTAAGAAACACGACGTGTTTTTTTGTTTCCCATCCGGGTGTTTGTTCGGTGAGTCTTTTTTGCCAATCCATGTTTCTCACTTGCGCAATACGTTTCCACGCGATGATGAGGTAGAATGCAAAATTGAGTACTTTTATGACCCAATAAATATCAAACAGGATAATAAAATAAATCATCCACAGTGGTTTGGTAAACGAAAGGAAAATGCATCCAACGAGTGTTGCCCAAATAGTTAATCCGGGAAGAATCTCGTATATGCGATACCGCTGATATTCTGTAATCATAGTTATGATTTTTTCCCAATATTTGGCTCAGCGCTATACGTTGCTGAGACGTATTGTCCTTTTGTTTTTTCTTGTAATTTTTTTATAATTTCGTTGCGATCGGTCTTTTCGTCTTTGGTGATCGTAATAAGAGGAATGTTTAATACGTAAGCAAAGGTGTTTGCCATTGTGACCGCAATTCTCGTTCCCGTAAAACTTCCCTCTCCAACGATAACCGCAATTCCGGCGATGTCTTGTTTTTGTATATTGTTTTCTTCTAAAAATTCTGTTGCTACTTGCAACAATTCTCTGTTTTGTCCGGGATATTTTTTTTCGTAAACAACCGTATCTTCTTTAAATACGGTAAGATCAATGATGTCCTTTTCTGAAAGGTCGATGATGGCGTACATATAGATTATGCGTTATCGAGTAGGGTGTTTTTTACAATAATGTGTTCTCCATCAAATAAGCTGTATAGAAATTTATCCATCACATGCCGCCTATCTTCGAATTCTACTTCTGTCATAATTGTGTAGCGTATTTGAAACCCAAATTCTTTTTCATACGTCGCAATCATATTGGTAATTGTTTTTTCCTTTGCTGTTCCAACTAAAAGCAAATCGGTTGCTACATTATGTTCTCTGGTAAATTTTCCTGTGAGTAATAATAATGAAATATCTCCAGCCTTTTCAGCTAATTCTTTGGCAAATTTTTTCTCACCCAATATTTGTCCTTTAAGAAGCAATGCGTGAATTTCTGGGTATAAAATTGAATCTGGATTGAGCTTATAATATTTTCTTAGTGAAGCCCCTGCTTTTTCTGTATTAATATTTCCAGGAGTATCACACTCTATCACAAGGCCAGATTTTACCAGAAGAGAAAGTTCTCTTCTGATAGCGTTAATTTGTACATCGAGAGCGCGAGTAAGCTCTCGAACAAAAAAGGCTCGAGCCGGATCCCGAAAAAATACTTTTAAGACTTTTAATCGTGTTTGTGAACCAAAAAGATGTTCAAGCATAGTACGTATAATATTTGTCTGACGCACAAATGTATTCAGTTGTGTGGAATATCACTGTTCTTGTGCATGGCTTTATAGTATACTATGAGTATATGGCTTTTTTGCCTATACGTCAATCTGACCTGATCTAATTTGTTATGACTTCTATGCTAGATATACACGAATTTTTTCTTGAAGGCGGCAAGCGCAGTCGCTCCCATGTGTTGCTCCATATTACAGAGCCCACAACACCACCAGAATTTGTGAAAGGGTATTTTTTTGTATTGATTGAACTTCATGGCGCAAAAACTACTCATATTCAATTTATTCAAGAACTTATTGATGATATTGAGGCACAATATTATAGTGATGAAGACGCCTCTTTTGAAGAGATTCTTGAGGCTACCAATAGAAGAACACGTCAACTTGTCACTGGGGTAAAAAAGATTGACTGCGTTGTGGGGGTCATTCAAAAAAAACGTATTCAATTTAGTTATCATGGTGCGCCGTATGTATTCCTTTTTCATAAAAAGAAAGATGGCACTCACCAATCAGCGGCCATTCTTGATGGGTCAGAACCTGAAGAAATGCAAGAACAATTATTTTCTACCATGTTACAAGGAAGTATTGGCGACTCTGATGTATTTTTTGTGGGAACTCCAAGCATTGTTGATGGCTGTTCTCTCAAACAGATTACAAAGCAATTAGACATCCGAAGTCCAAAAGATACCGCAAGTTATTTGGAACAAACACTTCAAGCACTTCAATCTGGCTTTTCATATGGTGGGGTATTTTTTCAACGTCCTCAAGAAGAACAAATTTCTGAACCCCCTATCCAGACTTCACGAGGAACCAGCGTAGCCAAAAGTGCTATGCCACAACTTAATACGAATACAAGAATGTCGCAAAGAGTGCCCACCATACAACAATCAAAAACAACCATGAGTGAATCTGAATCAAACTATCGTCCTCGAAAAAATGTCGCAGAGAACAAAGAACTAACCATTGTGCAACTTATGCTGGTTGCTCTTGGAAAAGGATTGGTGGGAGTTTCATTATTACTCTTACGAATGATAAAAGCAGTAGGAATTCGTATAGGAAGAATTATTGTGGGAATTATTGTGATTGTTTCTAATCATGGAAACAACCGGCACACCGCATTGCAGGCAACAAAGCAATGGTTTTTTGATAAACAATTATCATTTACGTCTTTACCTCTTTTGAGTAAGCTTTTGTTTTTTATCACGCTTATTTTTGCTATTTTGTTTGGTGGCAGTATTTGGTATTTGCGCGTAGAAGAAGAGCAAGCACAAGTTGTTAAAGAGTATACCGATACAATATCTGCTGCGGTAAACAAACAAGATGCGGCCGATGCAGCCATTATTTATGGAGATGATGAAAAAGCACTCACCCTTCTTGATGAAGCAAAAGCGCTTATTGCCCTCTTACCAACAGATACCGATACACAGATAGATAAAAAAGGAGAACTCACCGCAAAAATTGAAATGAGTCTACAAAAATTACAAAAATTTACCACAATCACTCCTGAGTCTCTTGCAATTTTGCCTTCTGATGCTACGGTACACGATTTGGCAATGCTTGATGATTCACTTATTGCCTTTGGTCAGGAAGGAACAACCGCATATGTGATCAACAAATTAACAGGGACAAGTTCTGAGCTGTCACATGAGACTATTTCTTCTTTACGGCTTGCTACGACACCAAAAGAAAATGATGCAATAACGTTCATTTATGATGATGCCCGCCTTGCCACATATACCACTCAAACGAATGCTATTACGACAGCCGAAATTGGTTTTCCTGATACGGATCCTCGCATTGGGGCTATTAGCATTTATAACCAACGGTTGTATAGTGTAAATACTCGAGCAAATACTATTATTCGTCATGGAAAAACAGCTTCTGGTTTTGATAAAGGAACTCCATGGCTACAAGACTCAGCTGATTTGTCTCAAGCTCGATCTATTGCTATTGATGGTGATATGTATGTACTCACGGATTCAACGGTATTGAAATTCTCTGCTGGAACACAACAAAATTTTTCTGTTTCAGGATTGATTCCTCGACTTGAAAATCCTACCGTGTTATGGACGTATAATGATGTGAATTATATCTATATTCTTGAACCAACCAATAAACGTGTTATTGTCCTTACCAAAGAAGGAAAGTTAGTGAATCAATATACCTCAATTAATTGGAATAATCCGACGGGAATGATTGTAGATGATGAACGAGGAGAAATTTATGTTCTTGATGGCAATATTGTTTATTCTTTTACTATTAAATAATCATGTATTTGGTTTTATGACGTATACTCCCGAAACACAGTTCGGAGGACACCCCGATATTCCGGACGGTATTAAAAAAAGAATTGAAGAACTTCCTCCAGATGTGGTTGATCCTCCCCCTACTCCAGAGCCAGATCGTCCTCGTATAGAGATTCCCCTTCCACCACCAAGGGACCCTCATGAAGATTCTTCTCCAAAAAAATCTTATGGTGACGGAAGTCCTGATAGCTATGGCTGGGGTGGTAGTGATGAAGATGATGAAGAGGGTGTCATAAAAATTAATTTGAATGATATTCCTGTCATGCCAGATGAAGAAATAGAAAAATAATTTGAAAACAAAAATACCCCAAGATGGGGTATTTTTGTTTTCTGTGTGGGGAGTTATTTTAGGGTAACTTTTCCACCAGCTTCTTCGATTGATTTTTTGAGTTCTTCTGCTTCTGCTTTTGCAACTTTTTCTTTAATCATTGATGGAGCTCCGTCTACAAGTCCTTTTGCTTCACCAAGACCAAGTCCTGTTGCTGCTTTTACTGCTTTGATTACTCCAATTTTGTTGTCACCTACTTCTGTAAGTTCTACATCAAATTCAGATTTTTCTTCTACAGCTCCAGCGGCATCTCCAGCAACTCCAGGAGCAGCCATCATCATTGCAGGTGCAGCAGCGCTTACACCAAATTTATCTTCAAGAACTTTTACGAGTTCTGAAAGGTCAAGTACAGACATTTTTTCGATCTCTTCTACAAGAGATTTGAATTTTGCTGGTACTTCTACTACTTCTTTTGTTTCTTCTGACATATTTTTTTAAATTATGCTTTTTGTTCTTTAATGTTGTTTAGTACACCGACAAGACCACGAAGGTTTCCAGCAAGGACATTTACGAATCCAGATACTGGTGCGTTGATTGTTCCTACCAATTGACCAAGGAGTTGATGTTTGCTTGGGAGTTTTGATAGCTCGAGCACTTTGTCTGCATTGATATATGATCCTTCAAGGATTCCACCAAATAGAGTGATAACATCATGACTTTTTGCGTATTTGGCAACGATTTGCGCTGGGGCAACTTCGTCTTCGTTTCCAAAAAATGCAGCAACTCCACCTTGGTAGATTTTTGTATCTACGTCCATGCCAGCATCTTTTAGTGCACGTCCTACCAATGTTTTTTTGGTAGCCATACAATTGATGTTTTGTTCACGACATTCGGCGCGAAGTTCTTCCATTTCGCTTACTTTAAGCCCTTGAAAGTTTGCGAAAACCACTGATTTTGCGGTTTTGATTCCTTCTGTTAGTCCGTCGATTTGTGATTGTTTTTGTTGTTTGGTTTTTGCCATAGGTTTGCTATGTTTTGTTGTTGTTTCTTAGGTTAGCCCTAAAAAACAAAAAACTGTGGTTTTCCACAGACATCGACCTTTGGATTTCACTAGTATTTTCTGAGTTATAGAGTACTTGAATCATTCAAATACTAGGAAAACTCAGAACGTAGATCAATCACCTCGGTAGCGTGTTTAATCCTGATTGCTCGGGAAGCTACTGTCTATGGTTATTTAGTTGTGTCTAGATACTATCAAACTCTTCTTCTCTTGTCAACCAGTCCGCGTAATTTTTACTATTTTGCTTATTTTAACTGTTTTTTGTAGACCAAAAGAACAGTAGATGTAATTAATGAGTATTTTATAACCAGAACAATATATATACCTT